>Ga0193733_1000008_pt1 | contig 138429 bp, 122 predicted proteins | sample U1s2metaG_FD_145076 | JGI IMG/M metagenome (GOLD analysis project Ga0193733, IMG submission 145076) | Soil microbial communities from a riparian zone of the East river system, Colorado, United States - U1s2 | ecosystem: Environmental > Terrestrial > Soil > Riparian zone | place: USA: East...
CGCTGCAGATACCGGCGGAGGTCATGAAGCCGGTCAAGACTTGGCATGAACCGGCGACATAGTGACGGAATGAAATGACAACCCCTTGCAAACAAAACAGTTCGCCCCAACGAGCGCGGAAGTTAGGCTAGGACCTCAACGTAAGAATCCACCACCGACATTCACCGATGAGCTAGCGCTTTCCCGTCAAGCCTTTTTTTCTGCCCCGTCGAAAAATGGACAACAACCTTTGCGTGTGGGTACGCCTCCGAATCGCTTGGCGGAATTTGAATCCAGGGCGTCTGCTCCCCGAGAACCGCTCCTGCTAGCTTCTCAATCTGGTCTTTATTCCAGATTTTCAGTTCGTATTCATGCCCCGCGGCCCCAGAGACTTCCAGTGTCAGTTGGTCTCTGGAAGGCGACCAGGTCTCTGAAAGTACACGCAGCCCCCGGCTCGCGCTTCCGAGCACCGGCAAAGTAGATTGCTCGCTCAATCCAAAGTCATTCAGCAGACGAATCCGCAAAGAGTGCTTTCCTTTCGTGATCGGAAACTTCACCACAATGTGTTGATCGGCTCCATGGGTTTCCACTTGGAAAGGAACAGGCTTGCCGTTCAACTCAACCTTCTGTACTTTGGCCTGCAAGCTGATGGCAGGGCGAAATTCGACAGTGCACTCTTCACTTCCCGAAGTTAGGCCCGTCTCCAATACGATTCCCTCGTCCGTCTTCGTATAATTGATCAGCAGCGTGTTCTTCCCAAGCCGTACATTCTCCACGCTGAACCGCGTCCAATCCGCCGGAATATGCGGCGCCAATTTCACAGTGTGATGGATCGCATCCGTCTCTAGCCCCAGCATCCCGTGCAAAATGGGGCTCACCACCATCGCCGCCGACCAGATCTGGTGCGGTGAACTCGTCGAGAGCGGCTGGTAATAGTCGCCGGAAAGAACTTCCGTCACGTGTCCGAGCGAGCCATCCAGCGCCAGCAGCGCGTTGGCCCGCAGATTCGCGTACGCCGAAAAAGTTTGGTGATAGCGGTACTCCGCGACCGACGCCCAGCCCGTGAACAGCGGCCACACCGAACCGTAGTGATACCCCCCGCCGCTGAAGACCGGCGAGCGATTCGAAACGATGCGCATCCCCCAATCCGTCTGATGATCGAAGTCCGCCAGTTGCTGGATCATCGGCACCGCATCTGCCTCGCTGGGCAGCCCAAACCACATCGGCACGGTCGCCAACACGCTCGGCTCGTCCACTTTCTTGTTGTTCTTGTCGAGTGCAAACGCGAATCGTTTCTTGTCCGCGATCCAGAAACTTTCGTTCACCAGCGCCCGTTGCTTCTCGAAATCTTTTTCCAGCGCGTTGCTCATCTCCTCCTGGCCCGTCACTCGCGCAAGATTCGAGAGCGCGCGTAACGCCTCCGCTCCCAAGCCACATTGGTAGAACTCCGTCTTGACCGGCAGCAGCGGCCCGCCTTCCACCCAGCCGTGCCCCACGCCAACATTTTGCGGCAGTCCTCGCACATCATAGGTCGATTTCAGAAACGCATAAGCCTTCTGCAAACTTTCCCATTTCTCTTTGGCAAACGCCGTGTCGCCGCTCTCCACGACGTAGTCATTCACTGCGATGATGTACAGAGGCGTGGCGTCGGCTGAAGCATAGGGATACGGATAGCCTTTGAACCAATCCACGAAATTGGCGCCCTGCGAAATTTCGTGCGGAATCTTTCCGTCCTCGCGTTGGAACTTGCTAATGAACTCCAGCGCCGCGCGTGAATTCGAAAAATCTCCCTCGGCGTTCAGCGCCAACGAAGTCCAGAACGAATCGCGCCCGAAAAACCATGCGAATCCCGGCCGCTGGCTCTCCCCCGAAGTACGGTACCCCGCGATGAGTCCCGTGCCCAGAAAAGGATTTGTCACCATCCCCTGCAACAAGCTCACCCGCGACCAGTCGTAGGCCTGCTGAATCTGCGCGTCCGGCAAATCCAAGCTCACCGTCTGCGCCAAATAGGTGCGGTAATATTCCGCCGATTCCTTCAATAAATCCGCATAGTCCACCGTCAGATGTCGATAGGTTTTCTCCGCCGCTGCTTGCCCCTCCATCGAGCCGGCAATGACGATCAACTTCCTCTCTTTTCCTTTCGCTGTCACGCCCAGCCGGAACGAACTCTCCTGCGCTTCTGAATAATTCGTTTGGTATTCCTGCTGCGGCTCCGCAGCCGTCGGCGAACCCACTAGCGCCGCAAATTTCCGCTGCTCCTCTCCAAAATAAAACGCGCGTTCTTCCGCTATCCAATTCGAATAAGTCGCGCCCAGCGCCGCCGGCCACTCCAGTTGAAAATCGCGGTGAAACGCCGCTTCGATTTCGAACGGTTGCTCCGTCTCCACGTCCAGGAGAATGACGGCGCCTTGCTCGTGGACCGCAACAAAAAAAGTTTCCCGCACCGTGAACGTGTCCCCAGCGTAGAGAATCGTGCTGGATTCCGGTCGAACCGTAAGCGTTCGCGCCAGCGCCTCCGCAGGCAGAACGCGCCCTTCCGTGTGGAATTTCAGGTGAAACTCCCGCAGGATTTTCAGCGGATACACCCACGCTTCCATCCGCCCGGATTCATCGCCCAACAATCCCGCGCGCATCCCCGTCACCGGCAGGAATTCCCACGCCCGTACCGTTCGCGAGAGCTCCAGCGAATGCTTGGGTTCCTGTGCTCGCGAAGCCCCGCCCAGCGCCATAAGAAAAAACACCGGAGCCGCCATGAAGAATCGCGTTTGTAGGATTCGCGGCAATGGAAATGTAGTCTGCCTGTTTGTCATGCTAGGAAATTCTCGCTGCGCGCAAGACGCGGGGAATTTCGACGCCCCCTCTGCTTGCAAAGCCATTCTGCCCTTACTATAAAGGATGGCGGCAGATTTTAGCACGAGCCAAAGCAGGGAAGGTACCATTCGATTTGTCTTCCTCACGGCGAGCCTTTCTTAAATCGTTGAGTCGTTCTGCGATTGGATTGCCATTGGAGAAGATCCTGGGGCTCGCGCGGCCAAGATGGCGGGGCTCCGCATCTTTCTACGCGCGGGAAGCTTTCGAACCGCCCGTTGCGCTTTCGAACGATCTTGGCGTGACCTTTCTCAACGTCGCGCGCGAATCCGGTCTCAACGCCAAAACACTTTTCGGCGGCGAACACAAGAATAAATATCTTCTCGAGACCACTGGCTGCGGTGTCGCCTTCTACGATTACGACAATGACGGCTGGCTGGATATTTTTCTCGTGAACGGCTGGCGCCTCGAAGGCTTCCCCGCCGGACAAGAACCCGCTTCGCATCTTTTCAAAAATAACCGCGACGGCACTTTCACCGACGTCACCGCCAAAGCCGGTCTAATTCATTCCGGTTGGGGACAAGGCGTCTGCGTCGGCGACTACGACAACGACGGTTTCGACGATCTCTTCGTCACCTACTTCGGGAAAAATGTCCTCTATCACAACAACGGCAACGGCACCTTCACCGACGTCAGCGAAAAATCCGGCGTCGCCGGAAACGGCAAGCGCTGGAACACCGGCTGCGCGTTTGTCGATTACGACCGCAACGGCCACCTCGATCTCTTCGTCGCGAATTACATCGATCTCGATTTGAAGACCGCTCCCGTCCCCGAGTCCGGCCCGTGTCTCTACAAAGGCGTCATGGTAGCGTGCGGTCCTCCCGGATTAAACGGCGGAAAAAATATTTTGTATCACAATAACGGTGACGGCACGTTCACCGACGTCAGCGAAAAATCCGGCATCCTCAAAACCAACGGCACTTACGGCCTTGGCGTGCTTACCGCCGATCTCGACAACGATGGCTGGCCCGACATTTATGTTGCCAACGATTCCACCGCGAGCGCCCTTTATCAGAATAAAAAGAACGGCACTTTTACCGATATCGCCCTCGAAGCCGGCTGCGCTCTCAGCGCCGACGGCAAGCCCCAGGCCGGCATGGGCATCTCCGCCGCCGATTACGATCTCGACGGCAATCTCGATCTCGTCAAAACGAATTTTGCCGGCGACACTCCTTCGCTCTACCGCAATATCGGCGGCTCGAATTTCGAGGACACCACGTTTCAGGGCGGCCTCGGCAAGCATACGCAATATCTTGGCTGGGGCTGCGGCTTTTTTGACTTCGACAACGATGGCTGGGCCGACATCCTGATTTGCAACGGCCACGTGTATCCCGAAGTCGAGCAGCTCAAAACGGAAGCGGGCTATGCGCAGCGCAAGCTGCTCTACAGAAATTTGCGTAACGGGCGCTTTGACGACGTTTCCTTCGACGCCGGGCCGGGCATCTCCGCGCCGGTGGCCGCGCGAGGCTGCGCGTTTGGAGATTTCGACAACGACGGCGATGTCGACGTCGTCGTCAACACCGTCAATGATTTTCCTCAATTGTTGCGGTGCGATTCACGCACCGCAAACAATTGGATCAAAGTCAAAACCATCGGCACGAAATCGAATCGCAGCGGCATCGGCGCGCGCATCAAATGCGTCACGCATCTGCCGGGCGAAACAAATTTGCATCCGCAGATCGATGAAGTGCGCAGCGGCGGCGGCTATTTTTCGCAGAATGATTTGCGCGTGCACTTCGGCATCGGCAAAGCGGAAAAGGTTGAACTGCTGGAGATACGCTGGCCCAGCGGCCTGGTGGAAACCTTGAAGGACATCAAGCCGAACCAGGTGATCGTGGTGAAAGAGGGCGAAGGCATCGTCCGCACGATGCAATTCGAGCCGCCCAAGAATCCCAAGCCTGCGAAGTGAGGAGTCCCCGACATGCATGACGGAAAGCCCAAGATTGTCATCTCGCTGTTGCTCTTGGCTGCCTCGCTCGCTTTCGCGGCGCCGGCAGCGGATCTTCCTTTCGGCGCATGGACGCGCGCCTCAAACGAGCCCATCTTTTCTCCGCAGGGCGGGACGTGGGAATCGGCCGGTACGTTCAATCCCGCCGTCACATTTTTTCGGGCCAAGGATGCCAACAAACAAGATCCAGGCAAATTTGTCATGCTCTACCGTGCGCAGGACGCTGCGGGTACCTCGCGCCTCGGTTATGCCGAGAGTACTGATGGGATTCGCTTCACGCGCCGCCCCGATCCAGTCCTCTCGCCAGAAACCGGCTATGAAAAAGATGGTGGCGTCGAAGACCCACGCCTCCAGAAATTCGGCGACACTTTTTACCTCACCTACACCGGCTATAACAAAAAGGATGCGCAGCTCTGCCTCGCCACCTCCCGCGACTTGATCCATTGGGAACGCCAAGGCGTGATCCTGCCCGCCTACAAAGGAAACTGGAATGTGGCCTGGACCAAATCCGGGGCCATCGTGCCCGAAAAAATCAACGGCAAGTATTGGATGTACTGGCTTGGCACTGCCGCGGACAAAACCGACCAAATGGGCCTGTCGTATTCCACCGATTTGATTCACTGGACGGAAGCGACCTCCACGCCGGTGCTGCCGCGCCGCCCGGAAAAATTTGATTCGCGCGTGGTCGAGCCCGGTCCTCCGCCGATCCTTACGCCGGGCGGCATCGTCCTGATCTACAACGGCGCCGACGACAAACTCGTATATCGCACCGGCGTCGCGGTCTTCGACCGCAAGGATCCCCGCAAACTCCTCTCGCGATCCGATGAGCCCATCTTCGCCCCGGAAAAAGAATGGGAGAGGGTCGGGCAAGTGCCGAACGTCATATTCGTGGAGGGGATGGTGCAACAGGGCAAGCGGTGGCTCTTTTACTATGGGGGAGCAGACAAATATATAGGGGTGGCGGAAGCACCCTCGAAATGAGGATGGTCTCTCCGGCAGCGGGGGGCCAGCTTGACTCCCACAGGAATCCTCGCGCCAGATCTTGCGGGATTTCTAGTTGACAAAATCTACCGCCATCCCCCCTTTTTTTGGAACTGCGCATTCTAAAGGAGTTTGCTATGACTCAGGCCGGGCGTTCGAGTGAATATCGCTGCATTTTTTTAAAATTGCGACGCAGCAGGAAAGGGCACGTCTTTGCGGTTTAGAGTTGGCCGAAGGCACTCACCACGCAGCGGGCTATACGTGCCACTTGAATGAGGGTCCCTCGAATGCTATGCCCACACAATAACTACCGTTCGGCTGCGGATGACAATAGACTATTCGCGCGTGCTTGGGAAACTCGCCAATCAAAGGGGTAAGCAGCGGGGCTTCGCCGGGCTGCCAGTATCGCTTGGTGAGCACTCGAGCGCCGTGGGGACTGACGTCTTCCGTGACCGTCCGTTCCCGAGCGCGGGGGTCGTCCAAGCTGGCGAGGTAGAGCTGGACTGGGAGAGGTTCGCGCTTCTCAATTCTCGCATCGGAACTCTTCAGGCGAAGAATCTTCCGCTGCGTACTTTGAGAACCTGCCTGTTCGCTTAAATTCTCGACTGGCTCGATTCTTTTCGGATGCGACATGGTCTGCCTCCGGCACGGATTCTGAATGCGAGACGTAACGGCCAGAGCCAAGGATCCAAAGTTTCCCTCTGGAATGCCCAACACCTTTGCTCTGCTGCTCTTCATTCAAGGGAAGGGGGTAAATTGATAGCATAGACGGCACTGGCTGACAAGCGGGAAAAGACTGTAGTTGTGGTACAGGTTACTATTTGCGCTGCAACCAAATTCGCCCTCCAGTCTAAGTCCATTTGTTTCAATGAAGAGTCCTGCGCAACAGAACCCATCCAAGTCCAGAAGAGCCTCGGTTGGTTCACAAGCCTTCGAGGAGTCAGGCGTTGGAATTGCGGCATGCTTCCCAGATGGCGAGATGGCGGCCGGAACGAAGCCACGGGAGCCGCGGCGGAGCAAGTGGGAGATTGAGCGGGTCAGTTTTTCCCGGGGCCTGCGACGACGGGCGTGCCAGAGCCTTCCTTGAGGGTGTGAATGGCGTCGGCGGAAAGGTTGCCGAACTCTTCGAGGAGACCGCTGGGCCAGCGGACTTGGACTCCATCGATTTTGGCGGAAGTGCCGAGACCGAAGTGGACGCGCATGTCGTTATTGGAGATAAAGCTGGAGCCGCTGCGGACTTCGTCCACGAGAGCGCGCGCGCCGACTTTCAGGGTGATTTTCGCACCGATGCCATCGCGATTGGACTTGACACCGATCGTGCGGAAGGCGATCCAGTGATTGCCGTTGCGGAGGTCATTGACGAGAAGAGACGGAAGAGCATTCATGTTGCTGACGATCGCGGAAATGCGGCCATCATTCCATAAATCGCCGACGGCCAGGCCGCGCGAAGAACTCACCGTCGTGATGCCCGGCCCGGCAGCTGCGGAGATATCGGTAAAAGTTCCTTTGCCATTGTTGTGATAGAGGATGCGCGGTTCCCGGAAATTGCTGCCGAGATGCTGGCTGTCGACTTCGGGATAGACGTGGCCGTTGGCGAGGAGCAGATCGGGCCAGCCGTCATTGTCAAAATCGAGAAACATGACGCCCCAGCCGAGATATTGCGTGTTCAATCCAAACCCGGCGGGAAAGGTTTTGTCGTCGAAGGTGCCGTCGCCGTTGTTGCGGTAAAGCGTGGAGGTGTCGTCGGAGAAATTGGTTTTGAAAAGGTCGAGTTTCCCGTCGCCGTCATAATCCGCAACAGTCGATCCCATGCCAGCCTGTTCGCGGCCGTCGTCGTTGAAGGCGGCACCGGAGACGACGGCGACGTCGGTAAACGTTCCATCGTGATTGTTGCGATAGAGAATACTCGCCGTGCTGTCGCAGGCCACATAGATGTCCGGCCAGCCATCGTCATCATAGTCGAATGTGGAAACACTGAAGGCATAATGCCCGTTGGTTTGATCGATGTGAGCTTTGGCGGTAGCGTCTTCGAAGGCGCCGTTGCCGAGATTGCCATAGAGGATATTTTTCGCCCAGGGCAATCCGCGCGGCCCGCACATGACTGGAACACCTTTCCACATGCAGGAGGGCCGCTCTCCCGGCGCGAGAGCGGTGGCGGAATCATATTCGACATAATTCGCGACCATTAGATCGAGTTTGCCGTCGCGGTCGTAGTCCAGGAAAGCGCAGCCTGTGCCCCAGGCTTTGCCGGTCCCCGCGACATGGGCTTTTTCGCTGACGTCGGTAAAGGTCCCATTGCCATTGTTGTGATAGAGAGCGTTCTTGCCGTAGTAGGTGACGTAGAGATCCTCGAATCCGTCGTTATCGTAGTCGCCCACGCAGACACCCTGGCCCCATCCAGTGTGGGTCAAGCCGGCTTTGGCGGTGACGTCGGTGAACGTGCCATCGTGGTTGTTGTGATAGAGGTGGCTCGTCGGGGCTTTGCCGGACGGCAATTGTTCCAATGTTGTGCCGTTGACGACAAATATGTCCGGCCAGCCGTCATTGTCATAATCGAAGATGGCGACGCCGGTCCCCGTAGTCTCGATGATGTATTTCTTCTTGTTTTCGCCGCCGAAGATGACCGGTGTTGTAAGACCGGCTTGCTGTGCGATGTCGGTAAAATGCGCGATCGGCTTGGCGTTTGCGCCCTCTGAATTACCCGCGCTAACGCTAGGAGAATTGGCGGATTGTATTGAAAGCCAAGCGCAAAGCCCCAGGAAGCAGAGAAGCCGGAGAAAAGAGGAATGAAGAGCCATGAATCCCCAATAGTAGCAAGGTCTGGTCCGACACAGGTCAACCTGGCGGGAATCTCAGCCAAACAGCTTGGGGAGAGGGCGCGGTTGTGAACATGCTAGTATTTTTGAGAACGCTCAACAGGTATCTTTAGCGTGAAATTGATTCTCGTTCATCACCGGACGCTTTTTTTTCAACTCTGCAACGCGCTGCTGTTTTTCTTCTGCGCTGCTGCGGTGATGTGCGCTGCGCAATCCGCGGGTTCTTCGAAGGCGGATTCAGATTCACGGGCGACTGCGACTTACCAGCAAGGCATGTCGGCGCTGCATAAGGGTGATTTGGCTTCGGCGCGCACCGCCTTTGAGAAGGTGCTGCGGCTTGCTCCCCAGAGCCCGGAGGGTCACAACTCGCTCGGTTGGGTTTTGCTCGCCCAGGGAGAGGTCGATGCCGCGATCGCTCACTTCCGGACCGCCGTGAAATTGAATCCGGAATTCGCGCAGGCGCACATGAATCTCGCGAATGCGTTTGCAGCCAAGAGAGATTTGCATGGTGCGCTACGCGAATCGCAAGAAGCCACGCGGCTGGCGCCGGACGATTCCGAGACGCATCACACTTTGGCGCGTGTGCTCGATTTTTCCGGTGACCTCGACGGCGCCATCGGCGAGTTACGGTGGGCGATCAAGCTTGAGCCGCAAAGAGCGGAATTGCACGACGACCTCGGGACGGTGTTGGTACAAGAGTCTGACGCGCGAAGTGCCGCCGCGGAATTTTCCGAAGCGCTCCGGCTGCAGCCCAATTATGCACTTGCACATTTTCATCTCGGCGTTTTGCTTTATCAGGAAAAATCCCTCGATGAGGCCGCGCAACACCTGCAAGCTGCAGTGCAACTGAATTCCGCGGACCCAGGCGGTCACTATTATTTCTCGCAAGTTCTAAAGAGCAGGAGCGAGACGGATGCGGCGATCCGCGAGCTGCAAGCTTGTGTTGCATTGAAGCCCGACTACCCTGACGCGCAAAACAACCTGGGCTTGCTGCTTCAGCACAACGGCGAGGCTGAGCAATCTATCAAAGCCTTTCGTCAGGCGGTGAAGCAGCAACCGGAAAGCCCGGACACACACAATAATCTGGGGCTCGCCTTGTTGCAGACTGGCGATGGCAATGGGGCGATCGCCGAGTTCGAAACGGCAGTCCGTTTGCGGCCCGACGACGGCGGATACAAAGGGAACCTGGGAGCAGCGCATTTGCAAGTGGCAGACTTCGACGCCGCCATTTCTGAATTCGAATCGGCGCTTAAGCTTTCCCCTCAGGACGCAACGCTGCACTACGACCTTGGGCTCGCGCTCAAATTAAAAGACAAGCTGCCGGAGGCCATGGCCGAACTGCGCAAGGCAGCAGAATTGGATTCCGGGCAAGCGGATGTGCATTACACGCTCGGGGTGACGCTTTGGCAGCAAGGCGACTTTGCTGCAGCCGCGGAGGAACTCCGCGCCGCAATTCATGCCAAACCGGACTATGCCGAGGCTTATTACACGCTGGGAACGGTGCTGAAGCAGAAGGGCGAACTCCAAGAGGCTGCAGCTGCATTGCGGGAAGCGATTCGCCTGCAGCCGGAGTTTGCGGGCGCTCATACAACTCTGGCAGCCGTGCTGCGACAACTCGGGGACGCGGAAGGCGCCGCTGCGGAAAGCCGCGCCGGAATGGAAATGGCAAAACAAAAGACCAGCGAGCAGGCGGCGCTCTTCGCAACAAATTCGGGGCGCAGGCTTCTCAACGCGGGAGACCTGGAGGGCGCCATTTCGCAATTTCGCGCCGCGCTCAGCTCTTCGCCAAAGTATGCGGCCGCCCACTTTGAGCTAGGGATGGCTTTGCGCCAGCAAGGCAATTCCGAGGAGGCGCAAGAAGAATTTCGAAAGGCCGCAGAACTTGATTCTCGCTTGACGCCTCCGCCGTCTCCAAAGAAATAGCGAAACAGAAGGTGAGGTTTCGGCAAGCTTGCATGAATTCTGCTGAAGCTGTTGGTATCGTCGGCTGTCCACTCCAGAGTGGACGGAGGACAACCGATGAGAACCAGAACGATATCCGCTCCTGGCAGCCAACTGGAGCGAGTTCAGTCCCGTTTCGACCTTTGGCGTAAGACGCGCAAGCGCTGCTCACCCATTCCGGAGACGCTGTGGACCTCGGCGTTGGAATTGGTTCGAGAGCACGGCCTGCACCGAACTGCTCGAGCGCTCCAACTCAACTAATACTCGCTGAAGAAACGGCTCCTCACAGTCGAGGGCCCGCCGTGTGGGTCGCCGAACCAAGCCACGTTCGTGGAACTCCTTCCGCCCGGCGCCGCGGGTCCTTCCGCCTGCACCATCGAGATGGAAAATGAGCAAGGTGGAAAGATGAAGATCCATCTTCAGGGCCTGGGTGGTGCAGACCTTGCGGTTCTGAGCAACAGCTTCTGGAAGGCCGCGTCATGATCCAGGTCGCTCCCCAGATGCGCATCCTGGTGGCCGTGGAAAGAACGCTTGGAGCAAAAAGCCCACCCGCACGATCAAGGAAGTGCTGGGATATCCGCTCACTCCACGCTTTCGTCAGTTGCTGACAACGGTTTAAGATGAAGCCCGCACACGAGGTGTTCGAAGTGAACCGGGAAGAACTGCAAGCGGTGCTGGAGCGGGCGCGAAAGGAACGCTTGGACGAGGCGGGTTATGAGAAGCTCCAGGTTCTTCTGCGAGCCTTCAGCTATGTGGCCGACTTGATCGGTGAAAAGGACACCACGATTAGCCAGTTGCGCGCTTTGATGATGAAACCGAGCACGGAGAAGACGGACAAAGTTCTAGAGCAGGCTGGGCTGAAGCCCGGTTCGAAGAAAAGTCATCTACCCGGCCCGGGTGTGAAGGCGAAACCCGGGCACGGACGAAACGGCGCGGAAGCCTACCGAGGCGCCGAGCGGATGCAAGTCCCGTACGCCTCCCTGAAGTCGGGGGATTGCTGTCCGGAATGTCTCAAGGGGAAGGTTTACGCGAAGCAACCGGCTCTGCGTATCCGGGTGGTGGGCCAAGCGCCGCTTCAGGCCACGGTCTACGAACTGGAGAGTCTGCGCTGCAACTTGTGCGGAGAAGTTTTTGAGGCGCAAGCGCCGGAGGGCGTGGGCGAGAAGAAGTACGACGAAAGTGCCGCCGCGATGATCGGATTGCTGAAATACGGCAGCGGGGTTCCTTTCTACCGGCTGGCCGGGCTGGAGAAGAATCTTGGCATTCCGCTGCCGGTCTCTACACAATGGGAGATTGTCGAGGAGGTGGCGGAACTGATCCGGCCGGCTTTCGAAGAGCTGATCGGCCAGGCAGCGCAAGGAGAAGTCTTTCATAACGACGACACCGGCATGAAGATCCTCTCGCTGGCCAGGGAGAGTGCTGCCTCCCGGGGGAGCCCGGAAGAGATGTCGAGTTCGCAGGAGCGGGAATGTTCACCTCCGGCATTGTGGCCACGCGGCAGGGGCAGCGGATCGCGCTGTTTTTCACGGGGAGACGGCACGCGGGGGAGAACTTCGCCCAGGTGTTGGCGCACCGTGCCGCCGGACTGCCTCCGCCGATTCAGATGGCAGATGGCCTGTCGCGCAACTTTCCGAAGCTGCATGAGTCTTATCCACACCTGCGAATTGAACGGTGCCCATGCCTTCGAATATCTCACCGAACTGCAGAAACACGCCGAGGAGCTGTCCAAGAATCCAGCGGCGTGGATGCCGTGGAATTACCGGGAGACACCGAAACAGGCTGCGGCGGCGCTGCGTCGCGGGTAACCTGGTAGGTCCCTGCTATAAATTTGCAGAAGGGGACACCCCATGTCGAGCCACAAAAGGCGATCTTACGGATACGGAGCCCGCAAGTTCCCAAAGAATGTCGGTAAACCGGGAGAAGCATGGGCGATGGCCTTGCAGATAGCCACGGCTTCCAAGGCCCCGATCCATGAAGCATTGGTCCCGGCGAAGCTGTTCGAGGTGGGTATAGGCAACTTGTTTTTCAGTCGCGCGCTGCCGGACGGGCGTATCGCCCTGGGCTGTTTTCTGCTGGATGTGTTCTGTCTGGGAGTCAAGAATGCCTTTGTGACCATCGTGGCCAGGGATGAGTATGCCCAGCGCCTGAGAAGTTGCTCGACGGCAGAGAGCCTTCAGCCGATGTCGGCCGCCTGCTTCCGGAAACTGGTCGAAGGCGGCGTCGCTTACGCGCACGACCTAGGATTCAGGCCCCATAGGGATTACGCCGTGACGAGCCAGATCTTCGGCGATCTGGAGAGCACCGCTTGCCCCACGCGCTTCGAGTACGGGCATGAGGGCAAGCCCTTCTATGTTTCCGGTCCCCATGAGACCTTCACGCAGGTGCAGGACATCGTCGAGCAGCTCGAGCGGCGCTTGGGCACAGGAAATTTTGACTACCTCGTGTTGGCATCGTAACCCCGCGAACCGAAAGCGGTCGTCTGCCTCGCGAACTTACGCAAGCTCACCGGAAGCACACAACAGAAGCTACAGAATCTCTTGGGATGAGGCGTTGCTATCGAGTAGGGATTGGTTCTCTCGAATGAGGCTATTGAGGGCCCTTACGCAGCGCAACGAGTTCCGAACTCACCGGAACTCCCTTGGCGACTTTCACGCGAATTACCGCTTCGAACGGTTTCAGTTCACCTGAGTTCGAAACAGAGAGCCGCAAGAGCAACTCTTCCAACGAATTTTGCTGGCAGACGTATTCCACGGCAGCTTGCGTGCCGATGGTGGTGGCGCCTGCCAGAATCAGGACCGCGTGTGCGGGATTCAATCCTCGCTTTAACGCTATGATTGAATAGTCTTCCGCCAGGGTCTCGTCAGGCAGAGAGGGAAGAAACTCCTTCGGTTCGCCCGATTCCGGATGAAAATTGATGATCTCCATGGTGCCCGTGCGCGGCCCGGAAGTGATCTGTTTGAAGGTGAATTCCTGGGTGTTTGGTAATTCCAAGAGCGTCAGATTTTCCGAAGGCGAGCCAATGAAGATGAGATCGTTGTTCTTGGCATCGTCCAGGGAGAACAAGCTACCGCGCTTGACGCGAATTTGCTGATGAAGTCTTCCGAAAACGCTGTCGAGAGCGTGCACCGCCAGCACTTCGCCGACTCCGGTATAGTGATCCAGGATCGCCGCGCCGGAATCCTTGGCACGATTGTAGTAGCGCATGCCAATGTACGGACGACCGACAAAGGCTGCGTTACTGAAGATGACCCAGGGCTCCTGCGGTCCGGTAAGAAAGCCCTTCCAGAAAAGGTGAAAAGCAACCGGCACATCCGGGTTATCGCTTGCGAGCCGGGCTTCCGCGGTTCTGCGGTTCAGGAAGCGGTCCGTGGCAACGGCGACGGCGGAGGCGAGAACAACTGAGAGCGCAACGACGGCGACGATCCAGGTACGCGAAGTCCGGGCGTTGACCTGCAAATTGTTTGGTGCTTCGTGAGAAGTATTCGCGTGGTTCCGCCCCGCCCCGTGGGTACGCGGATGGAAAGCTAGGGCGTAGGTGCCTTTGAGCAGTTCCACCATGATTTGGTCGTCTGGGCCCTCAGAGGCATAGTATTCGGCTAATTTGGTGCGCAAGCGGCCCGCCTGGACGCGGACCATCGAGTCCACGTGCGGGTCGAAGTCCTGCTGGCGCCCGAAGACCTCGGTCGCAATCTGGTACTCCTTCGGGGAGAGACCCGGGTGATCCATGGAATGATTCGCCAGAAAACGCAACAGTTTGCAAAGGGACTCCGAGCCATGCAGCGCATGGCTGCCGAGGAGCTTCTCGATTTGAGCGAGATTTTGGGCTCTTTCAGTCACGGGGACCACCGCTCAGGCATTGTAACACCAAGGTAACGCGCTCCGCATCTCTTTACAAGACCACAACTTATCTCGCGTAACCGTATCAGACTCATAGAGACTATCCAGGTCACTCAAAAAACTGATAAAAGGCATCATAATTCTTCGTCACCCCTAGTTTGGGTGCGGGCCTCTCTGTGTGGAGAGGGCTCAAGAGTAGTAATGATTGTGCGGTGGTGACGAGGCGAGAGAAGTTCGAGGAGTTTGGGGGCTGTTCGCTGCGGACAGTTGGGTCCAACAGGTTGCCGTCTATTCCACCTTCATTTTGAATAATGCGCAGATGTGCCCGGTACGTTAGAGGCACGGGCTTGGTACCTGTTGAACCAGTTGGACTAAAGTGGCGGATCCCCCGTTTATGCGGCGAGCGGTTTTTTTCGAAGAGTCAAGGGTGGTCAGGAGGGGTGTCATGAAAAAGCAAGCGATTCTAGGATGGATTCTGGTTCTTTGTCTCGCACTGGGGTTGGGTACGAGCAGTACCTTGGGGCAGGCGGTGTACGGGAACCTTGTTGGAGCCGTCACGGACCCACAGGGTAGCGCGGTCGCAGGCGCTAAGGTCACAGTAACGAATATCTCCAAGGGCACGACAGAAGAAACGACTACGAACGAAAGCGGGAGCTATTCCGTCACGCACTTGATGCCAGACAGTTATAAAGTTCACGTCGAAGCGCCCGGATTCAAGGCCTACGATATTGCGAGTATTCGCGTCGATGCGGACACAACGGTCCGTGCTGATGCGGCGTTGCAGGTCGGGGCGGTCACACAAACGGTCGAGGTCACGGGCGAAGTTCCCCAGCTTCAGACCGATAAGACCGACGTCGCCACGGTTTTTGAGTCCCGTACCGTCGAAGACCTTCCAATCTATAATCGGAACTTTACGAGCTTACAGTTGCTCTCGCCTGGAGCCCAGCGTCTTAACTGGGGTCACGCCGCCAGCGAAAACCCACAAGGTTCGCAGCAGATTGAAACGAATGGACAGCACTTTGCCGGGACAGCGTTCGAACTGGACGGCACGGACAATCAGGATCCGATTCTGGGGATTATCGTTATCAATCCGAACCTCGATGCCATCAGCGAAGCAAAGATTACTTCCCAAGATTACGATGCCGAGTTCGGAAAGGCCATTGGGGCGATCGTGACGACGCAGACCAAGTCGGGCACCAACGAGATTCATGGCTCCGTGTTCGATTTCGAGCGCTCCAACTCCAACTTTGCTCGCAATCCGTTTAACCAACAGAGCGGAGTTCCCAGTGGGAACTGGAATCAGTTTGGCGGCACGGTGGGTGGCCCTATCAAGAAGAACAAGCTCTTCGCTTTTGGCGACTACCAGGGCCTGCGCAGTCACGTTGGCGGTTCCTTCGGCAGCTTTGTGCCGACTGCAGCCATGCGCAGTGGGGATCTTAGCGCGCTCATAACAGGTTGCCCGACGAACACCCAGCCATGTACTCGCATCTATGATCCCTTCGCGACCACTGATGCGGCACATACGACGCTCGCTTTGAGCGGCGGCAATCCGATTTTCTTGGCCCCGGCCGATCGCGTACAGACCTCAACAAATTGTCCAGCAGGAGATTTTTGCGGGGTGTTCCCCGGAAACATCATACCCGCGTCGCGCCTGACTCAGCCGGGGGCCGCGCAAGCACAAGCGCTACTGGCTCTGTTTAAAGGGCCTACCAACTCCACGATCTTGGGAAACAATTACTTCGCTTCCGGTAACAACACCCTCGATTCGAATGGTTTCGACGTTCGCTCGGATTTCGTCGCAACGAGCAAAGTGAACGTCTTCGGGCGTTACAGCTTCCAGCAGTTTAAGCGCTCCGGTCCAGGCCTCTTTGGTGTAAACCTGGGCGGCCACGCGCTCCCGAGCGATCCTTCCGTCGGCGACTTCGCCGGAGACTCCAAGGTCCGGAACCAGAGCATTGCGGCTGGTTTCGACTTTGTTCTCAGCTCCACATTTTTGACGGACGTCCGATTCGGCTACATGCGCTACCACGTGAACGTGTCTCCGGGGGGCTTCGGCACGACACCCGTGGGTAGCCTCAATCCGCCGATTCCGGGCATTAACTTGAACAGCAACACCTCCGCCATGCCAGCTTTCACGATTCACACTCCTAACGCTTCGGACTTTCAGTTTGGGTACTCGTTGGGCGTGAACCAATGCAACTGCCCACTCACTGAAAGCGAACACCAGTATCAGTTCGTGAACAACTGGACGAACATCCGCGGGAAGCATACCATCAAGTTCGGTGCGGACGTCCGTTACGCGTACAACTTGCGAGTGCCCAGCGACTCTCATCGCGCCGGGCAGCTCGACTTCAACAACGACATCACAGTGGGTCCCGGCGGAGATGGCGGCGCTGGTCTCGCGGGATTTTTGCTCGGCCAAGTCAGCCACTTCGAGCGCTACGTCAGCAACTCTCTCAACGCATACGAAACTCAGCCTCGGCTTTTTTTCTACGGACAAGATACGATTCGGCTGACGTCTAAATTGACCTTCAACGCGGGGCTTCGCTGGGAGATCTACAGACCTGAGTCTGCTGCTGCCAAGGATGGAGGGGGCTGGGTCGACCTGACCACTGGTGAGATGCGAATTGCTGGAGAAACCGGCGTCAATCTTCGCGGAAACACCACAACGGGTTACAAGCACTTTGCACCTCGGTTAGGCGTCGCCTATCAGGCGAATACGAAAACCGTAGTCCGTTTGGGCTATGGTCGAAGCTACGACATTGGTGTGTTTGGCTCCATATTTGGCCACGCCATCACGCAGAATCTGCCCGTGCTCGGAGCCCAACAGATGAACGCCAATACCGGAAGCTCTGTATTCAATCTCGCTGTCGGGCCGCCTTCGTTCGACCCGGCAACCAAACTCGGCGGCATGCTGGCCACCAGCAACTGCAATGCGATCACCGATCCGAGCGGTGTTGTCGGTGGTGTGTTTACTCCGGACAAAGCGCAGTGCCTAGGCGTCAATGGACGACCGTTTGTGCCGGATGGGGTCTTCTCCCGATCTCGTCCTTTCAACAACCGGCTGCCCACTGTGGACCAGTGGAACGTTAGCGTCCAGCGGCAGGTTACTTCGACCCTATCGGCGACGCTGGCCTACGTTGGCAATAAGGGCACACACACCTTTGCAGGCGGCGGCCCGGCCTATGGAGCCAATGAACCAACCGTGGTGGGCTACAAACCGAACGGTGGCATAAGCAAGAATCAGCGCAGGCCCTTTTACTCCAAGTATGGCTGGACTCAGGGCATCGATTATTTCGGAAACGATGCTGATAACCACTTCGACTCCCTGCAGGCGACGGTTGAAAAGCGCTACGCGGGTGGTTTGTCACTCCAGAGCAGCTACACGTTCCAGCATTCCACCAACTATGACTCGAATTACTACAACATCGATAGAAAAATAGCTTACGGACCGAACGACGACTATCGCAACCATATGTTCATCCTCACAGAGGTTTACGACCTGCCCTTTGGGCATGGGAAGAAATGGGCAGGCAACGTTGGCCGCGCTACCGACCTGGCTATTGGAGGATGGTCCATCAACAGCGCGACAACCATTGCCAGCGGATTGCCTTTTACGCCTGGTTTGAATAACTGCGGACCCGAGATCGATGTTGGTCCGTGCAAGCCCGATCTGCTCGGCTCCGTCAAAAATGGAACTCGTTCTGGCCACCCCGACACTCCCGGGTATTGGTTTCAGACCACAGGTGGCGCTTCGCTGGGACCCGCCGCGAACAGCCTTCCTACAGCCCCCGGCAATGTTTGCACCGGCGGAGCACAAATTACTTCCGGCCCATGGGGTCAGCCAGGCTGCGACGCCTTTGGGAGCATAGGACGCAACGCCTTGCGAGGTCCAAAGCTCTTCGACACGGACTTCTCCCTTTTCAAGACGTTCAGTTTCACGGAGAAGTTCAAAACCCAATTCCAGTTCCAAGCATTCAACGTTTTCAACCATGTAAATCTCGATCGCCCGGATGGCTGCGTGGATTGTTCAAACGGCGGGCGGATCACCAACCTTGCTTTCGGTTCGACCATGCGCAGGTTGCAGTTTGGTTTGAAGTTGAACTTCTAACAAGGACGAGGACACCCCACCACCCCGACGGGGAGCCCTCACGGGCTCCCCGTTTTGGTTGCAAGATTGTTTGGAGCGGCCAAACAAACGGCTTGAGAAATGGACAGAGGGCTCTGCCCCGAAGTAAGATTCTTGGTGCCAGTCCCCAGAGATACACTCATGCATCGCTCTAGCCTTACTTCGCAACACCTATTATCTATCTTCCTGTCTCTTGCGGCGGCAGCACTTCTCCTTCTAGTGTTACCCTGTTCGCTCGCCGCCCAAAAGACGGCCCTGCATCTCGACGGCACGCCGGCAGATCCCTTTTTGGCAGCTTCGGGAAAGCCTGTTGTGCTAATCTTTTTGCGCACTGACTGCCCTATCTCCAACCGCTATGCGCCGTTGCTTCAGCAAATCAGCTCGCGATATGGAGCCAAGGTAGCTTTGTGGCTGGTCTATCCCAGCAGGACGTCTTCCGCTGAAAAAATTCGCCAACATGAACACGACTACGGCTACAAACTCCCCGCCCTGCGCGATCCACAACACGCACTGGTTACTCAAGCTCAAGTTCAGGTTACCCCGGAAGCGGCTGTTTTCGACGCCAATCACCGCCTGCTCTATCACGGCCGCATCGATGACTTGTACCAGGATTCCGGGCGCGCCCGCCCCGCGGCCACCACACACGAACTCGACGATGCCATCCGAGCCGCGCTCAGCGGGAAAACACCGCCACCCAATGCGCCCGGCGTGGGATGCTACATCGCGGACCTCGAATGACCTCTTCAGGCCGAACTATCGTTGCGTGCTTGCTCGGATTTAGCTCCGCCACTGCAGCGGCCTTTGCCACACACGACGGTGCCACCGAGCGACCCTCCATGCCTGCCGCACAGCAGGCCTCCTTTAATCGCGATATCGCTCCCATTCTTTTTCGGTACTGTGCCCCGTGCCACCGCCCCGGCGAAGCTGGCCCTTTCCCGCTACTTACCTACGCAGATGCAAAGGCCCGCGCCCGCCAGATCGCCGCGCTAACCTCGAAGCGCTTCATGCCTCCGTGGCTGCCGGAGCCGCAGGAGTTGAGATTTGCCGACGAACTCCGCCTGTCCGACGAGCAAATTACTCTGATTCAAAAGTGGGTCGAGCAGGGGGCGGTCGAGGGCGCTCCCGCCGATCTGCCACCCGCCCCACAATTTGTCCCAGGCTGGCAGCTCGGCCGTCCGGATGAAATCATCGAAGCGGAAAAACCGTATACTCTTCCCGCGAGTGGCTCCGACATGTATTGGAATTTCATCTTTCGAACGCCCGTCGATCGCACGCGCTGGCTAAAAGCCATCGAGATCCGGCCCGGCGACAAACGTGTTGTTCACCACGCGAATATTTTGGTGGATCGCAATCAATCCGCGCGCCGTCAGGAGGCTGAGTCGCGCGCGGGTTTCCCCGGCATGGAACTCAAAATCGAATCCGAAAACTTTGATCCGGACAGCCACTTCCTCTTTTGGAAACCGGGCACCGTGCCGAAGCCCGAGCCTGAAAGCATGTCTCTCCGCCTGGACAAAGACACTGATCTCGTTTTAAACATACACTTGCAACCTTCCGGCAAGCCGGAAAAGATCCAGCCGAATCTTGGCCTGTACTTCACAGACAAACCCGCGACCCACTTCCCTCTGCTGCTCCAAATGGAAAACGACAAAAAGCTTGACATCCCTGCTGGCGAAAAACGCTTCTTAGTCACAGACGAATTTACGCTACCGGTCGATGTGGATCTGCTGGCGATCTATCCCCACGCGCATTATCTCGGCAAGGATCTACAAGCGCTCGCCACTCTACCCGACGGCTCGGCGAAAACACTCATTCATATTCCGCAATGGAACTTGAACTGGCAAGCTGTCTACCACTACGCAGATCCTGTGCCTTTGCCAAAGGGGACCACCATCTCCATGCGCTATGTCTACGACAACTCCAGCCAAAATCTTGCCAACCCAAATGACCCTCCACGCCGCGTCGCCGCCGGAAATCGCTCCAGCGATGAGATGGCTCACCTGTGGCTTCAGGTCCTCCCACGCACCTCCTCCAATGCAGATTTCGATCCGCGCATGCTGCTGCAGGAATCCATGGCTCGGCACAACTTAGAAAAAAATCCTGCCGACTTCGAAGCGCACTACAACCTCGCAGCGATGCTCCAAGCCCGCGGCGCGCAAGCCGAGGCGATCCAGAACTTCGAGCTCGCGCTGCGTCTTCGCCCTCAAGATGCTACCGCCAATAATGCCCTGGGCGCGGCTCTCCTAGCCGCGGGGCGAATCAGCGAGGCCATGCCATATCTGAATGCCGCGCTCCGGGCGCAGCCAGACAATTTCGACGCGCACTACAATTTGGCAAGTGCTCTTGTCTCTCAAGATAAATTCCTCGAGGCGATTGAGCACTATCGCGCCGCCGTCCGCTTGCATCCGGACGACGCCAACGCGGAGGCCAACCTGGGCAGCGCTCTGGCCGAAACGGGCCAGCTCTCCGAGGCCAAGCTGCATTTTCGGCGCGCCCTGCGGATCGATCCCAATCACAAGTTAGCACGCGAGAATCTCGAACAAATCAACAGCGATCCGAAGAATCTTCAACAGTAACGGAGAGTTTGCATATTCTTGAAGTTGCAAGAGCATCGGGATTGAAGATCGGGCTTGAGGCAGTTGCACCGGACGTTCCAACATGCGCAAAGTTCGCCTTACAACCGCCATTTTAGCGATGGGACTATCGGCTGGTTTTCTGTCCGCCCGCGGCGTGGCGTCGGCGCGTACGATCTCGCACAGAGTGCCCGCGCAGTCAAGCGGGCGGTCAAGAAAGACGTGGGCGGCCTCCAAGATCCGGCGTTTGCCGAGACGCGGCGCCCTTACCGGCTCCCCGTTTTGTTGTAAGCGCCTTGCGAAGCAGAGTGTCGATATAAGTTAAAGTGCTGAGGGGTTGTACAGTGTCGTACCAACAGAAACTGATTCAGATCCTGTTCGCGAGCCTCCTGCTCTTTGTGCCTCGCCTCCTCGGTCAATCGATCCCGCCCCTTCCAGCTAACGGAGCGCCCAGTGGCTACGTTGGCAACGAAGCTTGCGCACGCTGCCATTCGTCCATAGTCGAATCCTACAAACGGACGGCCATGGCTCGCGCCAGCGGCCCCGCAGAGGCGAACCTCATTTCAGGCGAATTCACCAACCAGAAATCGGCTGTCCACTATCGCATCTACAGCGAGAATGGGCATGTGTGGTTAAACTTTGAGCGTCGAGGTGCTGCGTCTATCCGTGGCAAGCGGCAACTGCTCTTCTACATCGGGTCAGGGCGCCGCGGTCGCAGCTATCTCTTCGCCACAGACGGCTTCCTGTTCGAATCGCCAGTCAATTGGTATGCCGACGAGCATGTCTGGGATATGACTCCTGCTTATCAGGAGGTGAAGGAGATCCCGCTAAATCTTCCCGCTAGCCCAAGTTGCTTGCAATGCCATGTCAGCGGAATGCGACCGCCTTTGAAGGGGACGGAAAACCGCTATCGGGAGCCCATCTTTGCGTATAACGGCGTTGCCTGCGAGCGTTGCCATGGACCGGGCGCTGCTCATGTCAATGGCGGACCGATCATTAATCCCGCAAAGTTGTCACCAGCGCGGCGGGATTCCATCTGCATGGAATGCCACCTCGAGGGCAATGTCGCCGTCGAGCGCACCGGGCGGCATGCTTATGACTTTCGTCCCGGAGACTTGCTTACTGACTATGTCCGCCATTACGTCCTCGCCAGCACAGAACAGAAGAGTTTGGGTGCGGTCACCCAAGTAGAGGCGCTGTCGCAGAGCGCATGCAAAAGAAAAAGCGGCGAAGCAATGTCTTGCACCAGTTGTCACAATCCGCACGCGTCGCCTTCTGCAGAAGAACGTGTCTCCTACTACCGCGGAAAATGTCTTGCATGCCACGGTGAAGCATTCGGGGCCAAGCATCACCCTGAGCAGGCGGATTGCACGCGATGCCACATGTCGGCGTCGCTCAGCACGGACATAGCCCACACCCAAGTCACAGATCATCGCATTCCGCGGCGGAGTGATACCCAGGCGTTGCAACCGTTGTTAGATTCAAATACGAGGCCGCACTCACCACGTTTGGTCCCGTTCCCCTATTCCGAGGACGCGGAGCAAGATATTCGAGACCTCGCGCTTGCCTGGGCATTCTTGGCACAAACTGGGAGGGATGGTGCTGGGTCGGAAGCCCAGCGTCTACTCCAAATAGCGGTGATGCAATCACCAAATGATCCCGCTCTTCTTTCTGCGCTTGGTTTCATCGAGCAGAAACGCGGCGCGGTTGACGACGCGCGCGAGTTATACCAGAAGGCGCTCACCTTAGAGCCTGATTTGATCGACGCAGCGGCAAACCTTGGAGTGATCGAGGTAAACCAGGGGCGCTTGCGCGAGCCGCTCAGATTGTGGCAAAACGCCTTTGAGAGAGCCCCGGCAAGAAGCGCTATTGGCATGAACATGGCTCGCGTCTTATGCGGCGTAGGGGAATTCGAACGTGCTCGGTCAAGCGTTTTGCGGGTACTCGAATTTAATCCGGACATGGCGGCTGCCAAGGAGATGTTGCAGCATCTGAATCGCGCGCCTCCTGTGTGTGAGCAGTGATTCTAACGCGCGTTTGCCGATGCGCGAGAAATCGAGGTTTAATCTTTCCCGGATAGCGGTTGTGGATTTTCCCATGCAAAAAATTGCTTGTGGTTCTTTTCTATTATTCGTGATCCGAATGATTTCCCTCGGCTACGTCGCGTTCGCGCAACAGTCGTCTGGGATCGGTTTGGCACAGTCCAATCCATCCGAATCGAGCGGCTCTGAGTTCAGTGAGCCGCGGCGGCTCTTGGAGCAAGGCAGGTACGACGAGGCCCTCGCGGCGCTCCATGGACTGGAGACAAGACTTCCCCCGACGAAGGGGCTCTCGCATGAGTTGGGGCTGGCGTATTACAAGAAAAGCGACTATCTGAAGGCGGTGGCCAGCTTCAAGAAGGCGCTGGAGGAAGATCCTGGCGACGACGAAGCGGTGCAATTGATGGGGCTGTCGTATTACCTCGCTGGGCGGCCTGCGGAGGCCATAGCGCCGCTCGAAAAGGTTCAGACGTGGTATCCCAGCGCAAATGTTGACGCGGCTTACATTCTCGGTGTGTGTTACGTCCAGACAAAGGATTACGCCAGCGCACGCAAAGCTTTCGCGAAGATGTTCGATGTGCCGGCCGATTCCGCGGCCAGTTATCTGTTTACGGCTCGGATGTTGCTGCGGCAGGATTTTGGGCCTGTTGCGGAGGAATACGCAAAGAAGGCGGTGGAACTGGATCCCAAGCTTCCGCTAGCACATTTGCTGCTCGGAGAGCTCTACCTCTATAAGTCCCGCCTGCCGGAAGCCGTCGAGCAGTTTCAGAAGGAGCTGGAGCTGAATCCGGGGGAAGCGGCGGTGTACTACAAGCTGGCGGATGCTTATAGCCGGTTGCAGAAGTACGAGGATGCGGAAAGGCTGCTGCAGCGCTCCATCTGGCTGGATGCTACATCGACGGGGCCGTACATCCTGATGGGGAAGGTCCTGGAGAAGAAGGGCGAGACCGCCCTTGCCGTGCGCGCCTTGCAGCGCGCCATCGCCATGGATCCCAATAACCCCATGCCTCACCATCTGCTCGGACAAGCCTATCGCGAAATGGGCCGAACGGAAGAGGCGGAGCGCGAACTTAAGTTGGCGGCGCAATTGCAGATTCACGAAGACGCAAAGCCTTGAGCAACGCAGTCGAGGCGTAGCAGAATCAGGGAGATCAATCGTGTTGAACCGCGCAAAGTTTATCTTTCTCGTTGTCACGATCGGCCTTTGCCTCGCGGCAGCTCCCGGCCGGACACAGCAAGCGCCGCCGAAAAGTCCGAAAGCGGAGCACGCTCCTGAGAAGGCGCTGGACCCGTGGTGGAAGCACGCGGTCATTTACGAGATTTATCCGCGCAGCTTCCAGGACTCGAACGGCGACGGCGTCGGCGACATCAACGGGATTACCTCCCGGCTGGATTACCTTCGCGAGTTGGGCATCGATGCCATTTGGATTAGCCCCATGTACCCATCACCCTTGGTGGATTTCGGTTACGACGTCTCCGACTACACAGCCATCGATCCTCTTTACGGCACACTGGCGGATTTCGACCGGCTAGTGAGTGAAGGGAGAAAACGAAATATCCGCGTGATCATGGATTTTGTTCCAAATCACTCGTCGGACCAGCATGCCTGGTTTGCTGAATCGCGCTCTTCGCGTACCAACCCGAAGCGCGATTGGTATATCTGGCGAGACGGGAAGGAGCCGGGCCAGCCTCCCAACAACTGGCAATCGTGGTTTGGCCATTCCGCGTGGAAATTCGACCCAATCACCAACCAGTATTACTACCATCACTTCTACACGGAACAGCCCGATCTGAACTGGCGCAATCCCCAGGTCCGGAACGCCATGTACGACGCCATGCGCTTCTGGCTCGGCCGTGGCGTGGCAGGGTTTCGAATCGACGCCGTGTCGCGCTTGTTTGAAGACCCGAATCTGCATGACGACCCGATCCTGCCCGGGAAGAATGCTTATGGCGATCCAAATATCGCGCACAAGTACACGGACAATTTGCCGGAAGTTCATCAGGTGCTCCGCGAAATGAGAAGCGTGGCGAACGAGTATCCAGGGGATGCAGTCCTGATCAGTGAGGCCGACGAGCCGAATATCGCTGAACTCACGAAAATGTATGGCAGCAAGAACGATGAAATCCAACTGCCGATGGATTTTCAGATTGCCGACGTCAACAAACTCTCCGCGCCGGATTTCCGCAGGCTGCTGGATGAAATCGACCGGAACCCGGCCGGCGGGCAGCCCCACTATTTTTTCAGCAATCATGATCAGCCGCGCCAGTGGGATCGCTACGGAGACGGCGTCCACAACGATCAGATCGCCAAGCTCATGGCGGCGCTCCTTCTCACCACCCGCGCGACGCCGCTTATGTACTACGGCGAAGAGATCGGCATGCGGACCACTGATCCCGTTCGCAAGGAAGACGTGCAGGATCCCATCGGGCAACTCGGCTGGCCGCAGGAGAAGGGCCGCGACGGTGAACGCACGCCCATGCAATGGGACACTTCGAAGGACGCGGGGTTCAGTACGGCGGAGCGCCCTTGGCTGCCCGTGCCGCCCAGTTCGGCCGAATACAATGTGAAGGCCGAATCGCAAGATCCCAACTCCATTCTGTCCTTCTACAAACGGCTGCTCGTGTTGCGCCGGAGCGAGCCTGCATTGCGAGATGGAAAATATCTGCCCCTGGATCAAGGCAACCCGGATGTCCTCAGTTTTCTGCGCAAGACTCCCGGGAAAGGCGACTCGATTCTTGTTGTGCTTAACATGAGTGCTGAACCAAGGACGGTCAGCTTCGCTCTCGATGTTCAGGGAGTCAGGGAAGCTACTGCGAGGCCGCTAATTTCTGCTCCGAAAATTGCTCGTGAGTCGGCAGTCCTGACTCATTTCACCGTTCCCGCTTTCGGAGTTTTTATCGGATCGGTTCACTGAAGGATTTTGCGATTTCCTGGATCAGCAGGCAGCATCCTCCGTTCTGGCGACTGCCAGCTGGGGCGGACTATGGAACTCAGCTTTCCAGCTTGAAAATCCTTTCCAGCGGCAGCCACTTCTCCCCCGGCCGCGCTTCTGGCAATGCCTTCTGAAACTTCCACATCAGCTTTTCCCACTCCTGCACTTTCTGATTCTTGCGGTCCGCCTCGGCTTTTTTCTCAAACGAAAAATTCTCGCTGACTTCCATGATCATGAACATTCGTGTTCCACGGAGATAAATCTCGAGGTTCTCGATTCCTGCTTCCTTGATGCTTTTCGTGATCTCCGGCCAAATTTTCTCGTGATAGCGCTTATATTCGGCAATCAGCTTTGCATCGTCTTTCAAATCGAGCGTCAGGCAGTAGCGTCTGCTCATAGCGGGGCGCTCTGATTTCCCATACTCGTCCTCTCCAGGCCCGGCATGGCAGCGGGCTTGTATCCCGACAGCCCAAAATAAAGGATAAACACGTAGCACAGCAGCGGCACGAGGAACGCTCTCTGAATACTCGCCGCATCGGAAATGCGCCCCATGATCGCAGGAAAAAATGCGCCGCCCACAATCGCCATAACCAGCAGCGATGACCCGCGTTTCGTGAGCGCACCCAGATTCTTGATGCTCAGCGCAAAGATCGTAGGGAACATGATGGAGTGAAAGAAACCGATGACCACAACCGCCCACACCGGTATTACTCCGGTAGCCAGCAAAGCCACTGTGGCACAAACGAGAGATGCTCCGGCAAAAAGAGACAGCAAGCGCGGCGCCGCAATCTTTTTCATCAGCGCCGAGCCGATGAAACGCCCGGCCATGAATCCCACCTGGTGCAGCAACAAGTACAGCGCTGCCACTTTCCCCGTTGTTCCCGGAACCGAGAACTGCGCGTAGCGAATCACGAAGCTCGCTACTCCAACCTGAGCACCCACATAAAAAAATTGCGCGATGACGCCTTTCACCAGATGCGCGTGAGACAGCACGCTCTCCGCGCTCTTTTCCGTCCCGGCCGCTCCTCCTTCCACGGCCGTTTCCTGTACGTCGGGCAAGTGCGCCAGTTGAATCAGCACCGCGACAACCACGAAAATGGCAGCGATCATCAAGTAAGGACCCTTCACCGTGCTGGCTTCGGCGGCGCGGTACGCTCCCAGTTGCGCCGCACTCATAGCCGCAATCTGCGCCGGCGCATACTCGGCGCCCGTGAGAATGAACGTTCGTCCCAGAATCGGCGAAAGTACTGCTCCCACAGCGTTGAACGACTGCGCAAAATTCAGCCGGCGTTCGGCGCTCGCCGCAGGACCAAGGATGGTTACGTAAGGATTCGCGGCGACTTCGAGGAAGCTCTGCCCGCAAGCCATCACAAACAGCGCGAAAAGAAAGAAGCCGTAAACCTGCGAAGAAGATGCCGGCAGAAAGAGCACCGCCCCCGTGGCGCACAAAAAAAGACCCGCAAGGATTCCTTTCTTATATCCGATCTTCTCCATCACCCGCCCGGCGGGAAAGGCCGCCAGGAAATATCCGCCAAAAAATGCCACCTGGATAAAAGAAGACTGAAAGTCGGTAAGCCCGAAAGCCTTTTTCAGATGTGGGATGAGGATGTCGTTCAGGTTGACGCCGAAGGCCCACAAAAAAAACAGGCTGGTGATGAGAATGAAAGGCGCCAGGAAGCGGCGCTCCGTTATGGGGAAAGATCGGCCGCCGTTCGCCGCTGTGCCCGGGGAATTCGTCATCCATCGTCTCCGTTATGTCAGCGCGCGGTCCAAATGCACGTATCCGCCGTCAACGAACAGGTGCTGGCCCGTGATGTGACTCGCTTGCTCCGAGATCAGGAACAGCACCATGGCCGCGATCTCTTCCGGCTTCGTCATGCGCTTGCCTAGCGGAATCTTAGAAACAATTTCCGCCAGCTTCTGCTGCGGGTCGGGAAATGTCGCCAGCCACTGCTGATAAAGCGGCGTCATCACTTCCGCGGGAACCACAGCGTTGACGCGAATCCCGTGCGGAAGGAGCTCCGCAGCCCACTCGCGCGTGAGTCCCAGGATGGCTCCTTTCGAGGCCACGTAGCCCGAAGTTCCTCCCTGCCCGGTCACCGCTGTCTTCGAGCTGATGTTCACGATCGAGCCACGCGCTTTCTTCAGCGCCCCCACTGCGTGGTGCGCCATTGCGTAGTAATGGACCAGGTTGCGCTCCAGCGAAGCCACAAATTTCTCCGTTGTGCCATGCTCGAGCCCCACGCCGTCGTTGACCCCCGCATTGTTCACCAGCGCATCCAGCCGGCCCAATTTCTGGATGGTCCCATCGACGACATTTGCACAGGCTTCCGGAGCGGAGAGTTCGGCAATAATCAGCCCGCTTTCCACTCTGCCCGCTCGCAACTCCGCGTGTAACTCTTCTCCAGCGTTCTCATCACGGTCCACGATCACCGGAATCGCGCCTTCCGCGCCGCAACCGCGCACAATCGCTGCGCCTATTCCTTTTGCGCCGCCGGTAACCAGAACAACTTTTCCTTTTAGCCGCAGATCCATGATTTAGCCGCGCAAATTAAAAAAGCCGCCGTCCAGCGGGTAGTCTGCGCCCGTAATGAAAGCAGCCTCGTCGGAGCAAAGAAACAATGCCAACGAAGCCACTTCCTGCGGCTCCCCCATTCTTCCTATCGGTTGCGATTTCGCCAATTTCTCATACATCTCTTTCTCTCGCCCCGGATAATTCTTCCGCAGGTAATCATCCACAAATGGCGTGTGCACCCGCGCCGGCGAAATGCAATTGCACCGGATATTATGCTGCACGTAATCCTTGGCCACGGAATACGTCATCGCGATCACTGCGCCTTTGCTCATCGAGTACGCAAACCGGTCGGCAAGCGCGGCGGACCCTGCGATGGAAGCCATGTTGAGGATCACGCCGCCGCCGCTTGCCTTCATAGGCCCGATGCACGCCTGCATGCCGTTGTAGACGCCTTTCACATTTACGCGAAAGAGCCGGTCGAAATCCTCCTCGGTCGTGCTCTCCACCGTCCCTACGTGTGAAATCCCCGCATTGTTCACCAGGATCCCAATACGCTCTCTCGCAAAAAGCCCCTTGAATACCTCCCGGACTTGCCGCTGATCCGTAACATCGCACGCGTGCGCGGTCCCCTGCCCTCCCGCATCGGTGATCTGCTTCGCGATTGCTTCCGCCTGTTTTAGATTGATATCCGCGATTCGCACCGCGGCCCCATTCGCCGCGAAGCGCAAGGCGATCGCCTGCCCGATGCCGCTGCCTCCGCCGGTCACGATGGCAACTTTGCCATCCAGCCTGAAATCCTTCGCGCTGCTGCCCGGACTCTTCAGAGCGAGATACCTCTTTTCCAGGGAATGAAATCTTCCTGGCCTTTCCCTTCTGCCTTCGTGCGCACCTCTCCGCTGGCGGTTTGGATGACAACCTCCAGTATCTCTTCGCCCATCTGCCGGATCGTTTTCTCTCCGGAAATAATCCCGCCCGTGTCGACGTCGATGATGTCCTGCATCCGCTGGGCCAGCCCCGAATTCGTGGATAGCTTCACCACTGGCGCGATCGGATTCCCCGTCGGTGTCCCCAGGCCGGTTGTGAACAGCACCACGTTTGCACCGGCGCCGACTTGCGCCGTTACGCATTCCACATCGTTTCCCGGCGTGCACTGCAGGTTCAGCCCCGGCTCGGTCGAGTACTCTGGATAGTCCAGCACCGCCGTCACTGTGGAATTCCCGCCTTTTTTCGCCGCGCCGGCGGATTTCATCGCGTCCGTCAATAATCCGTCGCGCATGTTCCCCGGGCTAGGATTCATTTCAAATCCTGACCCCACCGCCTTCGCCCGCGCTCCGTAACTGTTCATCAGTTGCATGAACCGGTCCGCGACTTCCTTGCGCGTGCTTCGATTGATGAGTTCCTGTTCCACCCCGCACAATTCCGGAAACTCGGAGAGTATCGTTCGCCCGCCGAGTTCCGCCAGAATATCTGCGGTGTGCCCGATGGCGGGGTTCGCTGAGAGGCCGGAAAAACCGTCCGAGCCGCCGCATTTCAATCCGAGGCACAAGCTGGAAAGCGGTGCGCGCGTCCGCTGGCATCGATTCGCTTCCATCAAACCCAGAAACGTGTTTCGAATGGCCTCCGTCAGCATCGCAACTTCCGTTCCGCTTTGCTGCTGCTCCACGATCACCAGCGGCTTATCGAATTTCGGATTCCGTTTCCGCAACTCCTCCCGCAGAATTCCGATCTGCGCATTCTGGCAGCCCAGGCTGAGCACCGTCGCGCCCGCCACATTCGGATGATGGATGTAGCCCGCGATCAGCCCGCAAAGATTATTCGAATCCTCCCGCGTCCCTCCGCAACCCCCTTCATGCAGCAGAAACCGGACGCCGTCCACGTTTTCGAAAACCCGGGAACGCTGCGGGCCCGCCGCGTCTTCCGTCAACACGCGCGTCTTGATCTCTTCACTCCGGCCATCCGCATAAAGCCGCGCCAGCTCCGCCACCTGCCTTCGATACCCTTGTGGCGCGGCGAAACCCAGTTCCTCTTCAAACGCCTGCTTCAGCACCCCGATGTTCCGGTTTTCGCAGAATACCAGCGGAACAACGATCCAGTAATTTCGCGTGCCCACCTGGCCGTCCGACCGGCGATATCCCAGAAATTCCCGCTGCCTCCATCTCGACACATCCGGCGGGGTCCAGCGGTACTCTTCCGTTTTCTCCTGAAACGCTGCGGCCTGATGATGGATGTTGCGCGTGGTCAGCAGTTCTCCTCGCCGGATCGGCGCGAACGCTTTCCCCACGAGCACGCCATACATGATGATGCTCGCGCCAGTGGCAAAATCTTCCGTAGCGAATTTGTGTTTTGCGGGAACGTCCGATTCCAGAGTGTAGGACTGGGAATCAAAAGAAATCTGTTCCCCTCGGTGCAGGCCGGCCAGCGCGATCAGCACGTTATCTTTCGAATCGAGTTTGAGCACCTTGTTCTGCATCACACCGGACCCGTATTCTCCCTTTTCGCACGCGTTTCCAGCCACCGCCCGCTTTTCCCCCGCATTGTAGAACACGCCGTGCAATTAGTCGCGTGCTTGATTCTCCAGCGGTTTCAATCTCCAGAACTTCGCCGCATTTCCGCCCAGCACGGCATTTCTTTCTTCCGCTGCGTACTTGCTGATGTAATTCTTCACCACATCCATGACCCGCGAATACGGAGCTGCCACCGTGCACACCGGCCAATCCGATCCGATCATCAACCGGCTCGGTCCGAAGCATGCGAACGCCACGTCCAGATAAGGCCGCATGTCCTCGGGCTTCCAGGCCTGCCAGTCTGCTTCCGTGACCAGGCCAGACACCTTGCAAAAAAGATTTGGAAAAGACGCCAGTCCCCGGATTCCGCGCGCCCAGGAATCAAGATCTCCGCTTTTGATCGGCGGTTTCGCCAGATGGTCCAGAACAAAGCGCTGCCGCGGAAATCGCGCGACGAACTCCGCCGCCGCGGGAAGATGCCGAGGATAAATCAGGATGTCGTAGGCGAGATCAAATTCTCCGAGCATCGCGATCCCGCGAAGAAAATCCGGTTGCAGCAGGAACCGCTCATCCGGCTCGCTCTGCACCACGTGGCGGACGCCCACCAGCTTGGAATTTCCCGCAAACGATTTCAATTCGAATCGCAATCGCGGCGACCGCAGATCAACCCAGCCGACAACTCCCAGGATGAACGGGGCGCGCTCCGCCAATTCCAGGAGCCACGGCGTCTCATCTAACGTCTGTCGCGCTTGAACCGCGACGCACCCCTGAAACCCGCTGCGCTGCAGCTCGGGTTTCAGATCCGCCGGAAGAAAATCCCGGCGCAGCGCCGCCATCGAGTCATCGATCCAACCGTACTCTCGCCGGTCATACATCCAAAAGTGCTGATGAGCGTCAATGTGCATCCCGCTAGGACCGCTTTAAGACTTGTTTTGACGCTTCTGCCGGACACCAATCCTCTTTCATCGGTAGTCCACAACTTGCTGACGCGATTCCCCTAAACCGTCGATTCCCAGCTCCACCACGTCGCCCGCCTTCAGATATTGCGGCGGCTTCATCCCCAAGCCGACTCCCGGTGGCGTCCCCGTGCTGATCACGTCTCCCGGCAGAAGAGTCATGAATTCGCTGACGTAAGCGACCAGCGCCGGAACATCGAAAATCATCTTCGATGTAGAACCTCTTTGACGGAACTCTCCATTCACTTTCAGCCACATGCCCAGTTGATTGAAATCTTGAATCTCATCCTTCGTAGCAAGGAACGGCCCCAGTGGCGCGAATGAATCCGCGCTCTTTCCTTTTACCCATTGACCTCCGCGTTCAAGCTGGAAGCTGCGCTCTGAATAGTCATTGTGCAGCGCAAAACCTGCGACATAATCCAGTGCGTTCTCCTTGCTCACGTAACTCGCTCTCTTCTCCATCACGATCGCCAGTTCCACTTCCCAGTCCACCTTCGTGGCGTTTTTCGGAATCACCAGAGGATCGTTCGGCCCCACCAGCGCCGATGTCGCTTTAAAAAAAATCACCGGCTCCTTGGGAATCTCCATCCCGCTCTCTTCTGCGTGGTCGCGGAAATTCAGCCCGATGCACACGATTTTACTCGGCCGGCAAATCGGCGGCCCCAAACGCACTGATTTTCGAACGCGCAATGTGGAAGCGCCTTGCCTCGCCAGCCAGTTCCGAAGTTTTGTTAGCCCATCGGTCGCAAAAAATTCCTCGTCGTAGCCCGGACCAAATCCGGAGGCATCCAGCCGCGTTCCATCCTCGAGCAGCACCCCCGGCTTTTCCCGCCCAATCTCGCCGAATCGAATCAGTTTCATTTCAGGAACGCTCCCCTGTGGAGAGAGTTTAACAACGACCGTAGGAAAAAGGAGCCAACATTTGAGAATGCATTTGCCCGATCGCGGGTTTTCCATCCACAGTGCGCGTCGCGGCGTTCAGGGTTGGCGATGCGCGGCGGTTTCCACGCGGCCGAGCATCATGTCGAGTTCGGCGCGGTAGAAGTATCGGCCGTTCACGATGACACCGGCGATCTTCTGCGTGTTGGCAATGTCATCGAGAGGATTGTCCGAAAGCAGCACGAGGTCCGCGAGCTTCCCTTTTTCCACCGCGCCTAGTTGGTCTTCCATTCCGAAAAAGCGCGCGGGATTAATCGTCGCGGTTTGCAGCGCTTCAAGCGGAGTGAATCCCGCGGCCACGAAACGCTGCAATTCCTCGTGGAGGCTGTAGCCCGGGAAAATATGAACACCGGCAGGCGTATCCGTTCCCGCAAGAAACGGCACCCCAGCCTTGTGCAACATTCCCACGACCTCGAGTTCTTTCTCGACAAATCTCTTTCGAATCGCCAGATCATCCGCGCCGTAACCCTGCGTGATTTCCTCGGTGAATCGCTTCCACGTTTTGTTTTTCCACGACGCCGGCACATATTTCACGCGCGTGTCTTTGCTGAAATCACTCACGTCGATCAGGTTGCCGCCGCGTTCCCACACCAGCGTCGGGCATTGCCACGTCTGATTCTTCGCAAGAATCGCAGCCAGCGAAGCAGCGCGCGCAGGGTCGTACGTGGCCAGGAATCGCCCCTCTGTCTTATTCCCTTTCAAGAACTCCTGCTCGGCCGGGGAACTCCCTTCAAAAATTCCAATGAGATGCTCGAAACTTTTCATCCCCGCCGCGGACATCTCGCTCGCGCGCACCGCATCCGGTACGTGCCCTTCGAAAGGTATCTCCTGCTCTTTGGCTTCTTCCGCGATGGCGAAAACCGCCTCGCGCGGAATCAGCGATTGCAGCTTGATGAAGTCCGCGCCCCGCCGCTTGAGATCAGCGACGGCGCGATGCGCATCCTCGGGCGTGGCAATCGCCGCGGAGCTCGGGAAGCGCGGCTTCGCTCCATCCAGCATGGGCCCGGGGGTGTAAATGCGCGGCCCGATCAGGTGCCCCGCTTCAATTTCGTTTCGCCATTTCTGCACGATGTCCAGCTCGCTGCCCATGTCCCGCACACCGGTGACGCCGTTTGCGACGAAGAGTGGCAGTGAAATGTCCTGCGCGCCGGGAAACCAGTCGCCGAAAACCAGATGCACGTGCATATCCCAGAGCCCGGGAATCAGGAAAAGTCCGCGGCCGTTCACGCTCGGGGCATTCCGCGGATACTTCGCCGATTTGCCGGGCCCCACCGAAGCAATCTGATTGCGCTCGAGAATTACGGTTTGCTCGGCCTGCAGAGCCCCCGTTCGAACGTCAATGACCGTCACATTGTTCAGCACCAGCAGATCGTCGGCCGCGGGCTTCTGCGCGTGGAGAGGCTCGAAGAAAAATAGACAAATCAAAAAGAGAATTCCGGAGTGAACGGCAAGGCGTCCGCGTATTTTCATCGTCCCGCATATTATCTGTTTTGCCGCCGGAGTTCACCTGTAGGTACTTCGAAGCACGTAGCGTTCCGGGCGACTCCGCTGACCGCTTCCTGGGCGTATGATAAAGGAAGTCCCCGCATGTACGCTGGGACCCACGCGCGGAGAAGTCCAATGAAGAAAAAAACAATTGCGATTTGCGGCGCTTTCCTGCTGGCGGCCATCCTTGCGCCGGCACAGGAAAAGTCGGTGGATAGCTCGAAGGAGCTCCAGCCTACCCATACCGGCTTGCATGAAGGCGCGACAAAACCGCTGCCGACGCAGCACGAGCACCACGGGTTCATGCAGGAGGGCATGCACCATGCGGTCGCGAAGGGCGTCACGCTGGATGCGAAAGTGGATGCGGCGGCGCATACCATCACACTCCGCGTGGGGCCGATGAATTTGCCGGCGCACACGAGCCACCTGAAAATGCCTCAGCCGCCGGATCTAGTCTGGGAAGTACCGGTCGACGGCTGGCTACTTGCGTATCACCCGAAGCTCGTGGATGCCAGCGGCGGCGCCGTACCGGGAACGGTGCTGCATCATGTGGCGTTCTGGAACGATAATCGTGCGGATTTTCTCTGCCCCAACAAGGAAGAACATATTTTCGGCGCGGGCAGCGAGATGACGGACTGGACGGAAGTGCCCGGCTATGGGTACCGCGTGATGAAGGGGGACAAGATCCGCATCGAGACGATGATGTACAACCCGACGGACACGTCCTACGACAAGGCCTATCTCGAAGTAGTGATTCCCTTCCAGGAAACACCGGGAGACGCGAGCGCTGCCGCGCCGCGAAAGAATGTTTACCCCGCGTGGATGGACGTGACCTCGTGCGGAAATTCCGGTTATGACCTGCCGTCGGGGAAAAGCGAGAAGACGGGAACGGTGACGGTAAAATACGACGGCATGCTAATCGCTGTGGGCGGACACTTGCACGATTACGGAAAGCAGATTGTCCTGCAGGATGTGTCGCGCAAAGAGACCGTGGCGACACTCGATGCGAAGGCGGACGCTCAAGGGCATCTTGAGTCCGTGCCCGTGAAGTTGCTTGTGCAGGATGGCGGCTACAAATTTGCGACAGGCGATGTCCTGAAAATTTCTGCAACTTACGACAATCCGACCGGAAAACTCTTGCACAATGGCGCGATGGGAATCGCGGTTGGCTATTTCGTGGCCACCGATGATACGAAGATGGCAGCACTGCGGCGGAATGAGAAGCCGCCGCACGACATGGCGGGTATGTCCCACGATCATTAAGAAGAGAATCCGTGGGCAGTGGGTGGCGGGCGAGAACAGAGGGGCCTCGCGGCGATGCTCGGGGCTGGCATAAGCTCGCGTGCCCCGGGATTTTCGGGTTAGCGGAAATGCGACTAGGACTAAGGAAATGAGAAATTCTTTTCATATTCTGGCTTATTCTGGCTAATTTCTTAGAGTGCTAGCTTATCCGACCCAGTAAATGTTGCCGAGTTCCGCCCATGCTTGTAAACATCGTCCAGGATAGTGCGGCTGGATCTATGGCAGGATGTTCCCTGCAGCAGCGATCAACAGTGTGCTCACCGCGGCAGCTAACATCTTGCATTTTTTGGACTTAGAAGCAATCTGCCCAAACTTTCGATTTTCCTGTGTGGGCGAAAGCTGATGCTGTGCGCTGTCAAGTTCATTTGCCTGTTGCCCTCGGGGGCGGCGGAACGAGGCTATACCGAGTTTTACCTTGTGTAAGCCGTGTTCCCTGCGAAAATTGGTACTGGGCTTGCTCTTAGAAGAGTACTAGCGTTGGGGGGATCACCGATCCAAAAACTCATGAGTATCTTTGCTTGGCAGCTGCGAGGTCTCTGGTTGAAGTCTGACTGGAGATCAATTCGAAGGAGGCCGGATATGCCAGTTGCACAAACGAGAAAAGAGTTCTATCCGCTTTGCTACGGGCATCACCAAGAAATGATGCCTGACCAGTTTAATTTACGCAACACTAGCGATCCTAGTCAGACGCTGGCTTACGCTTGTCGCGAGCCCGGTTGCCTGGTCCGCTACGACAGCTCTAGAGGGTATTTCTTCGTGCAGGGCGGAAATGAAATCGAAGAAGAAGCTACGCCTAGCGTCACTTGCACGCATGATGGGACATCTATGTATCTCGCTGAAGTGCAGCCGCAGAACACTAGTTATCGCTTGTGGAGATGCCCGCAATGCGAGGCAAGCCGAACCAATGAGGAAGGCCTCGCAGTCGGCCAATTCTAGCGAACACTTCATGTTGTTGGAGGGAGAAACCCTGGAGGCCTGGAGCAGCGGGCATGGCTACCGCTGGGATTTCTCGATAGATACTCATTCGCGGCTTGCGGGATTCCCCCACTCCTCGACCCGCACTACAAGCTGGAGCCCGACGACAAATTTCGTGCTCTCCACACGTTGGCAGTACACCACGCGCGCCAGCGACTTGACGCCTCCCTCTGCAGCGGTAACCAGCACATGCTTCCCCGGCGCACAGATCAACTCAGTCACTACGCGTGCGCCTCGAGGACTCACATTTTCGGTGACGGTCCTCTCATTAAGCCCGGATTCGTCCAGCCGCAAAAGCTCCACCGTCACTGTCTTCGCAGTGCGCTTTTCATACCGGCCAGTGGGTACTTGCATCTAGCACTTGCTCCCTGTCGGTGCCTTATTCGGATGCCGGCCGAGTTGCGTCGGAATATAAGGATAGAGGGAGTTTAGTCTCTCAGTCCTACTTCAGCGGGAAAACCAACAACGCCTCTAAGCAACCTCCTTTGGTTGCCACCGTTCGGCAACACCAAGAATCTCGTAAGTCGAAGCTACGGTCCTGGACAAACGACCAGCGGACCGCAGAGTGCTCGGCGCTGACGAGGCAGAAGGTGCCCCGAGCCACAAAGGAACGCTCTACGTACGTTCCCAAGAAGGGAGTGTATGTCGATAGTGAAGAGTCGACAATCAGAGAAATACCCCAATTGACGATGAGAAAATCCTTGCCGTGCTGTTCCATACAGACCAGGTTATCGGGCGCATCGTAAGGATAGCGGGCGACCCTGATGGGACCGCCGTCTGCGGGCACACCGTGACTGGGGTTAGTTGTGGCACTTCCATCCATGAAAAATGGTGGGAGGTTGTGAGAGCCGTACCCACAAAATTGAGGTGTTCAACCACTCCAATATAATGTCAACACCCGATTGATTTTCGTTGTTGTCAGGCCTACACGTATAGTGTGGCAGTTCGTGAGGTCATCCCGCCCCTTCGGGAGGTCTGCGTGGAGAGTCGTGGCTGAGCCCATTCCAAGCCGTCGATCCGAGCGGCGTATCGCGCAGGTATTGGCCGCAGAGATTTCGCTTTCAGAAGAACCTGTGCCCAAGGAAACGACGGTCACTGAGAATGTGAGTCTTCACGGTGCACGCGTCATTACGGTGCGGCCCTGGCAAACGGGGACCCGCTTGATGGTTGCTTTTCTATGGGATGGCGTTCGATCTGAAGGTAGGGTCACTTACTGCCAGCGCAAGGGGAGCGGCTTCGCCATTGGGGTAGAGCTATCCGGACAGTTGCAAGCCGCATAGCGAACCTACCCTGGTCTTGGGAGGACGAACGTGCGCGCTGATAAGCATTTCTTGGCTGGCCAAAGTATCCCTTCTAGGAGGCACTACCCGCGAGTCGAGACGCCCAACGAAGTCTGGGTCTACTGGAATTGCAAAGGACGTGAGGATACTTCACAAGTCCGGGATTTGAGTATGGGAGGTTTGTTCGTCAAAACAGAAGTGGCGCGTGACGTGGACACGACGATCAGGCTTGACTTTCTTGTTCAGGAAGGACAAATCAGGGCGGAAGCTGTTGTCCGGCATGTAAAGCCCGGCAGGGGGCTGGGATTAAAATTCACCGCGCTGACGGAGGAAGACGGCCCCCGCCTGACAGCATTGATGACAAGGCTTCGTAGTTTGTCTCAGTCCCGCACCAACCCGAAATGAAAGCGCCCGGCCATTTCCCTGGTCACTGTGCGTTGAAATAGCGAGGAAGCGCACCTGGCTCAATATCTTCACATACGGTGCGTTGTAAAGACCGACCGAACAAGCGCGCATGAGCGCATTCAGTCCGTGGGCGGAGCCAAGCCAGACGGAAGTCGCTGGATACTGACCCAGGACAAAGCCATTTCATGCATCCAGGACGGGACTCACGTATTCTACATCGAGAAACCTGGGGGTCTTCGGCTTGACGTGATCGTCGCAACGAGCGCGCATGGCAACTACCTTAAGACGGTCGCTGATAGAGAGCAGCCGGACAAGCTTCTGTCTCTGCCGTCCTGTCCTTAGATTGAGGGGCAACGTCTGAGGCACACTTGAAAATTATTGAATCAATGCTCGTGTTCTCAGCGCCTTCTGGGTAGCAGCCAGAGCCAAACGCCTGCGAGAAATTCAGAAAGCGGATGCGTTTCACCGACCCCATTGTGAAGCGTCTTCCGACCTGCCCTGAATGCAGGCCCGTGATTTTCACACGATCGCATGTTTTTGGGTTGACATTCTGAGCGCATTGAAGCATTCTCGTTGGGCAACATCCGCTGAGGGACGACAAGCGATACCTACCCAGCTCAGCAGACACAAACCTTTCCCCAGCCTCAGGTAATGCACCCTCCCCCCAGCTCTGGGTACGGCTAGTTACTCTGGCCCTAAGCAGGGTCTGCAATAGCACTTTCATCCTGTAGGCGGTAAATCAAAGGAGGTTGATATGTTTGCTCGATTCGTATCTATGCGCTTGAAGAGCGGTAATTTGGCCGAATTCAACCGCATCCTTGAAAAGGAAGTCATTCCACTACTGCAACGCCAGAAAGGTTTCCGGGAGGAAATCGTCCTGACGAACGCGGGTGGGGCAGAAACGGTTGGCATCAGCATCTGGGAACAGAAAGAGAATGCTGAGTCCTATAACCGCGACAAATTCCCCGAAGTCCAACAATTGCTGGCGAAAGTGCTGGACGGAAATCCACAGGTCAAAACGTACGAAGTCTCACACTCAACCGTTCACAAGATCGCCGCTCACGTAACAGCGTGAAGACGACAACCTTCCGTTCAACATTCCATTCAGACGGTGCTGTTTCGACGGGGGCGGGCTTGGGCTCGCCCCCTGCGTTTCCCGGTATGGCGTGGGTGGGGGGATCCCGCGAAGCCGTCCGAGATGCCCCGACCAGCGCCGGGGTAGAGGCCAATCGCAATTTGTGGGTGACGCGGGAAGCAGTGGACAAGCGTCGCGAGATGATCGAGAAATAGCTAGCGGCTCCCACATCCGAGCAGACAATGGACAAACGCTGCACGCAACTCGCGCACGCAGCGTTATCCCTCATCCTTTCGAGTAAAAACCGCGTGAATACGGCGCGCCCTACTTTGGCACTTCCAACTTCCGCTCGTACGCTTCCAAGGTAGTCCGCGTCTTCCCATATTCCACGAAGTCTTTCACCAACGCAGCGAGATTAGACGCGGTTTCTGCGTTCGATTTTAGGTACTGCTGATACTGCGGCTCGTTGATTCTCAGTGGGTTTTTGTTCAGGTGCTCGATGGCTGCGGTGGTATTCGAGGCCAACTTCTTCGCCACCGGCATGATTCGGTCGATTGCCTCTCGCTGCCAAGGCGAGGCGCTGCTCCGCAGATTTTGCAACTTGCTGATGGTTTTGCCGATAGCGTTGATGCGCTCTTTGATCCGATCCAATTCTTCGGCATGGCTCTGTCATGACATGTCGGATCGCGTGAACGACTCCAGCTCGTCCGAATCACGCTGCAGGTCAGCCGCCTGCCCTTTGATGTCTTCCAGCAGCTGCGATACTTCCTTGTTGTCCTCCGGCGGCGCTGCCTGAACGTCTAGACGCGCGATCAGCAACGCGGCAGCCGCTAATGCGACTGTGCCGAGACAACGGCCAAGAATTTTTCGTGTCCTCGTTACTCCTCTCTTGATTCGTCGCGGTGTGATTTCGATGGCATGGGCTCCTGAGTGCAAACAACCTCGAACAGAGCCCCACGCCTTGTATGCCCGAGATGTGCATTTTGTGCTCCAAAACGAACCGAATTTGTGCTCTCCAGCTAACTCGCCCGGATTGAATGTTTTAGTGGCAAGCGCCATTCAGGAAGGCGGCTTCAAGGGGTGCCAAAGGTTGGATAGTGACGGCATGGCGACATCGGCCCGTCAGCGGCTGACAGCTCGGTCCTCGGCGCCTCATTTAAGCTCGGACGCGAAAGGCCAACCTAGCGGAGGAGCGACATTGCAAACGGGGAAACCCTGGCTGTTCTGGGAGGCGCGATGTATCGGGAGCATGAGAACGAGCTACGCATACCCGTGGGCGCGGACGAAAGATGGCGTTTTGCTGGCGCAAGAACGAGGTGGAGAGATTTCTCCCTGCCCAGGTTCGCAAAAGCGAAGCGGGAAGAAAAAGCCGGGCTGCTCGGTTATAGCCGAAATGACGGGCGGATGTGGCGGTTGAAGAAAATGGAGGCAAATAGAGTTTCTTCGCGCAACGATTGCGCCATGGGAGAGAGGCCGGCTTGAGAAGGCTTGCGCTGTGCAATGCAGCCATCGCCTGGATGGATTCAGTCGGCGGCGAGGCGCCAGCGCTGTTTTTGTTGCGGGGTAGCCGGTGCCTGCGCCGGAGACGGAGCGGGCACGCCGGACGGAGCGATGGCAGGATTCTTCACATCAGTTGTGGGATCGTCGAGGACGGAGGCGTGCTCGAGGATGCGGCGGGCGTAAACGGCGACGGTTTTGACGCCGGAGGCGTAGGCCGGATTGGGAGCGCGCACGCCGCCGTTGTAGGCGCCGGTGGCCTTTTCAACGTCGCCGCCGAAATGATCGAGAAGGCCACGGAGCAGCAAGCCGGCATAGGTTGTGAGCACGGCATCATCCACGGAATTCAAGTGCAGCTCCTGCGGAGGCCGCAGGCGAGCAGGCAGCAAGCGGTAATCACGTTTATCTTTCAGGTAAAGCTGATGGGCGGCACGGAGGGTTTCACGGGTGATTTGCCAGGTGCCGATGGCGTAGTCACTCACCATGACGCGCTTGCGGGTACGGCGAAGAACGATGTCGTCCGGTTGAGCGCGCTTCTTCCAGACGGCATGGGCGAGATCGCCGTCGACATCCATGTAATCGTTCTCCATCGCGCCGACGCCGAGGAAGTAATCGAGGGGAAGCGAATAGAAGTGGGCAACGTCGAGAATGTCGGCGGCGAGCTGGGTGGCCTGTTCTTGTGTCAGTGGGCGGGGAGCGGGATCGCTCCTTGCGAGCACGCGGTTGTCGGTTTGCGATTTGAACACGAGAAACCTGGCCAGCGCGGGGCGCAGCCGAAATGAACTGAGGGATTCCAGCTTCTGCCCCGTGGGGACGCCATACGCAACGTCGAACATGTGGCTTTGCCGCTGGTGGTAGGCAAAGTCCTTCTCAGTCCAGGTATTCAGTTCGTAGTGGGCGATCAGGTTGTAGCTTTCAAGTTGTGCAAGGTGCGGGACGGCGGTGAGCAGATCGTTGTCGCTGACAATGAAGATTTCGTAAGAGGGACCAGTGGCGGTATCAACGGCAGTCAGCAAGATACGCGAGGTGTCACTGCCGTCCCGGGCCTCACGGCCGCGCAGATATTCAAAATGGAGGAAGGCTTCGAGCTGGTCGTGGAAAGTGGCGACTCTCGCGGCGGCTAGGCCGGGTGCAAACGGCAGGACCAGCCGGTTGACTTGAATCTTGGGCGCGGGAAGAGCGGGGTATCGCGGGGCATGCAGGTCCAAGGGCCAGAGGCGATAGGCGGTGTAGGCGCAGGCCGCAAAAGCCAGTAGTCCAGTGGTGAGGCACAGAAGGTGTCTCGCGAGCCTAGTGAAGAGTTTTCTGTCTGACATCGCTCCACCTCCCCCTTTATTCCTCGACAGCGGAATTTTGCTTCGCCGAACTAGCGTACGATTTGTCTTCTGCTACATAAGGAGCACTTGCGCTGCCCGAACGGGAGCAGCCACTAAACAAGAGAAAATGAACGGCTTATGAAATGCGACGCCGAAGGGTTTGGGCTGGAAACTTGGGTGGGCGTGTCCAGGCTGCCACGGCTTGCTCACGACCGGAAGCCGGTAAATTGCTGGTTGAGCAGAGGGGCTTTGCTCGCTGCCCGTCGGGCTATGGCGCGACGCGGAGCATGACGACGGTGCGGCTGCCGATCAAGAGAACTACGCCGCGGCGATGCGGCGAATCAAGTCTTCCTGCTCGGACTGGGATTCGGCGCCGATGGTGAAGGCGTCGAGGAGATTGAGCGAGAGGGCGAAGCGAAGGGCTTCGTCCTGGCGATGGCGAAGATCGCCCTGGCCAAGGATTTTCATGCCGACGATGCCTTTGTCCGCGGCGCGCATCTCGAGGAGCACTGCAAGGACCGTGTCGGGATCGGCGTCCATGTACGCGCCAACGGGATTGATGCGGACGAGATCGACATCGACCCAGGGAGATTTGGCGGCGGCGCGGAGCGCTTCGATGCTGTGGCACGAGCAGCCATGAGCGCGAATGATGCCCTTTTCTTTGGCTTCGGAGAGAACATCCATGACGCCTTTGTAGCGCGCGGTCCAATCGCCTTCGGTGAGGCAGTGCATGAGGCAGACGTCGATGTGATCGGTGCCGAGCTCGCGGCGAAAACGGTCGAGATCGGCGCGAGCGGAAGCGGGGTCGCGCGCCCACGTTTTGGTGAGCACGGTGACTTTATCGCGCGGGACATGCTTCAGGGCTTCGGCGACGTGCGGGTGGCTGCCGTAAGAATCGGCGGAATCGAAGAAGCGCAGACCATGATCATAGCCATTGAGGAGCAGGTCGGAGAGGCCTTTGATGCCGAGGGCAGTCTGGTGGGAATGATGACCGCTGCCGACGGTTCCGGTGCCCATGGCGAGGCGGCTGGTCTGGATGCCAGTCTTTCCGAGGGTCACCGTGTCGGCGGCGCTGAACTTGCCCGAGAGCGCGGGAAGAGCGAACGGACGCTGCGCGAGGGCGGCCGTATGGATCCAGGCGGCACCAGCAGCACAGGCGGTGCGATGGATGAAATCGCGACGTTTCATGCGGCCTCCTTGTTGCAGCGTTTCCGGGGTAGTTTACCTCTTAATGGACGCGCAAAGCCGGCAGTGGGTTATCAGGCGCAGCGCTAGAGTGAAGGTCGAGGAACTTCATAGTAGAGGAACTGTACGCCCACGCCCAATTTATCATTTGTAGCTCCCAGCGGTTCGACATGCGCGACGCGCCCTGTGAAACACCATTCCGCCACGTCGTCCCCAACCACTTCCCGGGGCATTTTCAAATGCACCTGAATCATCATTCCCTCGTGTACCCTCTGATCCGTGGCGAAATAAACGCCATGGTTGCAGATATTCATGGAGTCGGCCTCCCGTTCAGAATCGGTCGAGGCTTGCAGGGGGCGAAACTTCAACGGGACTTTCATGATCATACGGCGTGCAGAACGGCGCTCCGGTGCCGGCATGGTTTTCCTTTTGGACCCGGGAGGGCACCAGGTTGAGATTAGGAGGGCGCCAGATCAGTTTTACGAATAGGAGCCGGCAGGGTCAAGCACTATTTCATCTTTCGAACGATGATCCTGGGGGATAAGTGCCGTCGATCCAGTACTAAGCGAGGAGAAGGCCTTTGGGAACATGGAGCCGGTCTTCGCGCCGATCGTGATGTGCCCACCAGTCGCGCCAAGCGCCGGGGTCTTTGCCGAACGAGGCACCGGTGATGGCTTGCAAAGAGGCGCAAACCAAATCTTGCGTCGCGGGCTCGAGGGAATCATCGTCGAGGAGATTCAGGAGCTGGGGAACGGCGGTGAGGCGCTGCTCATTCGTGAGCATGCCGGAACGCGCAAGGTTGAAGGCCGCGCGTTCGCGAACTTGCTCGGCGGGATCGTGGGCCAGAATGGAAAGAAGCGGATCGATGGATTCCGCGGTGCCCAGCATTGCCAATCCTTCGACGGCCCAGAAACGTATCTGCTGATTCGGATCGCGAGAATAGCGAAGGAGCGTGGTCAATACCGTGGCGGGCTCAACGCCGCGGTTGCCGAGAGCGCCGAGCCTCCAGAGCGCGAGATAGCGACCGTCGGGATCGTTATGAATTTGATTGAGAAGCCTTGCGAGACTTTGCGGGGACTTCCTCAGGTCGTTGGCGACGAGATCGATATCCATGGCAGCGACACGCACGCGAGGATCGTCGGAGTTGAGAGCTGCAAGCACCAGATGGAAAAGCTGATCAGTTTCTTCGAGATGGCCACGCCAGGAATCCAGATTCATGTGGATCAAGCCGAGAGACTGGTCGGGCCGGTCGATGGCAAGTTCGAGAAGGCGCTCGGCCTGCTGTTGGGGCGCTAGGTGGCTGATGGCCTCGATGTCGGTGTTATTAGCGCGAGGATTGGAGGCTGGCACTAGAGCGGGCGCCTGAACAGGGCCGGATGCCAGTGACGGGGCAGTGTGGAACCATTTCGCCCCAGCAATATCAAGGCGCGCGACTTGATAACCAGCGGCGGTGGAAGTGGCGGCGAGCACGATCAGCAATGAGACGTAACGAGGCCAGCGATTCGGAATTTCCGATTCGCGATGAGCGGCCCGGTCCCCGTGTAGAGCGGGCGGAGGAGCCCCGGAGATGTCTTCCAAAGAATCGTTCATGGGTCACGCGAGGCGTGCCAACTTCGGCGCACGCTAAGGAGCAAGTTAAGCGGGGGAAAGGAGGGCAACAATGGTACGCGCGGCCAGCGAAACTCTTTATTGGTGGCAAACCCTGTAGCTTCAATACGATTGGAGGAGTTGCTGGTACGCGGCTCACGTTCGAAACCCGTACCAAAGAACAGGGCCTGAAGGCGGTGGCAGCGCCGAGCGATGAGCCAAGTCCCGGAGAACCATCCGGAAGCAAGTGGCGCGTCCCGCAGAAGCACACAGGATGCAAAAAAGGATGCAAAAGGCGCACTTTGCCGAAGGTGGAGGGTCTGCTAGAATGAGGAGCTTGGTTTTGCGACAGTTCGAGCAGGAAATCCAAGCCCAAATAAAAACTGAAGCAGGAAGAAAAATGGCACTGAAGTGTGAGTTCTGCGGCAAAGCGCCGCATTTTGGAAACGTGATCAGCCATGCGAATAACACGCGGCGGCGCCGGTGGAATCCGAACTTGAAACGCGTGCGCGCAGTCGTGGCGGGCGTGAGGAAACAAGTCCGCGTTTGCACCGCGTGCATCCGCGCCGGCAAGGTACAGAAAGCCGCCTGAGCCTCCAACCTTGAACTTGACCGTTGCGAACCGGCGTTCGGTGGGGCATCCGATGAGACACTCAAGAGGAGTGAAGCGCGCAGCAGCATGGCTGCCTTTGGCGGCAATGGTGTTTGCCGCCGCCGCGGGCTGCAACAAGGAAACGCGGCATGCCCCGGACGTGTGGGCGGTGGTGAACGGGAAAGAGATCAAGCGGGATGAAGTCGATAAGTATTATCGCACGCGGGTAAATCCGGAGGGGCAGGAGCCTTCGCAGGAAGAATCGCTGTCGCAGAAGCTGAACGTGCTCGACGAGCTGATCAACAACGAGATTCTGCTCGAAAAGGCAAAAAAGCTGAACCTCGAGGCGAGCGACGGCGAAGTGGAAGACAAGTTCACCGAGCTGAAGAGCCCGTACACCGAAGACGAATTTCAGCGGCGGCTGAAGGATCAAGCCATGACGGTGGAGGATCTGAAGCTCGAGTTGCGGCGGCAGCTTTCGATCCAGAAATTGCTGAACCGTGAAGTAGTAGCGAAGATTTCGATCACCGACCAGGACGTCACGGATTTTTACAACGCGAACAAAGCGCAGTTTAACGTGGCGGAGCCGCAGTACCACATTTCGCAGATCCTGGTGACGCCCAGGAAAGAACAACAGATCCGCAACCGGAAGAACGACGACGCCACCAACGAAGCCGAGGCCCAGCGGAAGGTGAAGATGCTGATGGACCGGCTAAACAGCGGGGCGGACTTCGCACAGTTGGCGATGGATTATTCCGAAGACGCGAACACCGCGGGAACGGGCGGCGACCTGGGCTACGTTCCGGAGTCGGCGCTGAATCAATCCGACCCGGCGCTGAAAAAGGTTGTGGTTGGATTGAAGGCCGGGCAGGTAAGCCAGCCGATTCAGGTTCAGCCGAAAGACGGCCCGCGCATCCTGATCCTGAAGCTCATTACCCGTGAATCCCCCGGGCTGCGTGGCATAGCCGAACCGCAGGTGCAGCAAACCATCCGCGACACGCTGCGCAATCGCAAGGAACAATTGCTGCGCCTCGCCTATCTGGCGATCGCCCGGGATGGGGCGCGGGTGACGAACTTCCTGGCGGAGCAGGTCATCGAGGCGGCAGGCAAGTTACCGGACGCGGCGAAGACCACCATGCCGCTGCGATCCATCGGGCACTGAAGAAACTTTTCCCCTCTGAAATTCCGGACTTTCCCGTTCCGCCCGGAAAGAAAATTCGTCAAATCGATTAGAGCTTAAGCGACCACACACAGGACTTCGCCGGCGTTCACGGGCTGGCCTTCCCTGGCGAGGACGCGCTCGACGGTGCCGCTCTTGGGTGAGCGGATTTCGTTCTGCATCTTCATGGCTTCGACAACCAGAAGGCCCTGGCCGGCTTCGACGTGATCTCCTGCTTTGACGAGAAGACGCACGACCTTACCGGGCATGGGCGCAACGACCTGCTGACGGCCTTCGGCTTCGACGTTGGCGTGGCGGCGGCCGCTCCAGGCGCGAGGATCGATGATTTCGGCGGTGAATTCACGCGCGCCGGTCTGGAGCTTCAGTTTGCCGTCGGGAGATGGCGTCACGCTGATTTCAAAGGATTGCCCATCAAGCAGAATGGAAATTGTGTTGGGAGCGATCTCGACGGCATCGACTGTCAGGGGCCGGCCATCCAGCGTCACGCGCCAGCCGGAAGCATCGCGTTCGAGTTCGATGACGTGGTTTTTTTGCTCGGAGGGGGACGCGAGTTGGACTTCGTATCTCATGGCAGGCGGTCCAGTTGCGCACGACGGCCTTCCTGCTTCCAGCGAGAGGGCTGGTCTGCGGAAGAAGAGGACAGACAAGAATGTCTGTCCCACTGGTTTGCCTGCCAGATTGCAGCGGCGATGGCGGCGGCATCGGAGCGGGAGTTTCCGGTCTGATTTTCGTCCGCAGGAGACGCGGCGAAACGCGGACGGCGGAGCAACTCGTCAAGCCACCTGGTGTGGATCTCGCCGCGGAGAAAATCGGGTTCAACAAGGATGCGGCGGAAAAACCCCACATTGGTCTCGATGCCGGTGACGGTGTACTCCTCAAGGGCGCGGCGAAGGCGGGCAATGGTTTCCTCACGGCTATTGCCCCAGGCGATGAGTTTTCCGAGAAGCGGATCGTAATCGTTAGGCACGGTCCAGCCCTCGTAGACGCCGTCGTCCAGGCGAATGCCCGGGCCGCTGGGAACCTGGCGCGAAAGAATTTTTCCTGGTGAAGGAAAGAAATTATTATCGGGATCCTCGGCGTAGAGGCGAACTTCCATGGCGTGGCCGCGCGGGGTGATGGATTCCCAAGCGAAGGGCAGGCGGTGGCCGGCGGCGATGGCGATTTGAAGTTTTACGAGATCGAGGCCGGTAACCTGCTCGGTGACGGGATGTTCGACTTGCAAACGCGTGTTCACTTCCAAAAAATAAAAATTGAGATTGGCGTCAACGAGGAATTCGACAGTCCCGGCGTTGACGTAGCCGCCGGCGCGCGCGAGGCGCACCGCGGCGTCGCCCATTTTCTTGCGCAGGTCGGGCGTGATGATTGGCGAGGGCGCCTCTTCGATCACTTTTTGATGGCGCCGCTGGACGGAGCATTCGCGCTCACCGAGAGAGACGACGCGGCCGTGGGCGTCGGCGAAAATCTGAAATTCAACGTGACGGGGCCGTTCGAGATATTTTTCCATGTAGAGACGTTCGTCGCCGAAGGCGTTCATGGCTTCGGAGGAAGCATCTCGAAACGCGGATTCGAATTCTGCGTCGCTGTGGACAAGGCGCATGCCCTTGCCGCCACCACCAGCGACCGCTTTGAGCAGAACGGGATAGCCCATGCTGTGTGCTAGCGACTGAGCTTCCGCAAGCTTTTCGATGGGAGCGTTGGTGCCGGGAACGATAGGGACATCGACGCGGCGGGCAAGCTGGCGGCCGGCGGTTTTGGAGCCGAGAGATTCCATGGCGTCGGCTGGCGGCCCGATGAAGGTGAAGCCCGCATCCGTGCAGGCCCGCGGCAGTGCGGCGTTCTCCGCGAGAAACCCGTAACCCGGATGCACGGCATCGCAACCGGCGCGACGCGCCACGTCCATGAGTTTATCGATGCAAAGATAGCTTTCGCGCGAAGGCGCCGGGCCGATGGGATAGGCTTCATCGGCAAGGCGGACGTGAAGCGATTTGCGGTCGACCTCACTGAAGACGGCGACGGAGCGGATGCCCAGCTCGCGGCAGGCGCGCAGGATGCGCACGGCGATCTCACCGCGATTGGCGATCAGGATTTTCCGGAACATGGCTAGTTTGCGATGCAGCGGAATTTTAGCATGCGCGGCGGCGACACGACGCTCGCGGTTCGGCTTGCGTGTCCAATCGTTTGCGGTGTAAGAAGGTGTGGCGAATTCATGGGAGAGGGAAAATGATGAGCAAAAAATTGCTTTTGATCCTGGCAGCGATGCTGCTCGTGGCTGCGACTGTGCCGGCGCAAGAGCCGGTCATTGCACCAGCAGACAATTTGATCGTAGATGGCGTGCCGAAGATACCGGCGTCGCTGGCGGAGACGGCGGGGCGATACGGGTCGTATCGTAGCGCCAATCTGGCGGATTGGCATCCCACGAAGCGAGAGATGCTGATCGCGACGCGATTTGGGGATACGCCTCAGCTTCATCTGGTGAAGATGCCGGGTGGGACGCGGCAGCAACTGACTTTTTTCGCGGACTCCGTCGGCGCCGGGCGTTTTCATCCGAATGGCGGCGACTACATACTTTTTGCGAAGGACATTGGCGGCGGGGAGTGGTACCAGCTCTATCGTTACGACGTGGCCACGGGCAGCGTGACGCTGCTGACGGACGGGAAGTCGCGGAATCTGGCGGGACCGTGGTCGTCGAGCGGCGATCAGGTCGCATACATCTCCACGCGGCGCACGGGAAAAGATACGGATTTGTGGATGATGAATCCGAGTGACCCGAAGACGGATCACTTGCTGACGCAACTGGCGGGCGGCGGATGGCAGCCGCTGGATTGGTCGCCGGATGACAAGAAAATTCTGTTGGAGGAAGAGCTTTCCATCAACGAATCGTACCTTTGGCTTGTGGACGCGACGTCCGGTGAGAAGACCGAGCTGATACCGAGGAATACGGCCAAAAAAGTTTCTTATGGCCAAGGGCGGTTCAGCAAGGATGGCAAGGGGATGTACGTCACGACGGACAAGGACTCGGAGTTTCACCGGCTGGCCTACATCGATCTGTCAACGAGGCAGCCGCAGTACCTGACGACGAACATTCCTTGGGACGTAGAGTCGTTCGACCTCACGCATGACGGAAAGATGATCGCGTTCATCACTGATGAAGAAGGCGTAAGCGTCCTGCACGTGATGAACACATCCACGAAGAAGGTGACGCCGCTGCCAAAGCTGCCGGCAGGAGTGACTGGCTCTCTGCGCTGGCATAAGAATGGGCACGAGATCGGATTCTCGCTGAACAATGCGCGGGGCCCGGGAGATGTGTATTCGCTGGATGTGGCAACCGGAAAAATGGAACGGTGGACGGCGAGCGAGACGGCAGTGAAGACGGATGGATTCCAGGAAGCGGAGCTGGTGCGATGGAAGAGTTTCGACGGGAAGATGATTTCAGGGTTTTTGTACAGGCCGCCGGCGAATTTCAGCGGCAAGCGGCCAGTGCTGGTGGTGATTCACGGTGGGCCGGAAGGGCAGTCGCAGCCGACATTTCTCGGGCGCAGCAATTATCTGCTGAACGAACTGGGGATTGCGCTGATCTATCCGAACGTGCGCGGGTCGACGGGGTACGGGAAGACGTTCTCGCTGATGGACAACGGGCTTAAACGTGATGACACGTACAAGGACATCAACGCGCTGTTCGACTGGATCGCGACGCAACCGGGACTGGATAGCGAGCGGATCGCGGTAACCGGCGGGAGCTACGGCGGGCACATGACGCTGGCAGTGTCGACGTTTTACAGCGACCGGATTCGCTGCTCGGTGGATATCGTGGGCATGTCGAACCTGGTGACGTTCCTCGAGCACACGGAGGCGTACCGGCAGGATTTGCGGCGCGTGGAATACGGCGACGAGCGCGAGCCGAAAATTCGGGAGTTCCTCGAAAAAATCGCACCGATGAACTACATCGAAAAAATCAAGAAGCCCATATTCGTGATTGCGGGAAAAAACGATCCGCGCGTGCCCGTGAGCGAATCGCAGCAGATCGCCGATGCGTTGAAGAAGCAAGGAACGCCGGTATGGTTGCTGATCGCGAAGGACGAAGGCCACGGGTACCGAAAGAAGCCGAACCAGGATTTTCAGTTTTATGCGACGGTCGAGTTCTTGCAGGCGTATTTGCTGAAATAAACCCGACTACATCCTGACTGCGCCTCAACTGTCGGGCACGGCATGCCCCGCCCATACACAAGATTTACAACTACAGTGGGATGTTGCCGTGTTTCTTGCGAGGGTTCGTGTCGCGCTTGTTTTCGAGGGCACGGAGAGCGGTAATGATGCGGGCCCGGGTGTCGGCGGGCTCGATGATGGCGTCGATGTAGCCGCGCTCGGCGGCAACGAAGGGATTGGCAAAGCGGTCGCGGAATTCGGCGATTTTTTCCTGGCGGAGCTTTTCGCGCTCGGATTCGGGAGCTTTGTCGAGCTCGCGCTTGTTGACGATATTTACGGCGCCTTCGGGGCCCATGACGGCGATCTCCGCGGTGGGCCAGGCGAAATTCGCATCGGTTCGAATATGTTTGGATGCCATTACGCAGTACGCCCCGCCGTATGCTTTACGGGTGATGACAGTGATTTTTGGGACGGTGGCTTCGGCGAAAGCGAAGAGCAATTTGGCCCCATGCTTGATAATCCCGCCGAATTCCTGCTGGGTGCCCGGAAGAAAACCGGGAACATCTTCGAAGGTGACGAGCGGGATGTTGAAGGCGTCGCAGAAGCGCACGAAACGCGCGCCCTTCACAGAGGCATTGATATCGAGAACACCGGCAAGAAAGGCCGGCTGATTGCCGACGATGCCGACGGGGCGGCCGTCGAGGCGCGCAAATCCGACGACGAGATTTTTCGCATAGTGTTCATGCACTTCGAAGAAGTAGCCGTCGTCAACGATGGAGTGGATGGCATCTTTCATGTCGTAGGGCTTCTGGGGATCGGCGGGAACGAGGGTGTTGAGTGATTCATCGCGGCGAACCGGGGTGTCAGCGGTAGCGCGGCGCGGCGGATCTTCCAGATTGTTCGAAGGGAGAAAGCTTATCAGCTCGCGGATCATGGCCAGGCAATCGGCATCGTCGCGCGAAACAAAATGGGCGACACCGCTTTTTTCATTGTGGGTCATCGCGCCGCCGAGTTCCTGCTTGGTGACTTCCTCGTGCGTAACGGTCTTGATGACGTCGGGTCCGGTGACGAACATGTACGAGGTCTCGCGCGTCATGAAGATAAAATCGGTGATGGCTGGGGAGTAGACCGCGCCGCCCGCACATGGGCCCATAATGGCGCTGATCTGCGGGATGACTCCACTGGCCAGCGTGTTGCGGAGAAAAATATCGGCGTAACCCGCGAGCGAGGCGACGCCTTCCTGAATGCGCGCGCCGCCGGAATCGTTGAGGCCAATGACGGGAGCCCCGGCGCGCATGGCCAGGTCCATGATCTTGCAGATTTTCAGCGCGTTGGTTTCAGAAAGCGAACCGCCGAAAACGGTGAAGTCCTGCGCAAAAACATAGACCAGGCGGCCATCGATGCGGCCGAAGCCGGTAACAAAGCCGTCGCCGGGGGGACGTTGCTCCTGCATGCCGAAATCGACGCAGCGGTGACGAACGAATTTGTCGAGCTCCTCGAAGGTGCCTTCGTCCAACAATAGGTGGATGCGCTCGCGAGCGGTGAGCTTGCCGGCTCTGTGTTCGCGCTCACGACGCTCCGGACCGCCGCCAGCTTCGGCTTCCTCGGAAATGCGGCGAAGTTCTTCCATACGGTCGCGATGTCTGGCTTCGGGAATCAAACTGGGCTTGGGCTCAGACAACGGGTCCTCCCGCGGAAGGGGATTCCTTCGGGATAAAAATGCGCACGGCAAGATGCGTGGCGAGCCAGACGGTTCCGAGGAGCAGCACGACACCCAGGAGTAGCTCCGCGCCCATGGCGGCGGCGCGCTGCAGGGGAGATTCGAGCGAAGTCACGTATTTCGTGGCTCGGACGAGAATGAACATGGCGCCGAGGGTCATCGCCACGATGAGGATGGTGGTAAGAACGGAAGCGAGAATCATTTTCATGGGATTGAGCCTGGGCCGCCCGGAAGCGGCATGAAGAAGGATAGCGCAACCGGAGGGAAAGCAGAACGCAGAAGACGGTCAGCCAGCGGGAGAGCAATCAGCGCAGGCCGGACCAATCGTCAGCCACCAGGATGGAATCGCTTGGATTGGAGGCGTCGTACTTGATGCTGGCGGGCTGGCCCGCAACGAGCCGTTCCAAGCGAATCTGGCTCTCGAGTCCGGTGATGTCCTGCGCGGTGTGATAGGTGACGCCGGAAATCAAATAACTATAGGAAACGAGATGGCGCGGGCGCATGTCAGCAAGCGGTCGGGCGCCTGCGCCGAACAAACCCTTGCGCGCCTCTTTCGATACAGGCGGGTGCTCGACGAGCTCAACGATCTGCCCTTCCGCAATGCGGCCGATCTGGTTCAGATGGAGGCGGCGCTTGCGTTCCTCTTCTTCGGGATTCGCCGCGGGACGCAAGAAAGCGTAAACGATCATCGCCAGCGCGGCGATCAGCGCGCCACCCATGGCGAGCACTAGTCTCCAATCGGCAAGCAAAGCCTTCAACGAGCAAACTCCGTATTCTCAGATCGGTGGAATTGCCCACGGCGCGGGGAAGATTGAGTCCACGCAATGCGTCGGAAGGACTCCCTGCACCCGCCGATGCCCACTGATGTGTATTCTATCGAAACCTTGAGGCGTACGCGAAACTACGCTTGCGGAGCGTACACCGGATTGCGCAACACGCCAACACCGGCAACACTGACCTCGACCGTGTCTCCGGCAACGAGCGGACCGACCCCGGCGGGCGTACCGGTGGCGATGACGTCGCCGGGCATCAAGGTCATCATGCGGGAGATCCAGCGGACAAGAAACCCGGGCGGATAGGTCATCATCGAGGTGACCCCGGACTGGCGGCGCGCGCCGTTGACGTGAGTCTCGACGAGCACGTTGGACGGGTCGAGAGCCGTTTCAATGTGCGGACCGACGGCGCAGAAGGTGTCGAAACCCTTGGCGCGAGTGAATTGAACATCACTTTTCTGAAGGTCGCGCGCGGTGACATCGTTGAGGCAGGTGTATCCCACCACAAAGGACAAAGCATCGTCGGTATCGCGCAACCGCGAGCAGCGGCGGCCGATGACCAGGCCGAGCTCGCCCTCGTGTTCTACGCGTTGGGAATATTTTGTCAAGACGATGGCTTCTTCCGGACCGATGATCGAAGAAGGCGGCTTGAGGAACATCAGCGGCTCTTTCGGGACTTCGTTGCCCATCTCCGCGGCATGCGCGGCGTAATTGCGTCCGATGCAAACGATTTTCGAGGGCTCAACCGGAGCGAGCAGCCGAACATCGGCGAGCCGCGAAGAACGCGAGCCACGCGACCAGGGCTCCCAGAGAGGGCCAGAGATTTCGATGACATTTTCTCCTTCGATTAGTCCATAACGCGGCGGAGCAGCGTCCGAAGAAGAAGCGTCGCGCATCAGGTAACGGCAGATTTTCATTGGTAGTCAACTCGCGTGGTGGTTGGGATGAGTATCATTCGCTCCACGGGCTCTCCAGATCGTGGCAACAATCCAGCAGAGCGTGGTGAGAATCATATAGACGACGGCGCCCAGCATGAAAACATGGAACGTGCTGAGCCGATTACTGAGCCCGTGGAAAAGTGTGCAGAGCGCGCGATAGCTGAGGCTGAAAATGAGCCAAGCGATAAGGCCCGACGCCAGGAAATGCCCCGGAAAGCGCAGAAACCGAAAAATGGGAACCGCAGCAAGGAAGCACAGAATCACCGCGGCGGCGATATTGCGCTCCAACGCAAAGCGCTCCAGGAAGGGGGCATGATTGGCAATAACGACCCAGGCGGTGAAAACCAGTGTCAGACAAACACCAACGTAAACACCGGTGCGAATCGCCGCGTTGCGGAAGACATGGAACCAGCGATACCCAGGCAGATGCGGACGAACCAGCATGAAGTGCTCGGCTCCCCAAGATGCGAGCAATCGTTTAACCCGGATTTACGGCGATGGTTGCGCGATCTCGACAACCACCGGTGCGCCGGGCTCGCTCTCATTCCCCGCGCGGTCTACGGCGGTCGCGGTGTACCAATAGCGGTGTCCGGGCTGTACAGACCTATCACGAACCGCGGGCGTGGGCAACAATTCCGGGGTGACAAGCTGGCCCCTTATGCCTTCCTGCTCACTTCTATAGACGCGATAGCCGGCCAAATCGGTTTCAAGGTTGATGGACCACGACAGGTCAACTAGAACCGTACCCGGGGCCAAGCCAGGGAGCAAGGCGGCGACGAGGCCCTGCGGAGGGACGGGGGAAAAAGTGTCGTGCGGAGTGACCGTCACGGGCTGAGAGTCGGAGGACTCCAGCTCGTCTCCTTCAACCTGGATGACACTGCGCACGATGTAGACGTAGGTATGCTCGAACACAAAGGATGCGTCGCGGTAGTTGTTGCTTTCAGAAGAAGCGAGCAGCGCAGCGTGTGATTCCGGTTTGCCTTGCGGAAGCTCTTCAGGAGACGAAGCGGGAGCGGAAGGATGAATTTCCGAGCGGTAGATTCGATAGCCGGTGATGGCTGGCGCGGGCTCCCCGGCGGCGATGCGGGCCGGGACCGGCCAGGTCAATTCGACCGCCGACTCGGTTACGCAAGCCTCCACGGAAGCGATGGGAGCCGGAACGTGAAACACGCGCAGGAAGACGACGTTCGAATCTGCGGAAGCGCGTTTCTGCGAAGCGCGCGTTCGAACGATGAAGGTGACCGCGCCACCGGGATGCGATTTTGTTTCTTCGGGCGCGATGGGATCGGTGAAGCGCACTTGGCCGTCGGCACGATAACTGTCCACGAGAGCCCCGGGAATGGTGTAAACAACGCGGAATGACTTCGCGTCGGCCGAACCGTCGGGTCTAACGGTGCCGCGGAGAATTTCGACCGCAGGCGGTGCTGGCAGTTTTTCTCCGGAGATGGAGTTCGATGGGAGGGTGAAGGAAAGTTGCACACCGTCCCCGGCCTGGTGGGCGGTGAGATCCTTGATCGCGGCGGGAACCGGCGGCGAAGGCGGAACGGGATCGCCGGGAGCGCCGCAGCCGGCCGTTAGCAGGAGTATGGAAAAGGGAAAATGGAAAAGGGCAAAGATTTGCGCGGGGCGTCTGGCGATGTGAATTCCCGTCCCTTCCTTATTTTCCATTTTCAAGTTTCGAGAATCAGAGAATGTAGCGGCTCAGATCCTGGTTCTTGACGATGTCCGCGAGCTGCTTGGTGACGTAGGCGGCGTCAACCTTCACGTTTTTCTTCTTGAGGTCGGGCGCTTCGAATGAGATTTCGTCGAGAACTTTTTCGAGGATGGTGTGCAGGCGGCGGGCGCCGATGTTTTCGGTTTGTTCGTTCACGCTGGTGGCGAAGCGGGCGACGGCGGCGACGGCGTCTTCGGTGATGTTGAGCTTGACGCCTTCGGTCTCCAGCAGCGCGACGTACTGCTTGATCAGCGCATTCTTCGGCTCGGTCAGAATGCGAATAAAATCTTCTTCCTTCAGCGATTGCAGCTCGACGCGAATGGGGAGGCGGCCCTGAAGCTCGGGGATCAGATCGGACGGCTTGGTGACGTGAAACGCGCCCGCAGCGATGAAAAGGATGTGATCGGTGCGGATCATGCCGTAGCGCGTGTTGACGGTGGTGCCTTCGATAATGGGCAAAATGTCGCGCTGCACGCCTTCGCGGGAGACGTCCGGGCCGTGGCCGGATTCGCGGCCGGCGACCTTATCGATTTCATCGATGAAGATGATGCCCATCTGCTCGGCGCGCTCCACGGCCACGCGCGTGATCTGGTCCATGTCGAGGAGCTTGTTTTCTTCTTCCTGGATCAAGTATTCGAAGGCGTCGGCAACGCTCATTTTGCGTTTTTTCTTCTGCTGGCCGAACATGCCGGAGAGCATGTCCTTGATATTGACGTCCATCTCTTCGACGCCCTGGTTGGAGATGATTTCGAACGAGGGTATGGCGCGCTCGCGGACTTCGAGGTCGACCATGCGCTGGTCGAGCTTACCTTCGCGCAGTTGGAGGCGCAGCTTTTCGCGCGTGCGCTGGGTCTGTTCCCGCTGCGCGGCAATTTCGGCGTCCGGAGTGCCGGGCGCGGGAGGAGGCGCCGGCGGAAGCAGCAGATCGAGCACGCGTTCCTCCGCGGCCTGCTCGGCGCGATCGGCGACTTCGTCGAGTTTTTCCTCGCGGATCATGTCGATGGAAGTCTCGACGAGATCGCGCACCATCGATTCCACATCGCGGCCGACGTAGCCGACTTCGGTGTATTTCGAAGCTTCGACCTTGACGAACGGGCAGCCCGCGAGGCGCGCCAGGCGGCGGGCAATTTCCGTTTTTCCGACGCCGGTGGGGCCAATCATCAGAATGTTTTTGGGCAGAACGTCTTCGGCGATTTCCGGCGGAAGTTTCTGGCGGCGGACACGGTTGCGCAAGGCCACGGCCACGGCGCGCTTGGCGGCCGTCTGCCCGACGATGTACTTGTCGAGCTCCGCGACGATTTCACGCGGCGTCATGTCATCGAGAGCGGGGAGAAGTTCCTGCCCCTCGACGGGCTCGGCGCCGTTTCCTCCCGGCGCGTAAATCACTTCTTTTTCGGGCTTGCTGGTCATGAGTTGCTTAGTTCCTTTGATCCGTGAAAACAGCTTGTCGCGTTCTCATGCCTGACCCCTAGAGCTCTTCGACTGTAAAGTTGGCGTTGGTGAAAATGCAAATTTCGCTGGCGATGCGCATGGCCTCCATGGCCAGCTCCTTGGCATTGAGTTTCGAATGCTTCACAAGCGCGCGCGCGGCGGAGAGTGCGAAAGTTCCGCCGGAACCGATAGCCACCAGACCGTCGTCCGGCTCGATGACATCGCCATTGCCGGAGAGAATGAAAGTGCCCTTGGTGTCGGCAACGATAAGCAGGGCTTCCAAATGGCGGAGCGCGCGATCCTTGCGCCATTCCTTGGCCAGCTCGACCGAGGCTTTCTGGAGATTGCCGGAAAACTCCTGAAGCTTGCCTTCGAAGCGTTCAAAAAGCGTAATCGCATCAGCCGTGGAGCCGGCGAAACCGGCGACGACCTTGTCGTTGTAAAGCCGCCGAGTCTTGCGCGCCGTGTGCTTCATGACATGATCGCCCATGGTCACCTGGCCATCGGCGATGAGCACGACTTTGTTGTCCTTGCGCACGCACAGAACCGTAGTGCCGTGCATCAGTGGGCTTTCCCGGCGATTACGCATCCGCCCATTATAGCCCCCGAAGAGTCCATGCGCCAAAAGCACCGGAACATTCGAAGCCGCCCGAGTCGGTACCGAACCAACTCAAGACCTCCGAACAAAAAACGGAATGAACGAAGAACCGGCGAGCCACTTTTTATTGTGAGATTTCGCGGAAGGAGAGAATCTTGTACTTGCCTCTAGGTTGCGCCTTCTGGATCCAACAGGAGCTATACCAAATGCCATTGCCTTGCATGGAAGCGTCGAAAGACACGGAAGCGCCTCCTATTCTTCCCGTCAGCAGATTTCCACTTGCGTCCCGCGTTTTTGCCACAAACACCGCACCATTGAGCTGCTGGGTCCCGCCGTGTTGCGTATTAGTAATGATGCCCTGCCCGATCACAAGAATGATCCCATTCCAAGTCGTATCCGGATCGTAAGTAAATGTACCCGTGACTAGGAGAAGTCCATATCCCTGGCCATATCCGTCGCCGCCCCAGTTGCTAATGTCGAGGTTTCCGTTAATCACGACAGTTACGGGATTAGAGGAAGACATCCCCGCCGTTGTTGTTGCCGTATGCAGGTCGGATGCGTTAGCGGTGTAGGATGTGCCGCTACCAAGTGCAACATCCGCATTTTGAATGATGGTCTGCGCAAAGGCATCGATTTGAATCGGCGATTGTAGGTTTGCGGGAAACGCGCTGAGGTATTCCACATCCGGAGCGGGCTGCTGCCCGGTATAGTTGGGCCGGGTATCAGTTCCACCAGCATTAGTTGGAATTCCGCCAACAATACCACTAACGTCCGATGCGTAACTGTTGCCGCTGTAATTGCCGAAAAGACCGATCGCTTCGACAGTCGTAGGATTGCCGGAACAGTCTACACCATTCCCTTTTGCTGCATAGCTGGCGTTATTGGCTGGAGCTTGAAAGACGGGGCTGTTGCCAGGACTCCCTGAAAGGGTCAGCCCAGCAAGAAAAGGAGGCAGCGCAACTGGCGCGGGGGCAATGAGGTACTGCATGAGCTTCTGGCTACCGTTGGGGAGGACCGCGAGGGCAGTGATCTCCAACACTTGTGAACCATTCCCGGAGATGTTCAATTGTGCGCCGATCGGCCGCGTGCTGTCATAGAACACGGGAGTCGTGGAGTCGTACGGGCCGGAATACGAAGGCGCGACGAGCAAGTTCAGCGATTTCTCGGAGACGGCATTGATGCGCACCCATTTGTAGGGGGGACCGGCCAGATTCAAGGCGGTTTTGAGTGGATTGCTGTCCCATATCGAAAGGGTCGTGCTTGTATTCGATGGAGCTACACCAAACTCGCTTGTATATTCACTGTCAAGATAAGTCGTTGTGAGCATACTAGCCTGGTTATCCGTAGGGCTAGGATTGAGGACATAATTGGCATAACCTATCGGCAGTGGAGAAAGCAGGAAGTTCGCTGGCGCGCCGGTGGTTTTGAAGGAATTGGCATTATTCGTCAAAAGCCGCCCGCGCGCTTCTTCCAGCCCTGCGAGCGCTGCATAATAAACTCCCGTCGCGGAGCGATAGTTCCCCGCCAAGGAGGATTCCGTCCCGGAAGCGACGATCAAAGCAATTGCCACAATGCTGATCAACAGCAGAATAAATATGGAAATCAGCAGGGCAATCCCTTCTTCGGTCCGCTTCGTTTGAATTTGTCTCCGGGCGCTCACTTATCCTCGGTTGACCTCACTGATTGGGATTGATGCGTCGGCCACGCCCGTTCAGCATCACAAGACGTAGCTGGCCTGTTGTCGCATCCGGGAGCGGGGCCGCCACGATCAGCGTGATCATAACATCGCGGATGTTTGCCGGCGAATTGTCCCCCGGTGTCGCCAACGGACAGGCAACAGTTGGAAGAGGCAGAGACTGAGATACCGAGGGCGTGTCGCAGGTGTACTGGAAGATGGGAACAGGAGCCCCTCCTGGGAATATGCCCGGATAGGCAGCTTGGTATTGTGCCACTAGGGGATTTGTCACATTCTGGACAACTTGCGTGTTTACGATATTTTGGACAAAAGGCACAAGCTGCCCCGCCGTCCTCGTATCGGGGTCGCCGCTCGTCGTCTTGGCGACCACCCCGCGCATGAGCGTTGGTAGCGGCGTGGTGTTCTGCAATTGGTAGCGAATCCATTGAACGGGGCAGTTTGTTGGCAGACAGCTGGGATCTTGGGGATTCGGATTGGTCTCGATGATGAGGTCGAAATCGCCGGGAGCAGTGTCACCCGCCGTGGCGGTTGTGCAAGTCCCGCCTCCACCCGTACCGATTTGACAAGAGCCGGGAGGCGGCGGGTAGCCGGCGCCGGTGCTCCAGGCAAAAGGAGAACTCGCAGAGTCAGCTGGGACGCCATCCGCGAAAGTCGGCGGCGGATAGCCGGCGTCATTTACGTCGCGCACGATCTGGTCCAGGCCGAGCCGGGCTTCCTGGAACGAGGTCAGCAGTTGTGATTCGGTCTGGTAGTGTTTTTGCGAGGTCCCCAGCAAACTGAACGCCGCTCCAGTGATCACAAGAAATATGCCCAGAGCGACCAGCAATTCCACGAGCGTGAACCCATGCTGGCGCTCGTCGCTTGGAACTAAATTCATTTTTCCACCATCGTATCAAGGGTAATGGGTTGGAAATAGCCGTTGCCGCCCACTTGCCGGACGCCAAGGATAAATCGTTTCGAGGAGGCTGTACCGCCGCTTCCGGTGATGATCACCGCCCAGCGCACGTCATAGGTCGTGCCGCTGGGATCATTCGGGTCCGCGTAAGTGAAGCCGTAGCCATTCGTGGGAGCCAGGGGTGGGTTAGGCGAATTGAATACAATGATTGCCTGGTTGTTGAGTGTCGTCACGGTGCTGCCCTGCACGGAATTGGTGACCGTCGGATCGCCAAGCTGGCAGGTGTTTTCCAGCGCATCGGTGAAGGAATTCGCGGTCAGCGGCTGGTCGAGCATCTGATCGAGTTGGCGTTGCGCAAATACCAGCGCGGAGGAGTCCGTGCGGTTCCGGTAATTCATAAGGATCGAAGCCGGCACAAGTTGCGCGACGGCCACAAGGCCGACCAGCAGGAGGATGGTGGCGAGCATCATCTCGAGGATGCTGAAGCCCCTTTGTCCATCGCAAAGCTTTGTGGATGAGCGTCGCATTCCTGTCTCTTGTTCGGGCCTCAGCCGACCTGTTGCCAGGTTCCCCCATTCGGAGCCGTCCAAATCTGCGTGCTTCCGGAAGGGAGTTGAATCACGGCGCGATAGCCAAATTCCGGATTAGTCGAGCTTCCGATGTAAAACACAAAAACACTGTTGGAAACACTCCCGCCGACGCGAATCGCGCCACGCGCGTCAAAGGTGACCTTGCCAGTGCTTCCCGAGAGTGTGTTAGCGTCTAGCGTACTCACGCTTACACCCAAGGCTGTGGCGATGGCCCCCGGGCTCGGCGGACCACCCGCGGGCAGGAGTGTCGCAAATCCGGCTATCAGAATTTGCTTCTCCGTGGCAAGAGGGATTGTGCTGGTGTTGGATGAAGTCGTCCAAACGACCCAACCGGGGGCGCTTGGGTTGTTGAACTGACAATACTCCAGATTATTTCGGCGCACCGCTTCGAATCGCGTAAATTTCAGAATGTCAGACAGGCGCGCGGCCACGTCGTTGAGCTGGTAGGTTCGAAACGAGCGCATGAGCGAAGGGATCGCAATCGCCGTCAGAATCATGAGCACGGTCATGGAAACGGTCAATTCGACCATGCTGAAGCCAGCAATGCGGCTATGCCGAGTGCGGGGGTTTGGAGCACTCTTATGCAAAGTCATTTCCTCGTTCAAAGGCTGGACCAGCGATCCAGCCTGTAAGGGCGGTTAAGAAACCGATACGATGCAGTTGCCATGCCAGGGACAGCCAGCCGCAACTGACGCAAAGCATAGTACTTTCTTAAACTATACGATTATAGCTTATTACAAGCCCTGAGGAACGGGTAGATATGTAACAAAATGAAACACGGCGGTTGCGGGTTACTTAAGCGGAGTTATTTTTATTCTTAGTAATCTTATCCGACGCCATCCGGATGGCCGCGAGGAGAGTGCGTTTTCTAGCGGCCGTCTCGATTTCTAGTTCTTGCTCTTTTTGACCAGGGCTTGGGAGCCCTGTTTGGAGAGGGACGATTTGTCGAAGATATCGTCGGAAAAGCCGGGATTGAACTTACAACTGTCGTAAAAGATTTGAGCGGCGCGGCGTCCGTTGTGTTCTCTGGAGATCTGAAGCGGCGTCCAGACGCTGTCTTTCAATTGATAGTTTGAGTAGATGGAGACGTCTTCGTTAATCTGCTGAGTTTCTTCGTCCTTGGTGATGACCACGCTGCGAACCAGGAGGTGAGTGGAACGATCGACGGCAAGGCGGAACTTGCGTTCCTGGCTGTCGCTGATCTCGATCCAATCGACCGGCTTGAGGTCGACCGTGTCGCTGCCGCCGAAGCGAATGGAAATCCCTTCTTCCTTGAGGCGCAGCCGCAACAGATTGTCGACGTTGCGCTTGACCTGCTCTTGGAAATCGCCGATCGCGGCGGCCGGTAGTTCGCTTACACCGCTGCGATCGAAGGTCCAGCCGTGATCGCCGTTATAGAGCGAGATGACGATGCCGCCGTGGGTAAAATCCAAACCGTCGACGCCGATCAAAGACGCAAGAATCGTATTGCGGCCTTTGGAGATGTACTCCGTGCGGACTTTGTCCGGGTAGCGGCGGTACTCCGAAAAGTCAATCAAGACTGGATGCAGCGGTTCGCCGTTGTGACCGAATTGCGAGCGGCGGCCCTGGCACAAGCTTTCGCGGACTTCCGTATAACCCGGCCCCCCCAGCGCATTGATGAGATCGCTGAGAATTTGCTTGCCTTTGGCGACGCTCTGCTCCGGCATCATGGTGTCGGGATTCTGGGCGGAGCCGTGTGATGCAGACACAGCACAAGCAAGGAGACTGACGACGGCAATATGGACGGACTTTACCCGCACAAGACCGAACCTCCATTTACATTGATGACTTCGCCGGTCATGAAGTTGGCCAAGTCCGAAGCAACGAACAGGATCGGGCCGGCAACCTCTTCGGCGGTAGCAGCGCGCCCGAGAGGGATGACGGTAGAAGCCATCTTCTGGCCGGCTTTGGACTCAAGCACGGCGTTAGACATGTCGGTGGCGACCCAGCCGGGAGCGACCGAGTTCACGAGAATATTGTGACGGGCGAGTTCGGTGGCGAGGCCCTTGGTGAGGCTGATGATGCCGCCTTTAGAAGCGCCGTAGTGGGTATGGAGGGATTCGCCGCGCTGCCCGGCGGTGGAGCTGATGGGGATGATCTTGCCGGACTTCTGCTTGATCATGTGGGGGACGGTGAAGTGGATGATGGAGTAGACGCTTTTGAGGTTGATGCGGATCATGTCATCCCACTGCTTTTCGGTCATCTTTTCGATGGGGAGATCTTCGGGGTTCCAGACGCCGGCGTTGGCGACGAGAATGTCCAGGCGGCCTAGCCGGGCGATGGTGTGCTCGACAAGTTTTTGATTATCGGCGTGCTTGCCGACATCGGCTTTGAACGCTTCGACGCGAGTGCCGTGCTTGCCGGCTTCCTGCTGGACCTGGAGCGCGGCGTCCTTGGCTTTGACGTAGTTGAAAACCACGTCGGCGCCGGCCTGCGCGAATAGTTTGACGGCCGCCGCGCCGATTCCGCGTGAACCGCCGGTGATGAGTGCCGCCTTGCCTGCGAGTGAAATCATCAAGCCCCCAAGAAGTTAAAAGTTGACAGTTGAAAGTCAAAAGCCTAAGTCCACGGAAACTTTCTTCATTGCGTCACTTTCCACGACGAAGAGAGATTCCTCGCTTCGCTCGGAATGACGGGCTTGCGGGCCCGGCTGCGCAGTTCAGCGGTGCGTGGCGGCGGCGCGCGTGGCTTGCACCAGCGCGCGGAAAAGCGCTGCCGCGAATACGTCACCTGCCATTCGTTCGGGATGCCATTGCACGCCGACGATCCAGTGCTTATGCGGCTCATGCTCGACGGCTTCAATTACTCCATCGAGAGCAACCGCCGCAATGCGCAGGCCGTGCCCAAGATCGCGGATGGATTGATGATGCGAGGTGTTCACCTGCACATCGAATGCGCCGCCAAGATTGGTGAGGCCGGAAATGGCTGCGAGTTGAGCGATTTCGCCGCCCGGAGCGATCCGCGCGGGATGGATGGGATCGGCTGCATCCGGAGGGAGGCCTTCCTTGCTGTGCTCGATGCTGGTGTGCAGTTCGCTGGCGATGTCCTGATAGAGCGAACCGCCGAGGGAGACGTTCAGGCTCTGGCAGCCGTAGCAAATGGCGAGGACAGGTTTTCCGGGAGCAAAGGCGTGCTCAAGAATTGCGAAATCGGTTTTTTCGCGGTTCGAGTCGGCGTCGTGCGTCTTTTCATGGCGCGTGGCGCGATAAAGCGTGGGATTCACGTCAGCGGGGGCACCGGGAAGAACGAAGGCATCCAGATTTTTGATCTGGGCGGCGAGGTCGCTTGGCGAAAGTTGGAGAGACAGGGGGACAGGTTCTCCCTCTGCGGCGGTGACTGCGGCAAAGTAATACTGGAGCTTGTTCGTGATCCCATTGGCCTCTTCGTGGGAGGTGCGCCAAGGGATACCCACACGTGGCCGGGAGGCTGTGCTCCGTTGGGGATTAGCAGGGGTCATGGAACACCAAATCGTAGCATTCGGAAGGGAAGGCGGCAACCAGTGTGGAATTGACTGGTGATTCGTGGCGCGACATCGTCGGGACACAGGTCGATCTTGGTTCCCGATGGTTGCTCACGACAGTGATCCTTATCGGATTCCTGGTTAACCATAAAACAACCGAGACCCCTACCCCCGTGTTTTTGTAGGTGTTGCATCTAAAGGGCTTAGCCACACCGTAAGGCTTTTGTTTGCAACACTCGCGAGGATATCCATAAGTGAAGTGTTGCGGCTAAAACATCCGCTACCAGGGTCTTGAAGTCCGTGCGCCCCGTCGTATGAGCACCGGATATTCCCAAATCCCGATCGAGGATGCGGGTCGACGGTTCGCTCCAGCCCAGTTCTAGAGCTTTCTGCCGCAGCGCAAACTGACGCTCGGTACTCTCCTGATGGTGGCGCGCTTGCGCCAGGGTCGACTGACGCACATAAATGTAAGCCGGTTTGCTCTTCTGCTGTTCCGAGATTTTCGGGTTCATCGGTCACCTCCGGAGTTGTCCAAGCAGGGGGTGAAGAGTCCAACCAGTTCTCGAGCATGTTGGCGATGATCACGCTTGCTAATGGGGGATCCGTGGGCACGATGAGCGAGGAAGAAGTGGCGCTCATCGTGAGCCCTCAGAGCGCCTCGCGGCGGCTCAGCAGCTCGCGGTTGATTTCGCAGATCTGCTCTAAGATTTCGCGAGCGCGTTGATAATGGGCGAGAAATTTCTTGGTCTCCGCAAGACGGTTCTGCGGAACATAGTCCATTTGCGGCCGCACATTCGGAAAGCTCACGGACAAGTAGTACTTGGGATGACCGCGACCCTTGGCGCATTTGCATCCGGGCTTGCTACAGGGCTTGTAGCGTTCGATTTAACCGTCCCAACGTCGCCGACAGATTGGACTCAGACACGGAGGGAGGCGGAGGGGGCGAGGGCGGCGTCGAGGCAGAAGTCAGGGCGGTGGAAGAAGGCGGGGAGTTCGGAGAGGCGGAGGGCGAGGCGTTCGGGGGAGGCGGCGCGGAGGGTGACGTGGCCGAGTTTGCGGCCGGAACGGGGGGATTTTCCGTAGAGGTGGAGGTGGGCGTCCGGGACGGCGAGGACTTCGGCGGATTCGGGGAGGTCGCCGATGAGATTGAGCATGGCGCAGTGACCGGCGGGTCCGGTGGAGCCGAGCGGGAGGCCGAGGACGGCGCGGAGATGGTTCTCGAACTGGCTGGTGACGGCGCCTTCGATGGTCCAGTGGCCGGAATTGTGGACGCGCGGGGCCATTTCGTTGGCGAGCAGTTCGCCCTGGTGTTCGAAGAATTCGATGGCGAGGACGCCGACGTATTTGAGTGATTCGAGGATGCGATGGGCGGCTCTTTCCGCGTCGCGCTGGATGGAGGGCTCGAGGCGCGGGGCGGGCGCGAGAGACAGCCGGAGGATGCCGTTGCGGTGGTGGTTTTCCACGAGCGGGTAAATGGCAGTTTCGCCATTGCGAGAACGGATCGCAAGGACAGAGAGCTCGCGAGTGAAGGGGACGAAACGCTCGAGGATCAGTTTTACGGAAGGCAGCTCGGACTTTGCTTTCGCGACGTCCTCTGCGGTGCGAAGAATCCATTGGCCTTTGCCGTCGTAGCCCATGCGAGAAGTTTTCAGGACGGCGGGGAGGGCCAGCGCTTTTACGGCGGCGTCGAGTTCGCCGGGATTCGAAACGGGGGCGAATTCGGTGGTGGCAATGCCGAGCTTGCGGAAGAGATCCTTTTCGGCGAGGCGGTCCTGCGCGGCTTCAAGAGCGGCGGGCGGAGGATAGACGGCAACACGCTCAGCCAGAAAATTGGCGGCTTCCACGGGAACGTTTTCGAATTCGTAGGTGACTAGCTCGAGGCCGCTGGAAAATTTTTCCAGTGCGGCTTGATCGGTGTAATCGGCGGTGACGCGCTGGGCAATGCGGCCCACGGGGGCTTCGGGAGAGGGATCGAGAAAACGGAAATGCAAGCCAAGGGGATAGCCCGCGAGAGCGAGCATGTAGCCGAGCTGTCCACCGCCGAGGATGCCGATGGTCACGCGCGCTTACCTTTCTTCTTTGCCGGAGGCGGAGCGATGGAGGGATCCGGGTTGGCAAGGACGCGGCCGGTCTGCTCGGTGCGGAGTTTTCGGAAAGCTTCGCGGATGGCGGGATACTTCGCGCCGAGGATGGCGGCGGCAAGGAGCGCGGCATTGACCGCGCCGGACTTGCCGATGGCGAGTGTGCCGACCGGGACACCGCTGGGCATTTGCGCAATGGAGAGGAGCGAATCGAGACCCTTGAGGGCTTTTGATTCGACGGGCACGCCGAGGACAGGGAGAACAGTCTTCGACGCGGTCATACCGGGAAGGTGCGCGGCGCCGCCGGCACCGGCGATGATGACTTCGATGCCGCGTTTTTCCGCATTGGAAGCGTATTTGAAAAGCAGGTCGGGAGTGCGATGTGCCGAAACGACGCGCGTTTCATGTGGAACACCGAGCTCACCGAGCGTTTTGGAGACGAATTTCATGGTATCCCAGTCGGAGCCGGAGCCCATGATGATGCCGACGAGAGGATGAGTGATTACTATCTTTCGATCGGCTGCAAGCCGCTTCCCTTTTGTCCTCATTCTATTTGCCAATCGTTCAAAGCGTGACTACCTTAGCAGGGCCGCAGCCCGCCGTGGCGGGCAGCCCCCTCAAATACTCAAGTCTCCGAACAGAGAATGCCGTGCTGAGGACCGGCGCTGCAGATGCTCGATAAAACCCGAGGGCGATATTCTACGGTTTTTTTCAGCGCGTGGCGACTTGCGCGCGCTGCCTCCAATACTGGCGGAGCTGGCCGACCAGATAGAGAGAGCCGGTGATGAAAATGGCGTCTTCGGGCGCGGCTTCTGCGAGAGCGTGTTCGAACGCGCGCTCCGCATCGGGGATCACGGAAAAACGCACGGCATGATGGCCGGCAATTTCCGCGAGTTGCGTGGCGGAAACGGCGCGCGAGATGCGCGGCGCCGTGAAGATGACTTCAGCGGCGTGCGGGAAGAGGAGGCCGGCGACTTCGTCGACGGCTTTATCGCGAAGGGCGGCATAGATTAGCCAAACTTTGCTGCCACCGAAGTTCTGTTCGAGGAAATGAGCGAGTTCGCGGGCGGCGCCGGGATTGTGGGCGCCATCGAGGTAAACGTCGGGGGCGGATTGCAGTTTTTCGAGGCGGCCGGGCCAGATCGTGTTTGCGACCCCCCGCGTGACGGCATCATCGGGGATTTCAAAGCCGCGGTTCTGGAGGAGCCGCGCGGCGGCGACGGCGTTCAGGGCGTTCTGGAGCTGGAAACGGCCGGGAAGGCTCGGAGCGATTTCGAAGATCGTCTCCGAGTCCGCTTCAATGATGCGTGCGCGGACGCTACCGTCTTGCATGGATTCTCGATCGATGCGAAAGATTTGCGCCGGCTCGATGACAGGGCAGCCGAGTTCCTTCGCGCGAGCAAGAATCACTTCGCGGGCTTCCGGCTGTTGCCCGGCGAGGACGAGCGGGACTCCGGGTTTCAGGATCCCGGCTTTTTCTATTGCGATTTCGCGCAAAGAATGGCCGAGAAAGTTTTCGTGGTCAAAATCGATGCGAGTGATGATGGTGACGACCGGTACGAGGATATTGGTGGCATCGAGACGGCCGCCCAGGCCGACTTCGAAGACGGCGAAGTCCACCCGCTCGCGGGCAAAATATTCGAAAGCCATGGCGGTTACGCATTCGAAATAAGTGGGATGGACGCGAAGTTTGCCTGCGGCGAGGAGTTCTTCGATCAAGACGTGCATGCGAGTAAGGGTTTCGGCGAAAGCTTGGTCGCTGATCTCCGCGCCATTGATGCGCATGCGTTCGTTGATTTTTTCAAGGTGGGGCGAGGTATTCAATCCCGTTCGAAAGCCAGCGTGGCGAAGGATGGATTCGAGGAACGCCGCTGTTGAGCCTTTGCCGTTGGTGCCAGCGATGTGGGCGGTGGGGTAAGCGCGCTCTGGGCGGCCGAGTCGCTCGGCGAGAACGGTGATGTTTTCGAGATCAAACTTTGTGGCGGCGGCCTGCGTTGGGGCGGCCAATTCCCTTCCAAGGGAGAGCAGGTAGCGGACCGAGGCCTGGTATTTCATTTCATCTCAGCTCAAGAGCAAGTCGAGGGAGCTGGCGATGAAGGACTTGAGCTCCTTGCGGTGGACGACGGCGTCGAGGAAACCGTGTTCGAGGAGGAATTCGGAGCGCTGAAATCCTTCGGGGAGTTTCTGGCGGATGGTCTGCTCGATGACGCGCGGGCCGGCAAAACCGATGAGCGCGCCGGGTTCGCCAATGTTGAGGTCGCCAAGCATGGCGAAGCTGGCGGTGACGCCACCGGTGGTGGGATCGGTGAGCACGGAGATATAGGGCAGCTTTTCTTCGTCGAGCCTCGCGAGCGCTGCAGAAACTTTGGCGAGCTGCATGAGGCTGATGGTGCCCTCCATCATGCGCGCGCCGCCGGAGCAAGAGATAGCGATGAACGGCTGGCGGGTTTCGATGGAGAGTTCGATTCCGCGCGTGACTTTTTCGCCGACCACCGCGCCCATGGAGCCGCCGATGAAGCCAAACTCCATGGCACAAAGAACTACCGGCCGGCCACTGAGCTGGCCTTCGGCGGTGATCACCGCGTCATTCATGCCGAGTTTTTTCTTGGCTTCCTTCAGGCGCGTGGCGTAGGGCTTGGTGTCGACGAACTTGAGCGGGTCGGTGGAGGTCATGCCCGCGTCGTGCTCGGTCCAGCGGCCGTCGAGGAGCATTTCCAGGCGCTGCTTGGAGTTCATTTTGAAATGGAACTGGCACTTGGGGCAGACGAAGAGATTCGCTTCGAGGTCCTTGCGGAAGACGATGGTGCGGCAGGATTCGCACTTGACCCACAGGCCTTCGGTGCGCACGCGGCGCTCCTCGGGCGGAGTGGATTGCTCGATCGATTTTTTGTCGCGCTTGAACCAGGCCATAGAAGAAAGCTGTCAGTTTTTCAGTTATTAGTTTTCAGTTGAGAGAAAAAAACCACGCTGCTTGCTGGGCTTGCCCTTCGAGCCTTCTGTCCCCAACATCCAGCCTCTAATAGTCGATCCCCCGCTGAGCCAGTATACCCTTGGTGTACGGGTGTTTCACCTCGCGCATCTCGGTGACGAGGTCGGCAAGCTCGACCAGCTGGGGATGGGCGTTGCGGCCGGTGCAGATGACGTGGACGCGCTCGGGACGATTTTTTAGAGCTTCGACGACTTCAGCGGCTTCGAGCATTTTGTAGCTGATGGTGTAGTTGATTTCGTCGAGGACGACGAGATCGTACTTGCCGCCGTAGATAGCGTTGCGGCCGGCCTGCCAGCATTCCTGCGCGAGCTTGATGTCCGCGGGATCGGTTTCTGCGCCGCCGATTTTGACGAAACCTCGGCCCATGGGGCGGATTTCAAACTTGTCGTCGCCGAGCATTTTGGCGGCGTCAAGCTCGCCGTAGTGCCACGAACCCTTGATGAACTGGACCATAAGGACTTTGAGGCCCTGGCCCACAGCGCGAAATGCCGTGCCTAGCGCGCAAGTGGTTTTGCCCTTGCCCGGCCCGGTGTAAACGATGAGAAGTCCTTTTTCTTCCGGCATAGTCTTGCAACTCGGCGAACCCTTTCAAGGCGAGCCGAAAAGAGTAGAGTTTGCGGAGTCGTAGGCAAAAGGTCAAGGTCGTGTGGACAGCAGTCCGTTAGCGATGGCTTTTGAGCGGGGCAATCACGCAAGCTGGAGGCGTTTGACGAGCTCCGCGGCGATGGCGGCGACGCGTTCCTGCGACCCGGGAGGAAGAGAGGTTCCTGGCTTGGCGTGCGGATCCCGGAGAACGATCCACAAGCCGGGGCGGTAGCTCTCATCACCGCCGGGGCAAATGGCGCCGGTCAACTGCGTGAGTTCGAGAGGCAGCGGGGCCGAGTGAGTGAAATCGAGATTGGCGTGCTCCGGAGAGCTGGCTTGGTACGGAGGATGGGCGAGGAGATCCATGAGGACGCCCCGGGCGTCATCAACGAGGTCACGGAAACCCTGCGAGACGAGGACAGCGTCCACATCGCGGGGCGTGGGCTGTTCGAGTTGGAGAAGATCGTAATCGGGGAGCGGGTTCTCGAGAGGAATTTCGATAGTCGCGGAGGGCCGATTGGCGTCGGGAGAGATGCGGATGGACATGATATTTACAGTTTTACACAACGCGAACTATTTCGGATAGGGGCTGCCGGAGAGAATGGCGAAGGCGCGGTAGAGCTGCTCGGCGAGCATGACGCGGGCGAGTTCGTGAGAAAAGGTCATGGCACTGAGAGAAAGTTTCTGGTGGGCGCGCTGGCGAAGGTCATCCGGGAAGCCTTCGGCGTCGCCGCAGAGGAAGATGAGTTCGCGGGTGCCGCGGTCGCGGAGTTCGCCGAGCCACTTGGCGAGGGCGTTCGAATCGAGATTCTTCCCGGCAGCGTCGAGAAGGACGACGGTGGCGGCGCGATCAACGTCGAGTTTCTTGAGAGCGGCAGGGGCGTCGCGGACCTCGGTGATTTCCACGGGGCACGAGCGGCTGATGCGCTTCACATAGTCGCCAAGAATGGCGCGCATTTCGGGGCGACGGGTTTTGCCGAGCATGAGCAGGCGCAAGCGCATGGGAGTACTCTAGCGCAACTACGTGCCATGGCCCGCATAACACAACGTCTGGTGGTAGACTCACTTGCGATGAGATGCAAAACTGATCCGGGGGAGCACTATAGCTATTAGAATAGTGGCGCAATGAGAGTTGCGAGAATCCTGGTCTATTCAGTTTTTCTTGCGGGGACTTTGGTTTGGTCCGCCTTCGCCCAAGACCACCCCGTGAGCGCCCGCGCCCGCGTCATTCACAATTCCGCAATCGTTGTGGACACTCACGAAGACACGCCGCAACGTTTCCTCGACGAAGACTACGATATCGGCTCGATCGATCCAAAAGACGAAGATTTTATTAGCCTCGACAAAGCCCGCGCAGGTAACTTGAGTGCGGAATTTTTCTCTGTCTTTGTTGATCCAAGAACGAACCAGGGACATTTCGCCAAGCGCGCGCTGGAATTGATCGATTCGGTCTATAACCAGGCAGCGCGTCATCCAGAGCGGATGATGATGTCATTTTCCGCCGACGACATTGAACGAGCCCACGAACAACACAAACTCGCGTCGCTGATGGGGATTGAAGGCGGGCATTCCATCGAAAACGACTTGCACTTGCTACACGACTATTATCGACTTGGCGTGCGGTATATAACGCTGGCTTGGAGCAACACGAATGAATGGGCCGATTCCTGCGGAGACCTTTGTGACCCGAAGATCCCCCATCACGACGGTCTAACGGATTTCGGCAAACAGGTGGTGCTGGAAATGAACCGGATTGGGATGATGGTGGACATCTCCCACGTCTCGGACAAAACCTTCTGGGACGCGATCGCAACGACCAAGTCACCGCTGATTGCTTCGCACTCTTCGGCACGAGCCTTGCGCGATACGCCCCGCAATTTGACCGACAAAATGTTGCGCGCCGTCGCGAAGAATGGCGGCGTTGTGAACGTGGCGTTTGCCAACATGTTCCTGGACCAGGAGTTCAGTAAGGCCGCTTTGTCGCAGCACCAACAAATGTTGACCGCGCTCGAAGCTTACAAGGCTAAACGGCGGGCCGATGGCCAGCCTGTGACGCCTGAGGATAGTGAGCGCTTTAATTTGGAATGGTTAGGTAAAAACAAGATTCCGCGGGCACCTCTGAAATCCTTGATCGATCATATCGATCATGTGACGAAAGTCGCTGGGGTAGACCATGTCGGCCTCGGGTCTGATTTCAACGGGACTAACTTTTTTCCTGAGGGGATCGATTCTGCAGCGGACCTCCCGAAAATTACGCAGGTTCTTTTGGAGCGTGGATATGCGCCCAGCGACGTCAAGAAAATCTTGGGCGGCAACATGCTCCGAGTGTTTCGCGATGTTGAACGAGTCAGTCTGGAGATGCGGACGCGCCATTGAACTTAGACGGCCTGCTACTTCAGCCCGTATTTCTTCCTTTTCTCCAAGAGAGTTTTGCGGCTGATGCCGAGGGCGGCGGCGGAGCGGCTGATCTGGTAATGCGTGGCTTCGAGCGTGGCGGCGATGACTTCGCGCTCCACTTCCTCCAGGGAACGGAGGCCGGCGACCGGGCTGGCGGCGCCGGACGCCGCGGCGCGCATATTTTCCGGAAAATTTTCAGGCTCGAGTAAATCGCTCTTGGCAGCCGCTGTGCCGCGGCCGGGACGCGAGAAAACCACCGCGCGCTCGAGAGCATTGCGGAGTTCACGGACATTGCCGGGCCAGGCGTAGGCCGCGAGCATACGGCGCGCGGAGTCGCTCAATTGCGCATTCGGACGGGCATGGACGAAGCGAATCGTCGCAAGAAGATGATCGGCGAGAGGCAGAATATCGGCGCGGCGCTGGCGGAGCGGTGGAACCTCGAGAGTGAGCACGTTCAGCCGGAAATAAAGATCCTCGCGGAAGCTGCCGGACTTCACGGCGGCGGGAAGATCGACGTTGGTGAGGGCGATAAGGCGAGCTTCGATGCGCAGGGTTTCCGTGCCGCCGAGGCGTTCGAACGTGCGCTCCTGCAAAATGCGGAGGAGCTTGCCCTGCGCTGCAGGCGAGAGCGCGGCGACTTCATCGAGAACGATGCTGCCGTTGCCGCCGAGCTCGAAGCGGCCGAGCTTGCGCTCGACCGCGCCGGTAAAGGCGCCGCGTTCGTGGCCGAAGAGTTCGCTTTCGACGAGCTGCGGCGGAAGACTGGCACAATCGATTTTCAGGAACGGCGCGTCACGTCGCGGACCGAGTTCATGAACCAGCCGGGCGAGATGGTCCTTACCGGTGCCGCTTTCACCGGTGATCAAAAGAGTGGCGGGAGCGACCGCGACTTTCTCGGCGAGTTCAAATAGACGGAGCGATGCGGGGTCGGCGGTGATCCACGGCAATCGTTCCGCGGTCATTGCCGCGAACGGCCACTGTGCGGCCAGCGGGAAACGGCTTCGCCGGAAAAGTGTTCGTGCCCGAAGGGCGAATCAGACATGTTTCGTACGGAAGAAGGACCTTCAGGCCGGTCGGGGATATCGAGCTTGGGCGCCATGCGCCAGAGGCGCTCGAGATCGTAGTAGCGCCGGGCTTCCTCGCTGAAAACGTGCATGACAAAACCGCCGAAATCGAGCAGCGCCCATTCGGCGGAGCGATATCCCTCGCGATGTTCGGGCGAGCGGCTGAGATTCTTGTAGAGCTGCGCCTCGACTTCGGTGCAGATAGCCTGCACCTGCGGGGTGCTGAACCCCGTGCAGACCACAAAATAATCGGTGAAGGCGCCCGCTGCCGTGAGGTCGAGCACGGTGATGCCCGCGGCTTTCTTTTCTTGTGCGGCTTCGACTGCGAGGCGGACGCCCTGAGGCAAGGATTCGAATTTCACCGGTATAGGCCCTGTTTTAGAATGTATTCCTCGACGCGCGCGGAAACAAGCCCATGGATGGACTGGCCGCGGTGCGCGTGGCGCCGAACGTCGGTAGCGGAAACATCGCTAGCGACGTTTTCGAGCAGATAAACGGTGGTCTTGTGAAGGTGCGCGACGACCTGGGATGGCTGATCGGCCTCTTTTCTTGCATCCTGCCGAGCCATCAAGTCCGGTGGAATGACGAGGCGCATGGCTTCCGGGCGGATACCCGGGCGATTAGCGATGATGAAATCGCAGAGGCCGAGCAACGTTTCGTATTCTTTCCACATTGGGATGTCCAGGAACGCGTCGGCGCCGATGATGAAAAAGAGGCGATCTCCGTGGCCGTGGTAGACGTGACGGAAGTAGCGCACGGTGTCCACGGAATAGTGGAGTTGCGTGCCGCTGAAATCCTCGCCGGCTTCGGCCAGCGAGGGAACGAAGTGCGGATGCTCGGTGCAAGCGAGCGAGACCATGGCAAACCGGTGCGGAAACGGAGCGAGGTGCTGCTTCAACTTGTGCGGGGGACGACTCGCGGGGATGAAGTGAATTTCGTCGAAGTTAAAGCGGCGGTCGGCGGCACGGGCAGCGGAAAGATGGCCGTTGTGGATGGGATCGAAGGAACCGCCGAAAATCGCGATGCGCCGAGGATGATGTTTTGCGGCGGTGCGATGCCCCTGCGCTATGGTCAATGGGCCTCCCGGGAAAGTAATGCCGGCTCGTAGTGGATCGAGGCCGCGCACGACATACTTAATTCTCTCACGAATCATCTTCTTTGTTTGTGGCGACCGCCGAGCGGTCAACAGGAGCGGACGAATGATGATGATCCTGCTCGCCCTCGCCATTTTCGGCGGGGCCGGGCGGCGGGTCCAGAGTGGAATCAGGAGCCGGGCGAGGAATCTTGTCCAGGGCATCGGCGATGGAACGGACCAGATCTTTCACACCGGCACCGGCAACAGCGGAAATGGAGTGGAATTCAAGGTTGCGCTGCTTGCAAAAATCGCCAAGAGCCTCGAGACGCGCGAGATCGGTCGTGGCGTCCAGCTTGGTGGCAACGACGATCATCGGTTTTTCGGTGAGGGACGCGCTAAAGGCTTCGAGCTCGCCATTGATGACTTCGAAGGAGTGGACCGGATCATCGGCATTGGAGTCGCTTGTGTCGATCAGATGGACGAGGAGGCGCGTGCGTTCGCCGTGGCGGAGAAAACGGATGCCGAGGCCTGCGCCTAGATGCGCGCCTTCGATGAGGCCGGGAAGATCGGCAACGACAAAAGTGCGGCCTAGCTCGGTGCCGTGCCCACCGGTGCCACCGTCGGCGTTGACGACCCCTAGATTCGGTTCCAGCGTGGTAAAGGGGTAGTTGGCGATTTTCGGGCGCGCCGCGGAGATAACGGAAATCAAAGTGGACTTGCCGGCGTTGGGATAACCCACCAGACCGACGTCGGCCAGAAGTTTCAGCTCGAGGCGAAGATAGCGCTCTTCGCCGGGAAATCCGTCTTCATGTTCGCGCGGGGCCTGATGCCAAGGCTTGGCAAAGTGCTGATTGCCGCGCCCGCCGCGTCCACCGTGGGCGATCAGTACGCGCTGGCCGGGGCTGGCGAGATCGGCTATGGTCGCGTCTTGATCGTCGAAGACCAACGTGCCGACGGGAACTTGCAGGATCATGTCACTACCGGAATGACCGGTGCAGTTGGAGCCTTCGCCATGGCGGCCGCGATCGGCCTTGAATTCGCGATTGTAACGGTAGCGGAGCAGCGTGTTGTCGTTAATGTTGGCTTCGAGATAGATGCTGCCGCCATGGCCGCCGTCGCCGCCGGAGGGACCGCCGCGGGGCACGTATTTTTCCCGCCGGAAGGCCACGCAACCATTGCCGCCGTCGCCGGCCTTCACGAATATTTTGGCTTCATCAACGAACACAGGAATAAAGCTCCGTAATAGTTGACCGCTGGGCGGCCACCCGTGAAAAAGATACCATAAGCAAACTATCGAAACGCGACACCCCCAACGGAGGCCGCCTCCCGATGCTCCGCGCGCTCAAACGCATTACCTTGCTACTTTTAGCGATCGTAGCCGCAATGGCTGCCGCCCTATACCTGCTCTACTTCCGGCGAACGCCACTGCCTCCGGCGGCCCCTCACGAGCGCACCGTGCCGGTGATTTCCGCGATTCCGGGGCTATCCGCGTGCTGGGTGGAAACGGCGAAAACGTTTAGCAGTTTTTCCTTCGGCTCGACCGCCGGAAGCGTCCTCGTAAAGCATCCCGCGGGCGACCTGCTGATCGACACCGGAAACTCCAGCTACTACGACCAGGAAATTTCCGGGTTCCCCTTTGCGACGTGGCTCAAACTCAAATCCCTGGCCGGGCAGCTAAAGCCGAAAGTGCCGCTTCCGGATTTGTTGCGCCGCATCGGTGAAGATCCCGCGAAGCTGCGCTGGGCCATCCTGTCGCATGTGCACTTGGATCACGCCGGCGGCTTGATGGATCTGCCGCCTCTGCCGGTACTGCTCACGCGCGAAGAGTTGCAATTTGCAGCCGACCCGAGCGTTCAAGCCAAGGGATACGTGATTGCCGCGCACACCCAAAAGTTTCCGCCCGTTGCCGCGCCCACTTTGCGATTCGAACCCGCGCCCTACGAAACTTTTCTCGAGAGCGCCGATCTTTACAGAGACGGCTCGGTGGTCGCCGTACCGTTGCGCGGCCATACCCCTGGGAGCGTGGGCATTTTCGTGAACCTTTCACGCACGCGACGCCTGTTTTACGTTGGCGACGCCGTTGATGACGAACGCGGTTTCGAGGAGCGCGCCGGGAAATCTCTGATCTTGCAGGACAGTGACAATGATATGGCTCTTGCGAACCAAATCGTCGGCAGGCTCAGCGAGCTTCACGAAAAGGTGCCGGGACTTGCCATCCTTCCGGCGCATGGGCGGAGCGCATACAAGAAATTCTTTCCCGGTGGGCCCTTGTCCTGCATTTCCGGGCAATAGCCGAGTCGAAAAGAAAAACGCGGTCCAGCGGGGCCGGACCGCGGAAGTGGCGAAGAAGGCCGGACTGAAGCCCGCCCCCACACAATATAGCGCAATGCAGTTAGTTCGCGGCGGACTTGGCTTGCTGAGCCGGCAAGACACTGATGAAGCGGCCGTGACGGCCCCTGTCTTGGAACTTCACGAAGCCAGTAACCATCGCGAAGAGCGTGTCGTCCTTGCCCTGCCCGACGTTTTCTCCGGCCTGGTGCTTGGTGCCGCGCTGGCGCACCAGGATCGTGCCGGCGTTGACCAGTTGTCCGCCGAAGCGCTTGACGCCCAGCCTCTGCCCGTGTGAATCGCGGCCGTTTGTAGAGGAGCCGCCGCCCTTCTTACTTGCCATGACGTAATCCTTTTCGAGAAAAACTGCCGGGTGGAAGCCCGGCGCTAGATGAAGAGTTAGAGCTTGATATCGCCGACCTCGATGGCCGTGTAATTCTGCCGGTGGCCGCGTGAAATCTTGTACTGATTGCCCTTCTTGAATTTGAGCACGGTGAGCTTCTTGCCTCGGCCCTGTGAGACGATCTTGCCACTTACAGACGCCTTGCCCGCATCGGCGCCCAGCAAGACCTTCTTGTCGTCTGTATGAACGGCCAAGACGGAGCCAAAGTTCACCTTTTCCCCTACCTTGCCATCGACCCGCTCGATGCGGATGGTGTCGCCGGGCGCGACGCGATACTGCTTTCCCCCGGTCTGAATAACGGCGTACATCTGTCCTCCAAGCGCAAAAGGCAAACCCTAATTATAGGGGTTCCCCGCCCAAACCGTCAACGAACGATTAAGGCGCAGGATTGCGCAATTCTACGTCATGCGACGATGGAAATCACTCGGAGCGCATGGAGACCCAGTTTGGTGTCACCCGAGATTTTGACCTGGCGCAGAGCGGACTCACGGTCGATGCCTTTAGTGAAGATGCGCCAAGCAATTTCCTGCGGGATGGTCGTTTCCGAAAGCTTATCCCCGAGCGGCTCTTCGGTGAGCCACCAGGCCTGTTCAGCGCGCGCGAGATACCAATTGCCCCCGCATTCACCGGAAACGTTGATCTGAAGGTAAGTTCCGGGCTTTGCCGAGACGGTGCGATAGGTGAACGGCAGGGCCCGCAAGAAGCAATCCAAGACGGGATAGTAGAGTTCGCGGGTCATGATGCCCGGCTTGTTCACCGCCAGGCGGATCTGCTGCTGGTGGTGCCAGCGTTCCGTGAATTCCCGGGCCGTGTCGAACCAGTTTGAGGATTTTTCCTCACCCGCCCAGCTTACGCCGTAGGGCGCGCTGGCATTGGGATCCCGGGAGCGGTGATACTCAGCAAGCAATTGGGAGGCGACTTGCATGAGGGAAATCAAGACAGCGGGGCTCAGGCGGCGATAGAGACTGACGCCTTCCTCATTCAAACGGTTGATGTACGCCGCGAGTTCAACGCTAGAGCTGATTCTCGGGGCTTCTGGCAAATATCCATCGCGGGCGATCGAGACGCCGCGAAGCGGAGTATCCAGAAGATGTGCGGCGACGTCCTTGACCTTCCACTTGGGTGAAACCGTCTGCTTTTCCCAGTCTTCGGGGGTGAGGGAACGAAGCAATTCGAGCAACATGGCATCGAGCTTCGGAAAAAGATGGGCGGTGAGAATCGGCCTCACGGGCCTATCTATGCATTCGCGCCTCGTTTTGTCATCGGAAGCATCGGACGGCCGGACTTACTAAGCGCAAACACTCTCGTCTGCAGGTTGTGGGAAGTGCTGTGAAAACCAGAAGGAGTACGGAGTCGCGCCGCGCTTCTGGTAGTATTCCAGCCGCTCGCGGCCTTCGGTGACGGTGGGGATGTGACCGGAGGGAACCCACCAGAGACAATAACTGGGCTTATCCATCTTTTCGAACCACTTCGGGCGGTCGCGGAATACCCTCGCGTGATCCGATTTGTAAGCGAAATCGCGCAGCGCTCCGATCGATTCCCAGACCGACATGTTGACGATCACGAAAGGATCGTCGTCGGCGGCGATGTCGGTGGCGTTGCCCGATTCCGACTTGAGCCGCCAGACAAAGCCGGGAGCCTTGTCGGCAAGAGCGTTGATGGGCTCGAGCTGCGCGACGAATGCGGCGATCTTCGGATCGTCCAGCGGAGCAAGGAGACGCGCTATGTTGATTTGGGCGAGATAGTGGGCCATGGCGGGTTCCTTGTGACACCTCATAAAGGACGCTTCAGAAATTGAAACGGTAGCACAGGATGCTCGACCTGACGAAGTGGCCGATGGAGAGAAAAATCATGCTCCGTATGGGAAAGACTGGCGGTGTGGACTCAAAAGCGGAAGAGATAAGAGATTTTGACGAAAATCTGGCGGCCATCATTCAAGAAGCGATTGGGAATGTGGAGGAGGTTGCCGTTGGAATCCTGGCTGAGGCTGGGATCGAGATTCTGCAGGTTGCTGTTGTAACCGACATATACGGCGGTGCCGGGATGGAGGAGGTACGTGAAGAGCAGATCGGCGTTGAAGTTTTTGGTCGTTTGGAGCGAAGTCAGATTCTGGTTGGCAAGGACTGCCGCATATTGACCAATAAAGCGAAGAGAGAATTCGCGACTGAACTGGTAGTTCCACCTGGAGCGGATGATGTGGTTGTTAAAGATGTTGGGGCCGGAAGAGAGATTGCGGAGACGCGTGAGGAGGTAAGTGTTATCGATCGTGAGCTTGCCAGTGGGGCGGATGGTAAGAAAGATCTGCGCGTAGCTTGATTGAGCAAGGACAGGCGGACCCGCTACAGGAGAGCCAGGAGGCGCGGGAATCAGCGGAGCATCGAAGTTCGTGTCGGTGCCCCAGCCAATCTCACCGTTCAGAGAGACTTGCTTGAAGAAGGCAGATTGGAAGAAGAAACCAGAATGATGGTGAGTATAGTCGCGATTACCAGGAAGGACGCTGAAGTCGATTGGGCGAAGGCGTTCGTGGCCGAGATTGCCAAAGAAGCCGAAAAATACCTGGCGCTGAAACTGAAAACGGTAGTTGGCGTTGGCAAACCATTCAAGACGCGTGCCCTTGTGGTCCCAGTTGTTGATGGTAAAGAGTCCTGGCCCATGCCAGACGAGATGCTTGCCTTCCGGACGAAAGCGGTAGAGAACGAACTGGCTGAAGCGGCGGATGTCGGGGCGGCGAAAGAAACCGGTCTCGGTCTGGAATCCCTCGGAAGTGTCCTGATACAAAGCGTTGTACTCCACTTTGCGTGTGCTGTGCTCGACGTATTCCCAAAAGTCCGGCCCGCCCTTGTGGAAACCGTTGTTAAAATCGGTAGAGCTGACGAGCGCTTGCGCCGTGGCGTACCAGGTGGGAGTGAAGGTGATCTTTGCATCGATGCCGCCGACGCGGTTGGAGCCGACAATGCAGCGATTGTCACCGCAAGCCGTGTTGGGCACGGTAGCAAGCTCGCGGTCGGTATAGATAAAGCCGATGGTGGACTGCTTGCCAATATCGCGATTCACGCGAAGCACACCGAAGTAGGCTTTGGCTCCAGAGAGAGGGTCACCCGGAGCAACAGACTTGCCCGGGGACTTATCGTCCGCAAAGAAGGCGCCGATAGACCAAGGACCTTGCTTGCCAGTGAGACGCAAGCCGTAATCGGGGTCGGCGATGCGGCGAGTAAAGACAAGATTTATGGGAGTGGCGAAGTAGCCTGCATTTTCGAGAAAGAAGGGACGCTTTTCCGGAAAGAAAACCTCGAAACGCTGGTTGACGGTGATTTGAGGCTCGTCGGATTCAACCTGAGCAAAATCAGGATTCAAGGTGGCGTCGAAGACAAGGGAATCCTTGAGTACGATTTTCGAATCGAGGCCGGCACGGGGGTCGAAGCTCTTTCCAAAAAATGGGGCACGCCGCCGGGACGATCGTCCAGGCCGCGGAAGGAGCGCAGCGAACCATAGGGAATAAACTGGATGTTGCGGCCGGGAGAGACTTCTCTGAGTCCATCCGCATGCGTTTCCTGAGTGAGCCAGCCCTGGATATTGCTGCTGATGTGCGGATAGAAGGAAAATTCGAAGTTGCGGCGGATGTCGCGTTCAAAGAAGATGCCCCAACTCTGCTCCGGATTACGGGGAAAGCGGAGCGAACGGAATTTCGAACCAGACGACGAAACCCTGCGACGTGATCTTGCCTTGTGAATTCCAGAGCATGTCGTAGGAATAGTCCGGCTCCTGAAAATCGTTCCAGATACCGTCCTGCTGGACACCGAAAGGGTTCACGTAGAAGAAAAGGCCGTTCTTGCGGTCGCTGAAGGTATCCAAGACGAAACCGAACTGATCGTCGTCGTTGATCTGCTCGCGCCGGACCATGTGAGCGCGAATCTTGTCCGGTTCGGAATCAAAGCAAACGCAAACGACATAGAGACTTTGATTGGTGTAGCCGAGATAGACCTCGGTTTTCTGAGAGATGGGAGAGCCGTCTTTGGGATCTCGTTGGATAAAGCCTTCGACCTTGAGCATCTTGCCGGCGAAGGCGGGTGAGGGCTGCATCGTAAAAAAGTCGGCGATGGCCGGGCGGCTCTCCAAGTGGGGGATGTGGAGATTTGTGAATGGGACAGAATCCTTGGCAGGAGGATCTGCCAGGGCCGGAAGAGGAGGCCTCAGAAGGACGAGAAAAATCAGCCGCAGGACCCACGCATGCTTGCTGGACGGGAAATGGGGCACTGCGAGGCTCCAGGACTGTGTCTCATGCGCAACAGTCGGTCAGGGAATAGTCGGAAGACGCACTCCGGCTCAAGTCTCCTGAGTGTATTGACGACGGCGAGGGTGCAAGAGTTAGCTGTGCCAAACCGCGATTCTGGTTTTTTCTTGGCCGAGGAGGCGGGCACTTCGAGAGCGCACTAGAAGTTGAAGCGGTAGCCGAGAATCAGCTTGGCAATCAAGTGATCCGTCGCACGCGTCACACCCACACCCAGCCCAAAATTGACTTCCCAATTGGGCGAGAGATTCAGGTCAATAGCAGGGAGGATTTGCTGTTGCTGCTGGCTGAGCGGGTCGAAGCCCGTGACCGGGCCCAGCGAGCCGTAATACTCGATGCCCCCCGCGATCTTCTTGGTGAAATCGTAGCTGAATTTGAAGTTGGGAGAGAAAACGAGACCTTGGTTCACGCCCGGACCATGGAACGACCGGTCGAATGTGGGATTGAAGGAGAGATACCACCGCCCGAGCTGCTTATCCACAATCGGACGGATCTCCCATGTCCAGGTGTCCGGGGAGTACCGGCGGCTCTGCCAACCAATTTCGTTCGAAAGGCTGATGCCGACGGGCCAGTGCCACTTGGGAGGAACGCGCACGCGGGGGCGGATATGGCTGCCAACGTAATCCCAACCCTGGCCGCTTTTCGCGGAAGTGAAAATGTAAAAACCGGTCTCGAACCAATCAGTGAATCCACGGGTGATCTCGATGGTTTCGTGCAACTGATGGTTCGTCGGAAGCGTGCCATCATCGGTGGATTTGGAGCCCTGAAATGTGAAATTGGAATGGAGTTCCACCATCGTGTGGCGAGGCTCGACGGTTTCGTACGGATATACCTGGACTTCGTAGTTCCCTTGCGCGCTTGCGGGCAGCGGCAAGGCCGTGCACGCGAGCAGACAAAACGGGATCGAGAACGCAGTATGGAGTCGCATACTCACCGTTTGAAAGCTACCCAGAGTAGCGCAGTCTGAGATCTCTGCAAAATAAAACAGAAGCATGAATCAGGCGTGCGGGTGCGCCTTGTCGTAAATATCCATCAGTTGGCGGATGGAGGCGTGAGTGTACTTCTGCGTGGTGGAGAGTGACTGGTGGCCGAGAAGTTCCTGAATGGCGCGGAGGTCGGCGCCGTCCGCGAGGAGGTGCGTGGCGAAGGCGTGACGCATCGAATGCGGATGCAGGTCCCAGTTGACGTTGGCGATGCGCACGTATTTCTTGACGATGCGCCCGACGGAGCGCTGCGTAAGCCGACGGCCCGAATAATTGAGGAAGACCGCTTCGGTGTACGGGCCGTCCCGGCCACTCGTCCTGTACGTTGGCTCCAGGAGCATTTCGCGCAAAGGCCAGTATTTTTCCAGAGCTTCCTGAGCCTTAGCCCCGTAAGGAACGATGCGTTCCTTACTGCCCTTGCCGCGGACGCGGAGAATGCGTTCCTTTTGGTCCATATCGGCAAGATTGAGGCCGGTAAGTTCGCTGACGCGCAGGCCTGCGGCGTAAAGAAGTTCCAGGAGCGCCCGGTCGCGGCGAAGGAGGGAGCTTTTTTCGACTGGCACGGAACGACTCTGCCTGCCTTGCGGTTTCACCGCGGATGCCGGCGGAGGCAATAGGCCCTTAATGGAAGTCGCCCGGCCGCCGGACGCGTCTACTGCCGTCCCGCCCAGCCCATTGAGGAATCCGTTCATCTCTTCCGCAGACAGCACCGAAGGGATGCGCTTCGGCAACTTCGGCGTAGGAACGAGACGCGCGGGGCTTTCCTTCAAATGGCCTTGGCGCACGCAGTATTTGAAGAACGAGCGCAGGGCCGCAAGCTTGCGTGCGATCGAGCTTTTCGCGAGGCCGTGATCGTGGAGATGCGCGACGAATTCACGAATCATGAGGTGGGCGACTCCCGTGAGTGCAGGCGGCCGGGCGCCGGGCGGCGATAGATACGCGAGAAATTGTTCGAGGTCCCTGCGGTAGTTCAGAATCGTATGCGGCGAGGAATTCTTCACCGACTGAAGGTACTCGAGATATTTCGCAATTGCTGCTTTCATTCGCTGCTACAACCCCCCGGGGGAGAGACCCAAATACAGTATAGGCGCGGACAAATCCGCGGAAAGCGAAATCACGGCACTGTTTCTTTAGATGCAGGTGGGTCAGGACTTGGCTGCCACGGGCACGGGAGCTTCCTCCGGCTGTGCTTGCGGCTGAGCTTCGGGAACAAGCTTCTCCCAATCACAGCCCTCTTTGAGGCAAGAGTGGACGGTGCCGATCTTGGTGCGCTTCTCGACGATGAACGGCGCGCCGCACTTCGGGCACGGTTCGGCAATGGGCATGTGGGGCGTTGTGAAATCGCATTCCGGGTAACGAGAGCAGCCGTAGAACACTCGTGGGCGGCCACGGCCGCCCTTGCCGGCGCTGCCACGACGCACGAATTCGCCTTCGTTGCATTTCGGACATTTAATACCCATGGTGATCGGGCGCGTGTACTTGCACTTCGGGTAGCCGGAGCAGCCGATGAATTCGCCGAAGCGGCCGCTTTTCTTCACGAGATTCTTGCCGCAAAGTGTACACAGTTCAGCGAGAGGCTCATCGGGCTGGTGCGCGATGCGCGTGCCCTGGACGAGGCGGCGGGTGGTCTTGCAGTCCGGGTAACCGGTGCAAGCGAGGAAGGTGCCGAAGCGCCCCCGCTTGATGGCCATCTCCTTGCCGCAATTGTCGCAATACTCGGTTTTGGGTTCGCCGCTGGTTTCCTCGGGAAGTTCAGGGGAGAGGTCCTGAATGAAATCGCACTCGGGATAGCGCGAACAGCCGAGGAAGAACCCGTGGCGGCTGATGCGTTCGAGCAATTCGCCCTGTCCGCACTTTTCACACTTCTTCCCGGTCGGGATGCCGGCTTTGTAGGAAAGCATCTCGTCGCCGGCCTTGTCGAGGTCAATGACGAATTTTTCCCAGAACTCTTTGACGGCTTCGCGCCAAGGCAGCTTGCCTTCTTCGATTTCGTCGAGTTCCTCTTCGAGCCGCGCGGTAAACGTGACGTCGAAGATGTCTTCGAAACTCTTCACCAGCAACACGCTGACGCGCTCTCCGAGCATGGTGGGAGAGAAACGTCCCTGGTTCTTGATGACGTATTCACGCTCGACGATCGTAGAAATGATCGAAGCGTACGTCGAGGGCCGCCCGATGCCGTCTTCTTCGAGCTCCTTGACCAGCGTGGCATCGTTGAACCGCGGCGGCGGCTCGGTGAAGTGCTGGTCGGGACGAATCTTGTCCAGGCGAAGTGTCTGCCCCTCCGCCACCTGAGGAAGCGCGCGGCCTTCGCCTTCGTCATCCTTTTCGTCTTCCTCGCGATCGGCGATCGACGCGGGCATCTGATAGACACGGAGGTAGCCGTCGAATTTCTGGACGGTACCAGTAGCCCGAAAGGTGTAGTCGCCTGCGGAAATGTCGATGGTGGTCTGATCGAAAATCGCCGGGAGCATCTGTGATGCAACAAAGCGCTGCCAGATGAGTTGGTAAAGCTTGAATAGGTCCTCGTCGAGATACTTTCGGACGTCCTCCGGCGCGCGCATGGCATCGGTGGGACGCACAGCTTCATGGGCCTCCTGCGCATCCTTCTTCGATTTGTAATAGTTGGGCTTTTCCGGAAGATAGTTCGAGCCAAAGCGCTCGGGGATCAACTCACGAACCTGGATCAGCGCGTCGTTCGAAACATGCACGGAGTCGGTACGCATATAGGTGATCAGCGCGACCGAACCTTCGTCACCAAGCTCCACGCCTTCATAGAGCTTCTGCGCGAGTGACATGGTGCGTTTGGCGGTGTAGCGCAGCCGGTTGTAGGCTGCCTGCTGCAATTTGGAAGTTGTAAAGGGTGGCGGAGGATTGCGCTTCTTTTCTTTTTGCGTGACGCCGGCCACCTGCCACTGGGCCTTGCTGACTGTGGCGACAATCTTGTCCGCGCTCTCCTGGTTCGAGACGGCGATATCTTCGCCCTTGTGTTTGAAAAGCTTGGCTTCGAAGAGTGGCGGCTGCCCGGCATCCAGCATCGCGTGAATCGTCCAATACTCCTGCGGAACGAAGGCACGGATCAGCATTTCGCGCTCGACGATCAGCCGCAGTGCGACGGTCTGGACGCGCCCGGCGGAAAGCCCTCGGCGCACTTTGTCCCAGAGGATCGGAGAAACTTTGTAACCCACAATGCGGTCGAGCACCCGGCGCGCCTGCTGCGCATCCACCAGATTGGTATCTATTTGCCGGGGCTTATCGAAAGCCGCGCGAATCGCCTTGGGCGTGATTTCGTTGAAGGTGACTCGAAAAATCTTTTTCGGATCGATGGCCACAACTTCTTTTTTAGGTTCGTTCTCGTCTTCCTTCTTGACCGGCTCTTCGGGTTTTGCGTCTTTCTTCTTGAATCTCGAAACGCTCGGTTCCTGCTCAATGTACTTGGCAGGCTTGGAGAGAACCATGGCCAGATGCGCCGAAATGGCCTCCCCCTCGCGATCCGGGTCGCCCGCCAGATAGACGGCATCCGCGGTGATTGCCGCTTTGCGAAGATCATTGATGACTTTGCCCTTGCCCGCAATGATTTGCAGCGTAGGCTCAAAAATCTTGTCATCATCAATGCTGATCAGTTTCCCGGGCGCTTTCTCCTGAGCCTTTGTTTTCTTGCTCCCTTTTTTGGCTTTGCTCTTTTTCTTCTTCTTGCCGCCCTCTTCCTCGCCAGGCAGACGAATGCCGATCGTTCTCTTGGGCAGGTCCATCACGTGGCCGATGGATGCTTTCACGGTGAAGTTCCGCCCCAGATATTTGTTAATCGTTTTCGCCTTTGCAGGCGATTCGACAATAACGAGCGAACGAGCCATGTTGCCTTTGTAACTCCGTAATGTATTGCAGGAAGGGCTGACCGCGCGGCGTGTGTCCTTCTCGCTACCTTAAGCGCCCAGCCCGGATCCCAACTGGGTCGCCATTTTGATGCGGCGATTGCCCATGTGGATGCGTTTTGCCATTGGATGTCGGCACCGAGGCCAGCGATGCAATTCCCTATCTGCCTCTACAGCAAGACTTTGCTGAACTGCTTTCCCGGCAACAGCCGGATGATGCCTTTCATCTCCAGATCAAAAAGCGTAGCCAGAACTTCGGAAGAATTCAAGCCGGAGCGTTCCACAATATCATCAATGTGCACCGGCTCCTCGGCGCTGAGCACCTCGTAGAGCTTTTTCTCCGAGCCATTCAGTGCGGCGGCGGCCAATAGATTTCGCTGCTCGGCCTCAGGCCGCTCGGCCTGCAGGAGGGCGGCACGGATGGGCGTGGGCAGCTCTTCGATCACGTCCTCGGCGCAGGTGGCGAGCTTCGCGCCCTGCTTGATGAGTTGGTTCGGCGCGAAACTCACGGGCTGCGTAGCGTTCCCCGGTACGCCGAATACTTCTCTGCCGAACTCCATGGCCAAGCGCGCGGTGATCAGCCACCCGCTGTACTGCGCGCCTTCCACCACCACCACCACCACTCCGAGCGGCATGCCGGCAACGATGCGATTTCGCATCAGAAACTTTTCCGGTGCGGGGTGTGTGCACAGCGGAAATTCGCTGATGATCGCGCCGCGCTCCAGCACTTTTTCGCACAGCTTTTTGTTCTCCTTTGGATAACAGACGTCGATGCCTGTGCCCAGCACTCCGATCGCGCGGCCGTTGGCATCCATCGCTCCCAGATGCCCGATGGCATCAAACCCGCAGGCCATTCCACTGACGATGACGAGGCCACGCGCGGCCAGGTCCCTGCCAAGACGGTGCGCCATTTGCGTTCCGTAGAGAGTTGGCCGGCGCGTCCCCACGATGCTGAGGCTGGGCAGATTCAGAACTTGCGGATCACCGCGAAGCTAGAGCAGGACCGGCGGATCGTAGATTTGTAAGAGCGTCTGCGGATATTCGGGCGCGGTCCAGTTCAAGAGGCAGCAGCCTGCAATTTTCTGAACGCCCGTCAATTCCTTCTGGAGCGCGCTTGAAACTTTCCTTCTTCACGATGGCTTTGGCGACTTGAGCTGGGAGACGCCAGGACTCGAGATCGGGAAGTGTGGCGCGGAAGACACCCTCCGGCGAGTCAAATCGGCGCAGCACGCGCGCGGACAAACGCGAAGCCAAGCCAGGCGTTAGCGCCAGCGCGAGCCAGGGGAGGGAAGCGTCCGACTGCATTGCGGGGCGAGCCTACGCGCCGAGTAACCGACTTGTCAAGTAGTGTGTATGGAAAAAATAGCGTGCTGTAAGACCGCGGTTATGGAGACCTAGGCTGCGATGCTACCGCGGGATGAGGTCTGCCGAAGCCGGCTTCGAGCGACGTGTCTTTGGGAAGCACGACGTCTTGTCCGCGGGAGATGAAATTCGAGTAGATTGACGCCGAAGCCCCATAGGCGCCAAAGGCCATCGAGACCGGTGCGGACTTCACTGCCAGGCTCAACAGGGCGCCCGTCAAACGAAAACCAGAGCCGCCGGCGGCCGTGCGCACGCCTGGATCACCGGCAGCGTCCGTCGTGCCATGTTCGCCATCCGGATGGTTTGCGGCCGCGGCCAGCAGTACCGCGAGCCCGGTCGACAGATACCGGGTCTTGCTGTCGGTTGTGCGCGCCCCGCCTTCCTCGTCGAGCTTCATATGTGCGCTACGAGCCACTTCAAGACCTTCCAGGTTGCTGGCCATGGCCTGCGAACTTGCTTGAAAGTTCTCCGCATGCGTTTGCATCCGAGACAACGCCTGAACGGCTTCTTCGGAAGTTTCAATGCGCTCGAAGATCACGCGCAGTTCTCCGTTGTGGTGCAGCTTATGATTCGGCCACTCACGATACTGCCGGCTGGAATAACGGGCTGGTCGAAGGCGTAAACCATTTCCACGACTTTGCCGTGAACCATCTCGCCGGGATGATCGACGCGCGCGCGCTGGTCGAGCGCGATGCGCAGCGGCGTGCCATTGGGCAGGTTGAGAGAGATTCTTGCAACGAACTCGCTGGCGGGAGGAGCGGCATCCACCTCAGAAGATGAAGGCGGCACACACAGGGAGACGAGAGCGTCTTCGCGCGGGGCTTCATCACAAGTTGCCTGTGTCGCATGAACGGCGGGGCGCTCAGGATTCTCCACAGGATCGGATTGCGCCGATGCCACCGGAAGACAGCAAGGGATCAGCAGTATAAAAAGAGAGAGGCGCAGGATAAAAATCATGGTTATTTTACCTGGGCACAACCTAAGGGTTGCAAGCTTGAGGCCGCACCTACTATCAGTCTATCAGTGTGAACGATAGCGCTTTGCTTGCAGCCCGTCTGCCGCGCCCAGCGCTTGAACCCTACCTGAGACGCTCGGAACAGCAAATTGGATGGCCGGCCAGAATCGCGCATTGCTTGTGACTCCTCTCGGCCGAGGCATCGTTGTTTCTTCGCGAACGCTCAGAAGGCATGCTAGAGTCGCAACGGGCCGAAAAGAGGCAAATTAGCGGCGGGGCTGCGCCGCGTCTTCTTGCAGGACGAGATCCAGGGTCTTCAGGAAGAGTTCCGCGTCAAATTCGGAGAAAACCAGCGGCGGGCGCAGCTTGATGACGTTGTGATGCGGGCCGTCGGTGCCGGCGAGAATGCCGCAATCGCGAAGGCGATTGACCACGTAGGAGGCTTGCAACGGAGCAGGCTCGCGCGTTTCACGGTCGAGCACAAAATCGATCCCCAGGAACAATCCCGAGCCTCGCACATCGCCTATCAATGCGTGGCGCGTCTGCAAAGTTTTCAAGCCCTCGATGAGATGCGCGCCAACGCGCAAGGCGTTAGGCTGCAAATGCCCTTCTTCCAGGACGTCCAGAACGGCCAGACCCGCCGCGCAAGCCACGGGATTGCCCCCAAACGTGCTGAAAAATTCCATCCCGTTGTTAAATGAATTGGCAATTTCCGCCGTCGTGATGACTGCCGCCAGCGGAAAAGCATTGCCGATCGGTTTGCCGAGTACAACGATGTCTGGAACCACGCCTTGCGTGTCGAATCCCCAAAAATGCGTTCCAAGACGCCCGAATCCGACCTGCACTTCGTCGGCGATGCAAACCGCGGCTGTCCCGCGCACGTGACGGTAAACCTCCGCCAGATAATCCGGCGGAAAAACGATCTGGCCGCCGACGCTGGGCAGCGTTTCTGCGATATACGCTGCAACACCACGTCCGTCAGCGCGCGTGCGGTCGAGAATCTCCGCAACGTGACGCGCATATTTCACACCCGCTTGTTTGTCGTCACGGCGATACGCGCCGCGGTAATCATCCGCGAGCGGAGCAACGTGCACCCAAGGTTTTTTTCCGTGGCCCCCGGGACCGTCAAATTTGTAGGGGCTGATGTCGATGAGCGAATTGGTATGGCCGTGGTAGGCGTGTTCCAAAACGATGATGTCTTCCCGGCCTGTATGCGTGCGCGCAAGGCGCAAAGCCAGCTCGTTGGCCTCACTGCCGGAGTTCACGAAAAAACACACGCGGAGCGGTTCGGGAAGCAGCCGCGTCAGCCGCTCGGCATAACGGTTGACGTTGTCGTGAAGATAGCGCGTGTTGGTGTTGAGCAACGCGAGCTGCGCCTGCGCCGCCTGGACCACGCGAGGGTGGCTGTGCCCCACAAGCGGCACGTTGTTGTAAACGTCGAGATACGCTCGTCCCGTTTCGTCATACAAATGCTGCATCCACCCGCGAACGATTTTCAGCGGGCGTTGATAAGAAACGCTGAGGTTTTTCCCCAGCAAGGCGCAGCGTGCGGCAAGTGTCTCTGGGAACTCCAGCTCTTTCTCTGGAAAACGACCGGCCGGAATTCCGAGCAGGAGATTCGGATCAGGCGAGAGACTCTTCCATACGGAACGCTGCGAAGCAGAAGCAACACCCGGGAAATCGGCGCCAAGCTCAAGCAGATCGAGAATGATCTGAAAATGAACGTGTGGCGTCCACCCACCGTTCTCCTGCGCTGAACCGACGCGCGCGAATGGTTGACCCCGGCTAACACGCTGGCCTACTTCTACGCTAACCAGCGACTCTTTGGAGACATGCCCGTAGAGCGTGAAGAAGTCCTCGCCATCGCTGGTTTCATGTCGCAGGATGACCAGCGGTTCGTAGTCCTGCGGAGCGGAATTATTCGCGACGACATGGACCACGCCATCCAGCGGGGCGCTGAGTGGAGCGCCCGGCTCAACAAATAGGTCCATGCCGAGGTGAATGGTGCGCCGTTCCTCCGTGGGATTGCCGCTCGCGCCGAACAGGGGAGAAGTGTAAAGCAGTCGCGGCTCATCGTAACGGCCGACTCCAACGGACGCGCCGGCGCACTTCATTGCGTGAAATATTTTTTCCGTGAGCGCGGGAGTTTCCGCGGCGCCGGGGTCGGCGCCAAGAAACGTGCTGCCAACACTCAAGTCAAAAACAAGGCTCGTGGCCGTTCGTAAATCAACGCCCAAAATCGAAGCCGCGGAGCCCGCGCGCGCTTCCAGCCACTGCTTGATCTTTTTACCTTGCGGAACGGGCGGAAACCCGCAAGCAGCGCGAAAAGTGTAGTCGGCGAAACGCGGGTGGATTTTTTCGAGCCGCTCCAAGGCTTCCCACGCGGGCGCTTCGCTGACCGTGACGTACGGGTCGTCCGGCTTGAGGGTTTTGCAGTGTGTGGAATTAGTGACGCTGACGGCCAGCCGCGCGCCAATCAAAGCATACAGAACGGACAATTCCACCTCATCGAGTGGAAACGCGCCGTGATATCCCGCGACGACGGCGGCCGCTGCTTGCAGCGGATCTTCTTTCCCAAGAATGGCGTAAGCGGCGGCAATCGCCGGCTCAGATGCAGTGAGCCCGTGGTGTATGTCGCCAAAATCAATCACCCCTGCGACCTTGCGCGGCTGCGGCCAGGGATCGCTGACCAGCACGTTGTGGTCGTTCGCATCTCCATAGATCACAGCGCGGCGCAGGCGCGGCAAGACCGGAACGACTTCCGCTTCGTAGAGCGAGAGAAATTTTTCCACAAGCGCGCGCCGCTTCGACCCCGCAATATGCTTGACGTAGTCCTTGATCCAGCCAGCCCGGGAAGAATCCCATTTCAGCTCGCGATGTGCAGCGGCATGCGTAAACGATTGCAGCGCCGCATCCATCTCGCCGAGAAACCGGCCGAGATCGCCAAGAAGCTCCGGCGGGTGCGGGCGAACTTCCGCGAGAACGGTTCCGTTCACAAAGGTGAGCAGCCAGACGAGCCGCGTCGAGCCGTCCGCCGCCGCAATCGAAGTAAACTGTTCACCGCCGCGATTCGGTGTGACGCGAGGCAAGGGCAATTGAGACGCGCGTTGCGCCAGGTGCGTCAGCGCCCGGCATTGCAGATCAATGAAGGAACGCTCCCGGGCCGGATGCATTACTTTGAGCACGAACGCATGCCCGTCCGCGCTCGTAAGGTGGAAGTTGTCGTCGTATTCGCCCGGCAGCGCCCGGGCGCTTGCTTCAAGCCCGTAAAGTTCGCGCGCCAAGCGAACCGCTTCCGTTTCGGTCACAGGTTGCGCTACGCGGGCCTCCAGCAGCATGCACCAAATCTTATCCGCAAGAGCCGGAGTGCGTCCATCCCGGGGGCTCAAGAATTCCGCGGCGCTGCTCCTCAGCGCGGAATCCCTGCCTCTTAGAGTTTTTCTCTCGACTCTCGGACGGAAACCGGTCCATTCACAGTGGAGAGCCGGATCATCGCTGGTGCGTTGCCATATTCGATGCGGCGGTGATTGTCGTCCCAGGTCTTGCGGGCATTGTCGCAAATGCTCGCCTGGCAACTTACCGGCGCGTAGTTTGTGGATTCGACCACGAAGCTGGACTGATAGTCGTTCGGGACCATCAGCGTCAAGGGGCCGTTCTTTGCATCGGCGGAGAGGCCCGTGCCGCTCCACGTCTTTCCTCTCAGCGCCACGGAAATCGGCCCATTCTCCGTATGAATGCGCACGCTTCCGCTGCTGCCCTCCAGGCTGATTGGGCCGTTCACAGCGGTGATCTCCGCGTCGCCCGAAAAATTCTTCAAGCTGATCGGACCGTTGTGGGCGCGCGCCGTGAGTTTGCCGTCCACGTCGTACAGCGAAATGGGACCGTTCATCGTCTCCATATCGATGGACGCGGACTTTGGCGTGCGAATGAGCAAATAAACCGTCCAATCGCCCTCATCCCCCGGACCTTTTGTCGAGATCTTGCCGTGTTCAATGGACACGCTGATCTGGGACAGTATTCTCTCTGCCGTATCGCCGGAGCCCGCCGCGGCTTTGCATGCCGTCACGGAATAGGTCTCTTTGTCCCAGCCCACGACCTGAACGCCGCCGTTGTTATGCGGCTGAATCTGCAGGATCGCGGCTTCGGTCTTGGTCAAAGTGTGCGCTTCGGAACGCACCACGGCATCCCGGTCGTCAAACCGGATGCGAAGTTCGGAACAATCGGTTGCTGGCTGCTTGTGCCCGTCGGAGATGTTGACGGAGTGGCGATGCCGGTTCGCTCGTGCGCTCGTAAAGCCGAGGGCGAGCAGAGCAGACAACGAAATCAGAAAGAAGAAGTTGCGTCGAGGCATGGGGTCCTCCCTGCCCCTATAGACGACGGAGGAGGTGATTGGTCACGTGCTATCCAGCCGAAAAATCATTCCCAGCCATCCCCATCGTCGTCCGTTCCAATGGGTGGCCCGTCAGGAGGCTCAGCTGGGGGCGTCACGCTGATTTGCTTCGGATCTTTCTCAAACTGCTCGATTTGCCATGACGCGAAGGCAATATGCGCCCGATCCTTTATGCTAGGGAGGTGTGCATAAACCCACCGCTTTAACTCCTGCAGCTCGAGCCTGGCGATCGCGCGAACTTCGTCCGCGGCATGATCGTTGGCGCTCAGCGCCATTAGGTCGTACAGAACAACCATGTCCACGGCATTGGCGATTTGCCCTTTGTAGCCTTCGTCATGTGGCGTTTTCCAGGTCGCAGCCAGAATGGCCTCCAGGACTTCCTCTAATCCCGGGTTCTCCGCGTTTCGGGCATGAAATTCCACCAGCCGCGCCGCCCGTTCCGGATTGAACAGAAACTGCAGCGTATGCTGCGCCTCCGCTTCCGCCGGAGCCAAGGCATCAAACGCCGGGCTGGTCCGAATCTTGAAATGTTCGCGGCCCCGCTGGTAATCCGGCGGACGCGGCGGGATCATCTTCAGCAGCGGCTCCGGCAGCGCCAGCACCTCCGGCTTCAGCGTTGCCAGCACGGCCGCAAGAGCCCGCCGCTGTTCCGCCGGCGCGACGATCTGCGTGGGCGTTTGTCCGTCGCCGCGCAGCGCAAACGTGTAGTCCATGCCGCCAACGAGTTTGCTCGCGGCCTCCACCTGATAGCGATGAAGCATATACAGCGGCACAAGCACGTCTTCGAGTGTCGCCAGCGGCGCATCTTCGCGGATATTGTTCTCGCCGAAGCGCTTCAGCGCTGCCCCGCGAGCTTGCATGAGCCGGTTAAGTTCGTCGACCGCATTCGCGCCTGAATCCCACAGATGCGCCACGCTGCTGGAAGACCCCGCTGGACGCGCGTCCTGGTCCGTCAGGTACCGCAGCCCTCGGCCGTATGCGTCTAGCAGAATTTTGCTCAGCGCCGCCGCTTCGTTCGTCTCCGGCACAAAATCCTGATAGCCAAACGCGATGGACACTTTGTCCCACTCGCCGATTCCCGTCGCGTAAGCCGAAGAAACGTCCGGCGTGCCGTCCGCCGCGAGTTTCACGTACGGCGGCGGGTAATCCATTACGGAAGAACGGTTGACCGTGCTCGCGGAATAATTGTGCATCAGGCCCAGCGTGTGCCCGACTTCATGTGCCGCAAGCTGCCTCAGCCGCGCCAGCGCCATCTCCTGTATCTTCGGCGAGACTGATTTGCCTTTTTCGTAGGGCGCCAGGAGACTCTCCGCAATCAGGAAATCCTGCCGCACCCGCAGCGACCCCAGCGTCACATGCCCCTTGATGATTTCGCCCGTGCGCGGATCAATCACCGCCGCGCCATACGACCACCCGCGCGTCGCGCGGTGCACCCACTGAATCACGTTGTACCGCAGGTCCATCAGGTCCGCGCCTTCCGGCATCAATTCGACGCGGAAAGCGTTCTTGTACCCGGCGGCCTCAAACGCCTGATTCCACCACCGCGCCCCTTCGAGCAGCGCCGAACGAATCGGCTCCGGCGCTCCGCGGTCGAGGTAATACACGATCGGCTGCACAGGCTCGCTGACCGCCGCCCTTGGATCTTTTTTCTCCAGCCGGTGCCGCGCGATAAAGCGTTTCACGATCGGTTCGCCAATGGGCGTGGCGTAATCCATGTAGCCAATGCCGAAAAAACTCGCCCGCGGATCGTAGGCGCGCGTCTTGTACCCCGGCGGCGGAAGCTGCACGAACGAGTAATGCTCGCGCACCGTGATCGATTCGGGAGAAGGCGTCACATCACGGACCCACCGGCCCGGTTCCTCTCCCGCAAACGTGAGTGTGGCCTCCACTTCCGTATTTAACTGAAAATTTTTCGTTTGCGGCAAATAAATAGCGCAGCGCGACGCATCCACATGATAGGAGCCCTGCTTCGTCCGGTGGAGCGCCGCTGGAATCCCGTGCGCATCGCGCAGAAAAAAATCCGTGGCGTCCACCAGCGCGTGGTCCTTCTCCTCCGCAGCCACAGTGAAGCCCCACAATGCCGATTCCGCGAAAGAGTCGCGTACCGCGCGCCGCTCGTCCGCGTCGTTGCTCACCGCCCGGTACTCGAGGTTTTCCTGAATGAGCAGGACCTTCGGGCCGCTGCGCTCAAAGCGCACGATGCGCGTCGCGCCAAGCTGCCCACGGTCCAGCCCAATATCATTCGAACCGATCCCCGCCGGAAGCCCGCTCTGATACAGAAATTCGCTGCTCCATTTGTCGATTTCGAGCCAGAGCTTCCCCTGCTTTGCATCCCAGTAAAGGTTGAAATAACCAGGAAGTTTCTGGGCTCCCGCGGTTTTCTCAGCGATCGTGGACGTTTGCGGCGTTTCGGGCGGAGGAGCCGCTACACCGGACGCCGCAGAAACCATGAGAACGGGGAAAAACCAGCGCGAAAGATTCGACATATTCAAACCCTCCAAAGGCGATGAAACGTTTTATAACAGATGATGTCTACCGTGCGGGAAATTCGCGTCTGCTATACTAAGGGTTAAACGAGCCCGACCGTGACCAAACTTCGCATCTCCATCGTTCAATACCTGAACACCGCGCCGCTCGTCTGGGGCTTCACCAACGGCCCGCTACGCGGCAAGTATGATTTGTCCTTCACCGTGCCCTGGCAGTGCGCCGAACAGTTGCGAACCGGCCAGGCGGACGTCGCGATTATCCCGGCCATCGAATACCAGCGCATCGATGATTTGGTGATCCTGCCGGACATGGCCATTGCCTCGAAGAAGCAGGTGCGAAGCCTCGTGATCATTGCCAAGAAGCCCATCGATCAGGTGAAGAGCTTCGCGCTGGACGGCAGTTCGCGCAGCACGCAAACGCTGACGCGCATCCTGTGCGCGGAAAAGTGGAAGATCGCGCCGCAGTTCTTTGAAGCCCCGCCGGACTTGGGCGCCATGTTGGAGCAAGCAGACGCGGCGCTGCTGATTGGGGACCCGGCACTGCGAATTGCCGTGGCGATCGAAAAGGATGGTCGGCCCGGCACGCAAGGCCAAGCGGTATGCCAGGCGGCAACGCTCGGGATTACCAGATCGGAATTGCTCTACGTCTACGACGTGGTCTGCGAATGGCGGAACTTGACGGGATTGCCTGCCGTCCTGGCGGTCTGGGCGTCCAGGCGAGAAAGCGCTACTCCCGAATTGACCGCCGATTTCCTCGCCTCCCGGGATTTCGGCTTGTCGCGCATCACCGAAATCTGCTTCGACGCGGCGCGCGAACTGGAATTGCCGCAACGGAGGCTCGAGTCGTACCTGCGTCACAACATTGACTATTCACTGGATGAGGAAAATCGCCGCGGCCTGAAATTGTATTTCACCTATGCCGCAAAATACGGCCTGATCCCCCAAGCGAAACCGCTCGAATACCCCGCAGCGAAAGCGGAGGCCGTGAAGTTGTAGTGGCGCAGCATGCTGCGCCCGTCTCGGCGAAATCGCTCCATCGAGATTGCATAAGGCATTGGTTACAATGAAATCGAAAGATCACAAAGGATTATCTTGGGACTGACGAAACAACAAGCTCTAGAAATGCTCGAATCCGATGACCTCGTGGGCCTCGGTATGGCCGCGCACCAAATGCGCCTGAAGAAAAACGACCCCCGCGTCGTCACTTATCAGATTGACCGCAACATCAACTACACGAATTTCTGCACCGAGTATTGCTCCTTCTGCGCCTTCTATCGCCCAATGGGCGCCAAGGACGGCTACATCCTGTCGTTCGAGGAGATCTACAAGAAAATCGACGAAATGCTGGAACTCGGCGGCACCGGAATTTTGCTCCAGGGCGGACTGCACCCGGACTTGCAGATCGGCTATTACGAAAATCTACTGCGCTCCCTGAAGGGGCGCTATCCGCAGGTACATCTGCATTGCTTTTCGGCGCCCGAAATTCTGTGCATCGCTGAAGTTTCTGAAATCAGTATCCGCGAAACCATCCAGCGCCTGATGGACGCGGGGCTGCAATCCATTCCCGGCGGCGGCGCGGAAATTCTCGACGATGAAGTCCGCGCCAAGATTGCGCGGCTGAAGTGCACCAGCGACGACTGGGAAGAAATGCACCGCGTGGCCCATTCGCTGGGACTGCGCACCACCGCTACCATGATGTTTGGCTGCGGCGAAGAATTGCGCCATCGCGTCAACCATCTCGAAAGGCTGCGGCGGATTCAGGAAGATACCGGCGGCTTCACGGCGTTCATTCCATGGATGTTTGCCGCTGAAAATACCGCCCTCGGAAAAAAAGTTCAGGAAGCCACGGCGGTCGATTATCTGAAGACGCTCGCCGTCAGCCGCCTGTATCTCGACAACGTCGACCACATCCAGTCAAGCTGGCTCACGCCCGGAATCAAAGTCTGCCAAGTCGGTTTGCAATTCGGGGCCGACGACGTCGGAAGCATCCTCATCGAAGAAAACGTCGTCTTCGCCGCTGGCGTGAAAAATCGCACCAACGAAGGCGAACTCCGCCGCATCATCTCCGACGCCGGCTTCCTCCCCGCCCAACGCGATACCCTTTACCGGAGTTATGTGCTGAAATGAGTTCAGAAGTTGCAGAGCTATGCGGCGCGCCGGAACTAAGCTGGAGGTTTGGGGCGCAGGTGAATCGAGACATCGACGACCATCCCGTCGGGCAATTCGACATCTTCCAGGAGATACAGAACTCCGCCGCGGAAACGCGCTTGGATTTTTCGAGGTTCGGGTTGGGAGCTGGGCGGTGCGGATTTGGAGCTGGCCGGTTCGGTTTTGGTGCTGGGCGCTTCGGTCTTCTTTGTTGCTGTCGCGCCGGGCGTCTTTCCTTCCGTTTCATCCAGTGCTTCGTTGGCGAGTGCGTCGGCTTCGCGGTTCTGCTCACGATAGACGTGCTCGATGCGGAAGGAATCGAACACCTTCGACATTTTTTGGGCGCGCTCGAAGAGCGGGCGCAGATCCTCGCTCTTCACTTTGTACTGCCCACGCATCTGCTTGACCAGCAGCTCGGAATCGCTCTCGACGCGAATCGCTCGCACGCTGTGCGATTCCGCATAATCCAGCGCGGCGATCAGCCCATAGTATTCGGCGACGTTGTTGGTCATGCGGCCGATGTATTTCTTCAGCTTGGCGACGATTTCGCCGCGTCCATCGCGGATGACCACGCCGTAAGCAGCCGGCCCGGGATTGCCTCGAGAGGCGCCGTCAATGTTTGCGCGATAAGCCGCAGCAGCCGGCTTGGGCTCCGAAGGTGCCTCGCCGAAGAGGCCTTTTCCACGAGGAGTTGGCGGGCGGCGCGGCATCAGGAATTTGTCGAAGCCGTGGAGGATGTGCCGGTGGAACCAACTGCAGGACTCGCGATAGGAATTGGTTCCAGGGTGTACAGGATGAGGCCGCAGCTTTCGCAGCGGTAAACCTCCTCGTTGTTTTCCGTCCGCAGTTCCTGAAGGATATGCGGGAGGACGCGCATGCCGCAACCGCGGCACTGCCCGTCGCGCGCTTCGGCCATGGCGGTGCCGTTGTGCCGCTTGGCGATGCGCGCGTAAAGCTCGCGCAAATCCTCCGGTACCGGAGCGATAATCTTTTCGCGCTCGGCGGTGCCGGCTTCCAGCTGTTTTTTCTTCTCCGCACCTTGCAGCTGAATTTCTTTTCGTTCCGCCGCGACGGCCTGCTCGGCTTCCTTAAGTCTGGACTCCGCGATTTTTACCCGGCGTTCGACTTCTTCCGCGCCCATCATCACTTCGAGCTGACGGTCATCGGCCTTGGCCACTTCGGCTTCGGCATTGGCGATTTCGTGCTGCAACGCTTTGTAGGCTTCGTTGGTTTTCACGGCTCCGCTTTGATCGCGGTATTTGCGCGCGCGGTCTTTCCATTGTTGTCCGTCGAACTCGAACTTCTTACGTTCCGCCACGGCTTGTGCGTGGGCCTCTTTGGCGGAGACGACCTCGGCGCGCGCGCTGCCAAGTTTGGCTTCCGCTTCGCGGATACGTTTCGGAAATCCATCCAGTTCCGCGCGCAAAACGGCGATCTGGTGGTCAACGCGTTGCAGCTCAATAAGGTGAGGAATCGCCGGATGCATCGGTAGGTAATTCTAGCACAGGGACGCGGCAGGCTTTGCGGGAACCGCAGCGGCGGATAGAATGCCTGCGTTTTGCATGCAAGAGTTCGGGAGTCGCTCGTTCTAAGGAGGAGTGAACATGCCGCACGTGCAAATTACCTGGGTGGAGGGGCGGACGCCGGAGCAAAAACGGAAAATCGCGGAACGCGTCACGACCGTGCTGATCGAGGATGGCAAAGCCAAACGCGAAAATATTCACGTGTCGTTTCACGATGTCCCATCGACAAATTACGCCGAAGCCGGCGTGCTGGTGGCAGATCAAAAACGCACGCCATAAGGGAGCGGCGCGCAGTACGATCGTGTCTTGCTTCCCTTATTCGAAAAAACGCTGGTTTGGCGATGTGTTGGCGAAGAGTAGCTGACGAGAGGAATGCCCCGTATGCCAATTCCCCTGGATAAGCAACTGGAACGCTGGGTTTCCGCGGGAGTAGTCGATGCAAGCACGGCGGCTCGCATTCGAACGTTTGAAGAGTCGCAAAGTCCAAGCGAGCGTCTGCGCTGGCCGGTGTTGCTGGCGGTGGCGCTCGGCGGAGTGCTGCTTTGCGCCGGTGTGTTGCTATTGGTGGCCGCGCATTGGGACGAACTCTCGCCGGCTTGGCGCTTCACGCTGGTCCTTTTCCTCGTGGCGGTGTTTCCTATCGCCGGGGCTCTGACAGAGGAACGGTTTCCTGCGCTGTCTACGACGTTCTACGCCATCGGAACGGTTTGCGTTGGCGCGGGAATTTTTCTCACGGCACAAATCTTCAATCTGCAGGAACACTGGCCGAGCGGGATTCTGATGTGGGCCATCGGCGCGCTTGCTGGTTGGCTTCTGTTGCGGCATTGGACGCAGGCAGCACTGATGGCACTGCTTGTGCCCGCGTGGCTGGCCGGGGAATGGGAAGTGCGTACCGAGGGTTTTGCCGTCAGCAACCGGTTGCTGACCGAAGGGCTGTTGCTGCTCGCGATCACCTACTCGAGCGCAAGAACGAGTGGAGAAGATTCTCCGGCGCGGCGGGCGCTGGCGTGGATTGGCGGACTTGCAGTGTTGCCTCTCGGCGTATGGGCGTTCCTCGAAGGCCGGGAAACCTATCGATGGGGTTGGCGGAACAGCCCAGATGTACCACCTCTGCTGCTCTTCACCGGTTGGGCGATCGCGATCTGTGCGCCCGTGGCGTTGGCTTTCGCGCTGCGCAAGAGTGCGGCGTGGACAAACGCAATCGTGGTGGTCTGGGTTCTCGTGATCGGAACTTTTCGCGCTACGCATGAGGATACTGGCCGAACCACCTCGATGTTTGCCTGGAATTCACTCGGCCCCTATCTTTGGGCCGGGGTTGGAGCGCTGGGAATGGTGGGCTGGGGATTGCTGGAGCGACGGCGCGAGCGCATCAACCTGGGAGTCGCGGGCTTTGCGCTAACCGTGATCATTTTCTATTTCTCGGACGTTATGGATAAGCTGGGCCGCTCAGCGAGCCTGCTTGGGCTGGGAGTATTGTTCTTGTTCGGTGGATGGGCACTGGAGCGAACGCGCCGGCAACTGGTCGCGCGAGTCGCGGGAGGAACGCAATGAATCCGTCTCGGAAGGGGATCATCCTGGCGGTGCTGCAGTTGGCAATTGTCGCAAGCCTGGCTGCGAAATATGCAATCGATCGCGCGCGGTTTCCGCGCGTTTGGGCGCAGACGGTGGCCTATGATCCCGATCTACCGATTCGCGGCCGGTATTTGAGCGTGCGATTGCGCGTCGATGCGGATCGAGTCTACGGCGGTTCGGAACTGCCAAAAGGCAACCTGGGCAATTTCTGGGGCGAGATGCGGGATATATATTTGCACGCCGAGAACGGCCACCTCGTAGCAAGCCCCGCTCCCACGCCGACAGGACTGCGCGTTACGCGATGGAGGGCGCGCACCGGAGATGTGGCTGCAGTCCTCAGCGAGCCGATGGATTACTGTTTGCCGGAACACGCAATCGATCCGTCGCGGCGCCAGCCGGGCGAGGAATTGTGGGTGGAGGTAACGGTTCCACCAAAAGGACCGCCGCGACCGATCCGGCTGGCGGTGAAAAAGGGAGGCACGTTTACGCCGCTGGAAATCAAATGAAATGCGGCCTTCCTGGGAAAGGAGAGGACCGATCCGCTTTTTTCATTCGAAAGCCAGCTAGACTTCTCTGTTCTCAGGCGCGGGCGTCGCGGCGGATGAACGACCAATCGAGAAAATATCCGATTCCAATCGCGAGAGGTATGATGCCGAACGCGGCAGCCGTCCAAATGTCACGATCCGCCTGGATGCTCGCAATCAATCCAAAAGTAGCGATGTAGCCAAGTGCGCCGCTGACCAGCAGGGTGCCCGCACGGCGGGAACGCGCCGCCTGGTTCAATTCAGGCTCCATCGGAATGTCGACTCCGCGGGCAATCGCCGCGAGCCGCTCTTCGCTGCGCAGCTTGCGCACGCGGTAATAGGTATACAGCGCGCCGAGGGGAACTCCCATCCCCAAAGTCACGGCCACTAATCCAATCAATTCTCCGCCCATGATGTGCTCCTTCTCTCTTTTTTAGGCGCCGGTGAGGCGCAGTTTGTTGGGGGAACCGCTTTCAATTAAAGGTACGCGGATGAGCCAGGAAAAGTTCCCGGAATTTAGGAAGTAAGGGCAGCCGTCCAATTTTCGAGAAGCGCCCTGAATCTACTCCGTTTTGTCATTTGCGGTGTAATCCTGAGCGATTCCTCGGCGGACTAGACTCAGGTTCGTTTCGTTCAGTAACAGAATTGGGCAGGCGTAGCCCGGATCGATCCGCAACTCCTTCGAACCACCCCAACCTCCAAAGAAGATTAATTGCGTCCCTGTTCGAAGCCTTGTGTTGTCGCCGCCGATACCGGACAGGTCGGACAGTTCATGAGTCTCGCCAACATTCCAATCGACAGCACCTTTGAGCCGCTCCAGCACGCGTATTCTGACGTCAACGTGGTGGTAACCCTGGTTATCCACTCTTTGGTGATACCCGAGAATCTCACCCGTCGCCATGTTAGCACTGTCACGACCAAGCATTTCGATGATTGACGGCGAACACGCAAGCTGGTCGCGGAGCTCATCGATGCGAGGTTGTTCTGCCTCGTGCTGCGCCCAGGCGGCAGGCATGACGTCGCTTTGAGTGAGACAGGGATGCCACCGAGTAAGGCAGGAGAGGTCGAGTTGCATCAAGCGCTGGATATCCGCCGACTCAGCGTATGGCGTGAACCTTGCCCATCCTTCTACGCATATTTCGCATCCGCCTGGGCGCCCGATCATGTAGTCAGGGTGAAGCTTCAACTGGGCGCTGATCCAATCAGCTCCACGATAGTCAAATCGTGGAACGCTGTGCGTCTCCGCAATCAGGGTATACCCGCCCGGCGAAGTTCCGAAAAAACCGGGGATTTCGTGCGCGTAGGTCTCGATGAATGCTGAGAAACCCTTGCTGCACACACTTCCCTCACGCATCCCGACCGTCGCGAGCACTCTTGAAGGGCGACCACCCATCCGCATATAGGCTCGGAGCAAGACGAACTCGAGACGCACAAATGGGCCGACGCCATAGGACAGCTTCAGGCGCCAACGGAAGTAATCGTCCAATTTCACGAATAGGTTGGTCTTTGAGAGGTAGCCAAGCACGCGTTCGTCTAGGGTGATTTCCAGAAAACACTTGCGCTCATTGCACTGATCGTCCAATTTGCTCTCGGGGCCCCACCGCTGGAATTGAGTCTGCGCTTCATGCCACGGCGTCTTGCGCAATTCGAGAGATTGAATTTCGGCTAACAGGAGTTCGGCACGGCGGCGAAAGAGATGCTGTTCAACCTGGCTAACCATCAAGGCCAAAGAGAGCAGCACACAAAGACCCAGAAATAGGGTGAGGAGTGCCCGTCGCAATGAGCGAATTCGACCCACAGAGCTTTAGACACCAGAGCGTGAAGTCATGTGCCCTGCCGAACTGTCACTCGGTTTCGTGGACATTCATGGTGGCGTCGATGGCGAGATTGGGATAGCGAATGGGGGAGCCCGCCGGCGCAGGCAGATGCCGTGCCGCGGCGCTGAATTCACCGCCCGAACATTCGAGCGTGTAGGAATAACCGTCGCGCTCGGTGCGCGCCATGGAAAGAGAATTGGAGGAGATGAGTTCGTCGAGAGAAGCGCAATGGCCATTCGTGGCGATATAGCCGCGTTCCGCCTGGGCGATCTGCAGGAGGTCGCTTCGAACGCCCGTCAGGCTGATGGCCTGCGTCGGAGCCGTACCTTCATCCGTGACCGGCATTCTCTTCAAATAGAAGTGATATACGACAAAGAGAAGGGCGGCACCGACCAAGACGCCGACAAGTGAGCGCATGGAAGAATTGTGGGGCTGCCCGCCGTGCGCGGCAAGCGGAACGCACGACGACGTGCGGTAGGAAACAACGTCACCCATTTTCGCCCTGAATCGCAGCCGCTCTGCTAGACTCCTGCCAACCGCCGAATTTCCCTCTCCGGTGTAACGCTCCCCTTCGGACAGACGAATGAACACGGCTGCACCGCCGCTCGAACTGCATGCCCTCGAAAAACTGAGAGAAGAGAAGAGCTCGAAGAAGCTCGCGCGATCCAGAGCGTGATGCTGCCCCCGGAATCGCTGCGCGCCGGCGCGGGGATGATCTCGCACGAATTTCAGCCGGTGGCCGCAGTGGGCGGCGATTTTCTGGATTATTTCGAGCGACGGGAGTGTCGGGCCAAGACGGGGACTTCGGCCGGGCTTATTCGCCGCGGTCGAGAATTTTTCCCGCGGGCGGGAGGCGGGAACAGCAAGACGATATGGCTGCGGCACTCTTTCATCTTTGCAGTTGAGCGATGCCGGTGCGTGTGCTCACAAGAGCATGTAGAGAGTGGGCAAACCGCTCCCCGTTTGGCGTTGACAGCTCCGGGGCTCTCCAGTAACTACAATAGATACAGGCTGCAAACCAGGAGAGTCCTCGATGAAGACGAAGTCCCCGTATGCCTTCGGGCTGGCCCTATTGCTGTCGTTGTTCATCGCGATCCCGGCAGACGTTTGGGCCGCGCCCCAGGCGGCGGGACAGCGCGCCGGTGAAGTCTCCCGCGTGATTCCGGCTGTGAACATAGCTCGCAGCGGGAAAACCATCACGGCCTCGGCGAAGACCGCTGTCGATTGGCAAGATCTGGTGAATACGCAGGTGAATGCGCGCGCGCGCGTCGCGCTGGACGACGGTTCAGTGCTGAATGTGGGTTCGGAATCGTCCATAAAGGTGGTCAAGCACGACGCAGGTGCGCAGCAGACCGAGCTGGAGCTGACCTACGGGAAGCTCCGGACGCAGGCACAGAAGATCGCCAAGCCGGACGGGAAATTCGAGGTGCGCACACCGGCGGGCGTCGCGGGCGTGGTGGGAACCGATTTTTTTGTGGAATATGCGAACAGCACGATGAATGTGATCGCGTTCGAAGGACTGGTGAAGGTCTGCAACCTGGCCGGAGTTTGCGTGCTCGTTAAGGCCGGGCAGATGACCAGCGTGCGCAGCGGAGACAATTCCGGACCGCTGCCGCCGCAGCAGGCGACGCTGGATCTGCTGGTAACTTCCAGCAAGGATACGGATCCAGGAGCCCTGTCGGGCGCGACCGGGGCAGGGTCGCACCTTGGCGTTTGGGGGACGATCGGGATCGTTGCGGGAGCTGTCGGAGTTGGTTTGGGTATTGGCTTGACGCGTGGAGGGGGTACCAGGGTGATAGTGCCGCCAAAGGGCTGCACGGCGAACTGCGGCTGATGGCCGCTGGTAGTTCAGCGAAATTGCGTTTGTCTTAAGCGCTGGCAATTCGAACCGCTGAGGCCTTCCGTTTTTCCGCCGGTGCAACGCTCCGTGCTGTCAGACCGTCTAAGATAGTGTTGTTCGAACCGCGACTCCCCAACGTGCCGCGCTTTGTGCGCTGCTGTGCGGTGGCGTACACTGAATGTTTAGCGGTCCCGTCAAATTGTAAGTGAGGCTTCCTTTGACCAATTCGAATCGTAGTCGCTCAATTCCGCTCTTCTGCGGGCTTATTTTGCTCGCCACGGTGGCTCTGGCCGCGGTGCAAGCGGCGCCGCCGGATGCGCAGGCGAAGCGCTCGCCGCTGCTCGCGGCGCTGCAAGCGGAGCTGGAACGCTCGATGAAGACGTTGAGCGCGCTGGACCCTCCCGCTTACTACATGGGCTATACGATCACGGAGACGCAGCGCGCGGATGTGTCCGGTTCGAACGGGGCATTGCTCAACAGCAACGAAGCGCGCAACCGCTGGCTGGAGGTTTCGCTTCGAACGGGAAAGTACGAGCTGGACAATTCGCACAAGGTCGGAGAGCGGCAGATGGCAAGCGGCGGGCCGGGCACGTCCGTGCCCATCGACGATGACGCCGAAGTGGTGCGCCGGGCGATTTGGCTGGAGACCGACAAGCAATACCGGGCCGCATCCGAGGCGCTGATCAAAATCAAGACGGGCAAGGAGATAAAAGTAGAAACGGCGGAAGGGCGCGCACCGGACTTTTCGCGGGAAGAGGCGCACACGTTCATCGGACCGCAGGCTTCCCTGGCCGTGGACCGCAAGCCGTGGGAGGAAAGAGTCCGCGCCTATACAAAAGCCTTTCGCGAATCGCCGGCGATCATCAATTCCATCGTGACGTTCTCAGCGCAAGCGCAAAACGCCTATCAAGTGACCAGTGAAGGGACGCAACTGCAGTTCGGGCAGATTCGCTACCGGCTGGAGCTGTTCATACAAGGCAAGGCGCCGGACGGCATGGACATCGACCGCTACTACAATTTCGATTGGGTCGACCCCAAGGACGCGCCGGACGACAAAGCAGTCTACGCAGCGGAAGCAACGATGCGCAAGGAATTGGAAGGACTGGTCGCCGCGCCCATCAACGACCCGACCGTCGGGCCGGCCTTGCTGACGGGGCGCGCCGCGGCGGTGTTTTTCCACGAAGTCTTTGGCCATCGCGCCGAAGGCCACCGTCAAAAAGACGTGAGCGAGGGACAAACCTTTTCGAAAAAAGTAGGCGAGCAGATCCTGCCGGATTTTCTGAGCATCACCGACGACACGACCATGAAAAAGCTCGGAAAGCAGGACCTTCTGGGCTATTACCAATTCGATGATGAAGGCGTGCCGGCGCAGCGCGTGGCGCTGGTGGATCACGGTGTGTTGAAGAGTTTCGAGATGTCGCGGTCGCCGCTGGTCGGGTTTCCGCGTTCGAACGGCCATGGCAGGAGGCAACTCGGCGCAACGCCGGTTTCGCGGCAGGGCAACCTGATCGTGCAAAGCAGCAAGACGGTGACCAACGCGCAGCTCCGCGCCAAGCTGGTTGAATTGATCAAAGCACAGGGCAAGCCGTTTGGGCTGTTGATCGACGACATCGCCGGCGGATTTACGTTCACCGGACGCGGGCAGCCGCAGGCGTTCCAGGTACTGCCCCTGGTGGTTTACAAGGTTTACGCCGACGGGCGGCCTGATGAATTGGTGCGGGGAGTGGATATTGTCGGCACGCCGTTGGCCGCGCTGACGAAGATCGTCGCGACGGGCGATACACCGGAGGTCTTTAACGGCTATTGCGGCGCGGAATCGGGATCCGTTCCCGTTGCCGCCGCGTCGCCCGCGATTTTGACTTCGGAATTGGAAGTACAGAAAAAAGAGAGTTCGACGGACCGGCCGCCGATTCTGCCGCCGCCCGCGCACGATGTAATCAAGACCGGAGGCATGCAGTGAGGCGAGCAGAGAGAATAGCAGGACTGATTTTACTCTTGGCTGCGATGGGGCCCGAAGCGGCCGCGGGGGCGCAGGCTCCGCAGGATAACGACCACACGCTGCAAGCCATGCGCGATGAGATGGCCCGCGCGAAGACGCGCCTGGAATTGAAAATTCCGAACATCGACCAGCCGGTGCGGCCGTACTACGTCGAATATCGATTGCTCGATCTGGAGGTGCGCGAAGTCGTCGCGGAATTCGGCACATTATTCTCCAGCACGCATACGCGGAACCGCTTCATGGACGTGGAAGCGCGTGTCGGTAGCTACAAGCTGGACAGCTCGAATTTTTTGAGCGACGACGGCTTCCGCGGCTTCATCGGACCGACCGGCTCCGTGGGAATCGATCGCGATTACGATTCGCTGAGGCAGGACTTGTGGATCGCGACCGATCAGGCCTTCAAAGAAGCGGTGGAGACTTATTCGCGGAAGCAGGCGTATCTGAGCAGCCTTGCGAGGCAATCGGACATCGACGATTTCGCGAAGGCCGAGCCGGTGCAGCTCATCGAACCGCTGGAGACGGCGGATTGGACCAGCCGCAACTGGGACCAGGAAGCGCGCGACACGTCGGCAGCGCTACGGGCGTTTTCCGAGATTCACGAATCGCGGGTGACCTATTACCTGGTCTACGCGACGGAATATCTGCTGACCAGCGAAGGAACGGAAATCCGCCAGAATCGTCATTTTGCAGCGATCGAAGCAGGAATGAGCGCCCTGGCCGACGATGGCGTGCCGCTGAACCATTTTTATGCGGCGTACTCGGCACGGCCGGCCGAGCTGCCCGGCGTTGAGACGGTGCGCAAGGGATTGAACGTTGCCAGTACTGAACTCATGGCTCTGCGAGCCGCGCCTCCCGCACAGGACTATACCGGTCCCGTTCTTTTCGAGGCGCGCGCAGCGGCACCGATGGTGGCGCAAGTGCTTGGTCCTGCATTGAACGGCGCGCGGCCTCCGATTTCCTTCAGCCCGGTGATGGAACAGATGCTCAGCGGGTTGGGGGGAAAGAGCGACTGGGTGTCGCGGCTTGGGGCGCGCGTATTGCCCTCCGGCGTGTCGGTGGTGGATGATCCGGGCGCAAAGGATTTCCACGGCACCCCGCTGATCGGCGGCTACACCGTGGACAATGAGGGTGTGCGCCATCAGAGAGTGACTCTGGTGGAGAACGGCAACCTGAAGAGCGAGCTGATGTCCCGCAGGCCCGGGCCGGACTCCAATGAGTCCAACGGACACGGCCGCGCCGCGTTCTTAAACGATGCCAAGCCAACGATGAGCAATCTGTTCTTTTCCTCGGCCGAAACACTTTCTGCGGAAGAGATGAAGAAGAAATTTCTGGACACTTGCCGCGCGGAAAAGCTGGCCTATTGCCTGGTCGTGCGCGAAATGGACAATCCCGCGCTGAGCCTGCTGCACCAGGAAGATTTCTCCGAACTTCTGGCAAGCTACGGCGGCGGCGCGGGGACAGGCGATCGCCTGCCGCTGGTCGTTTACCGAATCTATCCGGAAACCGGACGGGAAGAGATGATCCGCGGCTCGCGCATCATTGGATTGAACTCGCGCGCGTTGCGAAACCTCGCCGGAATCGGCAACGATAGTTTCGTTTACAACTACATGCAGAGCCAGATGAACGGGTTTACCGGCACGGCGCTGGGGGCGTTTGGCTCGGCACAACTTGGCTTACCGGCCTCGGTCGTGGCGCCCTCGCTGCTGTTCGAGGAATTGGAAGTGCGCGGGGCGCGCGGAGAAGCCAAGCGGCTGCCGCTCTTGCCACCGCCGCCGATGAGCGCAACGAAATAAGTATTTTTCACGAATCGCCACTATGAATGAAATCACGCGACGCGGACTTATCTTTGGCGCGGCCACGGCGGCAGCGTGCGGCTTGCTGGCTGGCGTGGAACGTGTTTGCCTTGCGGCTTTCGCCGAGAACGCCGAGCCGGAAGACGATCCGGGCCCGGTCAAGATCGTGAAATTCGCAGACGATGGCGCGAGGCTGGGGATTTATACGCTCGCGAAAGTGCGGAAGAGCAAGTCCGAATGGAAGAAACAGCTCACGCCACTGCAATACGACGTGACGCGCCGTGCGGCGACTGAATTCGCGTACTCCGGTGCGCTCGGCAATCAACATGCGCCGGGGCTCTACCGCTGCGTCGATTGCAACAACGCACTGTTCGATTCAAGCGCGAAATTCGACTCCGGCACGGGCTGGCCGGGCTTTTGGGAAGCAATCGCCGCGGAAAATGTGCGCGAGAAAAAAGATTTCAGCGCGGGCGTGCTGCGAGCGGAAGTCAAATGCACGATGTGCGACGCGCATTTGGGTCATGTCTTCCCGGACGGACCCGAGCCGACCGGCTTGCGCTACTGCATGAACTCGGCGGCGCTGCTCTTTGTCCCCCGAAAAAGCTAGCTTGCGCAAAATGCCTTAGGAACGGATGCCGATCCGCTCACGGATGCATGCGCGTCTGAAGTGCGCTTTCTCATGTGCCAGCGAACAAACCTGAATCTGAGGTAGTCTAGGCGGGCGATGACGGCGATCAACCAGATCGAGGAAGGACGGGAGAAGAAGCGGGCCGCGCTCTTGAGCGTGGGCTCGGCACTGCTGTTGGTTTCCCTCAAGACGTTTTTGGTCGTCCGGACGGGGAGCTTGGGCGTACTTTCGGAGGCGCTGCACTCTAGTCTCGACTTGCTCGCCGCGATCATCACGTTTCTCTCCGTGCGCATGGCCGACCAGCCGGCGGATGAGAAGCATCCCTACGGGCATGGAAAGTTTGAGAACTTCTCCGCATTCGTCGAGACCGGGCTGCTGGCGCTGACGGCTCTCTACATCGTCTATGAGGCGTTTGACCGGCTGTTCTTCCGCAGCGTGCACATCCAGCCGAGCCTCACGGCAATCCTGGTGCTGCTGGTTGCTTTGTCGATCGACGTAACGCGGGCGCGAGCCCTGGGACGCGTCGCGCGAAAATATTCCAGCGACGCCCTGGAGGCCGACGCGCTGCATTTTTCTACGGATGTCTGGAGCACCGTCGTAGTTATCGCCGGCATCGGGCTGGTGTGGGCCGGTGAAACGTGGAACTTGCCCTGGCTGAATTACGCCGATGCGTTGGCGGGCCTGACGGTCGCGGCCGTCATTTTGTGGGTCGGCGCGCAGCTCGGCAGACGCACGCTGGATGCCTTGCTGGACGCGGCGCCGCAAGGATTGCAGCAGGAAATCGCCAAGACCGTGGCGCGCATGGATGGCGTGCTGGATGTCGATCGCGTGCGGGTGCGGCGCGCCGGCAACCGCCATTTTGTCGACGCGACGGTGAGCGTGGCGAGGACGGCGAGCCTCGAGCAAGTGCATGCCTTGAGCGACGCGATCGAAAAACGCATTGGCGAGATCGTTCCCGCGGATGTTATGGTGCACGCGGAACCGCGCGCACCTCAGGGCGAGCACTTATTCGAAGCGATTCGCGCGGTGGCACAAAGTTTGGGCCTCGCCGTTCACGACCTGACGGCCGTGCAGCAAGCCGGGCAACTGTTTATCGAACTGCATCTGGAAGTGGATGAGAATTTGAGCCTGCGCGAAGCACACCGTCAGGCCACGGAACTGGAGGAGAAAATTCGCGAATTGCGCGACGGGCCGATTGAGGTGAACATTCACATCGAACCGCTGGGGAGGCACATCGCAACACCCGACGCGGGTATTGGGGAGATGAAACAGCTTTCGATGGCGATCGGGGAGTTTCTCAACCGGCTGCCCTTGGAATTCGACGAGCTGGTGAACTGCCACGACGTCCGAGCCCGGCAAGTTGAACACCACATCCTTGTGTCCTGCCACGGCACAATGAAAGGCGATCTGCCGATTACGCAGATACACGACGTGACCGCGGCATTGGAAGACCGAGTGAAGGAAAAATTTCCGCAGATCTACCGGGTGACAATTCACCCCGAACCATTCGGGGAGAAATAACTGCACAAACTGCAGCCCGTGCTAGTGCCCCTCGGAACGGCCGGTGAAGACCTGCGCACCCAGCGCAATCAATGCGGGAAAACAAACTAGAACGTAGCGTGGCTCGGGCGTTTCCAGCGTGGTCAGGAAGGCCGTGCGGAGAACGATGAATAGCGCCAGGAAGGCAACCGCCGGCCGGGCCGCTGGATTGGAACGCCACAGCCGCGCGGCGCTCCAGACGCCTAGACCCACATAAAACAAATTCACAACAAAAAACAGGCTCGTGACTTCCTGATCGACGGGGTCATCCTCGCGCATTTGCGCAAGAGGAAAAACGTGTCCCGAAACCGGCAGCAATTCAATGCGCGGCGTGAACCAGATGGTGACAGCGCGAGCAGCGGGCAACCAGAGATACGTCCGCAAGGGATGACGCGAAGTGCGCTCCCGTGCAAGTTTCGAGAACTCCCCATCCTCTTCCGGCGTCAGTGTCAAATCATTGTTGTATTGTTCGAGAATGGCGGCGACGCGCTGTTTTTCTTCCGGCGTATCAAAGGCGCGCGCCGGAATCTCATCCACAGAGATGGATTCTTCGTTGAGCTTCCACGGCACCAGGTAGCAATCTCGGACGCGGTAGAGCCAGGTCTTTTCCCAGGCCATGAAACCGTAGGGAACCAGTTCCCCCGGCAGATTTGAGTTTTTCGGAGCGAGGAATTGCGGTTCGCCCAGTGTCACCCAGTTGCGCAAGGCCCACGGAGAGAGTACGACCAAGCAACCGAGTATCATTGCAAGGCTATTCGAAAACCAGCGCCTCATACTCCCGAGGGCAAGAAAAAGCACTCCCAACACGATGGACGCAGCGACCACGAGAATGGGAGCTTCAGGGCGAAACAACGTTCCCAGGCCAACAACGCATCCCCCCGCAAAGGAAGTGTAATTTACGCTCCTCTGAAGAGGCCGGTGTGAACTCTTCAGCAGAAAATCCGGCCTTTCGGCTCGCCGAAGCGCAAGCACAAGGAAATTGCACGCGAGCCCCGTCCACAGAACAGCGAAAACTTCGGTCAGCGGAACCGCCGCGTAGTTCGCGGTGAAGGGGCACAAAACAGCGAGCCAGAGCGCGAAGGAATACACGCGCTTGTTCGGCGCGGAGGCTAGAGAGGGGCAGGCCAAAAGCGCCGCCAAACGGGCGCTCACCAGGCAGGAAAGAAGATCCACGCCGATCTGCGCCAGCATCACCCAGAGGCGCGCGTCCGCGCCCGTGCGTCCGGTGAGCGCATACATGAGGACAAGAATCGCAGGGTAGCCGGGCATGCGCAGATCGACGGGGGTGATGGCGCCACCCACGTCCATGCCATAGACGTGGTGGTTGAGCCAATTCGTGGCGATCTGTTCGTAGAGAACGGTGTCGCCGGAATTAGCGGGGAACTTCAACACGAAAAACAGCCGCAGGCAGAGGCCCGCGATCAACACGACAAGGGGGTTCGAGAAAATTCGCTTCATCAATGCCCGCATCTTACAATAGAGCAGACGGAATCGCGCAGACGGACTCAGCCCCAGCCTGATGTATATTTGCCTGCCGTGCCGCCGGGTTGAAAGGTGACATGAAGGAACGCGGTCCAATCTTTTACGACGCGGAGCGTGTCCGCTGGGGCCGCACGCGGCGCGTGATGGAAATCACGGGCGCGCTTCTAACCTTACTGCTGGCCTATTTTTTCGTGACCATCGCCATCAGCGTGGAATTACCCGCCGGACTGCTGCCAGACGCCAAGCCCGCATACCGTGCCCTGAAATCGAAAAAGAAGCCGGTGGCCGCGCGAGAAGGCCAGCATCGCCGCGTCGCAAATATCGGAACCGTGCCGGCGAGTTACGATCCATTGCGCGCGGCGTTTTTCGTGAGCTGGGATGCCAACGGCCTCGCTTCCCTGAAGAAACATTACAAGGACATCGACCTTCTGATTCCCGAGCAACTGCACGCGGTCACGCCGGATGGCGCGCTTACGGTCGTGGATTACGAACACGGGCAGAACACCGTCAAAGCCTCGCCCGCGGAAGCTATCGCATTGCTGAGGGACGACAAGCTGCACCAGTGGATGAAGTCTTTCAATCCGCCCATCGAGCTGCCCATGATGGGTCTCGTCAACAACTACGACGGGGTGGAATGGCGCATCAAGGAAATGGTACAGATGCTGGCGAATCCCGCGGCGCGGCAGAATCTGGTGCGAGGAATCGTCGAATACGCTGTGGAATCGCACGAGGCCGGCATCGTTGTTGATTTTGAAGAAGTGCCCGACGCGAGCCAGGCTCACTTCCGCGCCTTCATCGGCGGGCTGGCGCCCGCGATGCACTCCGTGGGGCTGAAGTTAATGATCGCTCTGCCCGCACGCGACGATATCTACGATTACGAATACTTCGGCAAACAATGCGACGCGATTGTGCTGATGAACTACGACCAGCACTGGCCTTTTTCCCCGCCGGGCCCCATCGCGGCACAGGACTGGTTCGTTGAAAATTTGCGTCAGGTACTCGACGATGTTCCCGCGCAGAAGATCGTCGTCGGAATCGCGAATTATGCTTACGACTGGCCCGAGGCTCCCAAGAAGCAATATGCAACTGCAGAGGAATTCAGCATCCAGGAAGCGCTGTTGCACGTCAAGGAATCGGAGACGGACGTCGAGTTTGATAGCGACTCGCTCAACCCGCACTATTCATACTACGACGAGCACAACCATGTGCATCAGGTGTGGATGCTGGACGCCGTCACGGCGTACAACCAATTGCGCGCCAGCGAGAGGCTCGGAGTTCAGGGCACGGCGCTATGGCGGCTGGGATCCTCGGACACTTCGCTCTGGCCGGTTTGGGATGCCGCGCACGCAGACGCCGCCGCCCGGCAAAAATTAACCGACCTGCCGCCCGGTCCCGACCTGATTCTCGAAGGCGACGGCGACTTCTGGCATATCACGGATACCCCAAAGCACGGCCGGCGCTCCTTCGAATACGACGCAGCAACTGACCTTTTCACCGACGAAACCTACGAAGCCATCCCGCTCTCCTTCAACATTGACCAGTTCGGCGCCGCAAATAAAAAAATCGCCCTTTCCTTTGACGATGGCCCCGATCCGAAATGGACCCCGAAGATCCTGGACATTTTGAAGCAGAAGAACGTACCTGGCGTGTTCTTCGTGATCGGCAACATGGCCAACCAGCGGCCGGATATTCTGAAGCGCGAATACGCCGAAGGCCATGAAATTGGAAATCATACCTTCACGCATCCAAAGTTCGACGACAACATTACACGCACGGAAATCCACTGGCAGCTGAATTTGACGGAGCGCCTGATTGAAAGCACGCTCGGGGCAAAGTCCATCCTATTCCGCCCGCCATACGGGATTGATCACCAGCCGGAATATGCCGAGGAAGTGGCGCAACTTCCCTATCCCCAGGAGCTCGGATACCTGATTGTCGGCCAGCGCATCGATCCGGATGACTGGAGCCTGCAGGACGGCAAGCCGATCCCCGCTAAAGAGATTGTTGACAGCGTTCTGAGGCAGGCGAACAAAGGCAATATTGTTCTTCTGCACGACGGCGGCGGCGATCGCGGCCAGACCCTTGCCGCGCTGCCACAGATCATCGACGCGCTTCGCGAAAAGGGCTACCAGTTCGTTTCCGTTTCAGACCTGATCGGGAAAACACGCGTGCAAGTGATGCTGCCTCTATCCCCTGAAGAACAGTTTGAAGCTCGCGCCGACGGATTCATCTTCGGGATTTTTCAATACTTCCGTTTCTTCTTTGGCATCATCTTCGTCCTCGGCATCTTTTTGGTAAGTGGACGTGCTTTAGTCATCGGCCTGCTGGCGCTGATCGAGAAGCTGCGGCCGGACCATGCAGTAATGTCAATTCCTCCACCGAGCGTGACGGTACTGATCCCCGCGCACAACGAAGAAAACGTCATCGTGCAGACCATCACCTCGGTCCTTCTCTCGGATCTCCAGGATTTGCGGATCATCGTTGTGAACGATGGCTCAATGGACAAAACGGGCGAGTTGTTGGATGCGAACTTTTCGCATGAGCCGCGCGTCCACATCATTCATCAGGCGAATCGTGGAAAAGCGGCGGCGCTGAGCCACGCCATGTCCCTGGCAGACACCGAAATTGTGGTGACCATCGACGCGGACACGGAAATTGAGCCGGACGCCATTCGCAACTTGATCCGCCACTTTTCGGATCCCCAGGTTGGCGCGGTCGCAGGCAATGTGAAGGTCGGCAACCGCTCGCGCTGGCTCACGCGCTGGCAAGCGCTCGAATACATCACCAGCCAGAACATGGAGAAGCGCGCGTTCGACCTCTTGAATTGCATTACCGTCGTGCCCGGAGCGCTCGGTGCGTGGCGCAAGAAAGCGATAGAAGCCGCGGGCGGCATCACTGCGGACACCGTAGCGGAAGACGCCGATCTGACCATTGCGATCCGCCGCCTCGGTTGGCGCGTCGGCTACGACGAAGAGGCTATCGCCTGGACGGAAGCTCCGGAAACAGCCGGGCAGCTCATCCGCCAGCGTTTCCGCTGGACCTTCGGCACGTTGCAATCTTTCTGGAAGCACGGCGACACGCTTCTCCGGCCAAAATACGGAACGCTCGGCTGGATCGCGCTTCCGAACATTTTTGTATTTCAGCTGGTGTTGCCTCTGATTTCCCCGATCATCGACCTCATGTTCTTTGGCTCGCTGTTGCTCTGGGTCCTGGCGCAGTTCCGCGTCACGCGGCTGCCTCAGTTGTGGACCACGTCGGACGTGGAAAAATCGGTCCTCTTTTTCCTGGGCTTTTTGCTGATCGACATACTCACGTGCATGGTGGCTTTCGCTTTGGAGCACAAGGAAGACTGGACGCTGCTGTTCCCCGTCTTGTTGCAGCGCTTCTACTACCGCCAGTTGATGTACGTGGTGCTGTTCCGATCCGTGAAGGAAGCGGTGAGCGGGCGTCCCGTGGGCTGGCGTGGCGTCGAATCGGAAGCTCCGCCACCGGCTCCCAAAGCCCCTCCCAAGCCCGCCCCTGCTGAGGGAAACTGAGCTTGCTCACGCCTCCGGATGCCGGGCGTCTGATTCCCTGAGGTCCATTCTCTTGCCCTCAAATGTTACACGCGGTAGTTTCCTGAAAACTTCTGCCGCGTTCGGCGACTGCCGGTCCGCACCGCCCATCTGCGCTCCGCCTGGACGCGATTCGCGGATCGCGGATTTTCATCCATACCCTGAGTTGTTGTAGGATATTGCCCTGCTAGAGGGAGGACTCCATGGCCACTAGTTTCACCTTGAACGGCAAAGCCCAATCCGTCGACGTCAGCCCGGACATGCCGCTGCTCTGGGTCTTGCGCGACACCCTGAACATGACCGGCACGAAGTTCGGCTGCGGCATGGCGCTCTGCGGGGCTTGCACCGTGCACATCAACGGTGAAGCAACGCGTTCCTGCATCACTCCGGTCTCGAGCGTCGCCGGCAAGAAAATAACCACCATCGAAGGTCTCTCTGCTGATGGTAGCCATCCGGTGCAACTAGCCTGGATGGAAGAAGACGTTCCGCAATGCGGCTACTGCCAGTCCGGACAGATCATGTCCGCAGTAGCGCTGCTTTCGAAGAAACCCAACCCCACCGACACCGACATCGACGACGCCATGAGCGGCAACATCTGCCGCTGCGGCACCTACCAGCGTATCCGCAAAGCCATCCATCGCGCCGCGTCCATGCAGGCGGGGAAGGCGAAGTCCGCCGCTTAAGCCATCTTTAACCGCAGTTATCGCAACACGTCACGAGGTGTCCCATGGCGAATGCTTCCGTTGTAAACCGTCGCGATTTCCTGAAGACCGGTGCCGCAGGAGGTGTGGCGCTCGTCATCGGCTTCCATCTCTCTCCGAGCGCTTTTGCCGATCAAGCGCAGGAGCAGGAAAGGAAAACTCCCAATCCTTTTGACGCCTGGGTCCGCGTGACTCCGGACAACAACGTCACGCTGATTCTTGGTAAGTCCGAGATGGGCCAAGGCATCATGACGGCACTCCCCATGATCCTGGCGGAGGAGCTGTGCCTGGATTGGAAGCGTGTGAAGATCGAGCAAGCGCCGACCAATCCCAAGATTTATGACCACGGCACCGGCGGCAGCGGCAGCGTCTCTGGCTCCTGGCTGCCTATGCGCCGTGCGGGCGCGGCGGCACGCGAAATGTTCGTTTCTGCCGCGGCGGCACGCTGGAACGTCAATCGCGACACTTGCAAAGCCCAGGACGGTGGCATTCTCCACGGCGCGCGCAAGAATTTCCTGGCCTACGGCGAACTTGTCTCGGACGCAGCGAAACTTCCCGTGCCGGACTTCAACACCGTCCCGCTCAAGAATCCCAACGATTTCACCATCATCGGCCATGACACACGGCGCTTTGAAGGCCGCGACAAAGCTACCGGAGGCGCAATATTCGGTCTTGATTCACGCGTGCCCGGCATGCTGTTCGCGGTCATCGCGCGCTGTCCGGTTTTCGGCGGAAAAGTAAAATCTTTTGACGCCACAAAAACCAAAGCCGTGTCTGGCGTCCGGGACGTCTTCGCCATCGACCCTGTGGGGCAGGGCGCATTCACCGCGGGCGGCGTCGCTGTCCTTGCAGATAATTCCTGGGCGGCTATTCAGGGCCGCAAAGCCCTCCAGATCACCTGGGACGAAGGCCCGGCCGCATCGCAATCCTCCGGGTCGCTCCGGCAGCAGTTTCTTGACAACGCCGCCAAGCCGGGCAAGGTGGTGCGCAACGATGGCGATGCCGGAGCCTCTCTTGCTGAGGCCACAAAAAAAATTGAAGCAATTTACGAATTCCCTTTTGCGGCTCACGCCACCATGGAGCCCATGAACTGCACGGTGCATATCCAGCCTGACGGTGCGGAAGCGTGGGTGCCGACGCAGGCCCCGCAATGGGCGCAGCAGATCATCGCTCAGACCGCAAAACTGCCTCCCGAGAAAGTGATCGTGCATACCACCCTGATGGGCGGGGGCTTTGGCAGACGCTATCAGGCGGACTTCGTCATGGAAGCGGCGCAAGTGGCAAAGGTTTCCGGCAAGCCGGTCATGGTATTTTGGACCCGCGAAGACGACATGCAGCACGGTTTCTATCGCCCGGCCTCCTATCACCATTTTTCGGGCGCTCTCGATGCGAAGGGTAATCTCGCCGCGTGGAAACACTTCCAGACTTCCACCTCCATCGAAGCGATGTGGAACCCCAAGGGCGAAGAGAATCCGGAAAAGTCCGAATTTGCCACCGCCGCGTTCATTCCTTATCAAACGCCGAACTACCGTGTCGAATACACGCTCGCAAAATCGTCCGTGCCGCGTGCCTGGTGGCGCTCCGTCGAGCATTCCACCAGCGGCTTCGTGGTCGAATCGTTTGTGGATGAACTTGCTGCTGCGGCCGGCGCCGACCCGCTGGAATTTCGCCTGCGCCTCATCGGAGAGGATCGCAAAATCCCCGATTTCACCAACCCGAAGGAGAACAAGCCGCTCGACACCGCTCGCCTCAAAGGCGTGTTGCGCATCGCGGCGGAGAATGCCGGGTGGGGCAAGCCGCTCCCCAAGGGAATTTCTCGCGGTATCGCCGGATACTATTCCTTTGAGAGCTACACGGCTGCTGTCGTTGAAGTCGGCGTGAAAGACGGCGCCGTGAAGGTGCATCGTATCGTTTACGCCGTGGATTGCGGCCGGCCGATTAATCCGGAAGGCGTCCGCGCGCAAGTCGAAAGCGCGGCTATCTACGGGCTCTCCGCTGCATTGCACGACGCTATCACCATCAGCGGAGGCCGCGTGGAGCAGTCGAATTTCCACAACTACCAGATGCCGCGGATTGGCGAGACCCCGAAAACCGAAGTTCACGTGGTGATGAGCCAGGAAGAGCCTACCGGAATCGGCGAGCCCGGATTGCCGGTAGTTGCCCCGGCCATGTGCAACGCAATTTTCGCGGCGACGGGGAAGAGAATTCGACGGCTCCCCATTCGCGCGGAAGATCTGGCATAGCGCTCCGTTACCGGCTTATTGCAGAATAGCGCGTGCCTCTGAATCCAAACTTCCTTGCTGCCATTCCTCTTGCTATCTGGCTTTATCTCCTTCTCGCGCGCGGAAGTTTTTGGCGGCTAAGCGAAGACAAAATCGAACCGAGACAGCTCGAAGACTGGCCGCACGTCGTTGCTGTCGTTCCAGCTCGCAATGAGGCCACGACTATCTCCCAAGCAATTTCGTCCATAACGAAACAGGATTATCCCGGGGAGTTCTCGATTATCGTTGTTGACGATCACAGCGAAGACGGCACCGCCGCGCTCGCGCAACAAGCCGCAAATGAATCTGGCGCATCGCAGCGCCTGAAAATCCACTCTGCGGCTCCGCTCGCGCCAGGCTGGACGGGAAAACTTTGGGCGCTGAACGAAGGCATTTCTGCGACAAGTGAAAAAGGAGTGGAATTCTTTTGGTTCACGGACGCCGATATCGAACACGCGCCGGACACGCTGCGCCGCCTGGTGTTCCGCGCGGAAAAGAATTCACTGGACTTGACATCGCTAATGGTGCTGCTCCAGGCGAACACACTCGCTGAACGCCTGCTGATTCCAGCGTTTCTATATTTTTTTCTGTTGCTGTATCCACCGCGATGGATCGCGGACCCGAACGCGAGCACAGCCGGAGCCGCGGGCGGATGTATTTTGTTGCGGCGGAACGTGCTCGCGCCCATCGGAGGGATTGCCTCAATTCGCGGGGAGGTGATTGACGACTGTGCGCTCGCTCGCGCCGTGAAGAAAAACGGCGGAAAAATCTGGATGGGGCTGACGCGCGTGAGCGTGAGCTTGCGGGGCTATGGAACCTTCGCGGAAATTCGCGACCTGATTGCGCGCACCGCTTTCACCCAACTCCACTATTCATTCGCATTTCTCGCCGTTGCCCTGGCTGGTTTGTTCGGAACTTTTCTTCTGCCCTGGATTCTCTTTTTCGCTTATCCCGGCGAAGCCTGGCTCCTGGTGGACACTGCCATTGCTCTAATGACCGCAACCTTTCTCGTGACGGTGCGGTTTTACAACTTATCGGCAGCCTGGGCGTTGACGCTGCCGTTCGCGGCGGTGTTCTACGGTTACGCCACGTGTGTTTCCGCTGTGCGCTACTGGCTCGGTCGCGGCGGCCAATGGAAAGGCCGCGCCCAAGCACAGAACCGGTGAGGCGGTCGGAAACGGCTTACGAGTGGCCCCGCCTGGTCACCTTGACGGCGGCCACAGCGCCGCATACTATCAGCCGGGGAACATGAGCCAGGATCCACTCATCGGCCAGTCACTTCTGCATTACAAGATTCTCCCCAAGCTGGGCGCGGGCGGTATGGGCGTGGTATATGAAGCTGAGGATTCGCAGCTCGGCCGCCGCGTGGCCCTGAAGTTTCTTCCCCCTGAAATGGCCTAGGACAGCCAGTTGCTGGAGCGCTTCCAGCGTGAGGCACGCGCCGCTTCCTCCCTCAATCACCCCAACATCTGCACCGTCCACGCGATTGAGCAGCACGAACGCCGGCACTTCATCGTCATGGAACTGCTAGAAGGTGGCACGCTGGCGCAGAGGATGAGCCGGCAGCCGATGGAAATAGAGAAGCTGCTGCCGCTGGCTATTCAGATTGCCGATGCCCTTGAATCGGCCCATGCCAAGGGCATCGTGCACCGAGACATCAAGCCAGCAAATCTCTTTCTCACCGAGCGCGGGCAATTGAAGATTCTGGACTTCGGCCTTGCCAAGATGAACGGGGGCGCGGCCGCGCAGGGAGGTTCTGCCGTGCAGGGGGAGACCATGGTTTCCAGCCACGAACTCACTTCGCCGGGCGCAGCCGTCGGCACGGTCTCCTACATGTCACCGGAGCAGGCCCGCGGACAACTCGTGGACATCCGCACGGACCTCTTTTCCACCAGCACGGTCCTCTACCAGATGGCTACCGGAGCGCTCCCCTTCCAGGGGGACACTTCGGCGGTCATCTTCGACGCTATCCTGAACCGCGACCCCAGGCCGGCCGCGGAGCTGAATCCCTCCCTGCCCGCCGATTTTGTGCGCATCCTGGAGAAGGGCCTTGAGAAGGACCGCAATCTGCGCTGCCAGACGGCCACCGAACTGAAAACCGACCTCAGCCGCCTGAAGCGCGATCTCGAATCGGGAAAACGGCGCGCGAAGGAGAAGGCCGATTCGGATCCCGGCGTCCAGAAGCAGGCAGGAAAATCTGTAGCTGTTCTCTACTTCGAAAATCTAAGCGGCGCCAAGGAAGACGAATACCTGCGCGACGGCATCACCGAGGACATCATTACCGAGCTCTCCAAGATCCGGGGACTGAACACCTTTAGGCGCCCCACCGTTCTGGCTTGGCGTGACAAACCGGTGACTCCCGCGCAGGTCGGCCAGCAGCTCGGCGCAGCCTATGTCCTCACCGGCACCTTGCGGCGCGCCGGCGCCCGCCTGCGGCATCAACGCCCAACTTGTGGACGCACACACCGATTTTCCGCTCTGGTCGGAGCGCTTCGACCGCGAGATGAAGGACGTTTTCGAAATACAAGACGAAATGGCCCGCAAGATCGCCGAGGCCTTGCGCGTGACGCTTTCCCCGCAGGAGTTGGAGGCCTTGGCCGTCAAGCCCACGGAAAACCTGCAGGCTTACGACCTATACCTGCGCGGGAAAAGATACGCGCGGCGGCAGACCCGCCAGGACATCGAGTTTGCCCTTCAAATGTTCGAAAACGCTGTGGCCATGGACCCTAGCTTCGCCCTGGCCTACGCCGCTTGCGCCAACGCCTGCGCCATGTACTACTCCACCTTCAGCCGCGATCAGGTGTGGGTCGAACGCGCGCGGGAGGCTTCCGGCAGGGCCGTGGCCCTGCGCTGGGACCTGCCCGAAGTGCAGGTCAGCCAGGCCTGGGTCCTCTACGCCGCCGAACTACATGACGAAGCCGTGCGCATGGTCAAAAAGGCTATTGACCGCAAGCGCGACTGCGAGGGCGCCTATTACCTGTTCTGCCGTTCCCTGTTCGCCGCGGGACGCTACCAGGAAGTTCTGGACATCGCGGAAGCCGCCATAGAAGCAAGCGGTGAAGACTACAACGTTTATGTGCCCATCATGAACTCTCTCGGCGCCATGGGCAAAGAAGAAGCCAGGCGCAACATGGCCCAGAGGTTCATCGCCGCGCTCGAGAACCACTTGAAACATGTGCCCGAGGATGCGCGAGCGCGCATCCTGATGAGCAACTACTATGCCGAATTGGATCGAGTGGAAGACGCCTTGCGCGAGCTCAATCTGGCCGTCACCTTGCGCGCCAACGAGGCCTCGATTCTCTACAACGCGGCTTGCGTGTACTGCGCCCTGAAGAGAAAGCCGGAAGCCCTGGATACCCTGCAGAAAGCCTGGGAAGCGGGATACAGGGACTCGGTGTGGACTCGCCGCGACCCAGACCTCACCCTTCACGGCGACCCGGAGTTTGAGCGCCTGTACCCGGAGAAGCCCGCCTCAGCTCCCGCCTCCGGTTCCCGCTAGTTCGGCGTCTTTCGAAATCCGTAACTTCGTGCTGGGGGGAAAGTGTCTCACTAGGAAGCATCGAAAATTCTGGTGATTTGCATTTGAGTTTGCTATTCTTGATGAGCATTAGGTACAGGGCTGTATCCCGATTTAAGGGAACGGCACCGGAGGCCACCATGAGCGTTGTCCCAAATTCCGGGAACGGAAAGATCACCGTGCCCGATCTCCTGCAGCGCAAGATCCAGGCTGCAGGCCCCCATTCCAACTTCCAGAAAATCACTTGCCTGACGGCATACGACTATCCGACCGCGCGGCTGCTCGACGAAGCCGGCGTGGACGTGATTCTTGTCGGCGATTCCCTTGGCATGGTCGTGCTGGGGCATGAGAGTACTCTGCCGGTGACGATTGACGAGATGCTGCACCATGCGCGCGCGGTGCGCCGCGGAATGCGCCGCGCGCTTCTTGTGGCGGACATGCCTTACGGCAGTTATCACACGGACATGGGGGAGTCGCTGCACAATGCCATGCGTTTCGTGAAGGAAGCCGGCGCGGAGGCCGTGAAGGTGGAGGGCGGGGAACGCCGTCTAGAGCTGATCTCGCGGCTGACGGAGGCGGAAATCCCGGTGATGGGGCACGTGGGCTTGACGCCGCAATCGGTGAACGCGCTCGGCGGGTATCGCGTGCAGGGAAAAACGCCTGATGCTGCCGAGCAGTTGATTCGCGATGCGCACGCGGTGGAAGCGGCGGGGGCATTCGCGGTGGTGCTGGAAGCAGTGCCTCGCGAGCTGGCGGCGCAGATTACGCGCGAATTGCGCATCCCGACGATCGGCATCGGCGCCGGTCCGGACTGCGACGGGCAGATTCTTGTCGTTCACGATCTTCTGGGTCTCACGTTTGGCCAGACGCCGAAATTTGCGCGCCAGTATGCGAATGTTGGAGAAGTCATCTCGAATGCGGTGCGCGAATATTGCAACGACGTGCGCAAGGGCGGATTCCCTTCCGATGCGGAGTCCTACCACGCCCCGCAGATGGCCAAGGGCCGCAAGACTATTTTCATCGAGAGCTAAACCATTCACAAATATCTCAACGTGCAACGAGGAGCTTGAAATGACGCCCCAAGAAATGCGCACGCTGTATGACTACAACGCCTGGGCGAATCACCGGTCACTGGAGGCGGCTTCTGCTCTCACGACGGAGCAGTTTGTCCAGCCGATGGGCTCCAGTTTCGGTTCCGTCCGGGACACACTTGCGCACGTCTATGGCGCCGAGTGGATCTGGCTGGAACGCTTTCAGGGCCGCTCGCCTGCATCGCTCCCCGATACGACGCAATTCAAGGACGTGGCGAGCTTGCGGGAGCGCTGGAACGAACACGAATCGCGCCTGCTTGGTTTCGTGCGCGGACTGACGCAATCCGACCTGGACCGCGTTATTGAATACAAGACGCTCAAGTTCGGCGTTTACAGCAATCCTCTTTGGGAATCGATGCAGCACCTTGCCAATCACGGCACCTATCACCGCGGACAGGTCACCACGCTGCTGCGGCAACTTGGCGCACAGCCGATACTGACGGACCTGATGCACTTCTATCGCGAACGCGCTACTGCGGCGGGGGCGTAGGCTCGAGCGTCTATCCCTCCCCTGTGGACACCATCCGAACGATTGCGTGGATGAAAGAACAGGCGCGGCAGGCGCGTGCGGAGAGCCGTATCATCGGGCTGGTGCCGACGATGGGGGCGCTGCACGCAGGGCATTTGTCGCTGATCGAACGAGCGCGGCGGGAGTGCTCGCCGGTGATTGCTTCCATTTTCGTCAATCCGAAACAGTTTGGCCCCAACGAAGATTTCTCAAAATATCCGCGAACTTTCGAGAGTGATAGCGAAAAACTTCAGCGCTCGGGCGTTGATTCGCTTTTTGCACCGGAACCTTCGGAGATCTATCCCCATGGATTTTCTACTTACGTCATTGTGGATGGATTGAGCGACAAACTCGAAGGGCGCTCGCGGCCCGGGCACTTTCGTGGCGTGACGACAGTCGTCATGAAGCTGCTGCAAATTGTACAGCCGAATTTTGCGTACTTCGGGCGCAAGGATGCGCAGCAATCGCGGCTCATCACGCAAATGGCGGGCGACTTGAATCTGGATACGGAAATCGTGGTTTGCCCGCCGGTCCGCGAACCCGACGGCTTGGCGCTCTCCTCGCGAAACGTTTACTTGAATCCGGATGAACGCAATGCAGCCACCGTTTTGTATCGCGCGCTGGATGCGGTGAAAAGCGAGCTTTCCGCCGGGGTTCGCGATGCGCTGCAGCTGCAAACTAGTTTGCGTCGCAAACTAAATTCGGAGCGTCTCGCGAGGGTGGATTACGCGGAAGTCGTTGATGCGGAAACATTTGAGCCAGTCGTGCGCGTGAGCAAGCCCTGTTTTGTTCTCCTCGCGGTTTTCATCGGCAAAACTCGCCTGATCGACAACCTATACGTTGAGCCGAAATTGTCTGATTCGGAAGAACTGGTGTTTCACTTCTAGCGACGTTCTAACGCCGCCGTCCCGCTCTAACCGGTTCTTTTTGCTAGACTTTTCTTACCGCCCCAATCTAAACCGGAGGTGACGGAGATGAATTCTCGAATTCGATTGGTTTCGATTTTTCTTGCGCTAGCTCTGCTAGTGTCTGTGCTGGCGCAGGCCAGCGGCACGGTTCCAGCAGGAGCGAAGATTTCTGTGGTGACCGATCAAGCCGTAAGCTCCAAGACGGCCAAGATCGGGCAGACCATCACAGGCACGGTCTCGCAAGATGTGACGTCGGGCGGCAAAGTGGTGATTCCCAAGGGTTCGGAAGTGAAATTGACGGTGAGCAGCGTGCAGGCTTCGGGCCGTTTGTCCACGCCGGCAAAACTGTATCTGCGGCTGCGCTCGGTGACAGTGGGCGGCAAGACCTACACGATTGCAACAAGTTTCGCCGGAAGGACAGAGGGCGGCAAGGGCAAACGGGATGCGGGGTTCATCGGAGGCGGCGCGGCAGGCGGCGCGATTATTGGAGCGCTCGCTGGAGGCGGCAAAGGCGCAGCAATCGGAGCAGCGGCTGGGGCGGGAGCCGGAACGGCCGGCGCAGCGGCGACGGGGAAGAAAGACATCGAGTTTCCTGCCGAAACAAGGCTGGCCTTTACTACGCGGACGGCTGCGGCCATCAACTAAAACGCGTATCGCGGCGCGAGGGGCCGAGCAAATTGCCGCGGCCCTCTACGCGGGCCAGTGCTCGCTTCAATCCTGTGGAGCGAATAGTGCTGATTCTAGTTAACCATAACAGCCCCACCCACCCTCTATGTTTTTCATAAGCGTTGATTCTAAAGGGACTTTAAGTTGTTTTAGAATCAACACTTCTATAGTGTTGATTCTAACGGTAGTTAGAGGCGCGTTTTTCGAGCATTTTTATAAGTGCTGATTTTAAATGAGTTAGCTCCAGAAGCATGGTGCGGCTCGTCAGAGTGAGTCCTGGACCGCGGGGGGGAGAAGTGCGGCGGCTGGACGTGCGAAGGAGAGATTGGCAGGCATGGAAGTCTCCAGAAATGAAAGATTCAAGTTGGAAGTGGGTCTCGCAGCAGGCGGGGCGGACTACCGAACAAAGATAGTATACCAGAGTAGTGACCGGGTTGTCAATAAAAAGAAACCGAAAAAATCAAATTTCACAGTGCTGTCCCATTAAAAGTCGAATAGATTCAACTGGATGCAGGGTTCGACACCTGTAATCTCGTCGCTGAAGTTGGAAAACCCCTCTAAAATTGGGGTTTTTTCGAAAACGGTGACGCTGAGAATTTGGAGAATTTTGTACAGGCTCAGGTCCAGCCCCAGTTGCTTTTTGACGATCGCCACCAGGACGTACTGAGAGGGCGACCCACACTTGAGTCTTTACCGCGTTCTCGGAGGTGCCGTAGAAAGCCTTGATGCGCAGATGCTGTTTGATCCAGCGAAAAAACAATTCCACTTTCCAACGTGCCCGGTACAACTGGGCGATCGTCAAAGCGGGAAGGAGAAAATTGTTGGTCAGGAAGGTCAGTCGGGAGTCCTTCTCGGCATCGAAATAGTGGATGCGCCGCAAGGGATCGGGATAGCGCTGGGCCGTGCGCACTCCGGTCAGCAGAATGGTTTGGTCGCTTCGCAATCCTGCCGCTCGTTCGACGGGACGTGAGTTGCGGCGGTAGAACTGTATATTCTTTTTGGCGCGAGTGACGAAGAAGGCACAAGCTTGAGCCAAGACATACAGGCGAGCGAAGTCCACATAACCGCGATCGAGCAAGTAAAACGCTCCGGCTTCGGGAAGCAACTGGTCCAGAATGTTCACGTCGTGAACTTGGCCTCCGGTCACATAAACATTGGTCGGAATGCTGCCCCGCAGATCCAGCAGCGTGTGCAGTTTCACCGCGCTCTTGTGGCGGCGGAATTTTCCCCACGGGAAAAGCGACAGGCACAAATCGATGGTCGTGGAGTCCAAGGCATACACCGTCTCGGACAACTCCACTCCGAAAGGCTCGTCGCGGTAGAGGTCGCGAGCGGCGGCAATCAGGACCTGAGCAAAATCGGCGTAGAACCGCCAGTCGCGGTGCTCGTTGGCGTGGGCCAACGTGTTGCGAGAAACCTGTCCCCGGAAACCCATATGATAAAGCTTGGGTTGCTGAGCGCGAAGACAAGCTTCGATATCGCGGAGGCTTTCGCGATAGGTGAGCTGAGCAAAAGCCAAACAGAGGAACTGATCCCAGCAGGAGAAATCTTTGACGTAGCGATTGCCCTGGTAGCGCTCGACGCAAATTTGAAACTGGTAGGTTGAGAGGAAGTCCACGAGTTGAGAAAAAACGGTTCGGCCTTGGTTCATCCGCTGCCTCCGGAGCAAGCTGGAAAGCAGTAGGATGGCGCCAAAAGAGAAGCAAAAAATTGAAATCGAAAAAACTCACGGAGACCCCTTACTTTCGTTCAATCAAGCAGTTACGGTGGACTGCTCGGACTTTCTTGGGACAGCACTGAAATTTCATTCAAATACGCCCTTTTCCTATATTTACAGTGGGTGGAGTGAGGGGAGGAAACACCCATAGAGAGGCGCGTTGACGAGGGCGACGGGGAGCACTAAGATGCCGCGCGGCAGTCGTGGAGGTGCCTATGTCGTTCCAAGGGAAAAAGGTGCTGATCACGGGGAGTTCCAGGGGCATTGGCCGGGGTATCGCACTTAAACTGGCGGAAAAAGGAGCGCGCGTCGCGGTTCATTACTATCGCAACCGGGAAGCAGCGGAGGAGACATTAGGAAAAATCCGCAAACTTGGGTCGGACGGATTCCTGGTGCAGGCCGACGTTTGCCGGCCGGAAGAGGTGCGCCGGATCTTCGAGCAAGTCCGGTCGGAATTCGGGTCGCTCGATATATTCGTCAGCAACGCGCGAACGGAAGCACCAACCTTTTACGAAGTGCCGATGACCATCACGCTGGATAAATGGGACACAGCAATGGATTCGCAGGCGAAGGCATTCCTGATGGCGGCGCGCGAGGCGGCTGCGATGATGCCGAAGGGCGGAAGGATTGTGGCCATCTCGTTCGCGCCGGGCGGGCGATTTGGAAGCTGGCAACCTTGGGTGGCGATGGGCGCGGCAAAGGCAGCAATGGAAGCGCTGGTGCGCTATTTCGCGGTGGCGCTGGCGAGCCGCGGCATCACCGTGAATACGATCAGCCCGGGCTGGGTCGAAGACAGCGTGCTGAACAGCTTGCCGGAAGCATTCCAAACCGGATTGCGAGAATGGCAGGAACGCGGATGGACGCCCATGGGGCGTTTGGGAACACCGTCGGACGTTGGCAACGCGGTGGCGATGATTTGTTCCGAAGAGGCAGATTGGATTACCGGCCAGTTGATCGAGGTTGACGGCGGGGCGGCGCTGGTGGACGGGCATTTGCCGCTGGAATTCCAGGGGATAGCGATATCGAAGGCGGCGGGAGCAAAGTAGAGAACCGCTTCTGCCATGGTAGTGATCGCAGTTTCGCGCCGATTCGCGACGTCTTTGCATCGGTGAAAGGCCTTGGTTGGAGGGGGTCCACGACCCAAGGTGCGACTTGTTGAGCGGATTGCCGCCGCTGGCTATTTCTGCGAGAGGCGTTTTAGGACTGCGGCGGGGTGGCCTTTGGCTTTGACGAGGGGCCAGACTTCCTCGATTTTGCCGGTTTTGCCGATTAGGAAGGAACTGCGGACGATGCCCATGAAGGTGCGGCCCATGAATTGTTTTCTCTGCCAGGCGCCGAACTTTTGGATGGTCTTGTGGGTGGGATCGCTGAGCAACGGAAAATTAAGATTTTGCTTGGCCTTGAACGCGGCTTGGGCTTTGACAGGATCGGCGCTCATGCCAAGGATGGCGACGCCGAGCTTGTCGAAGTCTTCTTTTGCGTCGCGAAACTCGGACGCTTCGATCGTTCAACCAGAGGTGTTGGCTTTGGGGAATAAAAAGAGCAGGACACGCTGACCCGCGAAGTCTTTGAGCGCGACTTCTTTGCCTTCGTCGGATTGGAGGCGGAAGCCGGGAGCTTTGGAACCTACTTTGAGCATTAGAGTCTCTCTTTATGAATCGCAGCATCTTGCTGGTTAGGGGCGCAGCATGCTGCGCCCCTACAAGAACCGAAACCCCGCGTGTTAGTAGCCTGCTCCGGAATTAGGAGAGCAGCTTGCGCAGGATGTCGCTGACTGCCTGCGGGCTGGCTTGGCCGCGCGTGGCCTTCATGGCCTGGCCGACGAAAAATTTGAAGACGCCTTCGTTGCCGGATTTGAATTTGGCGACGTTCGCGGGATCCTTTGCGATGATTTCGCGGGCGGCCTGCTCGATGGCGGAGTCGCTGACCTGCGCGCCAAGGCCTTCGGCGGCGACAATCTCTGCGGCACCGCGTCCGGATTCGAACATGGTGGCGAAAACTTTTTTCCCGATGGCGCCGGTGATTTTGGCGGATTCGACTAGCTTCACCAATTCAGCGAGCGCGGCGGGCGCGACTGGGCTGGCATCAATTTCCTTGCCGGAGTCCTTCAAGCCGCGAAGAAGCTCGGTCTGCATCCAGTTGGCGGCGGCTTTGCCTGGGGCTCCTGCTGTGACGACGGATTCGAAATAATCGGCGAGCGGCTGCGTGTTGGTGAGGACTTCGGCGTCGTAATGCGTAATGCCGAAGGAGCTGACGAAGCGGGTGCGCTTGGCTTCCGGCAATTCGGGGAGCGTGCGGTGCACTTCGTCACGCCAAGCGGTGCTGACGTGGACGGGGAGAAGATCCGGCTCCGGAAAATAGCGGTAGTCGTGGGCTTTCTCTTTCGAACGCATGGAGACGGTATGGCTCTCGGCTTGATTCCAGAGGCGCGTCTCTTGCGAGATGCGTCCGCCGGATTCGAGGACGCTGATGTGGCGCTCGATTTCGAATTCGAGGGCTTTTTGGAGGTAACGGAAGGAGTTGAGATTTTTTACCTCGACCTTTGTGCCGAACTCCTTCGAGCCGCGCAGGCGGACGCTTACGTTGGCATCGCAGCGGAGCGAGCCTTCTTCCATGTTGCAATCGCTGACGCCGGTGTAGAGCAGGATCTGGCGGAGCGTGGTGAGGTAGGCGTAGGCCTCTCCGGGTGCGCGCATGTCCGGCTCGGAGACGATTTCGCTGAGGGGAGTGCCGCAGCGGTTGTAGTCGATGTAGGTCTTCTGGGTGGATTGCGCGAAGTTTTCGTGAAGATTTTTTGCGGCGTCTTCTTCGAGGTGGAGGCGCGTGATGCCGATACGCTTTTTGGCGCCACCAACTTCGACTTCGAGCCAGCCGCCGGTAGCGAGCGGCAATTCGTATTGCGAGATTTGATAGCCCTTGGGCAGGTCCGGGTAGAAATAGTTTTTGCGGGCGAAGCGCGAATGGTCGTGGACTGTGCAATTCAACGCGAGCGCGGCGCGCATGGCCATTTCCACGGCGCGCTTGTTCAGCACGGGGAGAGTTCCAGGCAAGCCGAGACACACCGGGCAGACGTTGGTATTGGGTGGATCGCCGAAGCGCGTCGAGCAGCCGCAGAAGATTTTCGTCCTGGTGAGGAGCTGTACGTGGACTTCCAAGCCGATGACGGGCTCGTATTTCGTCAGGACTTCGGGAGCGATGGACGTTTCCTCTGGAGTGGATTTCGCCATAAAGGAGTGAAGATTATAGCACCGGCGCGGTTGCCAGTTCTCAGTTGTCAGTTTTCAGTGAAAGCGGGCGCAGGACGGGAAGCATACGCTCGGCAAGCGCGTAGCCGCCGAAGAATAGCGCGGCGTAGACGGCGTCGCCCGCCAGAGTGTTCCAGAAGAAAGGAATGCCGGCGATGTAGCAAGCGGCGAGGCCCGAAGCGGTATGCGGAAAGCCGCTCAGGAATTGCCAGACGGCGAAATTCGTGACGATGAAAAACTGGATGGCGCCGAGGAGCGTGGCGAGTGTGATGCGGGCGACAGTGCGGCGGTCGCGCAGCCAGAGGCCAATGGCAACGTTGACGAGGAAGCTGGCGTAGACGATGGGGATTAATTTGTGGAAGCCGATGAAAATGTCGCCGAGGAAGAGAGCGAGAAGGGGAAAGAAAAACACGAGGCGGCGGTCACGCAGAACGGCGCCGGAGAAAAGCGCCATCGCGCCGACGGGCGTGAAATTCCACGGATGCGGAGCGATGCGCAAGGCAGCGGCAAGCAGAATCAGGGCGAGCGCAAGCAATGTGCGATAGAGCAGAGTTTCTTTTTGGGATATTTCGGTGTTCATTTTCTTGCTTCCTCCATTTGCGGCAATAGATCGCAAAACACAAAGCCATCGCGGTTCACAACGTCTCCCGCTCGAACCGGAATGGGAGATTGAAAAATCGGGCCATCGAAGACGAATGTGTGGAACTCGCCGTTTTCGCCGCAAGGGTCGGCCTGGGGCGGAAGATCGCGGAAGAAGGATTCGTCGAGCTCGCGGCCGGCGAAACTGGGGTCGAGAACTTTGGTGTCAATGCAAGCGGCTACGGCGCGGAAGCGCTGCTGGTGGAAAAAACGGATCAGTTCGCGAGTATCGCGTTGCCAGAGGGGGAAGAGCGCGGCCATGCCGATGCGGGCAAGATTTTTCTCGCGGTAGGCGCGCAGGTCTTCGAGGAAGATGTCGCCGAAGGCGACCGTTCGAACGCCTTGGTCGTAGAAGAGGTGGAGAGCTTCTTCCATGCGCGCTTCGTAGACGGGATTGACGCATTGCGGGGGGATGCGAACTTCTTGGAGCGGGAGGCCGACAGAGCGAGCTTGGCGCTCGAGGAGTTCGCGGCGGACGCCGTGCATGGCGATGCGATCGTAGCCTTCCGTGACAGTGGTGAGAAGAGCGACGACCTCGAAATGCTTCTGTTGGAGCAGCGTGTGGAGCGCCATGGCGCTGTCTTTGCCGCCGCTCCAGCAGAAGAGGATGGGTTCGGGTGACGTCAGGAAAACCTCCAAGAGCGATAGACCTTGCCGAGATGGGACGCAGCGGTGTTGCGCCCCTACACAGAAGGAACCTAGTTTCGGCCGGCAAAACGATACTTCAGGCCCAGGCGGAAATCGCGGCCAAGAGCGGGATAGCCGAGGGCGTCTTGGTATTGCTTGTCGAATAGATTGGCGGCGCGAGCGTAGAGCGAAACGCCGCGGCCGATGTCGTAATGCGTGGCGATATCGAAGCGCGCATAACCGGGATTGCGGGTGAAGCCTAATCCGAGAAAATCGCTGTCGGTTCGCGCACCGGTAAAATAGCCGGCCAAGGCAAAGTTGACCCGGCGGAAGGCAGCATTGAGGGTAAGCGAACCAGAGTTTGCCGGCCGCCGCAAAAGCCTGTTGCCAGCCGTCTCCGTCGGGTCGAAGGCATTAGGCGCTTTAAGAATCCGGGTATCGTCATAGGTGTAATTTCCCGCCAAGTTCAGCCAGCGGGTAAACCTGGTTTCTCCGGTCAGATTGACTCCTCTGGCACGAGCAAGGTCGGTGTTGAAGTAATACCCAAAGTCGGGACTCGCGCCCGGAATGGTGATGTTGCAGGTGTTGCCTGTAGCGGGCGGAGGATTGGGCGTGCAGAACTCAAAGCTGACAATGTCATAGAAGCGGCTAGAAAAGTATTCGGCGGACAGCCGCACGCGATCGTTGAGAAGTTTCTGGTTGATGCCAGTAGTCCAAGTCTTGCTTTCTTCAGATTTCAGAGACGGATTACCGAAGTCGCCGAAGTTGTCGCCATAGATTTGGTCGAAGCGTGGCTCCTTGATGCCTTGACCGTAGAAGACCCGGTACAGCGTGTCGCCCCAAAATCCCTTTCCGTAACGCAAGACTAGGGCTGCTCCGACCCGTGGAACAACGCGCGTGCCAAAATTGGCATTGGCTTCGGCGCGCCCGCCGAAATTCAGAGAAACGCGGCGATGCGGCCGGTAGCGGAAATCCAGAAATCCCGCCTGATTGTTCCGGCGAGCGTGCGGGACATTGATGAACGTAAGGAAAGCGTTTTCGACTTCGTATTGATAGCCTGCGCTGACGCCGAAGTTCGAAAGCAGATAGCTCGATTGAGCGCTCGCGTTAGCGCGGTTGTACTGAAACCGGCTGTTACCGTTCACCGGGTCGTCGTTGTTCTGGCGAGTGTAGGATTCCCCGGCGCTGATCTCATGGCGCCAGTGCTTGCCAGTGGCAAAATCCCACCGGGCGCCGGCGCTGAAAATATGCTGAAGATATCGCTGGCCCAGGTTGGGCGGTTCGAACGGGGTTTGTCCGGGGATCCCCGCGATGCTGTTGTTGTTGCGCAGCGTCAGGCGGAGCTGATTGGTGTCACTGAAGGCGTAGCCGAAATTGCCGGAGAGGGTGCGATTCAGAAAATCATCGTTCGGTCCCTGGCCGTCGGTCTGCAGGTAGGATGCGGCGGCGGAATAGTTGAACGCGCCGAGCAATCCGCTGAGTTGCGCTCCGCCGCGACCCGAGGAAAAAGTGCCACCTTCACCAAAGACGCTGAACTCCGGAATGCGCGTGGAGCCGCGGTGGGTGAAGAGCTGGATGACGCCGGAAACCGCATCGGTGCCGTAGATGGCGCTTTCGGCTCCGCGAACGATTTCCACTTTGTCGATGTTGTCCAGGGTGAGATTGGAAAAATCGACGGCACCGCCGGGAGGATTAACGGACGTGCCGTCAATAAGCACTTTGGTGAAATTGGAATTTCCGCCGTTGAGGAAAATGGACGCGGTCCCGCCATCGGCACCTGTCCGGCCAATCGAAATGCCCGGCGCGTATAGAAGCAAATCCGGCAGCGACACCGCTTGCCGGGCGGCGATCTCCTCCCGCGTGATAACCGTTACCGGCGCGGTTGTCTCCTGTGCCAAAGTGGGTTCCGCCTGAGCGGTTACGACGACGCTGGAAGACAGAAGCTCGAGATCGAGCCGGAAACTGAGTGTGCGCGACACGCCAGCAGCGAGGTCGAGAACGAAATCACGAGGTACAAAAGGAGTCCGGCTGAATTGCACATGGTAACGGCCTGCTCGAACGGAGAGGGAGTATTCGCCGACTGTGGTGGAGATGGCTGACCAAATCTGGGCATTTGGCTGATTTTCCAGGCTAGCGGTCACTTGGACGCCGCCGACACCAGCGCCACTGGCGTCGATGAGTGTTCCGGAAAGATGCGCGTCGGGTGAATTGCTTTGTGCTTGCAAGGAAAAACTGACTACTGAGACTGCGAAGAGAAGAAAGGCAGTTCGAAGAAGAGTCGATTTCATTTTATCCTCCGCTCCCTCTCGCGCGGGAGTTGAAGGTTGTCCTGTGCGATCAAGATGAATCGCACGGCTGCGAACTTCGCCGGTCTCCTGGCTTGGCGGTAGCTCCGGCCCGTTCGAATCAGGACCGTTGCGGGGCCTTCCCGAGGCGTCGCCCAGCGAAGGAGCGACTGGCCGCAGTGGCCTGCGCATACACTGAATCCGCCTTACAGTCGCGCGGCGGCGACGGCTTACTACTTGGCGATTCCGAAGAGGCTGGAATCGCCAATCCGTCTTCCCGAGCGCGAAGTTCGCGGTGAATGTGGTCTGCAGCGCGGGGCCGCAGGGTTGAGGTGAACGAGAAGAAGGGCGAACTAAAGTTCGCCCCTACATTACGTTCCAGACAAAACGGTGACCCGTGGCCGCCCGGAGGAACCGAGTTCCACGGAGAGCGGGGTCTGGAAAACTTGTTCGAGCAATTCGCGCTGATAAATGCTCGCGGGGGGACCAACGCGCAAACATCGGCCGCGCTGCATCAACACAACTTGATCGGCATACTCCGCGGCGAGGTTCAATTCGTGCGTCACGACGACGACGGTATAGCGGTTCTCCGCCGCGAGCCGCCGGAGAGCATCCAACAAGCCGATCTGCGCGGCGATATCCAAGTGGAGTGTGGGCTCATCGAGCAACAGGAGCAGCGGCTGTTGAGCCAAAGCGCGCGCGAGGATCACGCGCTGCTTTTCCCCGCCGGAAATTTGATTCATCCAGCGGTCGCTGAGATCAGCGGCACCGACCTGGGCCAGGGCGTTTTTCGCGATCAAGACATCGTCTTCCGATTCGAACCGCAGAGAGCGCCGATGGGAATGGCGGCCTTGCAGGACGAATTCCCAGGCGCGCGCAGGGAAGAGCAAAGCGCTCTCCTGCTGGACCACGGCGATGCGCTGCGCGCGGGTGCGTGGCGTAAGCGATTGAGTGACGAATCCGTTGAGCAGAACCCGTCCGGACAGAGGCACGAGAGCGCCGGAGATCAAATGCAATAGGGTGGATTTACCGCTGGCGTTTGGTCCGAGGATGGCAACGATCTCGCCGGGCCTGGCCTGAAAACTTGTCGCTTCCAGGGTGAAAAGCGGGGCTTGCGCGGGATTTGCCGAATAGGCGTAACTGACCTGCTCGACGCTCAAGCGTATTTCGTTGGCCAAGCGGCCGGCTTCGGCAAGATGCCGCGCGTGAGCTGAACCGGCGCTCATGAGAGCCTCCGGCGCAGCAGGTAAATGAAGAGCGGCGCGCCGACAACGGCAGTGACCGCGCCAACGGAAACTTCCGTCGGAGCAACTATGGTGCGCGCCAGCGTATCCGCAAAGACCAAAGCAATGGCCCCGCCGAGTGCAGCGGTCGGCAATAGAGTGCGATGGTCCGATCCGAAAATGAAGCGTATCGCATGAGGAACAATCAGTCCGACGTAGCCGATGGCGCCACTCACGGAGACGGCTAATCCAGTCAGCAGAGACGCGGCGACGTAGACCACCAGGCGCACACGCGGCACGTCCACGCCTAGATGCATCGCTTCCTTCTCTCCGGACAGAAGTAAATTCAAATCCGCGGCAGTGGTGTAAATAGCACCGGCGGCCAAAAGGAAACCGATTCCCAGGAACCAGTAGGCACTTTTCTGCAAAGGCGTGGAGAGATCGCCCATCAACCAGAACGATAGACCGCGGAGATTGCCGCTGAGCGTGTTCATCAGGAACATGATGATGGCCGAGAGGAACGAGGAGATAATAACGCCGCCGAGGAGCAGCGTGGCGCTATCGATCTGGCCCTCCCGGCGGCCCAGAAAATAGACCGCGGCAATCGTCGCACCCGCTCCGAGAAAAGCGCCCAGCGGAGTCAGCAGGGAGGCAAGTGCCGGTGAAATCGAAAGATGTGGCTCCGCGATCAGCGCGAGGATGGAACCCAGCGAAGCACCCATGGAGACGCCGAGCACGTACGGATCGGCCAGGGGATTGCGCAGCAGCGCTTGAAAGCTGGTTCCCGCGACGGAGAGCGACGCGCCAACAATGATGCCGAGAAGGATGCGCGGCAAACGGATATTCTTGATGATCAAGACATAATCACTGGAGAGATCGGCGCGCTGGCCCGAAAGAACGTGCAAAAGATCCCGGCCGAGGGCGTACAGCGAAACGGGGACAGCGCCAAACTTCACGGCGATGACCACCACGACGAGCAGGATCAGCACCAGGATCGAACATTGCAGGAAGAGGCGCCGAAGCGTCAGTGGGCGCATGCGCGGCCTCCAGGAGTCGTCATGCGGTCTTGAAGGACATCGGGGGAAAAGTGATAATGCAACGCGGGCCGCTGGTTCGGCGGGAGATTCTCCTTCTCCATCTTTTCCTTGCCGTTCTCCGGTTTTTCAACGAAGGCATCCGGGTGAAGTTGCTTGGCGAGATCTTCGATAGCCGTGACGATCCGCGGGGCGGGCCGATTTACGGCATCGCTGATCACCGCAAAACGGCGATTGCTCACGGCATCCAAGATGCTCCATCCGGGCAGGGTGGCGAGCATTTCGACAGCAGGGGAAGCGGAGTCGGAATGCGAATCCGCAAAAACAAGGAATTCAGGCTGCAGCCGGGCGACTTCTTCCAGGCTGACCTGCGGCCATCCTTGCTCGGAATCCACGATGGAGACGGCTCCCGCGCGGCGCAACGCATCCGCGATAAAGGTGTCCTTTCCGACGGAGATGAGCGGCTGAGTCCAGACAACGAACAGAACACGTTTCGCGGCTAGAGCGCCAACACGTTGTTGCAGATCCGCGAGCCGGCGCTGCATTTCGCCGGCGACCGATGCCCCGGCCTCCGGAACGCCGAGTACATCGGAAAGTTTTTTCGAAGAAGTGATGATTTCCTCGACGGTGTGAGGATCGGTGGCGTAAGAAGAGATTCCCAGGCCATCGAGCGAATGTACGGTCTCGAGGCGGTTCAATCCCTTGGTCACGAGAACGAGATCCGGATGCAAAGCCACAATCTGCTCCAAACTTGGGTTGATCGCGCCGCCGACCTTGGTCTTTTTCTGCGCGTCCGCGGGATAATCGCAATAGTCGGTGTCTCCGACGAGGCGATCCTGCAAACCGAGCGCGTAGACGGTTTCCGTCAAACTCGGCGCGAGCGACACGATCCGGCGGACCGGCTGGGGAAGGCGGACCGTGCGGCCGACTTCGTCCGTAACTTCCCGGAAGGCTGGAGATGCGGAAGAGACCGGAGGAGCACTCTGCGCACACGTCAGCGCCGCGCAGGACAGCAAGGCAGCGATTGCGGCGGAGACGGCGCTTCGGAGGCGCGGGCGGGCGAATTCTTTCACAAATCTCCCCCCTGACCAGGGAATTTCACTTCACCAACAAAAAAGCCCCACGAGACACCTTGGGGCTTCTGGCATCGCTCTTTCTCGCGAAGAGCGCGGCCCTCTGCGGCATGGAAGGGTGGCCTGGCTTACGGCTTTTCAGCCGATCACAGTGGCGGGACCGCGGCCGATTCACACAGCCTTCCCCGCTTCCCCTGCCTGCAAATTGAATTTCGAGTGTATGCCGCGCCAGATAGAGTGTCAATGCACGACTGAAAATGGGGTGTGCGACCTGGAGGGGGAAGATTGCATGACGGCGTGGTTTTTGACACAATACTGAATATATGTAGTAGCTCAGTATTGGAGGCACCTCATGTCAGATCCCTTGAATTCCCTGGAAGCCCAACGAATCAAGATCCTGCAGCAATTCCTGAGTTTGGGTGATTTGCGCCCCGGTTCCATTTCTGC
>Ga0193733_1000010_pt1 | contig 118760 bp, 118 predicted proteins | sample U1s2metaG_FD_145076 | JGI IMG/M metagenome (GOLD analysis project Ga0193733, IMG submission 145076) | Soil microbial communities from a riparian zone of the East river system, Colorado, United States - U1s2 | ecosystem: Environmental > Terrestrial > Soil > Riparian zone | place: USA: East...
CTGGGCGAGCCGATCGCGGGAATCGAGGATGTTCTTCTGTTTCATTCTATTGTATGAAACACAACTGCGAGCTTTGTGTCAACACATTTTTACATTTTTCTCTTTGCGGGTACTCGGAAACTGGGGGCGGGCAAGGGCGGGGGGAGAAGCAGTTGAGAGTTGTAAGTTTACAGTTGCAAGTGAAGGAGGAAGTAAGGAGGTAGCGAAGCAAGGCGGCAAAGAAAAAGTGGAACCGTGACTCGTGAGGGGTGACTCGTGACTGGTGGAGAGGTCGACAGTTGAAAGTTAAAAAAAGATCTGGGAGCAGTGGAAAGCTGTTGATGGTCACTCGCGGACCGTGGTCCGCTTTCTGCGAGAGGCTGGTGATGGATTCAGAAGGCCAAGACCTTCGTCGCCCCTGAGGGATGTGAGAATCTCGAAATTTAAGAAATCCTGGTTAACCATAATCGGGACCCTCTCCTGTTTTTGTAAGTGTTGCATCTAAAGGGCTTAGCCAGGCCGCAAGCATTTTGTTTTCCTTGCGGCAGTAGTATCGCGTAGTAGCAAAGCGCCTAACCGAGCTTCATTTATGCAGTGAGCAAGACGTGACCGTCGGTTGTCACGGTTCTGGAGGGTCCCGGGCGCTCATCTTTCAAGAATGTCTCTCCCTTGGTAAGCCACGCGGTTCCAAACGCAAGAAGTGCGGTCGTCTCGAAGAAGAAGACTGTCCCGACGTTTCCAACCAGGTGATCTATCTTGAGAAGGAGTTTTAGGATCGCAATCAGTGATATCGAAGCGATGATCACATACCCGCAAATCGTGTACACGCGGTTTCTTTGAACCTTTTTTCGAGTCATGGTCTTGTTCGCGGCGCTCATCTTGAAAAGGACAAGACAGAAATAGGCGAGCGTCGAAAACAGAAGTATGGCGAAGATGTAATGTGCAATCCCAATGTGGCTTTGGCGGGGGGTTGCGCCGCTATCCGGGGCCGTTGGAAAAAAAGCAACGCCCAGCGCGCAAAAGGCAGAGAAAACTCCGGCGATCTCATCTTTTCGATCATAGCCACGGCAGCACAGCATGAACATGCCGATGGCACAGAGACTGCCGACAAAAAGGTTCCGCATCCCCGTGTAGTAGTAGCCACTGATTGAGCTTTCCGTGAGGTGGTGTCGCAGAATCCACAACGGAATCGAGAGCGCAAAGGGAAGTCCTAACGCGACTGCCCCGACAGCTTTCCTGAGGGCCAGGTAAGAAAGAACGATGGGATCTTTCGCTCCAGGTGCCAGAAGCATGATACGCCTCCAGTTCATTGTGAGGGAATTGCCCGACCAATACCGGACAGCTTAAAGCAAACTGCGAAAAAGGCAAGAAACAAGGACTTTCCGATCCGCACGATAAGCGTTGCCTGGCGGGTGGGACAGGCTTTCGAATTGCGTGGCGCCTTTTGGGTGTGGTTTTACAAGGGTGCAGGTTTTAACTTTGTTTTTGGCGGAGACTCATTCTCATTCCAACAGGGCCGCGACACCGGAGATATCCCAAACGTGGCCGGTCACACCAGCGGCCATTGCCGGGGTAACGCGTATCCTTTGGTGAACCCGGGAAGAAGTTATAGCAGCGGATTGCAATAATGGAATCTATCTAGGAGGGGAGACCAGTCGCCGGCGCTTCAGCACCACAAAGGTGAGTGCTCCTATAATGAGGCCTGATTCAATCCAATACTCAGCTGGATTGCCTTTGAATAAGAAAGCCGTGCCAATGATGGCAAATGCCCAGACAAGTGACCAAACTAATGGCCGACGTTCCAAGCTTCTTGGAGTTAGATATCATAGTAAGCACTGTAGCATGGATTGGTCATGCCATCTCGGGGTGACCTAACCGCTGATGGGAAGGTGACCCATATGAGACAGAATCCAAATTCTCGATATGCGAGGATTGTTGCCTCAAACATGAAGGCACCGGAAAGGTGCGCGAAGTACGGTATCAAGAACCAGGAGCCCCCGCTCTCCGGCTGGAAGCAGTTCACATGCGCAAAGTTCAGCTACTTTTTCGACGGTTCCGTGAAGCCTTTCACGGATTATTTCCTAGACTTTGGAGGGTTTACAAGCAGAGCCGATTGCTTCGCATTGCTCCGTGGTTGCTGCCGTCCCCCTTGCGCTTATCCTGTGCGGGATTATTTACATCAGCTACAACCGAACGGATTTGCCCGATTCACACGCGTTCATTCGCTTTGAGCCTCCCACCATGGGCCATATCTACGATGCGAATGGCCACGTCCTCATTGCGCTAGCGAGGGAACGCCGGGAAATCATCCAATATAAGGATGTTCCTGACGTCCTGCGGCAGGCGATCCTTTCGGCCGAGGATGAGAACTTTTTCTCACACGCGGGTGTGGATTTTTCCGTTTTTCCTCGAATGCTCGGCAAGACCAACGTTCACGCCTTGTTCGCCAACGTCGGGGGCACAGGCGGCGAGAATGCCGCAGAGCACGCGCAGGTGTTTCCTCAAGGCGGCTTACCAGCGCAGAGATGGGCGTGGCAAGACCGTTTTTACGAACGAGTGAAGAACGTCTGCCGGAAGCACGGCAGGAACTGCGCGCAGAATCGTCGGCGCCTTGGTCAGGCCCCCATCAACCGAGCTTACCTCTGAGGCGACTACGGCCACAGTATTATTGCTTGCGTTTGACGCGAGGGTGCAGGGAGGGCCAGCGGGCGAAGATCGAGGTTGTGAGGCCGCCACGGGGGGTGAATTCGCCCCGGACGACGCACCACTCCGGGCGAACGGCGGCCACGATGTCGTGGAGAATTTTGTTCACGGCGTTTTCGTAGAAGATGCCCAGGCTGCGGTAGGCGAGGAGATACATCTTGAGTGCTTTTAGCTCAATGCAATCCTTCTTTGGCATGTATTGGATGGTGATGGTGCCGAAGTCGGGGAGACCGGTCTTGGGGCAGACGGAGGAGTATTCGGGAAAACGCGTAGTAATGACGTAGCCGGGAAATTGATTGGGCCAGGTCTCGAGCGCGGGCAGTTTTGCTTTGACCCCAGCGCGGGCGTGTTCTGCGGTGTAATCGGGCATGTGCGCTCCTCAAGCTTATTGTATCGCGACGAGAGGCAGACTTTCTCTTGCGGACTTCCGCGCTTTTCGCCTACTCTTGTCAAGGAGAAAGCCGATCAGCACGAGCCTTACAAGCTGCCCGGTTTGTCACAGTGCGAACTGTCGGCGTTCCAAACGCCGGTCGGTGCTGGATTATTTCTTCAGTCTCGCGAGCATCCTCCCGTGGCGCTGCGCATCCTGCGAGTTACGATTTCACGCTCGGCTCTTGCCACTTCGCACCTTCTTCTACGCTCATTGCGGGATTTGCGGCAACCTGGAATTGCAGCGCATTTCTGCCGAGCATGTGCCGGGTGTGACTTGGATTCCCGGGCGGATCCTCGGGCTCCCGGCGCTACGCTGCGCACCCTGCCGGCACAAGTTTTTTTCCATGCGACCGCTGCGAAGGGAAGAGCGGCCCGTGGCGGCCGCCCACGGCGAGTAGCAAATCCTTGAGGCCGTGAATTGCGATGCCGGACTTCTGATGGAGCGGAAACGCGCCATCGCCAAGGATGCCGGCGAAAGTGGCCAGATCCTGGCCGCACGCTTTAGACGAAAGAACTAGCGTCTACTGCACGAAACCGACGTTCGGCGCCGGTGTGCTCCCTTCCGGTGACTCCTTGATCGTGCCGAACTGCGCTTCGTACCGCGCTAGATTCTCTCCCAGCGCCCGCCAGATGCGTTTCGCATGCCCCGGGCTGACGATCATACTGTTCAGCAGTTTTCCTTGTGCACCGTTCGGAAAAATATAGATAAAGTTCATGGTGAACTCTTCCAGATTGTGGTGAATCATCACCAGGTTGCTGTATTGCCCCTGCAACTCCTTCTCGTCGGCTTTGATCTGCACCTGGCCCTGTACGGGCTGCTGTTGATCCATTTCGTTTCTCTCCCGGAACGCCGTTTCGAACTTACCATAAGCCCCCTCGGTTCGCATGATCGGCGCTCCTCGCCGGAGGCTGCGCCATGTCTGTTAGCCAGCACTTGCTTATCCGGTTGTTTCAGGTCGCCACCAGCCCTGGCTGTGCATGCCCCGGCGAAGCCCAAGGTGTCGTGGTTTGCTGAAGCAACCAGATAAGGAGAAGCCAGCAAGACATGGAGTCTACACATGGAGTCCCATTGACAAGCGAACCTATTAAGTGTAGTTTAGCATTGTTATTTAGCATAGTTAACTTCAGATATGGCACGAACGGTCCCGCCACAACTCGAAACCAACCCGCCCGTCTCCGGAGAAACTCCGGCCGGCTTCTTCTCCCCCGCGGCGACGCCCGCGAGGGTTTCCCTGCCGTCCTTGCCGGAATCTCATCGCAGCATCCCTTTTTCTTCCGGGGCTTCCTGGTTCCGCAAGATCCTGGCCTTTGCCGGCCCGGGGTATCTCGTGGCCGTCGGTTACATGGACCCCGGCAACTGGGCCACGGACATCGGCGGCGGGTCAAAGTTCGGCTACACGCTTCTGAGCGTCATCCTCATCAGCAACCTGATGGCGATGTTTTTGCAAGCTCTCTCCGCAAAGCTCGGAATTGCCACCGGGCGTGATCTGGCCCAAGCGTGCCGCGAACAATACTCTCGCCGTACCGGCCTATTTCTCTGGGTGGTCTGTGAGATCGCCATCGCCGCCTGTGACCTTGCCGAGGTTCTGGGCTCGGCAGTTGCCTTGAAACTTCTTTTTGGCTTGCCGCTGCTAGCCGGCGTTCTCATCACTGCATTCGACGTTCTCATCGTTCTGGCACTGCAGGGGCGCGGCTTTCGCCTTGTCGAAGCCTTCGTCGTCACGCTCATCGCCTCAATCGCAGCTTGTTTCGCTTACGAAATCTTTTTCGCTCATCCTGTTTGGCGCGAAGCGGCTATCGGATTCATCCCCCGTGCCGAAATCCTCCGCAACCGCGAAATGCTCTACATCGCCATCGGCATCCTTGGCGCCACGGTCATGCCGCACAATCTTTACCTTCACTCCAGCATCGTGCAAACGCGCGCCTTCGGGTCCTCCACGCGCGACCGGCGCGAAGCGGTGCGCTACGCCATATTCGATTCCACGCTCGCCCTCGGCTTTGCGCTTTTTATCAATGCGGCGATCCTCGTTCTTGGCGCCGCTGCTTTCCACACCCGCGGCCTTCACAACGTCGCCGAAATCGCCGACGCCTACAAACTTCTCACCCCCGTCCTCGGAGCGAGCCTCGCCAGCACGCTTTTCGCTTGCGCTTTGCTCGCCTCGGGCCAGAACTCCACGCTCACCGGCACACTGGCCGGCCAGATCGTCATGGAAGGCTTTCTCGACATTCGCCTCAAGCCCTGGCTTCGCAGGCTCATCACCCGCTCCCTCGCCATCATTCCTGCGGCCCTGGTCATTGGTTTTGCCGGCGAGAACAAAGTCACCTCGTTGCTCATTCTCAGTCAGGTGATTCTCAGTTTTCAGTTGCCCTTCGCAGTGATTCCCCTGATCCAGTTCACCAACAGCCGCGCCAGGATGGGAGAATTCGCAAATTCGCGCCTGACGACCGTGGTCGCCTGGATCGTCGCCGCCGCCATCCTCTTCTTCAACGCCGAACTCCTCTGGCTCATTTTCCGTTCTTAGTCGGAGCACGGCACGCTCGCCGCCGCGTTTGCTTTCGTTGTTCTCTCTGTTGTGCGAGAATTTTCCTGGTCGCCATGTCCACTGACGCGCAGCCCAAACTCAAGACGCGCAAAATTCTTTTCGCCTCGCTTCTCGCCCTTGTTTGCATCGTGCTCGTTTATGCCGTTTTCCAGAGGGACAAACCATGGGTCGTACCTGAGGAAGTCAAGAAACTCAAGAATCCCCTCCCGCCCTCGGAATCCACTCTGAAGGCTGCCAGGGGGATTTACATGGACGAGTGCGCCCAGTGCCACGGCGAACACGGCAAGGGCGATGGCCCCGAAGCCACGATGCACTCTCTGGCTCCTGCCGACCTCACCGACACCAGGCACATGAACTCTGTCACTGAAGGCGAAATCTTCTACCAAATCAGCGAAGGCAGAAAGCCGATGCCCTCGTTCAAGAAACGCTTGACCGAGGATCAACGCTGGGGGCTAGTTCTTCTCGTCCGCTCCTTCTCCGCTCCTTCCGCGTTGCCAATCCACGAAAAGCACGCTGACGCTGCTAAAAACACAACCGCGTCCTCGAAAGACTGATCTTTCGGCATGAACCTCTCTTCCCAAACCCCGTGCTGTGGATATATTCTCATTTCGTTCTATTCACACTTTCAAGGAGAGTCATGCGCAAGATTTTGCTCGTCCTCCTCTTCCTCTTTATGCTGTCGCCGCTGGCCTACTCCGCACCAGGCGCAGTCCGATGCGGCAAATTACTCGATGTTCGCTCCGGTCAGATGCTTAGCGACCAGCTGGTGGTCTTCGATGCCTTTGGTACGATCACCTCAGTCAGCTCATCGTCTTCTACGAAGCTCCCGAACGGCGTCACCGCGATTGATCTTTCGAATGCCACGTGTCTCCCTGGGCTGGTCGATGTGCACACGCATCTCACGGGAGATCCTTCCAGCCATGGCTACTCGCGGCTGGGCATTTCCGTTCCGCGCGAAGCTGTCACCGGCGTGAAGAACGCCCGTCTCACGCTCCGCTCTGGCTTTACCTCCGTTCGCAACGTCGGCGCCCACGGTTACACCGACGTCGCTCTCCGCGATGGCATTGACGCAGGCGATGTCGAGGGTCCCCGTATGCGCGTCTCCGGTCCGGCGCTTGGCATCACCGGAGGTCACTGCGACAACAATCTTCTTCCTTCTGAATTTCACTACAAAGCAGAAGGCGTGGCCGACGGGCCCTGGGCGGCGCGCGCCAAAGTCCGAGAAACCGTCAAGTACGGCGCCGACGTCATCAAGGTCTGTGCTTCCGGCGGTGTTCTCAGCAAAGGCGATCAGCCCGGCACACCCCAATTCACTCTCGAAGAGATGCAGGCCATTGCCGAAGAAGCCCATAAACTCGGCCGCAAAGTCGCCGCTCACGCACACGGCACGCAATCCATCAAAGACGCCATACGGGCTGGCATCGATTCCATCGAGCACTCCAGCTTGATCGACGACGAAGGCATCGCCCTCGCCAAGCAGCACGGAACTTATCTCGTTTTCGACATCTACAACGACGACTACATTCTCCAGGAAGGCGCGAAGGCCGGAATGCTGCCCGAGTCCATTGAAAAAGAAAAGAAGATCGGGCGTCTCCAGCGTGAAAATTTCCGCCACGCCTATCAGTCCGGCGCGAAGCTGGCCTTTGGCACCGATTCCGGTGTCTATCCGCACGGTGACAATGCCAAACAGTTTGCCAAAATGGTCGAATGGGGGATGAAGCCTCTCGAGGCCATTCAGGCCGCCACCGTCAACGCCGCGGATCTGCTCGGCTGGGCCGATAAGATTGGTGCGCTGGAGACTGGTCACTATGCCGATCTGATCGCCGTGAGCGGTGACCCGGCTTCTGACGTGCATGTTCTCGAATCCGTCAAGTTCGTGATGAAGGGCGGCACCGTCGTCCGCAACGATCTCGCGGCAAAATAGGGGAAGCAGGGAGCGGAGCAGCGCGCCTACCCGCTGCCCGCTCCCCTCGGTTCAAAATGTTCGCCGCACGAGTTTTAGATTATCGTCTTGCATTTCTCTTCCTCGCCGCACTCAGTCTCGGCACGGCGGTTCCACTTGCCTTCGGCTGGGCCCGCGTTCTTCCCGAAGAGCCCCTGCCATTTGGAAACGCGGAAGATTCGTTCCGCCGGACAAGGAACAGCCCAGCCGCGCCTGTACTCAGGAGCAAGAAGCGCGATCCTTTCGCGATCGTCCTTCTGCTTTGCGTCACGGTGAGCTATGCCTGCCAGCTTCCTGGAGTTCCACGCGGCATGGGCTTCGGTTCTATCCCCACGGTGATTCCACATAACACAGGTGGCCGGATTGAATTTGCCGCCATCTGGTTCCTTGTGTTGATTCCCGGTTTTGCTTCCGTCTACTCACTTCTTTGCCCCAACTTCCTGCGTGTCCCGCTGATCGCCGCAGGTATGATGATTCTTCTGCTCTGGCTATTTGTCGCTCCGCTTCGAGCGGCCCTCGAAGCAGTCCCCTAGACGCAGACACCCAGAGTCGGTAAATAAACAGCGGGCCGTCAACCGCCGGCCCGCTGTTGTTAGGTCTGTGTCTCAGTGCCCTTGTGGCCGGCTATTTTCGGCTTACGCTGTAGCCGCCTTCACTTGCCCCAGCGCCGCCACAACTTCTCTCAAATCCGGCACCACCGGGATGTCGTAGTTCTTAAACCACGCCACCTTGCCCGTCTTGTTGACGATGGCGATCGCCCGGCCCGTTATCCCTTTGTCCGTCAGGTACACCCCATACTTCTCGCTCATCGCTCCCCGCGGATGAAAATCGGCCAGCAGTGAATACTTGATTCCCATCTTCTCCGCGAACGCCTTGTGCGACCACACGCTGTCCACGCTTACGCCAAGCACTTCTGCGTCCAGCGTTTCGAACGCCTTCATATCGTTCACGAAGCACACATGCTCGTTTGTGCACGTCGGGCTCCAGTCCAGCGGGTACCACACAAGTACGACGTTCTTTTTCCCCGCGAAATCAGAGAGCTTCACTTCCTTCTTTTCCTGATTCAATAGCGTAAAATCCGGCGCCGTCTGTCCCACCACGATACTCATACTCTTTCCTCCTATGTCACTCAGATCTCACCCAGCATCTTACCCAATCCTTGCGTCCCGCACCAAGTTCCAGTTCCCGCCATTCTGGTTGCCCTCCATCCTGCCACTATTCCGTATCCGGCTCTCCTCCGTATCCTCTCGGTTAATTTCGTTCCTTCTTTTTGACCTCGGCAGTAGACTCTGCTCAGGAGAACCCTATGAGCGCCGAAGCCGTTGGTCGCCACTCCATCATGCCCCTGGGCGATCTCGTCCGTTTATACCGCTGCCACGCCGGCACGTTTGGCGAGCCGGTTGCGCTTTCTGCCTTCGGTTTGACGAGTGCAGAAACGGAACGTCTCTTCTCCGGTTATGACGAGGACTATCACATCAGCCGCTTCTTCCATTTCTCTGAAGCCGCTGGCGAGAAATTCTTGGTCAACGAAATCCCCGCCACCCACGTTTCCCTCGACGCCGAAATCGAAACAATTCTTTAAGACTGCATCCTTCCGTCCGCGCTATTATTTTCATTTGAAAAAATCCGGTTTTTGACTACGCTACACCCACGCCGGAGGTCATCGAATGGCTGGTGTTCCAACTTCTCTGCCGGAATCTCGTCTCGGCAGCACCCTGCGCCGCGACGCCTGGTGGATGGAGATCCTCCCTGTGGTTATTGTGCTCGGCGGTTTTGGCGCTTACGCCACGCTCCGCGCCTTCGAAAATGCCTACTATTCCTGGGGACCGTATCTCTCGCCCTTTTATTCGCCGCTCATCGACCCGCAGCATCGCTGGTGGCCTTTCTCTCCAGCACTGCTGATTCTCGTTGGTCCTTTGGGCTTTCGCGCTACGTGCTACTACTACCGCAAAGCTTACTACCGCGCGTTTTTCCTCGACCCGCCCGCCTGCGCCGTCGGTGAATCTCCTCGCCGGAATTATCGCGGCGAAACAGCTTTTCCCTTCATCCTTCAAAACCTCCATCGCTATTTCTTCTACCTGGCCGTTCTCTTCATAGCGTTTCTCTGGCACGACGCCTTCCGATCTTTTTTCTTCGATGGCCGCTTCGGCGTTGGTGTCGGTACGCTTGTCCTCACACTCAACGTCGCTCTCCTTTCGCTCTACACGTTTTCCTGCCACTCGCTCCGTCATCTTGCCGGAGGCAAGCTCGATTGCTTCTCTTGCGCGACCTTCGGCCGTTCCCGCTTCGCTACCTGGCGCGTTTCCACTTTTCTGAACGAGCGCCACATGCTCTTCGCCTGGTGCAGCCTCTTCTCGGTCGGCTTCGCTGATTTCTATGTGCGCATGGTGGCCTGCGGGACCTTTCGGGACCTGAGGCTCCTGTGACCACAAACTACGAGACCCGCGAGCACGACGTTCTCATCATCGGCGCCGGCGGCGCAGGATTGCGGGCGTCGCTCGAAGCGCTCGCCCAGGGCGCCTCCGTCGGCGTGGTTTGCAAATCGCTTCTTGGCAAAGCGCACACCGTCATGGCCGAAGGCGGCATCGCCGCGGCCATGGCCAACGTGGACGCCGCCGACAATTGGAAAACACATTTTTGCGACACCATGCGCGGCGGAAAATTTCTCAACAATTGGCGCATGGCCCAGCTTCACGCCCAGGAATCTCCCGATCGGGTCCGCGAACTCGAGCAGTGGGGCGCCCTCTTCGACCGCACCGAGAACGGTGACATTCTGCAGCGCGCTTTCGGTGGCCACACCTTCAAACGTCTCTGCCATGTTGGAGACCGCACGGGCCTTGAAATGATTCGCACGCTGCAAGACCGCGGCGTCCAGCAGGGCATCGATGTCTACATGGAGTGCACCATTACCCGCCTTCTCATCGACAGCGGCCACGTGACGGGTGCCTTTGCCTATTGGCGCGAGACCGGCCGCTTCATCGTCTTCAAAGCCAAGTCCATCGTCATCGCCACCGGTGGCATCGGCAAAGCCTGGCGCATCACTTCCAACTCCTGGGAATACACTGGCGACGGCATGGCCCTCGCGTACGAAGCCGGCGCCGAGCTCATGGACATGGAATTCGTCCAGTTTCATCCCACCGGAATGGTTTGGCCCCCTGGCGTCCAGGGAATTCTCGTCACTGAAGCGGTACGCGGTGAAGGCGGCATCCTGCGCAACAAAGCGGGCGAGCGCTTCATGGAAAAATACGATCCCAAGCGCATGGAACTCTCCACGCGCGACGTCGTGGCCCGCTCTATCTACACCGAGGTCAAGGAAGGCCGCGGCACCGAACACGGTGGCGCCTACCTCGACATCTCTCACAAGCCCGCCGAATACGTGAAGAAAAAACTTCCCAGTATGTACCACCAGTTCAAGGAACTCGCCGACGTGGACATCACCAAGGGCCCCATGGAAGTCGGTCCCACGTGCCACTACATGATGGGTGGCATCCGCGTGGACGCCGAGACTGCGCAGTCCACCATTCCCGGGTTGTTTGCCGCAGGCGAAGCGGCCGCTGGTCTTCACGGTTCGAATCGCCTCGGCGGAAATTCGCTCTCCGATCTCCTGGTCTTCGGCCGTCGCGCCGGACTTGCGGCCGCTGAATACGCCAAGCGCGCTTCCGCTTCTTCCTTCGATAACTCGCAAATCGAGCAAGCCGAAAAAGAATTGCTTGCTCCCTTTTCCAACTCCGGCGCGGAAAGTCCTTATGCTGTTCATCGTGACCTGCAGGAAGTGATGCAGAATCTCGTCGGGATTTATCGTACAAAAGAAGATTTGGAAAAGGCGCTCGTCGAGCTGGAAAAACTAAGAGTCCGCGCCGCCAAAGCCAGTGTCGAAGGTTCGCGTCTCTTCAACCCCGGCTGGCATCTCTCGTACGACCTGAAAGCCATGCTCATCGTCTCTGAGGCTGTCACTCACAGCGCGTTGGCCCGCACCGAGAGTCGCGGAGCCCACAGCCGTATCGATCATCCGAATCTCGACCCCATCTGGGAGAAGAAACACAACATCATTGTCCGGGAGACCGGCGCTATGAAACGTCGCGAATCTCCCATTGAGGCCATGCCCGAGGAACTTAAGCAGATTCTTGCCGAGGACAAGTCGTGAACCGTCTCTCGATTTGTCCGAGCGAATGATTGGAAGAACGATTGCAATGGATTCTCCTTGGATAATGTTCGGGCCGCCAGACAAGAGCCGCGAGTACTTCGCTCTTCTGTCTTGCCTGCCACTAAACAAGTACCGCGCGATTCCCGGTTTCCTTCGCTTCTCGTCACAGATTCAGAAGCAGTTGCGCGCCACTCCCGGAGTCATCGGGTACTCCCTCCGCGCCAAGCTTTTTAGCCGCAATTTTTGGACTCTCTCTGCCTGGGCAGACGAAAAGGCTCTGACGGATTTCGTCGCGAAAATTCCGCATGAGCAAGCCATGCAAGCCATGATGCCTCACATGGGTCCGACGAAGTTCACCAAGTGGAAAGTTCTGGGATCGGCACTGCCTCTGCAGTGGGAAGAAGCCCTACAGCGCTCGAAAAAAGGGGAACCAACATGAAAGAAGCGACCCTGCGTGTTTTTCGCGGCGATTCGAATGGCGGGCAAACCGTTGACTATCGCGTTCCCGTCGCGCCCGGCATGGTTGTCCTCGACGCGCTCCATTACATTCAGGGACACCTCGCTCCCGATCTCGCCGTTCGCTGGAATTGCAAGGCAGGGAAGTGTGGCTCTTGCTCTGCGGAAGTCAACGGCCGCCCTCGCTTGACTTGCAAAACGCGCATGGATGATCTTCCGCAAGATCAGCCTATCACCGTCCTTCCCATGAAATCCTTTCCCCGAATCAAAGACCTTGTCACCGACGTTTCCTGGAACTATCGTGTCAACAGCAAAATCCCTCCCTTCGAACCCCGCAAGGGAGTGGAATGGAAAATCTCCCAGCTCGATGTGGACCGCGTCCAAGAGTTTCGAAAGTGTATCGAATGCTTTCTCTGCCAGGACGTGTGCCACGTCCTGCGCGAACACGACAAGAAGGAGCAGTTCGCGGGCCCACGTTTCTTCGTTCGAATCGCCGGCCTCGAAATGCATCCCCTCGACGCCCGCAACCGCGCCGGCCTGCTCAAGGATCGACTCGGCCTGGGTCTCTGCAACATCACAAAATGTTGCACTGAGGTCTGCCCCGAAGAGATTCGAATCACCGACAATGCCATCATCCCTCTCAAAGAGCGCGTGGTGGACGAGTTTTATGATCCGTTGACCATGCTGTTCCGGAAGATCCGCGGCCGGTAGCTCAGCCATTCGGCTGCGCCTCGTGAGCTCGCCGGGCAAGAATTCTTTGATTGTTAGGTTTGACCGATGGGTCACGAAACAGGAGGTTCTATGGAACACCAACTCAAGTCCATCTCCAAACCCGGCATCCCCGAGGCCATCGCCAAAGTCGAACTCTACCGTTATCTCAACGAGCCCGAAGAGGCCGAATCCATTTGCCGGGACATCCTCGCCGTTGATCCCGGCCATCAGCTCGCTCGCCGCATGCTCGGTCTTGCCATCACCGACCAATTTATCGGCGCTGCGAATGATCGCTATATCGAGGCGCAGTCTATCTTTCAGGGACTGCGCGATCCCTACGAACGGCTTTACTACACCGGTTTATTGCACGAACGCCACGCCAAGACACAGCTCCTGGTGGGCTACGCTCCGCACGTTCTCCTGCCGCTGGTTGAAGAAGCCATGCGCTGCTTTGCCGATGCGGAAAAGATTCGGCCGGCCGGCAATGACGACAGCATTCTCAGATGGAATCGTTGCGTCCGATTGCTGGAAAGCCGGCCCGACTTTCATTTCGAGCGCGGACCCGCGGCCTTTGATACCGAGGATATGCCGCCTATCAACTCGCCTGCACGCCGCGCGGGCGGCCATGACTGAGGGTTAAGTCGATCTCCTAGACCGTTACTACACGCTGGAATCGCCGCGAAAGCTTTTCATGCTCTTCGCCAATTTGCCGCGGCAGACGCTCGCCGAACTTGCGGAAAAACTGTTTCGAATCTTCCAGCTCCGTCTCCCAATCTTCCGTGTTCACGCGCAGCAATTCGCTCACCGCTTCCTCTGAAATCTTCATTCCCTCCAGCGTCAGCCCGTTCTTTGCCGGAACGTAACCGATGGGCGTCTCATTCGCTGCGCCGCGGCCTTCCACGCGCTCCAGAATCCACTTTAGCACGCGCACGTTTTCGCCATAGCCAGGCCACAGGAATTTTCCGTCCGCGCCTTTGCGGAACCAGTTCACGTGAAAGATCTTCGGTGGTTTCGGTATTCTCTTTCCCATCTCCAGCCAGTGCCCAAAATAATCCGCCATGTTGTAGCCGCAGAAAGGCAGCATGGCCATGGGGTCCCGCCGCGTAATCCCAACGTCGCCCGTCGCGGCCGCGGTAGTCTCGCTCGCCATCGTCGCGCCCACGAACACTCCGTGCTGCCAGTCGAACGATTCGTACACCAGCGGCGCCACCCGTGCTCTTCGCCCGCCAAAAATGAACGCTGAAATCGGCACGCCTTCGGGCGCTTCCCACTTCGGCGAAATGCTTGGCGACTGCTGCGCCGGCACGGTGTATCGCGCATTCGGATGCGCCGCCGCGCCTTTGGAGGGGTCCCACGCCTCGCCCTTCCAATTGATCAACCACGCCGGCGCCTCGGTCCCAATTCCTTCCCACCATGGCTCCCGCTCCAAAGTCATCGCCACGTTCGTAAACAGCGTGTTCTTGTGCAGCGCCCCCATCACGTTCTGATTGGTTTTCATTCCCGTTCCCGGGGCCACGCCAAAAAATCCTGCTTCCGGATTGATCGCGCGCAAGTACCCATCGTCCCCAATTTTCATCCATGCAATGTCGTCGCCCACCGTCCAAACGCGGTAGCCCTGGCTCTCCAGCGCCGACACCATCATCGCCAGGTTCGTTTTTCCGCAAGCGCTTGGAAACGCCGCGGCCATGTATGTCACTTTGCCTCCCGGCGATTCCAGACCCAGGATCAGCATGTGCTCGGCCATCCATCCCTGCTCGCGCGCCATTACGCTGGCAATCCGCAACGCAAAACATTTTTTCCCCAGCAGCGCGTTTCCGCCGTAACCCGACCCCACACTCCAGATCAATTTCTCTTGCGGGAAGTGCATGATGTACCGTCGCATAGGGTCCAGGTCGCCCAGCGTATGCAGCCCCGGAACAAACTCGCTTGACGCACCAAGCCGCGCCATCGCCACCTTGCCCATCCGCGACATGATCCGCATGCTCGCCACCACATACGGACTGTCCGTCACTTCCACGCCCACTTTGCTGATCGGCGAGCTCATCGGGCCCATCACGTACGGAACCACATACATCGTCCGGCCGCGCATCGCTCCATCCAGGAGCACACCCACCTTATGTTTCGCCGCCCCCGGGTCCATCCAGTTGTTCGTCGGGCCAGCATCTTCCCTTTCAGGCGAGCAGATGTATGTCAGATGCTCGGTCCGTGCCACATCATTCGGACTGCTACGATGCAGATAACAATTTGGGTAGGTCTTCTCGTTCAGCGCGTAGGAATCCTTTCCGCGCAGCATCTCCGCGATCATCCGCTGGTACTCCGCTTCGGATCCGTCGCAATACACCACGCGGTCCGGCTTCGCCAGATTCGCTGCTTCATCGACCCAGGTTTCCAGTGGAGTTGCCACTCTAATCTCCCCGCCGGTGCAGCATTTCGCCTCCACATTGTCCAAAGTGCGGCGCCCCGGTCGCTTGCGGCGCCGACTACACTCCGGATGAAGACCCCGACCATGTTGGGGTCCTGAAGCGAATGGACTCGGCCGTGCCAGCTGGCCCATGCAAAGGTGGGAGCTTCCGGCCAGGCTGGCAGGCTTTTTGTTGCTACCCGCCCACAGTCTATGTTACCGCTCGCCGCCCGTGCAAGCCGCCTCCTGCCGTACCGCCGCCTTCCAGGCGGAATCTTTCTCTTCCTTTTCTCCTTACTTCATTACTTCTCTCCTGCTGTAAACTCGTCTCCCTTGTCTCCCCAATGCGAACTCGGCCGTTTGCGCATCGTACTTGTCAGCCCCCGCAATCCCCTCAACATCGGCGCCGCCGCCCGGGCGATGAGCAACTTCGGCTTCCTCCATCTTCGTGTGGTGAATCCCTATGAGCTGGCTTTTCGCGAAGCGCGCTCCGCGGTCGGCGCCGCGCCGCTGCTCGCTCGCGCCGAGGAGTTCAAGACCCTCGCCGAAGCCGTCGCGGACTGCACTCTCGTCGTCGGAACCACCGCCGTCGGCCTCCGTCAATTGCAGCACCCCGTCCGGCGCCTCGAGCGAGCCGCTCCCCTCATCCGCAAACGCCTTGCGGCCAGCCCCGTCGCCCTTCTCTTTGGTTCAGAGAAGCGCGGCCTCTCGAATGAAGACCTCAGCCACTGCGATTGGTTGCTGCGCATCCCCACCCGCGAAGAACATCGCTCCATGAACCTCGGCCAGGCCGTAGCCGTCTGCCTCTATGAACTCGCACGCAATCCCCAAGCCGTCCCGCATCCCCCCAAGCCCATCGCCGCCACCGCCGCCGATCTCGAGCGCCTCACCGCGCTCTTGCTCGACGCCCTTCGCTCCAGTGGCTACTTGAAATCGAGTCCAAGTGGCTCCCAGAGGAGACGCTCTGGCGCCCCCACCGAGGAAAAAATCCGGCGCCTCGTCCGCCGCCTCCAGCTCTCCGCCACCGATGCCGAACTCACTCTCGGCATCCTTCGGCAAATCTTCTGGAAACTCGTTTCGGACAAAACTCCCTTGCGCTGAGGATTTCTTTTCGTCCGGCGTCTTGAAACATGTTTCCACTCTAAGAGAAAGCTAATGAATTCCTGCTGCTTCCCTCATCAGACTGGTCACTTTTCGATTTTCCACTCCCCACCGTCGACCCTTTCATCCATCGAAACTCACAATCAATGCCCTGTTCACTGTTTGTGTTCACTCTGGTACAGTTTTCCGCCGTGCTGCGCTGGAAGATGGTATTCTTATGATTGCCTATTACGTTCTGCACACCGGGCATTCACACAGTAAACAAAGCAGATCGCCGGAGAGCACATGGAATTGACCGTAACGCAACAAGAGCGCCCCTGGGACCGGCCCTTCTGGAAACCCGTTCGCGGCAAAGAAGCCGTCTTCGCTTATATCGTCCTCATTCACGTTCTCGCGGTCGTCGGGCTGATCCTCTTCCCGGTGCCAAGCCTCAAGGTTGTCGGCATGACTTTGCTCAGCATCGCTTTTGGCGGTCTCGGCACGACCGTCTGCTATCACCGCATGCTCGCCCACAAGACCCTCAAGACCAACCGGATCGTCGAGCAAATTTTGATCTTCTGGGCCGTCTTCAACGGCTCCGGCCACCCTGCGAGCTGGGTCGCGTATCATCGCCTACACCATTCGGTTACCGACACGCCGGAGGACATCTCCAGTCCCAAGCAAGGCGGCTTCTGGTGGGCACATCTTCGCTGGCTCTATCAAACTCAGCCCGCCGACAAGAAGCGCTGGGCGCCTGAACTCACCGGCGGCGTGTACAAAATCTGGGGATGGGCCGAAACGCCCGTCATTGTCTTCTCGATCTGCATCGGTCTGATTCTCGGCTTCGGATGGATGGGCTTCTTCTGGATGGGTGCTATCCGCCTCGTCTACTCGCTGCACATGCAGTGCCTGGTGAACAGCCTCACGCATCTCAATCATGTCGAACAAGGCGATTCCAGCATGAATGTCTGGTGGCTTGGCCCGTTCCAATTGACCGCGTGGGGCGAGAACTGGCATCAAAACCATCACACTCACGCCGGTTCTGCGCGACTTGGCCTTCGCTGGTATCAGACCGACATCGGCTGGTATTTCATCTGGATGCTCGAGGCCGTCGGACTGGCCCATTCGGTCAAGCGCCCCCGCGCGTCGTAGCCCGCTGCGTGCTACCCGGCCAGCTTTGTCCTAAACTGTAGATGCGGGCCTTAGCCTCGCGTCTTGCGCTTCATGTACGCACAAAAGTTCAACGTCAGCGTAGTGATTCGCGGCGAATCCCGTGCTTGCCCGCTCGATTGGCTCGATCAATTCTGCATGCGCAACTTCACCAACTCCGCCGATTTTGACGACACACTTCCCGTGGCTGATGGCAAGGTCGAAGCCAGTTTCCGCCTTTCTCCCGAGCGCTTCTCGGAAGGCCTCGCCGCCTGGCTTACGCAGCGCGGCAAAGGCGAAGGCCAGCCCGTGGCGGTACAGGTCACTCGCGAATAGACTTTTGGAACTTCCCCGTGAGAGCACTGTCCACAGAGATAAACAGTTCTAGGCTGCGGAATCCCGCTTTTCGCCCCGGAGCACGGCGCGAATTTCCGGCAAAGCCGCCAGCGTCGCTGCCTCGCCGGCTGCAATCATCTCCGGGGTCTTGCTGAAATCGTCCCACACAAAAGGTTTCACGTCCGGCTCGATGACTATGTCCGCCTGCGTCCGCCAGGAGAGATCGCTATGCCGTTGGATGATGTTGAAGGAGCGGCTGAGGACGTCCGTGAACGTGCGCGGCTGTTCGATGTTGTCCGCTTCCAGGTAAACGGCGATGACCACGTCCGCGCCAAGAAGCAAAACGCCCTCGACTGGTACCGGCGCGGTGACGAATCCGTCGACCAGCGTCCGCCCCTCAAATTGAATGGGCACAAAAAGGCCGGGATAAGCGCAGGAACCGCGCAGCGGCGGCGCGATGGGCCCGTGGGAATAGTAGACGGAAACTCCTGCGGTGATGTCCGTGGTGGCGATAGCCAGCGGCGTTTGCAATTCCTCGAAAGTCTTTACGTGAGTGAAACGCTCGAGATATTTTTCCATGCGCTGGTTGGTGGCTAGTCCGAGCCAGGATGGCGTCCAGCGCCCGAAATCCGTGAAGTTCGTGGATGCGCCAACCTTGGCCATTTGGTCGAGCGATGCTCCCGCGCAGTAACCCACGGCGATCAGTGCTCCGACGCTCGTGCCGGCCACGCAATCGATGGGAATTCCAGCTTCGCGCAAAACGCGGAGGACACCGAGGTGCGCTATACCGCGCGCAAAGCCGCCCGCAAGAGCCAAGCCCACGCGCGGGCGCTCCCGGGGTTCGCTCTGCTCGCCGTAGGCGAAGGCGCGAAACTTGTCCTTTGCCGTTCGAAACCAGCCGAGAGTGCTGGAGACTCTGCCTTCTTCCGTCATCCGTCCATTTTAGTACTATATCCAGGGATCTGCCGGTCGTTTGACCCGCGCATGCCGGTTTTGTAACCTGTCCCATGGAACTAAACGGGCCGTGTAAATCCTGTAAAAAGGCGTGCCATGAAACGTCGTATCGAGAAGGCAGTGGTGCTGGGAGCGGGAACGATGGGCTCGCGGATCGCGGCGCATTTCGCGAACGCCGGGCTGCCGTGCGTCTTGCTGGACATTGTTCCCCCGAATTTGCCCGCCGATGCGTCGGCCGGAGAGCGCAACAAAATTGTACGCGCTGGATTGGACGCGGCAAAGAAATCAAAGCCAGCGGCGTTTTTCACCCCGGCGCTTGCGGAAAAAATTGCCATTGGGGACTTCGAGGACGACCTGGCGCGTTGCTCGGAAGCTGATTGGATCATCGAAGCGGTCGCAGAGAATCTGGAAATCAAGCGGAAATTGCTGGCGCGCGTAGCCCAGTTTCGCAAAACTGGAGCCATCGTAACTACCAACACTTCCGGCTTGCCCGTGCGCTTAATCGCAGAGGGTATGAGCGAAGAGTTTCAGCAGCACTGGGCGGGGACGCATTTCTTCAATCCGCCGCGATACTTGAAACTTGTGGAAGTGATCCCCGGGCCGAAGACCTCAGCTGACGTGGTCGAGTCGTTGAGCGAGTTTTGCGACCGGCGGCTGGGAAAAGGCGTGGTGCTGGCAAAAGATACGCCAAACTTCATCGCCAACCGCATCGGAACGTTTTCAATGCTGAATGCGCTGCGCCTGATGGGCACGCTCGGAATGACGGTGGAAGAGGTTGAGGCCTGCACGGGGCCGGCAGTGGGCTGGCCGAAGTCGGCGACGTTTCGAACGGCGGATATCGTGGGTCTCGATGTGCTGGTGCACGTCGTGAAGAACATTTACGAGACGGCGCCGAACGACGAATCTCGGGAAATGTACAAAGTGCCGGCGCTCGTGGAAGAAATGGTCAAGCGCGGCTGGCTCGGAGACAAGACCGGGCAGGGTTTTTATAAGAAGGTAAAGGGCGAAAGCGAAAAGGAAATTCTGACGCTCGATGTGAACACTATGGAGTATCGCGCGCGGCAGAGAGCGAAATTCGCTTCGCTCGAAATGGGAAAAGCGATTGAGGACACCCGGGAGCGGTTGCGCGCGCTGGTGGGGCCCGTGCTGGAAGGGCAGAAGGGTGACAAGGCGCAGCAGTTTTTGTGGGGCGCGCTTTCCGAAATGTGTTTGTATGCCGCTCGACGCGTGCCGGAAATTTCTGACAACGTTGTCGATGTTGACCGCGCGATGCGCTGGGGCTTCGCCTGGGAACTCGGACCGTTCGAAATCATGGATGCCATTGGCGTGAAGGCGTTTGCTGGCCAAGCGCGGAAAGAGGGACGCACGCTGCCGGCGGTCATCGAGAAAGTGCTGGCGAGCGGACGGAAGGGATTTTACGAATCGGAGAAAGGCACGACGACCGTTTTCGATATTGGCAGCGGCGACGCGAAAAAGGTCGAAGAGCCGAAAGGCGTTATCATTCTGAAATCGCTGAAAGATGCGGGCCGCGAAGTGGAGCGCAATTCCGACGCGAGCCTGATCGATCTCGGCGATGGCGTAGTGTGCTGCGAATTTCACGCCAAGATGAATGCCATCGGGGCGGACTTGATCGCCATGCTGCACAAGGGCTTGAAGCGGCTGGAAACGGATTTTGAGGCGATGGTGATCGCGAACCAGGCAGTAAATTTTTCCGTCGGCGCAAACTTGATGCTGGTTCTGGTGGGGGCGCAAGAGCAAGAGTGGGACGAATTGCACATGGCCGTAAAGCAATTCCAAAACATCAATCTGGCGATCAAATACGCGCCTAAGCCGGTGGTGGCGGCGCCGCAGGGACTGGCACTCGGCGGTGGCTGCGAAGTGAGCCTGCACGCGGCAAAGATTCAAGCGGCCGCGGAAGCGTACATCGGCTTGGTGGAAACGGGTGTGGGTCTGATTCCCGGTGGCGGCGGCACGAAGGAAATGCTGATCCGCGCGAATGAACACGCCAGTGGGACCGGCTTCAGCCTGTCCTCTTCTCCGGAATCCGACCTCGATCTTTTCCACGCACTGAAGCCCATCTTTGAAGCGATTGCGATGGCCAAAGTTGGCACGAGCGCGGAGGAATGCCGCGACTTGGGATATTTGCGCCGCGAAGACGGCGTCTCCATGAACCGCGACCGGCTGGTCGCCGACGCAAAGGAAGCCGCGCTTGCGCTCGTGCGTGGCGGCTACAAGCCTCTCGCGGCAAGCTGGCAGGAAGGCGCGCAAACCACGCAGATCAAAGTGCTCGGCGAACAATTTCTTGCCGGCGCCAAGCTCGCCATCCACATGATGCTCCGCGGTGGCTATGCCTCCGAGTACGACGCGCACGTGGGCCGCAAGCTCGCGAACATTCTGGCTGGCGGCGCGCTGTCGTCACCGCAAATGGTAAGCGAGCAATACGTGCTCGATCTCGAGCGCGAAGCCTTTGTTTCGCTCTGCGGGGAAAAGAAAACTCAGGAACGCATTGCACATACGCTCAAAACCGGCAAGCCGCTCCGTAACTAGGAAAACTGTCTCACCTATAACCGCCCAATCGGCGGCACGCGCTCACGTGACGGGGACGGAAAAGTGTTCGTGGAGGATACGCAGCCTCCCTTGACTGTCTCTTTGAAAGACATGAGTGGCGCGCACAAGATCGAGCTTTTCTTCGACACGTTTGCCGCCGCCGACGTCACGGCCGCTGGCCTGAAAATGAAACGTGTAGCTCGCAATGCCTGCATCGGAGCCGATCAGCACGACATCGACGGGACCGAGCTTTAATTCCATGCGCGTGTCGGGACGGAAGTATTCTCTGGAGCGGCGCATCGCGCCCAAACGGCCGGGTTCAGCGCGGCCCATGGAGATCTGAAAAATCGTACTTCCCGGCGCATAGTAGGAATTCAAGAGGTCTTCCGACTTGGCAAGAAACGTGGTCCAGAAAAGTTCAACCGCTTTGCGCACCTCCTCGTTCGTCAGCTTTTCCAAGAGGAACCCTCGCGGACGGCAACAACGCGCCGTTTCCATCTGTGCTTGTCTTATTGTAGTCGTTTGCCTCGCGGCCATTCGCTGGATGTGATTGGAATGTTACGGTCGCGGCACACCGCCACTTCCTCCACAGGTTAAAACAAGAAAAAGGAACATCTAATCGTATAATAACGTATTGCTATGACGATCTTTAGTGCGGTATTCTGCGGATTCGCGGGAGGCGGATGGTGCAGAAGCTATTGGCGCCGAGAGAAGCGGCGAATATTCTGGGCATCAGCTATCCCACCTTGAAGCAGTGGATCTACCACGGAAAAATCAAATCGCTGAAAACGCCGGGCGGACATCACCGCGTGCCGGAGAGCGAGATCGACCGGCTGTTTCCGAAGAAACTGGAGCGCGGAGATGTCGAAACGCGGCGGGGAAATCTTCGGAAGATCAGCGGGCGAAACCAGTTGATCGGGCGCGTGGTGGCGATCAAGTTCAGCGGTCTGCTGGCGCAGGTCACGCTGGCGATCGGAGAGCAGCATATTACCTCGATCATCACGGCGGATGCGGCCAAGGAGCTGCGGCTGAAGCCCGGGGAGCGGGCTGCGGCGCTGATCAAAGCGACCGAAGTAATGATTTTAAGAGTCTGATAGGAGCTGTGATTCGTGACTGTTGGCAAGACAAATTGGCGCAAGTGGTTCCGCATATTCCCCCTCATCATTTCTGTTTTCCTTGCGCAGCATGAGGTGCGAGCACAGGGGCAAGAAATCCGCATAGCGGCGGCGGCCGACCTGAAGTTTGCGATGAGCGAGTTGGCGGAGAAGTTTGAGAAGCAGTCAGGAACGAAAGTGAATGTGACTTACGGATCGAGCGGGAACTTTTTTTCGCAAATGCAGAATGGAGCTCCTTTCGATCTGTTCTTTTCCGCGGACATTGAGTATCCGAGAAGGCTGGAGGCCACGGGACTCGCGGAGCCGGGGACCCTGTACGAATACGCGGTAGGGCGAATCGTGATTTGGACGCCTGCGGATTCGAAAGTGGATGTTACCAAACAGGGATGGAAGACCCTGTTGGACGCAAGCGTCGAGAAGATTGCCATCGCCAATCCCGAGCATGCGCCCTACGGACGCGCGGCGGTAGCTGCGTTGCAAAACGCGAGAATCTACGAATCCGTCAAAAGCAAGTTGGTGTACGGAGAAAATATTTCGCAAACGGCGCAGTTTGTACAATCAGACAATGCGCAGGCGGGGATTGTAGCGATGTCGCTGGCGGTTTCGCCGGCGATGCACGACGGGAATCGCTGGGAAATTCCGGCGGAAATGCATCCGGCGATCGAGCAGGGCGCGATTGTTCTGAAGGACGCGAAGAATAAGGAAGCGGCGCGAGCGTTTCTGGAATTTGTGAAGAATTCGAAAGGGCGCGCGATACTGACGAAGTATGGTTTTGCGTTTCCGGAAAAGACGAGAAAAGAAGAAAAAAGATGATGCCGAGGCGCCCAGGGCGCAGTGGAAACGCAGAGAAGCGTAGAAAAAGGGATAGCGAATGGAAGCGCTGTGGTTGTCGATGAAGTTGGCGGCGTGTGTGGCTGCGATATTGCTGGTTATCGGGATGCCGGTAGCGTACTTGCTGGCATATTCGAACTGGCGCGGGAAATTCCTGCTCGAATCGCTGGTGGCGCTGCCGCTGGTGCTGCCGCCGACGGTACTTGGATTTTACGCGCTCGTGGCAATGGGCCCGCGCGGGCCGCTGGGAAAACTGTGGATCGCACTGTTCGGCCATGGGCTGGCGTTCACGTTCAGCGGACTGATTCTGGCCTCCGTGCTGTACAGTTTCCCGTTTGCGGTGCAGCCGCTGGTCGCTTCCTTTGAGGGAGTCGATCGAAGATTGCTGGACGCCTCAGCCGTCCTCGGCGCGGGAAGCTCGCGGACATTTTGTCGAGTGATCCTGCCGTTGTCACTCCCCGGAGTGGTCACCGCGGCGGTACTGAGTTTCGCGCACACCCTGGGAGAATTTGGCGTGGTGTTGATGGTGGGCGGGAATTTGGCAGGCGTCACGCGAACGGTTTCGATCGACATTTACGATCGCGTGCAGTCGCTGGAATACGGCGAGGCCAATCGCATGGCGCTGGTGCTTCTGGCGATTTCGTTCTCTGTATTGTGCGTTGTATATGCCGTGAATCGCCGCGTGTGGACGCCGTGGCCGGCGAAGTAAAAGCGACGATCCTCACCGCGCGAATTCGCAAAGAGCGGCGCGGCGCGGGCGCCTCTTCTTTTATCCTTGATGTTTCTATCGAAGCTTCTCCCGGCATTACGATTCTCTTTGGACCTTCCGGAGCCGGCAAATCCACGCTGCTGGATTCCGTTGCAGGGCTGGCGCGGCCGGACGAGGGACGAATTGTGGCCGGTAGCGACGTACTGTTCGATTCCGGGCGCGGAATCGATGTTCCCGCGCCGAAGCGGCGAACCGCGTACGTTTTTCAGACCCTGGCACTATTTCCGCATCTGAGCGCGGAAGAAAATGTTTCATACGGCTTGATGGATTTGCAGGAGGAAGAAAGACGGAAGCGAGTAGAAGCAATTCTCAAAGCCTTTCGCGTCGAGAAATTGCGGAGACAAAGGCCCGGCGAGATTTCCGGAGGCGAGAAGCAGAGAATCGCGCTGGCGAGATCGCTGGTGACCGAGCCGCGCGTGTTGTTGCTGGACGAGCCGTTGACCGGATTGGATGCGGAGCTGAAAGCGGCCATTGTGGACGATTTGCGCGCCTGGAACGCGGCAAAGGGAATCCCGATTTTGTACGTCACGCACAGCCGCGAAGAAGTGGATGCGCTGGGCGAGCGCGTGATCGCGCTAGACAATGGGCGCGTCGTAAGCGCTGGTGCACCAATGGATGTACTAGACGCCCCGCGCCGAAAAAAACTGGCCCAGGCGGCGGGCTTCGAGAATATCTTGAGCGCTACGGTGCTCGATCTGCGCGAGGCGGATGGCGTGATGCGCGTGAGGCTCGGCGAGAGCGCGTGCGAGATCGAGGTGCCGCTCGGTTATGCGGCAGCCGGGAACCGCGTGCAGGTAGCGGTTCGCGCGGGAGATATTTTGCTGGCGACGGAGCGGCCGCATGGATTGAGCGCGCGAAACGTGATGGACGGGCGCATCATTTCGCTGGAGCAACGCGGGACGATGGTGATTGCTCGTGTGGATTGTGAAGTGATCTTCGTCGTACACGTCACGCCCGGGGCTGTGCGGGCGCTGGAGCTAACGGCGGGGCGTCGCGTTTGGCTGGTCTTGAAAACGCACTCATGCCATCTGGTGGAGTAGAAGAAAACTCAAGAGCCCGGAATTTTTCAAGACTTCGGCTTTTGCAGAGCGGGCGTTGCAGTCTTGGCCCCGGCCGGGCCGGAGAATTTGATTTCATCGGCCTCAAGGGTCTTGTCCTTGGGCGTGGCGTGGATGACGACGAGGTCCCCGGCGGCAAGGTCGCCGGCCTTGGCGGGCTTATCCTCATTGTTGGCCCTCGATAGAAAGACAGTCGATGCGGCGAATTTCACTTCCACGGACTTCCCGTCCGCTGTTTTTACAACCACGGAATCGGCGCTGATTTTTTCAACCGTGCCTCTGATGTGAACTTTATTGCCGTGAGCGAAGGCCGTGCCCATGGCGAGTACGAACAATAAAGCCAGCGAGGATATGCGAAGTTTCATGAAAGTCTCCCTTGGAATGAACGTCCGGCATGCTGCGGCTTCATTCCTGGTGATGATCTTGTGATTCCGCTTTTCGTTGCGGTGTTGCTCCATTCAAAAAATCATTTTCCTGCTGTTCTTCCGCCCGGTCGTCCGGGCCTTTGGGATTATAGCGCTCCATTTCGATGCGTTCCGCGACGCTGAGGTGAGGAAGGTGGCGGATGAAGTGAACCAGCTTCCAACTGCCTTGCATGCCTCCGTGCTCGCCGCCATTGGAAAACGCCGGCATTCCCGTGAACCGCACTCCATTCTCGATGATCCAGAACAGCTCGCCGTCGGTAAGACTTTGCGTTTCCGGCAGGCGCAGATCCGGTGGCTTGGGATAGAGGCCACTTCCAATCATGGTCTGCCCGCCGCCGTCGTTGGCGTGGCAGATGGCGCAATGATCTGCGAAATGAAGCCGCGCATCGCGCAGATCCTCCGGAGAGTCGAGCAGAGGATTCTGCGCCAGTCGTGCATGCGAAGGGATCGCAAGATGACGCACGTTGCGAGCGACCATGATTTCGAATTTAGTGGGAGTGGCGCGAGCACTGAGTCCGTCATGCAGGAGCGATGCGGCCACAGCGACAAAGACGCCGACGAGTGCTACTGCGACGATAACGATCACAAGAGTTCTGCGTTTCATGGCTTTGTGAGTATGTTAATGGATGAGGGCCCGGGCGACCAGCGGCGAATCATTCGGCGCTGACGAAGACGGCGCTGCATGGCTGTCCCCTCTCACGCTTTACTGACGAGGAGAAGGGAATGGCGAGAAGACGTCTATTTTCTTATTATGGCAACCCACGGCGTGTTCTTGAAATCGAAGAAGCGTACGAATATCGGGCATTTTCAGAAGACCTGCGAGGCTAATGGTAGAGCGCCCGGATGTAGCCCCGCTAGCGGCTTCCTCTGGTAGGATACTCATGAAATGGCGCCCCCCACGATAAGCGGAAGCGGTTTGACGGCGGTGGAAACCTGTCCAGCGGAAGTTCGCGAGATTCTCCACGCCGTGACCAGCGGCGCAGAGCTGACGTTCGAACAGGGGTTGCTCCTGGCGACGGCGAAAGATCCTGCGCTGGAAGCGCTGGTGGCCGTTGCGAATCAGTTGCGGCGAGAGTCCGTGGGAGACGCGATCACTTATGTCGTGAATCGCAACATCAACTTCACGAACGTGTGTTTTGTGGGATGTAGTTTTTGCGGCTTTGGACGCGGGCCCGGAGCCGCGGACGCATACTCGCTTTCTTTCGAGGAAGTGGTGCGCCGCGCGCGCGAAGCCTGGGAACGCGGCGCCACGGAGGTTTGCGTTCAGGGCGGACTGCCGCGCGACCTCGACGGGTTTTTCTACCGCGATCTGCTACGAGCCATCAAGCATGCCATTCCCGGGATGCACGTGCATGCCTTCTCGCCCATGGAAATTGATTACGGCGTGACGAAAACAGGAATGCCACTGCGCGACTACCTGCGGATGATGAAGGACGAGGGGCTTGGCAGCATTCCCGGCACGGCGGCGGAGATTCTGGATGACCGCGTGAGGAAGGAACTGAGCCCGAACAAATTGCCGGCGGGGCGGTGGGTGGAGATCATCACCGCGGCGCACGAACTGGGCATTCCGACGACTTCAACAATGATGTACGGACACGTGGAAGAGCCGGCTGATTGGGTGCGGCACATGCTCCTCTTGCGCGCGATCCAAAAACGCACCGGTGGATTTACGGAGTTCGTGCCGCTGGGATTCATCCACGAGAACACGCGGTTGTATCGTCATGGTGGAGCAAGGCCCGGAGCGAAGCGCGAGGAGCACTCGCGGGTACACGCGCTGGCCCGAGTTCTGCTCCACGGGGCGATCAAGAATTTGCAGGTCTCCTGGGTAAAGCTAGGATTCGAAACGTCGCTCGCGTGCTTGCAAGCGGGCGCAAACGATTTCAGCGGTACGCTTATGGAAGAGAGTATTTCCAAGGCTGCCGGCGCAACTTTCGGGGAATATGTGTCGCCAGAAGAATTTCGCGCCAGGATTCGATCGATTGGGCGAGTCCCGGCGGAACGGACGACGACCTACAAGATTCGACGCATATTTGATGAGCCGGAAAATGATCCGCCCACAATGCCGTCGCAACTCGCGATGGCGCGGACGGAGGGCCATGTGACATACACCGAAGGCGCCTACTGAGCGATTCCCATGCAAGCACTCCTATTACCGGTCAAGGACTTGAACAATGCCAAGAAGAGATTGATGGGCGTGCTGACGCCGGAGGAGAGGTTTGCGCTGGCCGGGGCCATGCTCGCGGACACCATTCGCGCAGTGAGAGGCGTGCGTTGCGCGGAGAAAGTTTTTGTCGCCACGAATTACGAGCCCGTCATGCAATTGGCCGAGGAAAATCAATGGGAGATTCTTCGGGAAGAACAGCAAATTTCGGAGAGCGATTCCGTGGATGCCGCTTCGAAGATCTGCGAAAAACTGAGCGTAACCGGACTGCTGCGCCTGCCGCTCGATCTGCCGTTGATCCAATCGAGCGACATCGATGAACTCTTGACTGTGGAATGCCAAGCGCCGGCTTTGGTAATTGTGCCCTCGCGCGATGGAACCGGCACAAACGCAATGATGCGGTCGCCGCCCACATTGTTTCCTTCCCATTTTGGGGGCGGAAGTTTCGCGAAGCATCTTGCCGAGGCCGAAGGGGCTCATGCGCGGGTCATGGTGCGCCGCAATGAGCGAGTGGAAATGGATGTGGACGACGAAGCGGATTTGCGGGCCCTGCTGGAGCACGATTTGAGCGGAACGGAAACGGGGCGCTGGCTGCGCGCGAGCGGCGTCGAGGCCAAGTTCCTGCGAAACATGCCAGCGGGAACGATGAGCGCGCGATGAAGCAGAAACTTTATGCGAGTCTCGACGAGGCCGTGGCGGATATTCCCGACGGCGCGCAAATCATGTTCGGAGGGTTCGGAGGCGCAGGCTTTCCGAATAACCTGATTCAGGCGCTGGCCCGGAAAGGGACGAAGAACATCACCGCCATCAGCAACAATTGCGGGACGCGCGAAGGCGAGCTTGGGCTGATGTTCAAGAACAATCAGATCAAACATGTGATTGCTTCATTCCCCGGACCTCATGCCAACTATTTTCAGGAACGGTTCGCCGCGAAGGAAGTGACTCTGGAACTCGTGCCGCAGGGAATTCTGTGCGAGCGGATGCGGGCCGCTGGCGCCGGTCTGCAAGGCTTTTACACCACGGTGGGCGTGGGCACCGAAGTCGCCGAGGGAAAAGAAGAGCGGCTTCTTGAGGGCGAGCGCTGCATTCTGGAGTTGCCGATTCATGCGGACTATGCCCTGATCAAAGCGCAGCAAGCCGATGAGTTGGGGAATCTAACTTATCGCCTCGCCGCAAGAAATTTCAATCCCATCATGGCCATGGCCGCAAAGACGACCATCGCCGAAGTGGAAGAAATCGTGCCGGTGGGTAGGATAAATCCGGAACATGTGATGACACCGGCGATCTTCGTTCATCGCATCGTGCAAGCGAAAGGACTTCGTTATGCCGGGTAACGGCATACAGGAAAAGGTCATGCCGGTTAAGCCGCGATTGAAGAGGGAACAGATCGCGCAGCGCGCGGCGCTGGAATTGCCGGATGGCGCGTATGCAAATCTCGGCTGGGGAATTCCCAATCTCATCGCGGACTATTTGCCCAAAGAAATCACCGTTTATTTCCACAGCGAAAACGGAATTCTGGGAATGGGGCGCCGCGCAAAATCCGGCGAAGAAGATTTCGACCAGGTGGACGCGATGAAAGTCCCCGTGACGCTGATTCCGGGCGCTTCTTTCTTTCATCAGGCGGATGCGCATCTGATGTCGCGTGGTGGGCATCTGGATATCGCCGTTCTGGGCGGATTTCAAGTATCGGAGAAGGGCGATCTTTCGAACTGGAAAATTCCCGGCGCGAAAGGCTCCGGCGGCATCGGAGGGGCGATGGACATCGCGGCAGGCGCGAAGACCTTGATCGTGTGCATGGAGCACACCACCAAGGACGGAGCTCCGAAAATCGTGAAGAAGTGCACGTATCCGCTGACCGGTTTGGCATGCGTGGATACCATCATCACGGATCTGGCGGTGATCGACGTGAAGCCGGAAGGATTGATTCTGCGCGAAGTGGCGCGCGGTTGGACGGCGGCGGAAGTGCAAGTATTGACCGGCGTACAATTGATCGTCCGGCAGCAAATTCCGGAGATGAGTTTCGCTTGATTTTATTTATGAGGGGTCTAAATGAGCCAGATGATTCCAGAAAAATATATGGATTTGCTGGAGAAGCCGGCGTTCGGAAATCTGGGGACGCTGATGAACGACGGAAGCCCGCAGGTCACGCCCATATGGGTGGATTACGACGGAAAATTCGTGCGCTTCAATTCGGCGAAGGGCCGCGTGAAGGACAAAAATATCCGGCGCGATCCCCGCGTTTCGGTTGCGATACAGGATCCCGCAAATCCCTACCGCTATCTGGAAATCCGAGGCAAGGTTGTGGAAATCACAGAAAACGGTGCGGACGACCATATCAACAAACTCTCGCAAAAATATCTCGGAAATCCAGTTTACCCTTTCCGGAAACCAGGCGAAGTCCGCGTGACCTATAAAATCGAACCGCAAAAAGTCAGCGCCATGGGCTAGCGCAACATCGACTGACTCGGGTATCTGCATCAAATTCTGCGCCCTTCAACTAATCACTGAAACTGATCACCGAAAACTCACAAGCGCGCGGCGACGCGCGCGGCGATGCGGCCTTCCGCCGTCCGGAACACGAATACAAGACTGTCCGTGAGAGGCACCCCCGCGCTGGGGGCGAGCAACTGATAGGACCACTCGAAGCGTTGAGGCAGTTCCGCTGCTAGAGCCGTAGCGTAGGGAACGATCGGCTCGACGGACATGCCAACTTCCCTGATGTTCTTTACTTGCCGCAACTCCACACCGCGTTTCCAATAAAGCGAAAGCTGCAAAGCGCTCATCATTTCGCGAGTCAAGTACATGCGCGTTCCAACCTGGTGGAGTCCGGGGCTACAGGACTGGTCGTGGATGACGAAGGAGAGAAGCAGTTGATCGGGGAATTGCGTGACGGTTTCCACGCCGCGGCGGAAGACCGTGCCGTGGCCGTCGTCGATTCGTTTCAAATTCTCGAAGAATTCCGGGGAAGTCGCGTTGCCGGAGACACGGAAGCAGACGCCATTGGGCAGCGAGCCATCGGTTTCAAAAAGAAGGCCGCCGTCATATCTCCAGACGGACTTGTCTCGTTTTGACTGGCTGAAAAACGCTCCCGGAGCGCAACCGAGAAAAATCAGGAACGCGACACCGGCGATTTTGTAGTTCCAGAAACTCATGAATGGCGGCCTGCACAAGGAATTTTACTCCTTGCGGGCAGCGGCAAGAAGGAAAGTGAATCCTCCAAAACTGTGGATGGCTTTGCCTTCTCCCGCCGGCTTGACGACGCCTTGGCCGGATCGCACTGCCAGGATAGCGTTGACGAGTTTCGGAAGCACATCGGGTTGCGCGACGGGGATATTGTGTGCTCCCAAAACCAGTTTTAACTCCGGGGCCAGCGCCGCGAGTCGCTTTACGGAAGCAACGTAGGCATCGAGATCGGTTTCCGGGCGAAAGAGCCAGATGGGAGCGGGATAGTACGTGTCGCCGGTGAAGAGCAGGCCGTTGGCGCGGTCGAGCAGTGAAATCGCGTCCGGAGTGTGACCGGGAGTAGAAAGGACTTCGAGCGTGCGGCCGCCGAGATTGATCTTGAAGCCGCCGCGAATCGCGCGGGAGATTTCCCAGGGTTTTGTGACGTAGGTTTTTGGATTGAACTCCTTTGGCAAGTCTCCGCAGAGTTGATCGGGAGTGATTTCCGCCTGTGCATCTTCGCGCGAACCTTTCGCATTCGTCCGCGTGAAATCGGTGTCCATGCCGTAGACAAAAGTGAACTGCCAGTTGCCGCCCACGTGATCGTCATGCGTATGCGAGTTGAGCACCACCACCGGCCGCGAAGTCAATTTCGTCGTGACCTTGCGAATGTCACTGATGCCCATGCCGGTGTCGAACAGCACGGCCTGCTTGTTGCCAACAATCAGATAGGAGATGACTTCTTCTGCCTGATGCGGTTCGTAAATGGCAAAGACTCCCGGCGCGACCTTGTAGGCTTCAAACCAGAGGTCGTCGGGAAGAACGCGCTGGAGCGACTTGTATTCGGGGCGGGGGAGGGGGCGGCACCATTCGGGGATTTGCGCGTTCGTTTGTAGGCTCGGCAGTAGTGGCGCAGCATGCTGCGCCACTATAAGGGAAGCCGAAACCACCGGAAGAAAAGGATTTAACACAGAGGACGCAGAGGTCGGAGAGAAGAGGGCACGGAGAAACCGTGGCGGGGTGACAGTCGCCGCCGTCAACGAGATCAGGAAAATGAGAGTCGGCGTTTTCATTTTGGAGAGGCAGAAACAAAAATGGATTTCGGGAGCATCATGTGGACGCCTTTGTTGCCGTCGACGAGCTCGGTGATGTGGAGATCGGCGGCGACGCTCGAGAGCATGTAGGCATCATCGCGCGAGAGGTGCTTTTCCGTCACGAGGAAATCGATCATTTCGCGGACGGCGAGCGTGGCACAGGCATTCAGGTCATCGTTGAGGCCCATGGTGATGTAGTGCGTGGGTGTTTCGGCGCGCGGCCAGCGCAGGTGCATATCCTTGCGCACGATGAATTGAAACGTGCCGATGAGCGAAGTCTCGAGCGCGGTGATGTCCACTTCGCCGTCACCCTGTCCAGCATGGCCGTCGCCCACTTCAAAGAGCGCGCCGGGCGCGTGCACGGGAATGTAGAGCGTGGCGCCCGCGACGAGGTCCTTGTTATCGAGATTGCCCGCCATAGTCCACGGCGGCGCGCTGTTGAAGCGGCCCGCGCTTTCGGGCGGCGCGTCGCCCATGCTGCCGAAAAAGGGATGCAGCGGAATCTCGATGCCCGGCGCGAATTTCGCCACCATGCGCTTTTCATCCAGAGGAATGATTTTTATTTTCGCGTAAGGATAATCATCCGGCAGATAGCCACGGCCCGGACCGAAGGCGTTGTAGGCGTAAGGAATGGCGAGTTTTATGGTGAGAATTTTTACTTCGAGCACGTCGCCGATTTCCGCGCCCTCGATGTAGACCGGCCCCGTGAGAATGTGCCCGCCGGGCCCCTTGTCCTTTACCTGGTCGGTGATGTCGCGCAGCGATTGCTCAACCTGATCCGGAGGCAGGCCCGCATCTTCCAGCCGCTTCGGGCTATTCGTGATGAGCGTCTGAATCTCCACTGTGTCGCCCGACTTGACGCGCAGCACCGGCACCGCCTTCGCATCGTAGTAGCCCCACGCCACTGTCTTCGGCGTCGCCTTCAGCGTATACATTGCTTGCTCAGCCGTGCATGGCTCTCCGTATACAAAGGACGAGAGCAAGAATAGGCAGCTCAAAAGCTTGTAACGATTTTGCATACAGCCTCTCGATTCGACGTTCGGCGCTGGAGTGGAATTGCGATGATCAGTTATATGGCTCCTACCTCGTTGACCACGCACAGCATCCAAAACACCATTTCCATTTTTCATCGCTCGATTCTTGGGTCTTCCCGACAAGCAGGCCTGAACCAAGTTCGCGCTCGAGTTCTTTAATTCTCGGCTTCAATTCCTTGGTCGTAGGACAGATTAGTATTCCAAGCAATATAGAAATGGGCTTTAGACTGGCCAATTTCTTTGCTTTTTTAAAGTCTTTGCCAACAGACGAGACTCGGTTCTTTTTAGCAAATTTCTTGAATTCCACTATGTGTGATGGAACTTGGCCTTGGTAGATTGCAACGTCGGCTCTCTGACCGCCAATCTCTCTGTTTAGTTCTGCCGTTGCGGAAATTCCGAGTTGCTTAGCCATCTCCTCGTAAAGGCGCTCGATGTGAACCGGACAGGTCAAGGGCTCAAAGAGTCTCGGCGCAATAAAGCCACCGAGGAATACCTCTGGCATAGTCTCGGCATTCTCGCGGAACATGCTCTGATAGAGATTTGCTGCGTCGGTCCCAAATTCAACGATAAGCGACTGGATATCTTCAGTAGTCAGCATGGCTTCTCTTTTTCTTCATGCGCGTTGGACGGGATTTATGGATGGGTCATGTCCTCGGGGCGGACGAGGGCGTCGAATTCTTCGGGGGTGACGTAGCCGAGATTGAGGGCGGCTTCGCGGAGGCTGATGTGGGCCTTGTGGGCGGCTTTGGCGACTTGGGCGGCTTGGTCGTAGCCGATTTTGGGGGCGAGGGCGGTGACGAGCATGAGGGAATTCTGGACGTAGTGGTCGATCTGTTCGCGATTGGCTTCGATGCCGTGGACGCAGTGTTCGACGAAGCTGTTGCAGGCGTCGGCAAGCAGTTCCACGGAGTGCAGATAATTATAAATCATCACCGGCTTGAAGACGTTCAGCTCGAAATTGCCTTGGGAGCCGGCGAAGCCGATGGCGGCGTCATTGCCCATGACTTGCACGGCGACCATGGTGAGGGCTTCGGACTGCGTGGGATTTACCTTGCCCGGCATAATCGAAGACCCGGGCTCGTTTTCGGGAAGAGTGAGTTCGCCGAGGCCGCAGCGCGGGCCGGAGGCGAGCCAGCGAATGTCGTTAGCGATTTTGAAGAGCGAGGCTGCAAGAGTTTTTAATGCTCCGGAGGCGAAGACGATTTCGTCGTGGGCGGAGAGTGCGGCGAATTTATTGGGATGCGAGCGGAAAGGCAACCCAGTGAGCTCAGAAATTTTGCGCGCGGCGCGCTCGGCGAACTCGGGATGGGCGTTGAGGCCCGTGCCGACGGCGGTGCCGCCGATGGCGAGGTCATAGAGGCCATCGAGAGCCACGGCGACGCGGCCGCCGTCGCGGTCGAGAAGATTCACATAGCCGGAAAATTCCTGGCCGAGAGTGAGCGGCGTGGCGTCCTGCAAATGGGTGCGGCCGATTTTTACGATGTCCGCAAATTCCCTGGCCTTGACGTCGAGCGCGTCGCGGAGATTTTTGATGGCGGGGAGGAGGTGGCGTGCGGTTTCCGAGGCGGCAGCGATGTGCATGGCGGCGGGAAAGGTGTCGTTGGAGGACTGCGACATGTTGACGTCGTCGTTAGGGTGGATGGGCCGCTTGCTGCCCATCTCGCCGCCGGCGATTTCAATGGCGCGATTGGAGATGACTTCGTTGACGTTCATGTTTGTCTGTGTGCCGCTGCCGGTTTGCCAGACGCGGAGTGGGAAGTGGCCGTTGAGTTTTCCAGTGATGACTTCATCGGCGGCTTGCGTGATGAGCGTGCACTTTTCGGCGGGCAGCTTGCCGAGATCCTGGTTGACGAGCGCGGCGGCTTTCTTGAGGAAGCCGAAGGCGCGGATGAGCTCGGGCGGCATGGCATCCTTGCCAATGGCAAAGTGGATGAGCGAGCGGGCGGTCTGCGCGCCGTAGTAGCGGTCGGCAGGGACGTCGATCTTGCCCATGGAGTCGGACTCGGTGCGGGTCGAGATGGAGGCTGCTGGCTTTGCGGCTTCAGACATGGGGACTCCTTCAAAGGCTGCTTGCAAGATTCTACCAGCAAGTGACTGGTAACTAGTGACTTGTGATTGGCAAGCGTGGGAGGTTGGAAAGTTAAAAGTTGAAGGTTGAAAGCAGAAAGAATGAATCAGAATTAGCATCCCGACCCGGCCGGGGCCCTCACCGGTCACTGAGAGTGGCCCGACCGCGTTGGGGCAGGCCTGTGACTGATGGAAGAGACGCTCCTTGGATTGGGTTGCCAAGGCGCGATAGTCACTCCGAAGGAATAGCTGGTTAAGCATAGCGGGGAGTTTTTTTTGTAAGTGTCATTTAGGGCCTCCGGCCCGCGAAACTTCATGAAAATTGCGCAGTGTCAGGCAAGTTAGAGCTATTGACGTTAACTCCTTTGATTTCAGCACGATTTTATTTGAGACCAGGATTTTTCGACCCTGTTGCAGCTAAAGGACTTACGGGGGCGGACTGTCGGCGAGAAGGTAACTGGGAGAGATGACAAGATTTGGAGGAACCGCTTGGCGGGCGCTCCTGATCGACGAGCGCGGAAGAATCGTGTCCAAATTCACAAGACATTATAGCATATCGGTACAATTTATCAACAATTAATATAGTAGATGCCGATACTTCGCTCTCGACCGCGGACTTGGGAAGCGCTCCCATCAGCTAAACGACCTCTCCCCGCGCAAAATCCATCTGCCTGCGGGTTTCCCATGAAGACGGGAGACTTCCGCTACAGATGTGAGCATGGTCCGAGGCGATCGCGGGCATCGTGTATAATTGAATCTTGAGGGATTTTGCGGAATTCCATGGCGGAAGAAACTAAGACCACAAGAGCGAGTGCGAAAACAAGGCTGCAGAGGCGGCTGCGGTTTTTGAGTACGCGCGCGCGTGAGCTGAAGATGATTGGGAAGGCGCTCGTGTCGACGAAGCACCCCATCCTGGTGCACATCATCCCCATGCGACAATGTAATCTTGCGTGCACGTACTGCAATGAATTTGACGATTTTTCGAAGCCGGTGCCGCTTGAGGAAATGAAGAAGCGGCTGGACATTTTGGCGGACATGGGGACTTCGATCATTACGATCAGCGGAGGCGAACCGCTGATGCATCCGGATTTGGATGAAGTGATCCGGCACATGCGCCGGCAGGGCATGATCGCCGGGTTGATCACCAACGGTTTCTACCTGAACAAAGAACGCATTGTAAGACTGAACGAGGCGGGGCTGGAGCATCTGCAGATCAGCATTGATAACGTGGCGCCGGACGAAGTTTCCAAGAAAAGTCTGAAGACGCTGGATGGCCGGCTGGTGATGCTGTCGCAATACGCGGTGTTTCAGGTGAATATCAACTCCGTGCTGGGCAGCGGCGTGAAAGATCCGGAGGATGCGCTGAAGATTGCGCACCGGGCCGTGGACCTGGGCTTCACCAGCACGGTGGGAATTATTCACGACAACAACGGGCAATTGAAACCGCTGGGACCGCACGAGCAGGAAATTTTTGAAGAAGTTATGGCGCTGGGGAAGCGGTCGTTTTCGCGATTCAACGAGTTTCAGCATAATGTGGCGCGCGGGCGGGAGCACAACTGGCGGTGCCGCTCGGGCTCCCGATACTTGTACATTTGCGAAGACGGGCTGGTGCACTGGTGCTCGCAGCAGCGCGGGTATCCGGGGATTCCGCTGGCAGAGTACACGCCGGAGATGCGCCACCGCGAGTACTCCACGAAAAAGTTTTGTGCGCCGCGGTGCACGGTTTCGTGCGTGCAACAGGTAGGTATTCTGGACAACTGGCGCGACCCGCAAGACCTGAACCCGATGCCGATGGCGCCGCCGGCAAACCCGCAAGCACAGCTGGTGCAAATCGGACAGGGGCGCGGCGACTCCTGATTTCGGAAGGTCCAACCTGAGCTGTTGCCTTCTTTGTATTTTCTCTCCGCACACATTCTCCTGTTGAGGGATTGACGGTCAAGCCCGGCTTGCTAACAATGAAGGCATGCCAGGTCTAGCGATTGAGATTGAAAACCTGACCAAGGAATATCCCTTCGGGTTCTTGCACCTCAAGAAAAAAACATCTCTTGAAGGGCTGAACATGCAGGTGGAGACGGGCGAGGTGTTTGGATTTATCGGACCGAACGGCGCCGGTAAATCGACCACCATCAAGCTGCTGATGAGGCTGATTTTCCCGACGGCGGGGAGCGCGCGAATCCTCGGCAAGCCAATCAGCGACGTGGAAATGCACCGGGACATCGGTTACCTGCCCGAGCAGCCGTACTTCTACGACTATTTGACCGCGGCGGAAGTGCTCGACTATTTTGCACGGTTTCACGACCTGACTGCGGCTGACCGGAAAGAACGCGTGGACCGCATGCTGAAGAAGGTGGGGTTGGAAACCGCGCGCAAGATACAGCTTCGCAAGTACTCGAAGGGGATGCTGCAGCGCGTGGGGCTGGCGCAAGCAATCCTGCACGATCCGAAAGTAGTGATTCTGGATGAGCCGATGTCAGGGCTGGACCCAGTGGGCAGGCGCGAGGTGCGCGACATTATTCTGGAGTTGAAGAGGGATGGGAAGACGGTGATGTTTTCAACGCACATTCTCTCGGACGCGGAGATGTTGTGTGACCGCGTGGGCGTGATAGTTGGCGGAAAGCTTCGCGGGGTGGGTGCACCGGGCACCCTTGTGGACATGAAAACGCAGGGAATGGAGATTCTTTTTGAGTTGAGAGGGACGAGCAATGCGCCGCTGCTTTCCATGGCGACGCGCACGGGGGACTGTTACCGGCTGCAAGTGGCTGAGGAAGAATTGTACGCAGCAATCGAACAATTGCGAGCAGCCGGAGCGCGCATCCTTTCCGTGTCCCAGGTAAAAGCGACGCTGGAAGAATTTTTTATGAACCTCGTGGAGGCGGACCGCACACAGGCATCGGCGGTGGAAGTGAGCGAAAAATGAGGCGCGTGGGCGTAGTGGCCTTGAATACGTTTCGCGAAGCAGTGCGCGACCGCGTGCTGTATAACCTGGTGTTTTTCGCGCTGCTGATGATGGCGGCGGCAGTCGCGGTGGGACAGATTTCGATCGGGATCGAGCAGACGGTCATCGTGAGCCTGGGTCTGACCGCCATTTCAGTGATCGGGTTGCTGATTTCCGTTTTCATCGGCGTCGCACTGGTCTCCAAGGAAATGGACAAGCGCACGCTCTACGCGCTGCTGGCCAAGCCAGTGCGGCGATGGGAATTCCTGCTCGGAAAATTCGCGGGGCTGGTGCTGACGCTGGCGGTGAACACGGCGGCGATGGCGCTGGGACTGCTACTGGTGATGATCTACGTAAAGCACTCGCTGGAGCGAAGCGACGCGGTGGTGTTGGTGGCGGTGTACTTCATACTGCTGAAGCTGGCGCTAATCGTAGCGCTGGCACTGCTGTTTTCCTGCTTCACGACGCCACTGCTGGCGATTTTGTTCACAGTGGGGTTTTATATCGTGGGGTTGTACGTGCAAGAATTGCGGAATTTGCCGGTGGAGGTGATGAGTCCGGCGATGACTGCCTTCACCAAAGGGCTCTCCTATCTGCTTCCGAATTTTGGGAATTTCAACGTGATGGCTATGGCCGCGCACGGGCGAGCGGTTCCCGGAGCATTGATCTTGCAAGACACGCTGTACACCGTGGTTTACTGTGCGATCGTATTGACGGCGGCGGCCGCGGTGTTTTCGCGGCGGAATTTGAAATGAAATCGGAAAAAACCATCGCGTGGGTGTTGCTGCTGGTCCTGCCGTTTGGATTTGCAGGGATCTGGCGGCTGCAGCATGGGATCGACGCGCAGTGCGAGTCGCTAAGCCAGGAGCGCGACGACGTCCTGCTGCGCTCGGGAAAACTCGTGAAAGTAATGAGCCTGGAATATGCGCCACTGCTCGCGGACATTTACTGGACGCGCGTGGTGCAGTACTACGGAAACAAACACGTGCGAGGCCAGGCAAATCTCGAGTTGCTCTGGCCGCTTCTGGACATTACGACAACGCTCGATCCGAATCTATTGATCTCCTACCGTTTCGGCGCAATCTTTCTTAGCCAGGCAGCCCCGGCCGGCGCGGGCAGGCCGGACCTGGCGGTGCAACTGATCCAGCGCGGCATCCAAGCGAATCCGGATTATTGGCGCCTCTATGAAGACCTCGGATTCGTCTACTACTTCGATCTGAAGGATTACCAGAAGGCTTCGGATGCTTTTCTGGAAGGCAGCAAGAAACCAAACGCGCTGCTATGGATGAAAGTGATGGCTGCCAAGGTTGCCGCGGAAGGAGAGTCATTCGCGACCTCGATGTTTCTGTGGAAGGACATTTACGATTCGGCACCCGATCCCTCGGTCAAAAAGAATGCCTTGCAGCATCTGCAGTTGCTCAAAGTGAAGGAAGACTGCAAGCAAATCGATGCCCTTGCCGATGAATACGTGAAGCGGTACGGTAAACGCCCGGCGCGCATGAGCGAGATGGTCCAGGCCGGGCTGCTCCGTGGGATTCCCGGCGATCCCCTGGGTTCCGCTTACATTTTCGGCGAGGACGGAAAGGCGGAGCTCAATCTGGATAGCCCGCTCCTCGAACAACAATTGTTGTTCGATCGTTTCAAGTAAGCTCCTCCGTAAGGTCCATCCTTTTGTTACAGAATCCAGCCTGAAATTCGAAATCGAAACTGCGGAGCAGCCGCAAAAGCGACAGCGTGATTGCCGCGCTCCAAGTAATAGCAGACTCAATTATTCCGAGGTGCAGAGCAGCGTCATCTGAGGGTCGATGACGATTTTGCGCGGAAGATTCGGCGCGACAAAGTGAAACGATGTTTCCTCTCCGGCGGCTACGACCGTGCCCAGTAGTGCGCGGTGCCCGGCACCACTGGCATAGAGCGGAACGCTGGCGACGAACGAGCGCGGCACGCCGGTCTGAAAAAGCTTCCCGCGAATCACGTAGCCTTTTTCCGTGTGGTGAGCCGTGAATTCCACGCGATAGTGCGGAATTCCCGTCCCGCGCACCCACTCTTCGAAGAACCATTCCATGGAACGCCCGCCTTCGAGGTCCATGCCCGGCGTCATGACGGCTTCCACTTCGTGCTGCAAGTCATCGGTGGAGAGTGCCCGGTAAGCGTACTTTGTCACCAGCGTTTGCAGGAGAGCGTTAAACCGTGCATCGGGATTCCTGGCGCCGGGTTGGCGCAGCATTTCCCGCAACATGTGAATGATCCAGGAGCCCTTGCTGTAGATGATCTCTTCGTAGGCGGCGGGGGACTTCGAGGAATTGAGGCGTGTGCCGAGCGTGAGAGCGCCGATGTCTCCCGCTGTTTCGGTGGCGCCCGGCAATTTCTCAACGAGCTGCTTGCGGTAGCGCGCCAGCCAGACGTGCAACGTGTGGTCAGGGTTTTTCTTGGTGTCGGCGAAGAGCACGGCGAGATAATTTGCGATGGCTTCGTCAATCCACTGGTCGCGGTAGCTCGACCATGCGACGACGTTGCCCCACCACTGATGCGCGACTTCGTGATAAGGAACCAGCTCGGTGAAGTGCTCCTGGCTGGCGGTGCTCAGCCCTGCGCGCTGCTGGGCCTCCGAAGGCAAGAAGGAATAGGTGGAAACGTACAGCAGGCTGGGCCAGCCCTGCCCGAAGTTTCCAGGAATCGGCGAGACGTTCAGATTATGGAAAGGAAAGGGACCGCTGAAAGTTTCGTAAAAACGTATGGAGGAATCGATCTCTTTGCCGAGTTGCTTGAGCGCGTCGGCCGGGCTGGGAGGGGGAGGAGGCGGCACGACCGAGTGTCTCGTCGAGGTAGAACCGAAGCGCGCGGAAGGGAAGAAGAGGGCATCCGGGTCCGGAGCGGACAGGCGCTTCCGGAGATCTTCCTCGAGTTCACGATTGGCGTAGACATCGATGGAATGGGCCCCGGAGGCGACGGAGGCCGAGGCGTATTCGCCAAGGTTAAAGCCTGCCACGGACATGGGCTTCTCCGTCTTCCAATGGCCAGCGCGGAATTCGCCTTCCTCGCGCTCTTCGAGTTTGGAGCCGGTGGCGATCAAGCGAAGCTTGCGCGGCCAGCGCAGAAGAATGTCATAGGAAGAAAATTCCGCGCTATCCCCAAGGTGCGGGTACCAGCTTTCTCTCGCGCCGACAAATAGCACGCCGTTTCCCGCGTCCTCGATGACGTTGCCCCCGTAATGAAAATGAAGCGTGAATTCCTGATGGTCCGCCGGGATTTGCAGAAGGACAACATTCAGATAGTCGTTGCCGCGCGCGCTGCGCTCCTGGAGGCTCATGCCCTCATTTTGAAAAAAGGAGAGGGATTCATTGTGGTCGCCGGTGACGCTGTCGATCGTTAGAGCCCGGGAAAGCTGGAAAGCGAGAACGCGTTCCGTTCCGGTTTCCGCGCGCAAACGTACGCTGGCGTTGGCATCCAGCGAGTTATTGGGAGAAATCGATGCCTCAATGGAGTAGTGCAAAGCGCGAAAAGCCGCTGGAAGAACGGGAGAGTCCGGAACTCGATGCGAGGTCCAGACATCGTAAAAACTTTTGCCGCCGGCTTTGTGAACTTGCCCGAGGAGGAATTGCTCGTCACGTCGAGCGTCAAGCACCACATCGAACGGACCGGTGGCCGCGCCTTCAAGGCCGGCGTAAAAGCAGGGCTTGGGGTTGGGCGACAGCCGATCAAAGAGAATACGCAGGGTGTAGCTGGGATTGAGCTGAGTTAGGGCGGCATCCCATTGCGCTCCGACGGAAGCATCCGTCTGAACCGCAAGATTGGCGGCGCTGAATTGGCGGAGAAGTTCGCCGGCGGTGTCGTCCGTGAAGCGGAGATAACCGTTGATGAAATCCTGATCGAGCACGGGAGCGCCGAGAAAACGCCCCATCTGCTGTTTTTCGACCGGATCGCGCGGGGCCGCCAGAACGTGACCGCGCCCGGAAAAGACGGCGCCGGTAATCTGCCCATCGAGCGGGGAGAAAAAGGTGACCGTACCTTCGTCAAAGGAGAGAACGGCGTCGCCGCGGCGCAACTGGATGTGATTGGCGGGAGCGATGCGATAGACATTTGAGGTGTCGATGCGCAGCGCCTTGATCGCATCATACAATTCATGCGGTGATTTCTCCGAGGCCGGAAAGACCGCTGGCGCCAGGAGACACCACAACGCGAAAAAGACTCCCCACACCCTCATGCAAGAAGTGTAGTCACATTCGGCATGAGGGAACAAGGCTGACCGCTGAGACCCGCGGCTGCGGTTTAAGATGGAAAGACGCGGGGTATGATTTCAGTTTCCAGAATTCGTACAGTTTTGCTGGGCGTCGCGCTCCTTTCCGTGAGCGGCCGGGCAGCGGCGGATACGATTGTCCTGAAGAACGGCCGGCGCATCGTCGCTCTGAGCGCTGTCGAAGAAGGCGACAAGGTGAAGTATCTGACCTCCGCCGGCGAATTGAGCCTGCCGAAATCCATCGTCGATCATATTGAGAAAGGTGGTGCGCTGCCGATGGCCGGTTCGCCGGTTGCCGATGCCGCGAACCTGGACATTGCCCCGCCGGCAGCACAACCGATCAGTGGCGGGGACAGCGATGCGATTGAGCGTGCAGCGGTACACGATGGCGTGATCGACCGCCCCTATATCGCCAAGCTCGAGGGTGAAGCGCGAGGAGGAACGAAGCAAGCCAACTTCAACGCCGCCATGGGGCATCACGTGGCGGCATCTTTCGAGATATCACATGGCGATTTGGAACACGCCCTGGCCGACGAGCGCACCGCGCTGGTCTACGCCCCGGAAGAGCCGGCGCTGCTGATGGACGTGGCCTACGTCCATCTTCGCCGGAGCGAATACAAACAGTCGCTCGAATACCTGGAACGCGCGAGGCGCGTGGCTCCCGACAATCCGGATGTCGCAAAACTCGAGGGCTGGGCTTATTACGGCATGAACAAGCTGGACCAGGCCGTCACGGAATGGAAGAAGGCGCTCGCCTTGCGGCCGGATGCGGAGGTGCGAGCGGCCCTGGACAAGGCGCAACGCGACAAGAAGGAAGAAGAGAGTTACAAGGAAAACGAGAGCAGCCATTTTACTTTGCGTTACAGCGGAGCAGCCGCGCCGGCACTGGCGCGGGATGTTTTGCGCACGCTGGAGATGCACTTTTCCGCCATCGAATCCGCACTGAACTATTCGCCGCCGGATTCCATCGGCGTGATCTTGTACACGCAAGAAGCGTTTGCGGACATAACCAAGGCTCCCGGATGGGCGGGCGCGCTGAATGACGGCCGCATTCGCGTGCCGGTGCAGGGATTGACCGGGGTGGACCAGGAGTTGTCGCGGGTCCTGAAGCATGAATTGACGCACAGCTTTGTCCAGCAGAAGACACACGGACATGCGCCCACGTGGATTCAAGAGGGATTGGCGCAGTGGATGGAAGGGCAGCGCAGCGCCGAAAATGCTGTGGTGATGGCGCAGATCTATAGCGGAGGGCACGCTGCTCCTCTTGGCCGGCTGGAAGGCTCGTGGCTAAATATGGGCGGGGACACAGCGCGCTATGCGTATGCCTGGGCGCTGGCGAACATCGAGTACATCGTGCAGGCCGATGGGATGGGCGATGTTGAACGAATTCTCGATCGCATCGGGGCGGGAATGGCCACCGAGGCGGCGCTGCGCGAAGTGCTGCACAGCGATTACAACGACGTGATGCAATCCACTGCCAAGTATCTGAGGAAGTCCTACGGACGCTGATCCCCCGCGCGGCATTTACTTCCTCTCTCCCCAACATCATTGTTTGTTTTCTGCGGGTTCACATCGCTAGGCAGTGGCAAGAAGAGCGGCCAACAGTGCGGCGCGCGCCGGCATCGTGTGGATGAGAATGTGCTCGCGAGTGGAATGCGCGCCGTCGCCGACGGCTCCGAGGCCGTCGAGGGTTGGGATGCCGAGCGTGGCGGTGAAATTTCCATCCGAGCCACCGCCGACGGTGCATTCTCCCAAGGAGAGATTCATTTGCTTCGCGAGTGATTTGGCGTGGGCGAAGAGCGTTACGCTCATTTTGCGTTCGAGCGGAGGGCGGCGGAAGCCGCCGGTGATTTCAAGGCGGGCTCCCCGGTGAAACGGTCGCAGAGCGCGCAGGCGGCGTTCCATGCCGCGCATATCGGAAATCCCCAAGGCACGCAGGTCAAGAACGGCGCGGGCGCGTTCGGGAATTACGTTCGTGCGCGTGCCGCCTTCGATGATGCCGGCGTTGATGGTGACGCCCCGGCGAAAATCATTCCATCCTTCGATGCGCGAGAGCTGCCGCGCCAGTTCGTGAATGGCGTTGATACCTTCTTGCGGTGCGAGACCCGCGTGCGAGGCGCGGCCATGCACGATCAATTCGGCTTCTCCGACTCCCTTGCGCCCCGTCTTCAGCAGTCCGCGTGGGCCGAAGGCAGGCTCAAGGACGAAGACGGCATCGCTGCGGCGTGCTTCCGCTTCGAAGAATTTGCGCGAGGATTCGCTGCCGATCTCCTCGTCAGAAGTCCAGAGGAAGACGAGGCGTTTGCGAAGATGTATTTCCGCGTGCTGAAGAGCTTGCAACGCGAAAAGCGCCTGAACGATGCCGGCCTTCATGTCAAAGGCTCCCGGGCCGTAAGCTTTGCCACCTTCCAGCCGGAAAGGCATCCTGGCGAGTGTTCCGGTCGAGTAAACCGTATCGTAGTGGCCCAGGACCAGGAGTTGGCCCGAGGGGCGAGATTTGCCCGGCGCATGAGTGATACGGAGAAGACCGCCACGATGCTTCTGCGAGATTCGCTCCACGCGCGCGCCGTGCTTATTCCATTCTTCGGCGATGACGCCACAGCAACGATCGGCGGCGATTTTTTCCAGGCTGGGTGATTCCGCATTCACGAACCGGCGCAGCGTCGCGAGCATCTGCGGGACGCGCGGCTTCAGGAGGCGCAAGAACTTCCTGGGGAGATGGGAATCCGGCATGGTGCGGAGATGCTATCAATGCGTGGCGACCAGAGCAATCAAGCAGAATCTATCGCGGCGAAGAACCCCCCGCGGTCTGAAGACTGCGGCTACAGCGTAAGAGCGCGTATCGCGGAGAGCGGGGGTTCGCATATAATTAGAAGTTTGCCGGGGAAGGGCCAGGCGCCGCTGAAGGGGTCTGCGGCGACGGAGAGCGCGAATGATACTGGACGTTGTGGAAATTCAGAAGCTGCTGCCGCATCGTTATCCATTCCTCATGGTGGACGCGATCGTCGAGGTGGAACGCCTCAAACGCATCGTTGGCATCAAGAATGTTTCGATCAACGAGTACTACTTTCAGGGGCATTTTCCCGGCAAGCCGGTGATGCCGGGCGTCCTGATTCTTGAGGCCGTGGCGCAGACCGGTGGGCTTCTGCTGTTGATGGATATTCCGGACCGCGACAAGAAACTGCTCTATTTTGTGGCCGTCGATGGCGCGCGATTCCGGCGTCCCGTGGTGCCTGGAGATCAACTGCGCATCGAAGTGAACGTCCTTAACTGGCGTGGCGACTTCTGCAAACTGGAAGGCAAAGCAACGGTGAACGGGCAATTGGCGGCGGAAGGCACGGTGATGTGCAAGATGATCGATCGCGAGCCGCCGGGCAAGTCCGAAGAACGCGCGAAATGACGAAGCGCGAAATTCATCCGCAGGCAGTGGTGGCGGCGAGCGCAAAGCTTGGAGAGGGTGTAAAGATCGGCCCGTACGCTGTGGTTGGTGAAGATGTGGAATTGGGCGACGGCTGTGTGTTGCAAGGGCACGCGATGGTGGGGGGGCCTTCGAAGTTCGGCAAGAACAATACGTTCTATTCGTTCAGCGCGATCGGCGGCGACCCGCAGGATTATTCCTTTCGAGGTGAGCGCACCGAGATGGTGGCGGGCGACGGCAACATTTTCCGCGAATACGTCACCGTCAGCCGCGGCACGCAAAAAGGCGGCGGCAAAACTTCCCTGGGAGATGGCAATTTTCTTCTGGCGTATTCGCACATCGGACACGATTGCTCGATCGGCAGTGACACCCTGTTTGTGAACGGCGCGACCCTCGCGGGACACGTCACGGTGGAGGATTTCGCGACGATTGGTGCGTTTTGTCCCGTGCATCAGTTTTGCCGGATCGGCCGCTACGCGTACATCGGCGCTTCGACGGTGATTACGCAGGATGTGCCGCCGTTTTCCAAAATCGTCACCGAACGCGAGACGAAAAGCTTTGGTATTAATGCAATCGGCCTGGAACGCAAAGGATTTTCGCCGGAGCGTTTGCAGACCTTAAAGCGTGCCTATCGTTTGCTCCTCCGTGCGAAGCTGAATACCTCGCAGGCGCTTGCCGAAATGCGGAAATCGCTGGGCGATTCCGCCGATGTGCAGGAATTGATCAAATTCATTGAGAGCGCCGAGCGCGGCATCGTGAAGTAACTCCTGACTGCTGATTTCATGCCGGACGCGAGCACCAACACGACGGGCTGGGGACTCATCGCCGGAAACGGGCGCTTTCCGTTCCTGGTGCTGGAGGGTGCGCACAGCCTGGGAATCGACATGACGGTGATTGCGCTGAAGGAAGAAGCATCGCCGGAACTGGAAAAACTTTCCAAACGACTGCACTGGGTGAGCCTCGGCGAGTTGAGCAAGACCATTGACTTGATGCATCAGGAAGGCGTGAAGCAGGCGGTCATGGCCGGGCAGGTGAAACACAACAAAATTTTTAGTGCCATCCGCCCGGACTGGAAACTGGCGAAGCTGCTGTTCTCGTTGCCGCGAAAGAATACAGATGCACTGATCGGTGCAGTCGCTCGCGTGCTGGAAGAGGAAGGTATCCGCCTGGTGGATTCGACGCTGTTCCTTAAGCCGCTGGTGCCCGAAGCTGGTGTGCTCACGCGGCGCGCCCCGAATGAGCACGAAGCGGATGACATTGCATATGGGCTGGGCGTGGCCAGGCAAATCGCAAGCATGGACGTCGGACAAACCGTGGTGATCGCGGATCGCGCTTGCGTCGCCGTGGAGGCAATGGAAGGCACTGATGAGACCATCGCGCGCGCCGCCCGAATCACGGGTGGAAAGCCGCTGGTGGTAGTTAAGGTCAGCAAGCCAGGCCAGGATATGCGCTTTGATGTACCCGTGGTCGGTTTGCCGACCATCGAACAGATGAGGGGTGCGGGTGCGACCGCTCTCGCAGTAGATGCCGGGCGGACACTTCTTTTTGACCGCGCAAGACTGATCGAATTGGCGGATGGAGCGGGAATTGCGATTCAGGCATTCCCTTCGCTCGCCGAGCCGGAACCAAATCACGCTTCGAAGGGAATGAACGAAGAATGAACGCGGTGGCCGGACAGTCGAAGAGGATTCGTGTCGCCGTGGTTGGTACAGGCGAATTTGGGCGCAACCACGCGCGTGTGTACCGTGAGCTTGAAGGCGCGGAACTCGTTGGCGTCTTCGACCAGAATCAAGAACGTGGCGCCGCCGTTGCTGCGGAATTTCAGACGCAAGTCTTGAAGAGTCTCGATGAACTGCGCGGCCGCGCGGACGCCGCGAGCGTGGCCGTACCGACGGTCGCGCATGCGGATGTAGGCTGCCGTCTGCTGGAAATGGGACTCGACGTTCTTGTTGAGAAGCCCATGGCCGTGAGTCTCGTGGAGGCCGATGCGCTGCTCCATGCGGCGAAGAAAAATGGACGGATTCTGCAGGTGGGCCACGTCGAACGCTTCAATCCTGCCGTGATTGCGGTTGAGCCGATCCTGAACAGGCCGCTGTTTTTCGAAGTCCATCGATTGGGAGTCTTTACGCCACGCAGCCTCGACGTGGACGTGATTTACGATTTGATGATTCACGATCTGGATATTTTGCTGGCGCTGGTCGATGAACCGGTCGTGGAAGTCAAAGCTGTTGGGATTCCCGTCCTGACGGACAAAGTCGACATCGCGCATGCGCGCCTGGAATTTACGGGCGGCGCCGTTGCCAACATCACCGCCAGCCGGGTTTCCACCGAACGCGTGCGCAAGATGCGCTTTTTCCAGCAGCACGAGTACATTTCGCTGGATTATGCGCGGCGCGATGCCCTGCGTATCGGCGTGAAGAAGCCCGGTCCGCAGCCTGAGTTTGGATTTGAGAAGCTGAATGCACCTGCGGTCGAGCCCTTGCACGCGGAGCTCGAAGCGTTCGTTGATGCCGCGCGCTCGCGCAAGGAGCCGCGCACGAACGGAGCAGCAGGGCGCGCGGCGCTCGAATTGGCAGTCCGCGTAATGGCAAGCATCCAAGAGCACGCCGCGCGCGTCAATCTCTTAGGCGGCCGTCAGTCGGCCGGCGCTATGGGCGATTGCAAAACGGCTGGCTTGGACGTTTTCGCCACACACGACAAAACAAGATGATTTCGCGGATTCTGGTTCCGATAGATGCTCGACCGCCCGCTGCAATGGATACGCCAACGCAGCGCCGCCGTCCCACCACCATGGATACACGCACGCTGGTGCCGGCGATGCTGCCCATCGTGCAGTTGGACGGGCACTCGACGATCCCTACGAATCTGCCGCTTGAGTCCATTGTGGCGCGCGTGGTCGTGCCCCGCGATGTGCATCGCGAAGCGTATGGCGTCAGGGAGGACCTTTCGACACCGGTACAACCGACGGACATGGACGAGCGTGTCGCCGTGCCAGTGGGCGCCGCTCCGCCGGAAATGAGCTCGTATCCGCTGCATGTTCCGGAAGACCTCGTCGACCCTAATATTTTCATTACCGGCGAAGTCCATCTGACCGTTCCCGAGCACAAGGAGGAAAGAGCAAAGGCCCGGTGGCAAGTCACCATGCGGCTTTTGTTAGCTTACTCCCTGTTGATTACCTTGATTTTGTTGCAATCGAAGCTGTTCCCGCCGCATGAGCCGACCCAGGCCGAAATGGAACTCGCGCAAAGGCAAATGGTAGTGCTGCTTCCTCCGGGAGCGTTGGAATCGCTAAAGCCATCGACGCGTCCGGTTCAAGCGGTACCCAAAGTGCACGTTGATCCTCGCGTGTTGCGTGAAGTTGCGCCGCCGATCGCTCCAACGCCGACGCCTCAGCCGGAACGTCCGGCGAAAGAGCTGCCGAACGCTCCGGTGCCCAAGCCGAACGATGTTCAGCCGGACCCACAGCCCAGCGCGCCAACACCCAAGGCAGATGCTCCAAAGCCCGTGCTAAAACTCGAAGCGCCGGACACTCCGCAGCCCCAAGCCAAATTGCAATTTCCGAAAGATCGTTCACCCAGCCAGAGTATTCAAGACATCTTGAAAGGATCACGGCCTTCCGGTCCCCGCGCGATCGGCGGCGGCGGCCAGCTCCCGGGAGGCGGTACAAGGGGCGGCGGCGGCGGTGGTGGTGGCACCGCTTACGGTGGCATTGAAATGCTGACGCCCGATGAGGGCGTGGATTTTAACGATTATCTCCACCGCGTGTACGTAACGGTGAAACGCAATTGGTTTTCCGTGATGCCCGGGTCGGTCGAACTTGGTGAGAAAGGCATCGTCTTTCTCACCTTCAGGATCAATCGCGACGGTAGCGTGCCATCCGACGAACCAGTAATCGAGCGCAACTCCGGGAAAGAACCGCTGGATCGGGCCGCTTATTCCTCCGTGCGCGCGTCAAATCCTTTTGAGCCTTTGCCTCCCCAATTCAAGGGCCCCTATATCGAATTGCGTTACAGGTACTACTACAACAGTCTGCCGGCAGACTTCAATCAACAATAATGAAACTCCCGCGCCAACAAGTTCTGGGCAGTCTTCTCCTCGCGCTTTTCGTGCTTATTTTTCTCTTTGTTCGGGCGCGGCATCTTCTCTTTCGATGAGTAAAAACAAAACGCTCCTGCCTCTCGTTGTTGTTGTTGGCCCCACGGCTTCGGGAAAGTCGACGCTCGGCGTGAAGCTCGCGGAGCGGCTCGGCGGGGAAGTTGTGGTCTGCGATTCGACGCAGCTCTATTGCGGCTTTGATATTGGCACCGCAAAACCCAGCCCCTCCGAACGCCGCGGTATTCCGCATCACCTGATGGATGTTCTTAGCCCGCAGGAAGAAGCGACCGCGGGCCGACACCGCCAATTGGCCTTGACTGTTCTGGACGGCTTGCGGCAGCGGAATCGGCTGCCGATATTCACCGCCGGCACGGGATTGTATTTGCGCGCGCTGCTCGAAGGTCTCGCGGACGTTCCGCAGCGCTCGGAAGAATTGCGCGAGCGGCTGCGCGCGAGCGTTGAAGCGCACCCGCCCGGCCATCTGCATCGAATCCTGAAGCGGCTCGACCCGGAAGCGGCCAAGAAAATCGCCCCCGCAGACGAACAGAAGCTAATCCGCGCAGTCGAAGTTTGCGTGCTGACGCGCAAGCCGGTCTCCGAAGTACTTCGAGCTGGCCGGACAGCGCTGGAAGCTTGGCACGTGTTAAAGGTCGGATTGATGCCGCCGCGCGAAAAGCTCAACGAACGCATCCACAGCAGAATAGACACCATGCTGGAGCAAGGATGGATGCGCGAAGTGCAAGCGTTGCTCGATAGCGGCCTGAGCGAGGATTCGAAGCCATTTGATTTCATCGGCTACCGCGAATTGCGCGCGGTGCTCTGCGGCGAGATTAGATTGGAAGCGGCGCGGGAAGCGATTCAGCAGGCCACGCGGCGGTACGCCAAACGCCAGCTCACCTGGTTTCGCAGGGAGCAGGGCGTGCGCTGGTTTTCAGGGTTTGGCGACGATGTCGCGGTACAGGCTGGCATTCTCGAATGGCTTCATATACAGGGTCTGGGATAGCCGGCCAATTTCTTGTAAGCCGGCTCACCTTAACCCAGCGGCAAACTTACTTATTGCGTGAGCCTATTTTGGCGCGCCTTCTGGCTTGTCCTTGCCCTGGATGGAGAGCAGCTCCACCTCAAAAATAAGTGTCGCGCCGGGGCCGATGTCCGCGCCAGCGCCGCGATCGCCGTAACCCAGCTCCGCTGGAACAAAAAGTTGCCATTTCGATCCTGCCGGCATCAGTTGGAGAGCTTCCGTCCAACCCTTGATGACTCCATTTACCGGAAATGACGCCGGCTGGCCGCGTTTGTAAGAGCTGTCAAATTCCGCGCCGGAGATAAGCGTGCCTCGATAGTTGCAAACGACGGTATCGCTGGCTGTGGGCTTCGGTCCCGTACCCTCCGTCAGAATCTTGTATTGAAGACCGCTGGGCAGAATGACGACGCCTTCCTTGCTTTTATTCGCCGCCAGAAACTCGACGCCTTCCTTCTTGTTCATTTCCCCGGCCACTTTCATTTTCTCTTGCTGTTTGCTACGTACCTCGGTCTGCAGTTGTGTGAGCGTGGCTCGCGCTTCATCTTCCGTCAGGAGCATCTTGCCGGCAGCGAGAGCGTCTTTCAGGCCCCGCAGAACAATGGCCGGGTCGACTTCGACCTTCTCCTTGTGCAGGTTGCTCCCGAGGTTCATTCCGAGCGCATAACTGAGTTTGTCTTTCTGCGTCTTGAGCGTCAGGACGCTCTGGGTTCTGGGCTTAGTTGCTGGTCCCGTCTTGGCCGCAGGGGCCTTTTGAGCGCCAGCAGGGGGAGCCGCTTGTGCCTTCGCCGCCGGAGGTTGTTGAGTCTTCGCGGCCGGGGTCTGCTGCGCCAGGGCATTCCCAAGCAGCATTATCCCAGCCGTCAATAAACTTACTGCCGTAATAACGGGTTTTTGCATAAACCTATCTTCCCACGAGATTGCCGCCTTCGCAAAGTAACGCTTGTCCGCGTAGGCACGAAAACGTCAATGTTCCCCCGGTCCCATTTTTCAAGGAGTTTCCCCGAAGGCGCAATACAGATTCCGAAAATCCGGCGCGCATATGGGAAGCACAGGGACTACGCGATTGGAGACAGGTCGCGGGGCGAGGGAGAGAAGCGTATAATCGTATTCAGGGGTGAACCCTCCAGAAATGCGCCAGCCCGCACGATGACTCCCGGCCGACCGCAGTGACGAAAACGCGACATCAAGTCCCGACAGCAGAGCGCGCCTTGCTCGTAGGCGTTGGATGGAAGCGTGCTCCTCGCTTTCCCGGTATGCCGGCGGGCGAGCAGGGCCGCGAATCGCTTTTGGAGTTGGTGGAGCTGGCACGCAGCGCAGGCGCGGAGATCGCAGGAACCGTCTTCCAAATGCGTGACGCCGCTGATCCCGCAACACTGGTGGGCCGCGGCAAACTGGATGAGATTCGCGCCGAAGCCACGGAGCACAAAGCGCCGCTGATCATTTTCGATAGCAACCTCTCTCCCGTGCAGCAACGAAACATCGAGGAAGCCACGGAATGCCGCGTGATCGACCGCACGCAACTGATCCTCGATATTTTCGCGCGTCATGCGCGGAGCCGCGAAGGCCAGCTGCAGGTTGAATTGGCACAATTGAATTACATGCTGCCCCGCCTGACGGGAAAGGGAACTGCGATGTCGCGTCTCGGCGGCAAGAGCGGCGGCGGTGGCGCGGGTGGCGGAGCGGGACGTATCGGCGTGCGCGGCCCCGGTGAAAAGAAACTCGAAACCGACCGCCGCCGGATTCGCGACCGCGTCCGCAAGATCCAGACCAGTATTGATGCAGTCGGCAAACAGCGGGCGCTGCGGCGTGAGGCGCGCAATGCCGTCCCTCTTGGTACCATCGCGTTGGTGGGTTACACGAACGCTGGCAAATCCACGTTGTTCAATGCTCTGAGCCGCGCCGAAGTGCTGGTTTCCCCGAGGATGTTTGCGACGCTCGATCCCACCATCCGGGCGCTGCGGCTTCCCTCTAATCGCCGCGTGCTGGTTTCCGATACCGTCGGGTTTATCCGTGATCTGCCAAAAGGATTGCTGACGGCGTTTCGCGCAACGCTGGAAGAGGTGCAGGAAGCCGCTTTGATTCTGCACGTGAGTGACGTTTCCAATCCGCATCACGACGAACTCGACGAGGAAGTCGACAAGATTTTGCGGGAACTTGGCGTCGACGGCCGCCCCAGGCTGCGCGTGCTGAATAAGATGGACCGGCTCACTCCTGAAGATCGAAAAGCCATCACCAATGGCGCGGAGAGAAGCGCTGGCGCAGGTGGCGCGCCGGTGCTGGTGTCCGCTCTTGCGGGCGAAGGGATCGAGGAAATGCTTCGGCGCATGGACGCCGAGATGCCCACCGACCCCGTCGTAACGCTTTCTATTCGCTTGCCGCTGGCGGAGGGTCGCACACTTGCCCTGATTCATGCGCTGGGGCGCGTCCTCCACTCGGAAATTGATGATTCGCACATGCGACTCGACGCGGAGGTGCCCGCGTCCATCGCCAAGCGCCTGCGGCTCAAAGAGTATGCCGTGGAGGAACCTTTCCGCGCACTCTCTCGTAATATAGAATAGAGGCCGGCGGCTGTGCGGTTACCATTCGCACCGATCGCTTTGTGCCCGCCGCAAACGAGGTTGTCATGGCTGCTTTCTTTCTGTGGATCATCCTGTTCATCCTGTGCTGGCCGCTCGCGCTGCTGGCTCTGGTGCTTTATCCGTTGGTCTGGTTGCTGACGTTGCCTTTGCGCCTGGTGGGAATCGCCGTCCACGGCGTTCTCGGACTCGTCAGCGCGATCTTTATGCTCCCTGTCCGGCTCCTTCGCGGCCCGCGGGCCATCTGAGCGCGGTGAGTTTGGTTTCGAGGTGGTAACTGCGGAGTAAAAACGCGGAAAACCTCTGTTTTTACGCACTTGCGGCTCCTCTGGTAGTTCGTTTCTCCTCAGGTCCGAGACCCTACCTTCTGTGGAAAACGTTGTGGAAACTGCAGCCCGCTCTCGGAGATCAGCCCGTGCGTTTTGCTGGATGCACCGCAGAATCAGGAAATTGTATCCTTGTAACATATTGAAATAAAATGGGTTATCTAAACTTCTGCGCCGCTTGCACTCCCCATCTCGCTAGCTCCGTGGCACCACTGCACTTTTTACATTTGCACAGATTTGCAGCAGTCGCATTACGAAAGAGTATCGCTTTCCTTGCTTATACTCTCGACACAGAGTTAATTTCAAAGTAACTACCCAAGGTCAAAATGTCTATGGATTAGGGCTCCTTGGAACCCTCCCGGTACTGCCTCTGACGTGTTGACGCATCCTTACACCAAGTCTATAGTGAAACTGCGGTGGCTGAAGCCACGGGGCGGCATCCCCGCCGTCATGCGCCATGAATCTTCCTAACTCACTGACGCTGTTGCGGATCTTTTTCGTTCCCGTCCTTATCGTCATCCTCCTTACCAAGAGTCCGAACCTCGTGGTGTGGGGCGTTTCCATGCACTTCGAGGTCTGGGGCGTGCTGATCCTGCTCCTGGCGGCGGCGACCGATTGGGCGGACGGATATCTGGCCCGGCGGCGCCTACAAGTGACCACTTTGGGCATACTTCTTGATCCCATTGCCGACAAGCTCCTCATCTCCGCGGCGTTCGTTTCGCTGGTGAGCATGCAGCTAGTTTCCGCGTGGATGGTAGTGATCATCATCGGAAGGGAATTCACCGTTCTCGGCCTCCGGAATATCGCTTCGGCGGAGGGATTCACCATTGAAGCCTCGACTCTTGGCAAGACGAAAATGGTATTGCAGGTGTGCGCCGTAGCTGTACTCATTGCCGGAGCCGGCGTGGGGCACCCTTGGCTCAAGCTGCTTGGGCAAATTCTGCTTTGGCTCGTCGTCATCAGCGCACTCATCTCCGCCGCCCAGTACTTCCGGCGCTTCTGGAGCCACGTCGACGACAGCATCAAGCAACGTCGTCGGCTACGGATGCTCGAAGCCCGCAAGAAGTCCCAGGATGCCGTCCCTCTCTGAAGCGGGCCGGCGCGCCGCTCTGCAATTAGCCCGCACGGCCGTTGTCGAAGCTGTCTCTCACCGCCAACCTCCAAGCGGGTTCCCTCGCGAAGGAATCTTCGCGGAGCGCCGTGGCGTATTCGTGACCCTTCATGTGGGCAAATGCTTGCAGGGTTGTATCGGCGTCATTAAAGCGAACGAGCCGCTCGGAGAAGCCATCGTTCGGTGCGCTGCCAGCGCCGCGCTGGAAGATCCGCGGTTCGCCCCTATGAGAACCGACCAGCTTGTCGAGCTTAGCATCGAAATCTCATTGCTTTCACCCATGGAACCAATCGCCCCTGAATCAATCGAAATCGGGCATCACGGGCTATTTGTTCGTCTACACGCGCAGCGCGGGCTTCTTCTTCCCCAGGTTGCCATCGAGCATCGGCTGACGCGCCAGCAGTTCCTCGAGGAGACTTGCCGGAAGGCTGGGTTGCGTCACGAAGCTTGGCGCGATCCCGAGGCTCGCCTCTTTGGATTTACATGCGAGGTCTTCTCCGAAAGCGCACATCCCGAAGGGGCCTGAAGGCCTCAACCAGGCTGGGAATGTCGAAATCGAACAGTGATGCAAAAACAAAAGGCCCGCACGGAGAAACCGCGGCGAGCCTTAACCATTCAGTGGAATGCCGGGGTTCTACTCGATTTCGACGTAGTCACCCGCGTAGACTTCGATCGAATTGAATGTGATCACCATCGTCGATGAATTGCGGTTCACGTTAATGACGATTCCTTCGCCGAGCACTTCCCGCGGCAGGTCATTCCATTCGTAGCGTGAGGGGGCGCTCCCGAAGCCGTACACAGAGTACTGATATCCTTTGTTTTGGGGTACGGTCTCTGCCATGGAACCCTGGTACCGGAAGATTCGGAAGTAATCGCCGACCTTGACCCCCTGGCTGCTCCCGAGGTTTACATACACCGCGCTGAGTTTACCGAAGACCTGTCCGTAGTCTTTTCCAGCCACCACCATTGCCACTGGCTTGCCGCTCACGGGCGCAAAGTGATCGAAGGCGGCAGAATCTTTGAACGGCGGTGCCGGACGGTCCTGATAAGGCTGCAGGATATCCCCACGCTGCATATACCCGCACGAGAATATGACCTGAGCGACAGAAACCTTTGGCTGAACGTTTACCACCCGGACCTGTCCCGCGTCCATATAGGGCGTGCCCATGGCTTTCAGGAGCTTCTCCTGCCACTTGAACCATGGCACGTCCGTCGGGTCCTTGTCCTCCCGCACCACGGCGAACCGATCGCCCACGCGAACACCTTTGTCCTGGCCGCGATTGATGTGTACGTAGTCGCCGCGCGTAAAGCTGATCTTGAAGTTTGACTGCTCCCCTGAGACGATCCGGATCTCGTCCGGCACGTGCTGATCCGCGACGAAACCTGAACAATTCACCGTGCTGAAGTCGATTTGAGGAATTGCCGGAGCATCCTGGGGTGCGTTCTGCGCCGAACTTACCGCCCCACCCAGGAATACCGATAAAGCCAAAACAGCTATTCTAGCGCGCATTCCATAACTCCTTTGAAAACACGCCCTATGGGCCGTGCAGGGACTTTTCCTAGCGAAAGTATCAGGGCCTACCCCACGCGTCAACCAAATGACCAAGGTCGCTTTACACTTTTGATACGGGTGCTGGCGGCGAATACGGCATACTACTAGCTGTATTTTCAACAGATTGGCGGTGCAGGGCGCGGCATGGGTCTTTTTGGCACAGGTTTACGGCGGATTTGTGCTGTCGTAGCGGCCTCCACGGCGGACGAAATGTCAAAGTTGGTGCGCTCCGCCTTAAGACAAACCAGGACTGTCGAGTTGCGCCTCGATTGGCTGTGTAGTGACGCGGAGCGTGCGCGATTCCTCGACTGGCTTGCAGCCGGCCAGCCTCGGAATGCCACTTTTCTTGCCACCTGCCGCCGCCGCGAAGGCGGAGGCAAATTTCCCGGGTCCGTTGACCGCGAACTCTACTGGCTGATTCGGGCCCGCGAAGCCGGCTGCCAATGGTGCGATCTTGAAGTGGAAACCTTGCGCAAGCTTCCCGGCCAGTCCGTTCGCGAATATCCCGTGCCGCCGCGTGTCTTGCTTTCCGTACACGACTTTGAGCGCACTCCGGATTTGCCTCGAAGCATGAACCCGCCGGCCCACGGCGCCGTCGATGCCATCAAAATCGCCGCCGAAGCGCGAAACATCCACGACAGCATCCGGCTCCTGCGCCTGGCGCGCAGTTCGAAGAGTTTTGTCGCCGTTCCGATGGGAGAAGCCGGCCTGCCCGCGCGAATCCTCGCCTTGCGCGAAGGCAGCGCCTTGGCTTACGCGCCCGTTGCCGCGGCCACCGCCCCCGGCCAGGTTTCACTCGACGACATGATTCATCTCTACCGCGCCCACGCTCTCACGCGCAGCACGCGGGTCTACGGTGTGATTGGCGATCCCATCGGCCACTCTCTTTCTCCCTTGCTGCACAATACGGGATTCGCGGCGCGCCGCGTTGATGCCGTCTATCTCCCATTTCTGGTGCGCCAACTCGGCGATTTTCTTGCCGCTGTTCCTGAGTTCGGTGTCAAAGGTTTCAGCGTCACTCATCCACACAAGCAGACAATTCTCAAGTATCTGAAGAAGTGCGATCCTCTCGCGGAGGAAATTGGCGCCGTTAACACTGTGGTCGTTCGTCGCAACGGATCTCTTTATGGCTGCAACACCGATTACCTCGGCGTGCTCCGTGCGCTCGAGAAAAAACTTCGCATCAATGGCAGCCGCATCTTGATCTTCGGGGCGGGTGGAGCGGCCCGGGCGGCCGCTTTTGCGCTGGTACGTTCCGGCGCTGCCGTCGCCATTTGCACGCGCCGCGAAAAAGCCGCAAAGGTACTCGCACGCGCTTTCGGCGCAGAGGCAGTGCCCCGCGCCGCGTTGCGCACCGAGTTTTTCGACGCCATCCTGAACGCCACCCCGGTCGGCATGCATCCGCACGATGACGTTTCTCCGCTCGCGCCCGGCGAGTTACATTGCCGGCTCGTTATGGACCTAATCAACCGTCCTCAGAGGACACAGCTCTTGAAAATTGCCGCCCGGAAAGGCATCGCCACTGTTCCTGGCGTCGAAATGCTCATCGCTCAAGGCGTCGCTCAGTGGGAGATTTGGATGCAAAAGCGCCCGCCCGAAGCGTCCATGCGCCGCGCCGTGCTCGCGGCGCTGAGAGAGGTGCATCCTTATCACTTCTGACCGAGAATGGAGTGCCTCCCTTGAACTGGGGCGAATGAATGTCGGGAAGTTTTTCACAATTCTTTCCGATGGTTGGACCTCCCCGTCTGCTGTTAGGTGAAGTCACAGTGAGTCCCGATAAACGCTTACCGGAAACTGACCAAACTACCCTCCCCAATCCGTCCGTAAGGTAGCAGCAACCGGCGCACACGGTCCGAATTCTGGTTTGTTGTAGGCACCAGGCACTGCCAGAACCTCTCGGTTGCGGTTGCGCGAAGCGGGCGGCATGCAGAGCCAATCGGTAAACCATCGGGCAACAGTTTTTCGAGGAGCCATCCAAAAGGGGCTCTGCAAATCCGTCGATAAGCTCGCACACCTAGCCTCAAGTAATGTAATAATAGGTTTCTTTTCTCTGTGAACTGAAAACTGTCAACCGTGAACCTATTCCCATGATCGAGCCGGATTTCCGTGAATTTCAGCGCCTTGCGAAACAAGGCAACCTCATCCCGGTCTACGACGTTTTTTCCGCGGATTTGCTGACTCCTGTCAGCGCCTATCTACGAATCGCCCAGGGCGCAGAGTACTCCTTCCTTCTCGAGAGTGTGGAGGGCGGCGAAAAAATCGCGCGTTACACGTTCGCGAGCGCGCACCCCGAGGAAGTTTTCCGCTACGCCAACGGCGCGTGCGTCCTGGAGAGCCGCGGCCGGATGGTCTGGGAAGAGCGCGATCCCATCTCCTTCTTGCGCGCGCGCATCGAGCGTTTTCGCCCCGTGCGGCTTCCTGGATTGCCGCCGCTGGTCGCCGGCGCCATCGGCTATTTCAGCTATGACATGGTGCGGCTGATCGAGCGCATCCCCATGCGCCTCCGCGATGAAATCGGCCTTTACGATGCCATGCTGATGTTCTATCGCGGCCTCGTCGCTTTCGATCATGTGCAACACCGCTTGTGGATCGTTCGCAATGTTTTCACTGAAGGCCGCGGCAGTCTCCGCGCGAAATACAACGCCGCCGTGCGGGAAATCAAGGAGACGCGCCGGCTGCTCGATAATCCCGTGCCTGCGGAACGGCCGAAGAAGCCGTCGAAAGCAAGGAAACGCGGGCCGCTAAAAGTGACTTCCAATTTCCGCCGGCCCGAATACCTCGCTGCCGTGCGGAAAGCGAAGCAATACATTCGCGCCGGGGATATTTTTCAGGTCGTGCTGAGCCAGCGGTTCTCGGCCAAGACGCAGGCCGAGCCATTTGAAGTCTATCGCGAGCTTCGCGCGTTGAATCCCTCACCCTATCTTTTCTACCTGCAACTGAACGACGTCTCTGTTGTCGGCAGTTCACCGGAAATGCTCGTCAAAGTGCAGGGACGCGATGTTTTCTACCGTCCCATCGCCGGTACGCGGTGGCGCGGCAAGGACGAAGCCGAAGACCAGCGCCTCGAACGCGAAATGCTTGCCAGCGAAAAAGAACGCGCCGAACATATCATGCTCGTCGATCTTGGACGCAACGATCTCGGCCGCGTCTGCGACTACGGCACGGTGAAGCACGAAAAGCTATTGACCGTCGAGCGCTACTCGCACGTCATGCATCTGGTTTCGAGCTTGCGCGGTCGCTTGCGGGAAGATGTGGACTGTTTCGACGCGTTGATGGCCTGTTTTCCGGCCGGCACGGTCTCCGGCGCGCCCAAAGTTCGCGCCATGGAAATCATTGAAGAGATGGAGCGCACCCGCCGCGGAATTTACGCCGGCGGCATTTTGTATCTCGATTTCGCGGGCAACCTCGATTCCTGTATCGCGCTTCGTACCATGGTGATGAAAAATGGTGTCGCCCACATCCAAGCCGGCGGCGGCATAGTTGCGGATTCCACGCCGGAGGGCGAATATCAGGAGAGCGTGAATAAGTCGAAGGCGCTGCTCACAGCGCTGGAAAAAGCGCACCGCGGCAATCAATCCAGGAAGCCGTCATGATTCTGCTCCTTGACAACTACGATTCCTTTACTTACAACCTCGCGCAGTATCTCGGCGAACTGGGTTGCCAGGTCGAGGTGCATCGCAACGACAAAATTACAGTCGAAGAGATCATCCGCCGAAAACCGGAACGCATAGTAATTTCCCCCGGCCCTTGCACCCCGCAGGAGGCCGGCATTTCCGTGGAGCTGGTCGAGCGCCTGGCCGGAAAATTTCCTATCCTCGGTGTGTGCCTCGGCCACCAGGCCATTGGCGCTGCGTTCGGCGGCAAAATCGTCCGCGCTCCGAAACTCTTCCATGGCAAAACGAGCCAGATCCATCACGACGGTAAGAACATTTTCCGCAGCCTGCCTGATCCCTTCACCGCCACGCGCTATCATTCCCTGATCGTCGAGAAAAAATCCCTGCCGCGCGAATTAATGATCACCGCCGAGACCGACGACGGCATCATCATGGCCTTCCGTCACCGCCGCCACAAAATCGAAGGCGTGCAGTTCCATCCCGAATCCGTCCTCACCGAATCCGGCAAGCAACTCTTGCAGAATTTCTTGTCTCTCTGACTTCGCTGCGAAGTTCTTCTCTGTGACCCTCTGTGGTCTCTGTGCCCTCTGTGTTGAATCTTTTCTCTTTCACCAATTCAAATCCGCCAAGATCGCTCCATAGATCTCCATTCCGCGCCAAAATTGCCCCAACCGCAAATTTTCATCCGAGCTGTGCTGATGATTGTCGTAATTTACAATCGGCACGCCAATCCAAGGTAGACCAAAGTCTTCGAAAATATACATCGGCACGCTGCCGCCCAGCGTTGGCGCGACGACGGCATTTCCGCCCGTAGCATCTTGCACGAGCTGAACGAGCGCTTTTGAAACAGGCAACTCCATGGAAGTTCGTGAAGCGCGATAATTCCAGACGTCCTTGACGACACGTACGACACGCGGATTTGAAAGGCGCTCCTCTCTTGTGGGCGGGGCCGAAGTTACATGAAAACCTTGCTTCCGAATGTGCGCCAGCACCTGCTCGAATTTCTTGTCGGGATCCTCGCCTTTCACCAAACGCACATCGAGCGCGGCCTCGGCCTTCTCCGGCACGATGTTCTGCGCCTGCTCGTCCACGTAGGCACTGCGCAGGCCGCGGATATTCAGCGAGGGGAGTTGAAGAAGCTCGACAAGCCGTTTGCCACCGCCCTCCGGTTTGGCGAACTGGAGCTCTCTTTCGAGATCCTCGTCATTGTTCGGCATCTCTTCGAGCGCTTTTTTCTCGGTGTTTCCAAGTGGCACGACGTCGTCGTAGAAGCCCTCAATCAGGACGCGTCCATCGTCCGATTTCATCGAAGCGAGAAGCCGTGCCAAGTGGAAACCTGGATTTGGCGCCCAGTTTCCGTAGTGGCCGCTGTGCAGGGCGCGGATTGGCCCAAATGTCGTGATATCGAATCCGAGAATGCCTCGATTTCCAAAGAAGACCAGCGGCCGCCCGCTTTGATGCACGGGCCCGTCCCCGGTGATCAGCAAATCGCCGCCAAGCAGATTTTTATGAAGTTCCAGCGTGCGCTGCAGATTCGGCGAGCCAGCCTCTTCTTCGCCTTCCAAAACGAGTTTCAGGTTGACGGCCAGGGGAATCTTCTTAGCGCGCAGAGCGTCGATAGCGGCAAGCAGCGCCACGATCGGCGATTTATCATCCGAGGACGAGCGCGCGTAGATCCGCCAATTGTCGTCATAGACCGCCCGATGTTGCGCGCTGTTTTCCGGCAAGGGAATGCGCTTTCCCCCGGCTTCGATGGCGCCGTCGCGAAGCACCGGCTCAAACGGCTTCCCATCCGTCCACGCTGCCGGATCGACCGGCTGCCCGTCATAGTGCGCATAAAAAATCACTGTGCGTTTCGCTTCCGGCGCGATCAGCTTGCCGAAAACCACCGGGCCGCGCCCGCTGATCGGGAGCAAATGCGTCTCTATCCCGCGCGCCTCCAGCATCTCCACCAGACGCGCCGCATTCTTCTGGATGTTCGTTGTGTCGCTGGCAATGTTCGGAATCGACAGAAATTCGCTTAGTTCGCGGATGATGCGGTCCTCATTGTCCATCCGGTACTCGCACACTTCTTGCGCGACCTGCGCAGGCGACGGAGGTGTTGACTTCTGCGCGAACGCCGGATACGGTAAAAAGGTAATCAACAGAGTGACCACTATGTTTCTCAAAGTTCCTCTCCTCTAACGCTTCCGGCGGCTTTGCTGCCGCAGAGCAGCACGCTGGCCCCGCGCGGCCTGCCAGCGATTCTATCCGACCCGTAAGGTCTCTGCTCGTTTGCCGTTTTCTTCCCGCGGTGCGCAGGTTCCGCGGCGCCACTTTGGAGCTGTAGATGAGTGAGTTTGCGCTGGAAGTTGAAAATCTCGTCAAAGTGTACGCCTCGCGCGGCAAAGCGCCAATCCGCGCCGTCGACGGCATGAGTTTCCACGTGCCCCGCGAGATCATCTTCGGTCTGCTTGGACCCAACGGCGCGGGCAAGTCGTCATTGTTGCGCATGCTCTCCACGCTCACGCGTCCTACCGAAGGGACCGCAAAGATCCTCGGCTACGACGTAGTGAAAAAGCCCATCGAAGTCCGAAAGCGGATTTCGTCTGTGATTCAGGCGACAGCGGTCGAGCTGTTCCTGTCCGTGAAAGACAATCTACTCACCTACGCGCGCTTCCAGGGATTGGACAAAGCGGTGGCCGCGCGCCGTGCCGATGCCTTGATGGAAGAATTTCAGCTCGGCTCGGAAGTCGACCGCAAGGTGCAGGACTTGAGCGGCGGTTTCCGCCGCCGCGTTCAAGTCGCGAAAGTGTTCATGGTCGACACACCAGTGCTTTTCCTGGATGAATTCTCGACCGGGATGGATCCCATCCTGAAGCGCCAGGTAATGAATCTTCTGCGCGCCGAAGTCGAGAGAGGAAGAACCATCATCCTCACGACGCAAGTCCTCAGCGAAGCGGAAGAGCTTTGCGATGACATCCTCATCATCAACAGAGGAAAACAGATCGCGCGCGGCGACCTCAACACGCTCAAGCAGCTTTCCCGGGGCGTATACGATATTACGCTGGCGTTCGATCGCTTGCCGGACACCATTCAGGCTGAGATTGCTGCGCTCACACCCATCCGTTTCACAGTCGAGGGAAACACCATTGAGCTCACTCTCAAGATCGAAGAAAGCCGCGTCATGGAGGTTGTCAGCGCCCTCTCGCGTAACCGCCATGTTCTGCGTGTCGAAGTCCGCGGCGCAAGTCTTGAGGATATTTTCGTCGAATTGACGACCCGGGAAGGGAAGGTGGTCGCTTGAGTGCAATATCCGCCGTGGTCTACCGCGAAGCGAAGATTCGCGCAACCAACTTCACGTTCATCTTCTGGGATCTGTTCTTCCCGCTCCTCTACATGCTTGTCTTTGGTGTCGGCATCAATACCGCCCTTGGCGCTCCCACCGGGCTCGGCAATGTGAATTACAACGAATTCTTCCTGGCGGGAATTCTGGCCATGGCCAGTTTTGCCATCGCCTCCAATACCTCCTGGTCGTTTTTCCTCGATCGCGACAACGGCATCTTCTACGAAATGCTCACCTATCCCATGAGCCGCAGTGAATACCTGCTCGGAAAAGTCATTTTCAATGTCCTCATCTCCATCGGTCAGGCCACTCTCACCCTCGTGGTCGGCCGTCTCGTTTTGGGCATCCGCATCCAGTGGACGAAGCTGCCCTTGCTCCTGACGGCCATGGCCATCGGCACGGCCGGATGGTTTTTCTTCTACGCCATATTCGCCTTGCGCATCCGGCGCAATGATCTATTCAACAGCATCACCAGTGTCTTTTATTTCGTTTTTATGTTTGCCAGTTCGATGTTCTATCCGCTCGAGCCGCTCCCCGCATGGTTTCGCACCGCCGCACTCCTGAATCCCATTACCTGGGAGATCGATTGGCTGCGCTACACCTCCATCGGAATCGGGAATTTTCACTCGATTTTGCTCGAAGGGGCGGCATTCCTGGTTTTCTCACTGGCCTGTTTTGCCTACGCCGTGCGCTGCCTGCAGCAACAGGAGTAGTCATCTCGGTTGGCTTCACTTGCCGTAGAGCTGCCCCGTTTCGGGACATCGGCCCCGCCTCTCCCAGGCAGCTCTCCCTCCGATGAACTGGCAGCTAACGACTGATTGAGCACAGTACCATCGCCTCTGTCGCTCCTCCCCCTACACTAGAGTGAGATTCCCTCGGAGGACTCGCATAGCTATGCTGCGATGTGCTTTGGCTACGATCCTGGTGTTTCTGCTGGCGGGCATTCCCCTGCCTGCAAGACCTGCAGGTACTCCGAACTTGCTTCCGCTTGGCGTTGTCACGCAGGCCTCCGGCGCGCACTTCAGGGCCGCCAAAGTCTCCGCGGGCGCCACCATTTACGACGGCGACGGCTTGTCAACCGAGGCCGAAGGGGCGCTCCAATTCCGCGGTTCGGCCGCAGTGTTTTATCTGCCCGGCTCCAGTGGCGTTACCTTGCATGGCCTCCCGATGGGAACCCAGGCGCAGCTTCAGACCGGCACGGTGGTCTTCTCCACAGCCAAGGCTGTCGCCATGGAAATCCTTGCGGATGGAGCCTTCATTCGCCCGCTTGCCGATGGTCCCACGATCGCCCAAGTCACCATTGTCGGCCCTAAGGAATTGCAGATCAGAGCGCGGCGCGGAGCCTTACAATTTGCCTATGCGGGCGAAACGGAGAAAATAGCCGAAGGCGCGTCTTATCGCATCGTTCTGGATCCTCCGGAAGCCGCGCCGCCTTTCCCTCAGCGGGTCCCAACGAAGGCCGGACGTGAAAGCAAAAAATACAAAATTATCGCAATCGTAGCCATCGGCTGGGCGACCGAATGGGGCTTCCACGAAATCTTCGAAAGTCCCGCCCGCCCGTAATTCCGAAGTCTTCTTGAAGCCGAATCCCGGTCGTGAATCTAACTCCCGCTTGTGAAAGCGGCTAGACTCGCCAGTTTCTCGCTTGCGGCCCCTGAGGCGATGACGAAACTTGCGAGTCCCGCTCCTTCGCGGAAATTGGCAGCGATACCCGCAGCGACAAGCGCAGCCGCAGCATTGACCACGACAACATCGCGCGCCGGCCCGGGCTCGCCTTCCAGTGTGCGCCGTATGAGCGCCGCATTTTCGGGCGCCGTCCCTCCGCGAATCGATTCGAGCGGTGCGCGCGCCATGCCGAACTCATCCGGCGTCACCGTGAAGCGCCGGATCGCTCCATCCCGGACCTCGGCGACCATCGTTTCCCCCGCAAGCGAAATTTCGTCTAGGCCCCCCGCGCCATGCACCACAAACGCGCGCTCGACACCCAGCTCCGCCAGCGTCGCAGCCACGGGGTCAATTACATCTTCAGAAAAAACGCCCAGAACTTGCGATTGCGCCCCCGCTGGATTCGTGAGCGGCCCCAGCAAATTGAACACGGTTCGCACGCCGATCTGTTTACGGGCAGGAGCCGCATGCCGCGTGGCCGTGTGCGCGGCTTGCGCAAACAGAAATCCAATGCCAATCTCCCGGATCGCCCGCCCATACCGTTCGAACGGAAGATCGATCCGCACTCCCAGCGCTTCCAGCACGTCTGCCGAGCCGCTTTGCGAGCTGGCCGCACGATTCCCATGCTTTGCAACTCGCGCCCCCGCCGCCGCCGCAACGATCGCCGCCGCCGTCGAGATATTAAACGTGTTCGCGCCATCGCCGCCGGTTCCGCACGTGTCCACCATGTTCGCGGGCCGTGTCTCGCCCTCCGCAAACACCCGGGTGGCGTGCCGCCGCATCACTCGCGCAAATCCCGCGAGTTCCTGCACCTCAATGGGCCGCCGATTGAGCGCCGCGAGCAGTCGCACGATCTCCGGCGTCTCGACACGTCCCGAAAGCAGCTCCTCCATCGCCGCTTCTGCTCCCGCGCGGGTGAGCACGTGCCCGGCCTCGACTCGATCGATCTGCGAAGATGTCATCGGAATGATGCCGGAAGGTGGTGATCCTGCCCGTGAGGAAGCGAGTATTTTTTCTTCATTTTCTGTGCCATCTCGAATAGTGGTTCAATTTGGACTAAGTGTTCTCATTTGGATGTCGGCTCTCCAACAAATACCAGGCATTCGTTGGGATCTTCGATATGAAACTCAGTCATCCCGTATTCCCTCTCAAACAGATCTCTGATTCTGTAGCGATCCTTGAACGCTTTAACGTGCTCCCACATTGAACGGATACCACAAACCTCGATGTATATCTCGGTGTGCCCCCGGACACACGTCATGACTTCCTCTGAGGCAGCTTTCATAAAGTGGATGGTCTGGCCGTCGCGTTCCACGATCGAATATTCCGGCGAATTCCGAGTCGGGGTGAATCCCAGCACACTCTTGTAAAACACGACGGTTTCCTCCATGTTGGCGACCGCCAGCATGGGGCTTATTTTTTTCGCTATCGTCGGAGCGTTCATTCCGCGTCTCCTTGCTCTGCTTTCGCCTTCCAGTTAAACTTCTATGTTTCAAATGACGTGAAAATTCTAACACTAGCAGGCTGTTTCAAGCTCGAACGGAAAACGGAACCTCGATGAAGATTCATGAATACCAGGCCAAGGCCATCCTCGCCCGCTACGGCGTCACCACTCCCCGCGGCGAAGTCGCCTTCACCAAGGAAGAAGCGCGCGAAGCGGCGCAACGCCTGAAGTCGCACATCACCGTCGTGAAAGCCCAGATTCACGCCGGCGGCCGCGGCAAAGCAGGCGGCGTCAAGCTGGCGCGTTCCGCCGACGAGGCCGCCGATCTCGCCAGCCACATTCTCGGCATGAAGCTGAACACTCCGCAAACCGGTCCCGCCGGCCGCATCGTCAAGCGCCTGCTCATCGAAGAAGGCCTGGACATCAAGCGCGAACTCTATCTCGGTCTGCTCGTCGATCGCGCCGCCGGCCGCGTCGTCTTCATGGCCAGTGCCGCTGGCGGAATGGAAATCGAGGAAGTCGCCAAGGAAAATCCCGGCGCCATTTTGCGCGAAGCCATTCATCCTGCGGTTGGTTTGCAGTCTTATCAGACTCGCAAGATCGCTTTCGGCCTCGGCTTGCCGATGGAAGTGGTCAACCATGCCACACCATTCCTCCAGGCTCTCTACCGCGCCTTCATCGATACCGACGCCTCGCTGCTCGAGATCAATCCCTGCGTGCTCACCGGCGAAAGCAAACTCGTCGCGCTCGACGCCAAGATGACCTTCGACGACAACGCGCTCTTCCGTCACAAGGAACTCCGCGAACTGCGCGACCTCGACGAGGAAGATCCGCTCGAAGTCGAAGCCTCCAAGCACGGCCTCAACTACATCAAGCTCGATGGCAGCGTCGCCTGTATGGTCAACGGCGCGGGCCTCGCCATGGCCACCATGGACATCATCAAATACGCCGGCGGCTCTCCCGCAAACTTCCTCGATGTCGGCGGCGGCGCTTCTGCCGAGCAGGTGAAGAACGCATTCCGCATTCTCATGAGCGATCCGGAAGTCAAAGCTGTGTTCATCAATATTTTCGGCGGCATCTTGCGCTGCGATGTGCTCGCCACCGGCGTCGTCGCCGCTGCTAAGGATTTGCAATTGAAAGTCCCCGTCGTCGTTCGCATGGAAGGAACCAACGTCGAGGTCGGCCAGCAAATTCTCCGCGACAGCGGCTTGAACCTCACCATCGCCGATGGCATGAAGGACGGCGCGCAAAAAGTCGTGGCCCTCGCGGGAGGTGCACGATGAGCATTTTGGTCAACGAAAAAACTCGCCTGCTCGTCCAAGGTTTCACCGGCCGCGAAGGCACCTTCCATGCCCAGCAAATGATTGAGTACGGCACAAATGTGGTCGGCGGCGTCACCCCCGGCAAAGGCGGCACCAAGCATCTCGAGCGCCCCGTCTTCAACACCGTCGCCGACGCCGCGAAAGCCACCGGCGCAAACGCCTCCGTGATCTTCGTTCCTCCGCCCTATGCCGCCGATGCCATCTTGGAAGCCGCCGACGCCGAGCTCCCGCTCATCGTTTGCATCACCGAAGGCATCCCCGCCATAGACATGGTACGCGTCGCGTCTGTCGTGGACTTTAAGAAAACTCGTCTGATCGGCCCGAACTGCCCCGGCATCATTTCTCCCGGCAAGTGCAAGATCGGCATCATGCCCGGCCGCATTCACAAGCAGGGAAATGTCGGCGTTGTCAGCCGCAGCGGCACGCTGACCTACGAAGCCGTCCACCAATTGACGCAACTCGGCATCGGCCAATCCACCTGCATCGGCATCGGCGGTGATCCCATCATCGGCACGACGTTCCTCGACGCCATCCGGTTCTTCAACGATGATCCGGACACGCACGCCATCATTATGATCGGCGAAATCGGTGGCAACGCCGAAGAGCGCGCCGCGGAATGGATCAAGGTCAACGTAAAGAAGAAGCCCGTTGTCGGCTTCATCGCCGGCCAGACCGCGCCCCCCGGCCGCCGCATGGGCCACGCCGGCGCGATCATCAGCGGCGGCCAGGGCACTGCCAAGGACAAGTACGCCGCGATGGCCGCCGCCGGCATCCGCACCGTCGAATCTCCCGCGGACCTCGGCTCTACGCTCGCGGCAGCCTTGCAATAGTTGTGACGCCGGCTTGAAGCCGGGGACTTAACTCTCACTTTTATCTGGAGGATTTTTTCTTGGCTCTCGAACGCACTTTCGCAATCATCAAACCCGACGCCGTCAGTCGCGGTCAGCAAGGCGAGATTCTTACCCGCATTCACAAAGCGGGTTTCAAGATTGTCGCCATGAAATCCATGCGCCTAACCAAAGAAGAAGCCGGCGGCTTTTACGCTGTCCACAAAGAGCGCCCCTTCTTCGCCGAACTCACCGACTTCATGAGCTCCGGCAAAATCTTTGCCCTCGTTCTCGAAGCCGAAGGCGCCATCCTCAAGTGGCGCGACACCATGGGCGCCACCGACCCCAAGAAAGCTGCCCCCGGCACCATCCGCCACGACCTCGGCACCAGCATCGGCAACAATTGCACTCATGGCTCCGACGCTCCGGAAACCGCCGCCTTCGAAATCGGCTACTTCTTCTCCGGCCTCGAACTGATTTAGCTCCACCCGCGAATCGTTCCGCGTAGGGGCACGATACATCGTGCCCCTCTTTCATTGTTCTTGCGTCCTTCGTTACTTCTTTGCTTCATTTCTTCTACACTCTTTCCCATGGATCCCCTCCGCGAACTCGGCCGCACCCTCCTCGTTCTCGGCGCCCTCTTGGTCTTTATCGGCGCTCTGCTTTACTTCGGCGGAAAACTCCCATTGCGCCTCGGCCGCCTCCCCGGCGACATCATCTACCGCGGCCAACACACCACCTTCTACTTCCCGATCGTCACCTGCCTCATTCTCAGCCTCGGTCTTTCTCTCCTCTTTTGGCTTTTTGGGCAGTTCCGCAAGTAACCAGACCTTTTCGTTTATTTCCTTTAGTTCCTCAACCACCTTTACCTCATTTTCTCAACACCGAACTCCGCGCGGATGAACGCCTTGATCCCTTCCTCTCCCGTCAATCGCAAGCACAGCAATTTCCCCTCGTGCTCGAGGTCCATGTGAAAATCAAAAAATGGGCAGCACTTGCTTTCCGCGCCGACCCACTCCGCCAACTCGGCAAGCGATATGTCCGCCGGGCTGTACTGAAATTCGTAGCCCTTCTGTGTTTCCACGATCTCCTTTCGCTGCGCATTCAATTTCTCGCTCAATTGCTTGTGCCGTGCACGCTCTTCCGGCGTCAGCGCCTTGATGTTGCAATAGAACTTGCTCTGGGTCGTTGCCACTTGTCTCTCCCCCTCCACGACGATCGCCGAGCCTTGCGCCGCCAGCCCTGCTGCTTCACCGCCCCCAATCAGTAGCGCCAGGGCCGCACCCGCCGTCGCTACCGCCCTTCTCTTGCTCACTTTTCCAAATTGTTCCTTCATGCTATTCATCGCTTTCCTCCAAATAGGATTTGCCGCGTCCTATGCTTCAATGCTAGAAGTTAAAGTCAGCTTTAAGTCATGCTGTATTTCAGGAACGCCATCATGAAAATCGGTGAACTCGCCCGCCGCACCAAGCTCAACGCCTCCGCCATCCGCTACTACGAAAAAATTGGCGTCCTCGTCGCGCCCCAGCGCGTCGGCGGCCAGCGCCGTTATCCCACCGACTCTTTCGACCGCGTCCTCCTCATCCGCTTCGCCACCGACATGGGGTTCACCCTTGCCGAAATCAAGCTCTTCCTCAGCGGCCTCCGCGACAACGCTCCCGTCGGCCCCCGCTGGAAAAGACTCGCCAACCGTAAACTCCTAGAAGTCGATCAAAACATCGCCCGCTCTCTCAAGCTCAAATCCCTCCTTCAGAACCTCCTCCACTGCCGCTGCGCCTCCCTCCAGCAATGCGTCCGCGCCCTCGGCCCCAGCGAAAACCTCCGCCTCCTCCAGAACTTCCGGCGCTAAGCTTGGTGCTTTTCCATGCGCATGGATCGCTCCGCCGTTTGCTTTAAAAATCTTTGTGATATACCATGGTATATGTCAAGCGCCCGACGCGCGCGAAATCCCCAGGGGAGGGCTGCCATGCGCAAAATTGCCAAGCTTTTCAAGAACGGCCGCAGCCAGGCTGTCCGTTTGCCTTCGGATTTCCGCTTCACTTCGCGGGAAGTCTTCATGCGCAAGGATCCCGAAACGGGCGACGTCATACTCTCTCGCAAGCCCGGCTCCTGGGACGACCTCTTCGCCGTCGCCGACACCGTCGAAATTCCCGCGGACTTCCTCGCTTCCCGCGATCGCCGTCCGCCCAAAAAACGCCGACTCTTCTGATCAGAACAGCGCATGCCCCGTTTCATGCTCGATACCAATAGCGTGAGCTACGCCCTCAGAGGAAATCCGCCCTCAGTTCGCGAGCACTTGCGCCGCGTTCCCATGGCCCAGGTTTGCATTTCTTCCATCACTGAAGCCGAGCTGCTCTTCGGTCTCGCCCTGAAACCCCAAGCCACAAAACTCGCCGAGCTCGTCAATCAATTCCTCTTGGGCGTTTCAGTTTTGCCTTGGGACTCCGCCGGCGCACAGGCCTACGCGGACCTGTGCTCCGCCTCCTGGAAGCGGGGCCGCCCCCTCGCCGCTATGGACATGCTCGTCGCCGCCCATGCCTTTGCCTCCGGCCTCACCCTCGTCACCAGCGGCCGCTCCTTCCGTTCCCTTCGTCCCCGCCTCCGCCTCGCCGACTGGTCCAAGCCCCTTTGATTTCGGGCTGGCGACAAGACTCACCGTAGCAACCTTCGTCTAATTCTTCGCATCCCTCCGATCAAGCGAGGAAGCATTGTGCGACTTCATGCCTTCCGCCCATGCAGTGGGCTCAATGCCTATGAGACTCTTCCCGCTCGCGGGCCTGCTGTTTTTTCTGTCTGCAACGGGCGCATTCGTGCCGCCCTGCCCCGCACAATCGTATTCATTGAATGACGTGCCGCAGCCGGTTTTTCGCATCGTGTGCAACCGTGAGACGGGTATTCCCTTCGCGATGGACGCACCCATTTCCAAAAACATTCATGCGGTCAATACGTGGGCTTTGCGTTCTAGACGTGAACGATCCTCGAGGCCTTCCAAGACAGTTGGCGAAGGATTTTCACACCACCTATTCCTTTGCCCCGCTCCCCGGTTCCCCAAAATCTGCGACCTCCTCGGTTCCCTAGCGCGCAGTATTCTCGCTTCTCAGTCCCGTGGACGCCCTCCAAATGGGCTATCCCACTCGATCCAAACCACTTACTGTTAACCTCTTGACAAATTACACGGATGTGTCATACTGGTGTTTGAATTTAACGCCGCCAACTCGCCCCGCCCACCAGGTTCTTCAAACTCCTTCAAGATCATTGGGCCTCACGTGGTTACCTTCTCGCCAACCGTTCGCTTGCATAAGTTCTTTAGCTGCAACAGGGTCGAAAAACCCTGGTCGCAAATAAAATCGTGCTGAAATCAAAGGAGTTAACGTCAATAGCTCTAACTTGCCTGACACTGCGCAATTTTCATGAAGTTTCGCGGGCCGGAGGCCCTAAATGACACTTACGAAAAACAGGGGGGCGGGGGGTGCGCTCTTGGTTCGGTCGGCTGAGCGTCCTTTCGTTACCTCTTTACTTCCCTATCTCCTTACTTCATCTTTTCTCCTCACCCGGGGTCACTCCGCATGATCGAACAGCTCACCTTCAACCTCATGCCCGACCGCAAGACCTGGACCGTCAGTGAGCTGACCGGGAAAATCCGCGACCTGCTCGCCAAGAACTTCACCGACATCAGCGTCCAGGGCGAAATCTCCAACTGCCGCGAAGCCCAGTCCGGCCACATCTACTTCACCCTGAAAGACGATCGCGCCCAGCTCCGCTGCGTTTACTTCAAGCAGCAGCAGCGCGGCATCAAGTTCCGCCCCGAAGACGGCTTGCAAATCACCGTGCGCGGCAGCATCAGCGTCTACGAGCAGCGCGGCGAATATCAGATTTACGTCGAGAAAATCGAGCTGATGGGTCAGGGCGCGTTGCAGCTTGCTTTCGAGCAATTGAAGAAGCGACTCGAAGCCGAAGGCCTGTTCAATGCCGCGCGCAAGAAACCGCTGCCGCTTCTCCCCAGCCGCATCGGCATCATCACTTCACCAAAGGGCGCTGCCGTCCGCGACGTCGTCCGCATCCTCACGCGCCGCTTTCCCAACGTGCATCTGACCGTCTATCCCGTGCGCGTCCAGGGCGAAGCCTCCGCCGAGGAAATCGCCAAAGCGCTAAAATTTTTCAATGCCAAAAAAATAGTCGACGTGCTGATCCTCGCGCGCGGCGGCGGTTCCATGGAGGATTTGTGGTCCTTCAACGAAGAAATCGTCGCGCGCGCTATCTTCGCTTCAGAAATTCCCGTGATCTCCGGCGTCGGCCACGAAACCGATTTCACCATCGCCGATTTCGTCGCCGATGTCCGCGCCTCAACTCCATCTGCGGCAGCGGAGATCGTCGTCCAGACCCGCCGCGAATTTGACAAGCACATCGCTGACTTGCGCGAAACACTGGCCGGGCTGATCCGCTACCGCCTATTGGAATTTTCCCGCCACGTTCACGAGCTTTCCGCGCGCCGCGGATTTCGCCGCCCGCTCGATCTCCTCCGCCAGCAGCGCCAGCGCGCCGATGAGATGACCTCGCGCCTAGCGCTCGGCCTTCGCGCGCGCCTCGAACAATCGCGCAAACGCTTCACCGCCGCCCACCTCCGCATCGCTTCCTTCGATTTTCGCGTGAAGATCGCCGCCTTCCGCCTGCGCCTCGAAAAGCGCACCGCCGAACTCGGCGTCCGCGCGGAGCGCCTCCTCCGCTCCAAGCGTGAGCGCTGGCAGCGCCTCGCGTTGCAAGTCCTGGAACGCGGCCCTCTAAAGGTCCTGGAACGCGGCTACGCCATCGCCACCGACGCCGCCGGCAACCTCCTCCGCGATGCCGCCCAAGTAGCTCTGGGCGACACCGTAGCCGTCCAGCTCCACCGCGGCCGCCTCACCACCGAAGTCCGGAAGAAAGAGGAATGACCCTACCGGTACACATCGGTCCAGTGCCCAATTTGAATGACCGCGACGGTTTTTCGATGTCGTTGATTTTGTAAATCACGCGGTAGTCACCGACGCGAATTCGCCAGCCCTCGCGACCGCGAAGTTTCCGGCAGCCGGGCGGGCTAGGAGCGTCGCGCGGTTCAAAGATTCTTGCTTTAATGGAATCGTATATAGGAGAGTTCAACTGAGAAAGTTGTTTTTCCGCGTGTGGCAGGATGCGAAGCGCGTAACTCATTTACCTTTCTTTCGCGCTCGATCCTCTCGATGGCTTCTTCAAATGGGTCCGGCGTTTCCTCGGAGGCCATGGCTTCGTCGTATGCGCGGATATCCTCGAGATCTTCAAGCTCTTCGAGGAGTTTCCCGTACTCCTCGATGCCGATGAGAACGGCAACCTTTTCACCGCGCTCGTTCACAACAAATTGGCGTTCTTTTCCCATGGGAAGCTCGCTCACCGCAGTTTACTCCGACAATCAAACCGTCTAAATTGGTTCCGAAACTAAAAACTAAAAACTAAAAACTAAAAACTTACAACTGAAAACTGACGACTGAAAACTACAACTCATTCGTCGTCGGAAGAGGAAGCAACTTTGAGAACTGCGAGGAAGGCTTCCTGCGGAATATCCACCTGGCCGACGCGCTTCATGCGGCGCTTACCTTCTTTTTGTTTTTCGAGGAGTTTGCGTTTGCGAGAAATGTCTCCGCCGTAGCACTTGGCGAGAACGTTTTTGCGGATGGCCGCGACGGTTTCGCGCGCGATCACGCGGCTGCCAATCGCGGCCTGGATCGGGACTTCAAACATCTGCCGCGGAATGAGCTTTCGCAAGCGCGTCACCAGATCGCGCCCGCGCTCAGCCGCAAACTCGCGATGGATGATCAGCGCCAGCGCGTCGACCGGTTCGCCGGCGACCAGCACATCCAGTTTGATGAGATCGGATTCGACGTATCCGGCGAGATGATAATCGAGGGAGGCGTAGCCGCGTGAAGTGGATTTTAGACGGTCGTAAAAATCAAGCACGATTTCGTTCAGCGGCAGTTCGTAGGTGAGCATGACGCGGGTCGGTGAAAGATACTCGAAATTTTTCTGCGTACCGCGCTTTTCCTGGCAGAGTTGCAGAATTCCGCCGACGGAATCCTCGTTGGTGATGATCATGGCCTTGATGATCGGCTCTTCGATTTTCTCGATGTCGCTGGGATTCGGAAATTTCGCCGGGCTGTCGACTTCGATGACTTCGCCGGTCACGCGCGTGATGCGGTAGCGCACGCTCGGCGCCGTGGTAATCAGGTTCAGGCCGAATTCGCGCTCCAGCCGCTCCTGCACGATTTCCATGTGCAGCAGGCCCAGGAAGCCGCAGCGAAAACCGAAGCCCAGCGCGACGGAATTTTCCGGCTCGTAGAAAAACGCCGCGTCGTTCAATTGCAATTTGCCGAGCGCGTCGCGCAGCGGTTCGTAGTCATCGGCAAGCACGGGAAACAGGCCAGCGAAAACCATCGGCTTGATGGCTTCAAATCCCGGCAGCGCCGGAGCGGGGCGGCTCGCATCCGTAACGGTATCGCCCATACGCGCATCGGCCACGCGCTTGATGTTGGCGACGACAAAACCGACGTCGCCGGCCTCGAGTTCTTCCAGTGCGATGGGCTTCGGCGTGAGCGTGCCGAGTTGTTCGACCTCGTAAACCTCGTTGTTGTAGACGAGGCGAATTTTCATATGATTCGTGATGCGCCCTTCCATCACGCGCACCAGGACCACGGCGCCGCGGTAAATGTCGAACCACGAATCGAAAATCAGCGCCTGCAGCGGATTTTCCGCGCTGCCCTTGGGCGGCGGCACCCGCGCCACAATTGCTTCAAGAACTTCTTCGACGCCGAGGCCGCTCTTCGCGCTAATTAGCAGTGCGTCCTCCGCCGGAATCGCGAGCACGGTTTCGATTTGTTCTTTTGCGAAATCCGGCTGCGCGGCGGGCAAATCTATTTTGTTGATCACCGGCAAAATCGTCAGGTTATGCGCCGCCGCGAGAAAAGTATTCGCGACCGTCTGCGCTTCCACTCCTTGCGATGCGTCAACAACAAGGAGCGCGCCTTCGCAAGCGGAAAGCGCGCGCGAAACTTCGTACGAAAAATCCACGTGCCCGGGCGTATCAATTAAATTTAATCGGTACGTATTTCCATCTTTCGCTTTGTAGTGCAGGCGGATGCTTTTCGCTTTGATGGTGATGCCGCGCTCGCGCTCGAGATCCATGGAGTCGAGGACTTGTTCGTGCATCTCGCGTTGGGTCAGCGCGCCGGTCATTTCCAGCAGGCGGTCCGCCAGCGTGGACTTGCCGTGGTCAATGTGCGCGATGATGCAGAAGTTTCGAATGAACTTCGGGTTCATTTTTCTCGCTTACCAATTTGCTCAATTGCGGGCAGGATTCGAATGGCCCGCCGGGTTTTTCCGGCGGGCGTGCTGCATTCGAACGAGCGACACACGCAGTGCAAAAACCGTGCCGTATAAACATTCAGTTTGCCACAATTCGAAGGCCGCGTCAGCTTGCACGCCCATCACTGGCGAAAAGAAAAGTGGCGTGACAAGAACAGAACCCGGCAATTGCGGTTCGTTTCTTGCCGAACCCAGAGTTACTTGACGGGTGGACTTTGCCGCCATAGAGTCTCGGCAATCCTTACGCGCCTTCGGCCAGCGATGCCGGCCGCGGACACACTTCGATCCGGACAGACAGGCACTGAGGTGATTGTGGCCAAGGAAGCAGACAGCGCTGTTGTGCCCTCCGAAGTGAAAACAATTCACAAATTGCGTATGAGGATTATTCCTTTTGTTTTTGTTCTCTACATCATTTCGTTTCTCGACCGGATCAACATCGGGTTTGCAGCGCTGACGATGAACAAGGAGCTGGTCATTTCCAGCCGGCAGTTTGGATTGGTGGCGGGAATTTTCTTTCTTGGGTACTTCCTCTTCGAAATTCCCAGCAATCTGCTGCTGCACAAGCTAGGAGCTCGGATCTGGATCGCGCGCATCCTGATTACCTGGGGAATTCTGGCTACGCTGACAGGCTTCGTACATTCGGTGTCCCAACTTTACGCAGTGCGTTTTTTACTGGGGCTGGCGGAAGCAGGCTATTTTCCCGGAATCGCCCTGTACCTGACGTATTGGTTTCGCCAACGGGATCAGGCACAAGCAATTGCGCTGTTCCTGGCGGGCATACCTGCCACCAGCATCCTAGGGGCTCCGGTTTCCGGTTTCATCCTGGATCACGCGCACTGGCTGAGCATCAGCGGTTGGCGGTGGCTTCTGATTCTGGAGGGAATTCCGGCGGTAGTTTGCGGCGTGCTCACGTACTTTCTGCTGCCCAACCGGCCGGCAGAAGCCAAATTTCTTAACCAGGGAGAAAAAAACTGGATTACGGCGGAGCTGGCACGCGAAGAGCGGGAGAAATTGGCGAGCCACAAAATCTCAGCGTTACAGGCTCTTACAAACAAACGCATTTGGCATCTGGGATTGATCGGATTCACCTTGAATACCGGCATGTATACGCTGAACTTTTGGATGCCGCAGCTGGTGAAATCACTATCGAGCGGATATTCGAACAGTTTGATCGGACTCCTGGTGATGATTCCACATCTTGTGGGCTTGCCCGTAATGGTGATGGTGTCGCGGAGTTCCGATCGCAAGCAAGAGCGGAGATTTCATGCGGCGATTCCGGCCATCGCCGCTGGAATCGCTCTTGCGTCATTGGGCGCGACTCATTCCATTTTTCCGACGATCCTGCTTCTATCCTTCGCTGCCCTCGGCATCTACAGCGTCTATGGCCCTTTCTACTCGCTCCCAGGCGATTTCCTCACGGGATTTGCGGCGGCCTCAGGGATTGCCCTGGTGAGTTCGGTTGCGAATCTCGGCGGATTTGCCGGACCGTATGCGATTGGCTGGATAAAGGACCAGACAGGCAGTTTGTACGGCGGCCTGGCGGTCGCAGGCGTTTCCTTGTTCGCATCAGCGACACTGATGTTGCTACTTCCAAGAAGAGCACGCGGCAACCCGAGTGAAAATGAGTGAGCAAGTGGCATGGTTCGCAATGGCGATTTGCAGCGATGCCTGGGCGAGAGGGGCGCAGCGATGCTGCGCCCCTACAAAGAGAAGAATTGGGAGAAATGGGAATTAGTGAGCAGCCTGGTTCGCCGGTTTGCGGGACCAGGCGCCGACCATGGCCATCCAGGTGACGACAGTGTTTGCGGCGGCAATCTCGGCTTGGAGCCTCTGTGGAAGTGTGGCGAGGTCCCCGAGCGGCTCGAGGGGAAGATTGAATTGCTGAACTTGCGGTAGCAAACTGCCAAGAACGTCGGGGACCCAACGTATGAATTCCGGATCATTCCCAAGCGGCATCTCCAGATTCATGGTTGGCGCCGGCAAGCCTGCCTCCTGGAAAATTTGGTAAAGAGCGAAGCCCATCTCCGTGTTCGCACCGGAACGCCGGAAGGTCTCATGGACCAAAGAAGCGCCCGCAGACCAGAGAGGGAGGCGCTTGGCAAGCAGAAGAAAGGGCGCCCACGACAACTCATGGAAGGCGACCACTCCACCGGGACGAGCTAGCTGGGACAAGGAGCGCAAGACAGCAACGGGATCGGGAAGAAACATCAAAATGAAACGCCCCACGACGGCGTCGAAGGGCTTGCTACTTGGGATCTGGGAGACATCGGATTGGGTGAAGGTCACATTGTGCAGGCCGGCCTCGGACACGCGGGCCCTGGCTCTAGCGATGGAGCGAGCGTCGCGCTCTACCCCGACGACTTCACCCGAAGGACTGACTAGCTTGGCCACCAGCATGGCCACATCTCCGACGCCGGAACCGATATCCAGTACACGCTGGCCTGGGCTAATGCCGGCGCCAAGGAAGAATCGTTCGGTGAAGGGAGCGAGAAGCGCGGCTTGCCTGATGAGGCGCTCCTGTTCCGCGTCGGTGCTGCCAAGGGCGTAGTGAGGAGTGGAATTGGTTGTGGTCATGATGTCGGCAAATTGTACCACCGAGAAACTCCGCGGCCGGCTTGACTGATTCGGCGTGGCTTGAATTACGGTGATGCATACCACATCAGCTTATTTCCGGTGTTTTGCCCGCTTCCCGCCGGAGGTATATAGTTAACAAGGGCAGTTCGCGCTGGACGCAACGTGCAGCCTGGTATCATCACTTGTTTGGCACCCGATCGACAAATTTCAGTCACCGCAAAGGCAACCTGAACGGATGGCCGCAGACGTAAGCAAACATCTGGATCGCGCCAAGCGCTTCCTCGAGAAGAACCGCGTCGAGGACGCCATCGAGGCGTATTTGGCGGTGCTCGACGAGATGCCGCAACATCAGGAAGCCACGCAGGCGCTCGGCGATCTCTACGCACGGATGGATCAGCCGGACCGTGCGGCGGTTTATTACGGCCTGCTGTTCGATCTGCTCGTCGAGCCCAAGGACGAGACCAAAGCTCTGGCCATCTACAAGCGGTTCTTGCAGACGGGTCAAAACCAGCAACTGCCCGAGCGCATCGCTCGATACGCCTTCCTGCAGCAAAAACAAAATCATCCCGACGAAGCCATCGAGCAGTACACCAAGGCCGCGGAGCTGTTCGCGGCGGCGAGCCGCGAGGAAGACGCGCTGTTTTGCTGGGAGCGGGTCGCCCAGCTCGATCCGGAAAATTTTTCGCGGCAGCTTCGTCTTGCGGAAACAGCCGAACGCATGGGCAAGACTGCGCTGGCCGCACGCGCGTTTCTGCGGGCCGGGCAACTGGCTTCGGTGAGCGGCACCCCGGCCGACGCGCTCAATCTTCTGGGCCGCGCGTACAAACTCGCGCCGCAAGAACGCAGCGCGGGACTTCTGTATGCCCAAGCAAACCTGCAGGCCGGGAATGCCGTGCGTGCCGTAGCCTTGCTGGAACCGTTTGCCGCAACCGAAAGCGACGCGGCGTTTCTCACCACATTTAGCGACGCGCTGATGCGATCGGGACACCTGGAGCGTGCACGCGAGTTACTCGAGCGGGTCTTCCGCGAAAAAAATGAAGGCATGACCCAGCTGTTCGAACTGGCCGACCGTTACGTCGCCGCGGGCCAGGACCAGAAAGCCACGGATATCCTCCTGACGCTCAAGCGGCGGATGTTTGCCGACAAACGGCAAAACGATTTCGCGACGTTGATGGACGGTGTAGGGGCCAAATACCCCCATTCTCAAGTTATTCTTGAATTCTGGGCGTCCATCCACAACGAATTGAATCGCGAATCGCAGTATTTCGAAGTACTGATCAGGCTTTTCGACGTGTATCTGACCTCGGGAAATGTAGCGAAGGCGGCAGAGACTCTCGAGCGGCTGGTGGACATCGATGCGTACGACTACCGCAATCAGGAGAGGCTGGAACTGCTGCGCGGCCGTGTGGATGAAGCCCACCTGAAACGGATCGCAAGCCGGCTGTTGAAATCGAGCACACCCACGCCGGGTCATACTTCGCACGCTCCTCCGACGCAGGAAGCCGAGGCTCCTTCTCCGGGCAGTGAAGAAGGCCGGCAGTTGCAAGCGCTGGAAGATCTGATCGTGCAGACGGAGATTTTCTTGCAGTACTCGCTGCAGAATAAGGCATTGGAGCGTCTGCAAAGAATCGCAGCGATGTTCCCCGGGGAAGAAGAGCGGAGCGCGCGGCTGGCCAATCTCTACCAGATGGCAAACTGGTGGCCCAAGGGAACGCCCAAAGCGAAGACGGAACCGTCGCCTGCGCCGCCCGCGGCATCCGCGGCGCCGCTCGCGCCTGCCGCACCGGTTGCCGAGGCGCGCGTGCCCATTACCTCGAGGACCGGGGTATATTCGGCGGAGACGCTGCGCGATCTCTCAAAGATTTCCGAGGTCAATCAAAAGATATTCCGTCAGCAGACGCCGCGGGCGATGCTGAACACGGCGGTCAACGAGGTCGGCAGCTATCTGCGCGTGACGCGCGCTCTGGCTGTGGTGGGCACGCCGGGGCGCCCGCCGGAAATGGCCGCGGAATTCTGCGCCCACGGGGTGAAGCCCGCCCCCGGCGCGCAGGTGGTCCTGCTACTCGCGCACATCGAGAAGGCCGAACCGGATGAACTCGGCGGACTGATGGTACAAGCAGCGGAAGGGTCGATTCTGAGCGATCTGGGGCTGGCGACGGCGCTTGGCGTGATGATCACGGACAAAGAGACGCAGATACCCGCGGGGATGTTGATCGTGGGGAGTGCCGAAGAGCACAAGTGGAAGCCGAATGAGGCGTATTTCCTGCAGGCCATCGGCGATCAGATGCTCATGAGTGTCAGTCACACACGGCTGCGGTCGCTGGTGCGGCGCATGGGCGTTTCCGATGAGCGCACCGGTTTGCTGAGCCGCAGCTCGTATCAGAGTTGTTTGCTGACGGAAGCGGACCGCGCGCGGACGCAGGGGACGCCTTTGGCGCTGACGATTCTGCAGATCGATCGCGGCGCGGAGATTTTGCGGCAGCAGGGCGAATCGCCGCTGGAGCGTTTTCTGGAGCAACTGGCGCGGTCGTTACAGCCGATGGTGCGGCAGAACGACGTGGCGGTGAAATATACTTCGTGGTCGCTGGCGTTTATCTTGCCGGATACGACGCTGGCGGGTGCGCAGAATCTGGCGGATAAGCTGCGACGAGCGGCGTCCGGGCTGCGGCCGCCGTGGGACTCGACGCAAGTTACGCTGAGCGCGGGAATTGTAGAAGCCGTCGCCAAGCACGAGTACGACAGCGAAGACATCGTGACGGATTTGATCAATCGCGCGGAGTTTTCGATTGAAGAGGCGCGGAAGCGCGGCGGGGATATCGTGGTGGCGCTGGAGACGCCGAAGCTCTGAGTTGCGCATGGCCTTCCGAGCATTTAAGATTGCGTTTGGCGGTGATTGCCGCCCGATTATTCATGACGCACATGAGCACTCGATTTAGGAAACTGCGACCTTACGAAGCTTGGGAAGAAGCAGAGATGAGGTCTGTGGCCATCGGAGTCGCAGGCTTTTTTGTTGTCGAGGCTTTGCAAACCACAGGAACTATCCCGACTGTTTACTTGCAGACGTTGGCCCCCGTCTCCGGCATGGTGAGTGCGTTCTTAATAGCCCTGACTCTATCCGTTGCTTACTATCACAAACGGTGGATGCTGGGCATTGGCGGAGCCGCACTTTTCTTGATTCTACCCCTCATCATAAACATGTTCTGGACAAGAATCTCCGGTCGCTCACTGATGTATCCGACGATTGTTGTTGGTTTGCTCGGAATATTCGGCCTTCAGGCAATACATCGAATGATCTCAGGGCCGCAGTGGGAAGATCCCATGGATAAAGAATTGCTGAGCATGATGGAAGAGTCGGATTCCAATTTCACCTGGGTGGATCGAGTCACTTGGTTCTGCTTCGCCGGCGGGGCGATCGTGCTGTTGATACTCTTGGCTCGATAAAATCCGAACTTAGGGCATGAATGCTTCTCGTGGATTGACTACCTTCCCTTCGATTTGTTCTTTTGGTTTTCAACGGTAAACTGCTGAGAAGAGAGTTCTGCAGACTAAAGTGAGGACGAGTATGTTTCCGACAGATGTGGTGATTGTGGCGGGAGCGCGGACGCCGATGGCGCGTTATACGGGGGCGTTTTCGGAGGTGAGCGCGATTGAGCTGGCGGCATATGCTTCGAAAGAGGCGATTCGGCGGGCTGGCGTGGATCCGAGCGAGTTTGATCACGCGATTTTCGGCAATGTGATGCAGACTAGCGCGGATGCGCTTTACGGCGCGAGGCACGTGGGCTTGAAAGCCGGGCTGAAAGTGGAAACGCCGGCGGTGACGGTGAACCGGTTGTGCGGGTCGGGGATTGAGGCGATCGCGCAGGCCGCGCAGCGGCTGCTGCTTGGTGAAGCGACAATGGTGCTTGCCGGTGGGATGGAGAACATGACGCAGGCGCCGTTTGTGATTCGCGGGGCGCGGACGGGCTTGAAGTTGGGTGGCGGAGCGTTGGAAGACTCGCTGATGGCGGGCCTGACCGATACGTATTGCGGCTTGCCGATGGCACTGACGGCGGAAAAACTTGCCGAGCAACATAATATTTCACGCAAGGATGCCGACGCCTATGCGCTGCGCAGCCAGCAGGCAGCGGACGCGGCTTACAAGGCGTGCCGTGTCAAGGAAGAGATCGTGCCGGTGGAAGTGAAGCAGGGAAAGAAGACCATCCTTGCGAGCGAAGACGATCATCGGCGTCCGGAAACGACGATGGAAATTTTGGAAAAACTTCCGCCGTCCTTCAAGAAAGACGGAATCGTGACCGCGGGTAATGCCAGCGGGATTGTGGATGGCGGGGCCGCGGTTGTAGTAACGAGAGAAAAAATCGCGAAGGAGAGGGGATTGAAACCTGTGGGTCGAATCGCGTCGTGGGCCGTGGCGGGAGTTGATCCGAGCATCATGGGGATCGGGCCGGTGCCGTCATCGCAGAAGGCGCTGAAACTCGCGGGACTAACGCTGCGGCAGATGGATCGCGTGGAAGTGAACGAGGCTTTTGCGGCGCAGTATCTGGCGGTGGAGAAGATATTGGGATTGAATCGCGATAAGACGAATGTGAACGGCGGCGCGATTGCGCTGGGCCATCCGTTGGGAGCATCCGGAACGCGGCTGGTGATTACGATCTTGAATGAGTTGCGGCGGAATGGATTGCAGTATGGGCTGGCGACGGCTTGCATTGGGGGCGGGCAAGGCATCGCGATGGTTGTCGAAGCATTGAACTAGATGAGGTAAATGAGGTAGGGGAAGTAAAGGACGTAAAGGAACTTCGTCTCTGGTAGAATTTGGGCGCAATCGAAGAGGGCACGATGTATCGTGCCCCTACGATACGCGAGATTGCATGGCTCCTCCTGCCGGCGTGGTGGGCGGCATTTCCAAGAGGAAAAAATGGCGATTCGAAAAGTGGGAGTCGTGGGGTGTGGGCTGATGGGTTCGGGGATCGCGCAGGTGGCGGCTGCGGCGGGATTCGAAACCGTGGTGCGCGAAGTAAGCGCGGAATTGCTGGACAAGGGACTCAAGAGCATCGAGAAAAACCTGAATCGCTTGGCGGAGAAGGGCACAATCACCGAAGCGGTGAAGGGTGAAATCCGCGGACGGCTCAAGGGAACAACGAAAGTCGAAGAGCTCAAAAATTGCGACGTCATCGTCGAGGCGATTATCGAACAGCTTCCGGCGAAGCGGGAACTGTTTGCGGCGCTGGATGCGATTTGTCAGCCATCGACGATCTTCGCGAGCAACACATCTTCGTTGACGATCACGGAGATCGCTACCGCCACCAAACGGCCGCAACGTTTCGTCGGTTTGCATTTTTTCAATCCCGTGCCGGTAATGAAGCTGGTGGAAGTGGTGCGGACGATTGCTACGGAGCCTGCGGTTTACGACGACATGGTGGCGTTTGGTGCGAAGCTGGGCAAGACCCCCGTACGCGCGCAGGACAGCACCGGCTTCATCGTGAATCGATTGCTCGTGCCGTATCTTCTGGATGCGATTCGTGCGCTGGAAGAGGGCGTCGGGTCCATCGAGGACATCGACAATTCGATGAAGCTGGGGTGCGGGCACCCGATGGGGCCGCTGACGCTCTTGGATTTCGTGGGACTCGACACGACCTATTACATTTCACAAATTATGTTTGATGAATTCAAGGAACGGCGATTCGCGGCGCCGCCGCTGTTGAAACGGATGGTGCTGGCGGGGTGGAACGGGAGGAAGTCGGGACGGGGATTTTATGATTATTCGGACCCGGGGAATCCGAAGGCGGTGAAATTCTAAAAGTAATTGGTTGTTAGTCCTTAGTTGTTAGTAGGAAAAATGAAGATAAGGCAGAGGCGCTCTTTGGGGCGCGGGGCGGGCAGAGTACCCAGAACGCAGAAAAAAGATAACGCGGAGACGAAGAGTACGCAGTGCGGAGAAGAAGGGAAAAGATGGGTTACGAAAATATTTTGTACGAAACGAGGGACGGGATTGCGTACATCACCTTCAATCGGCCGAAGGTGCTGAACGCGCTGAACCGCAGGACGGTGGAAGAGTTGCAGCAGGCGCTGCTCGATGCGCGGGATGACCAGGCCGTGCGCGTGTTGATCCTCACGGGCGCGGGAGAAAAAGCATTCGTGGCGGGCGCGGATATCAGCGAGCTGGCGCTGCAAACACCTGTCAACGGCAAAGAATTTTCGCTCTTCGGCCAGGGCGTTTTCCATCTGCTGGAAACGATGGGGAAGCCATCGATCTGCGCGATCAACGGATTTGCGCTGGGAGGTGGCTGCGAGCTGGCGCTTTCTTGCACCATTCGAATCGCCAGCAAAACGGCGAAGCTCGGGCAGCCGGAAGTGAAACTCGGGATTCTTCCCGGTTATGGCGGATCGCAGCGGCTGGCGCGGCTGTGCGGCAAAGGTGTGGCGCACGAACTTTGCCTTACCGGCGAAATGATCACGGCGGAAGAAGCGCAGCGCATCGGACTGGTCAATCATATTTACGAGCCGGCGGAGCTGATTCCCGCCGCGGAAGCGATGGCGAAAAAGATTATCGCCAACGGGCCCCTCGCCGTGAAATTCACCATGGAAGCGATCGAACGCGGCGTGGAGATGGCGCAGGAAGAAGGTCTCTTTCTCGAGGCAACGCTTTTTGGCGTGGCATGCGCGACGGAAGACATGCGGGAAGGCACGAAGGCATTTTTGGAGAAGCGACCGGCGCAGTTCAAAGGGAAGTAAAGGAAGTAAATGCGGTAAAGGAAATAAAGGATAGGAATCGGGAACGGCGTGGATTGGCGATGGCCGAGAAAATACAGCCCGGGAAGATTGATGGCACATTGAGCGCGGCGGGTTTTCGCTTTGGCATCGTCGTGAGCCGCTTCAATAGCTTTATCACCGAGCGGCTTCTTGCAGCGGCGGTGGATGCGCTGGAGAGGGCGGGCGCGGGCAGCCAGGATGTTGATGTGGTGCATGTTCCGGGGGCGTTCGAATTGCCGCTGGCGGCAAAAAAACTGGCGGGGACAGGGAAGTACGATGCGCTGATCGCCGTCGGCTGTGTGCTCCGCGGCGAGACGACGCACTATGAGTATGTTTGTTCGGAGACCGCGCGCGGATTACAGCTCGCGCAGATGGACAGCGGCCTGCCGATTATGTTCTGCGTGCTGACGTGCGACACGCTGGAGCAAGCTATCGACCGCGCCGGGCTCAAAGGCGGGAACAAAGGATTCGAAGCGGGGCTCGCCGCCATCGAAATGGCGCAGTTGTCACGCAGGATTCGCAACTCTCATTCGAAGCCGGCCGCCGGAAAGCCGCGGCGCAAGTAACGTGTCACTCCGCACAAAATCCCGCGAGTTTGCGATGCAGATGCTGTTCCAGTGGGACATGAGCCAGCAGGATTTCACCAAGCTGGAAGTGAAATTCTGGAAAAGCGCGAAGGCCGCGGACAAGACCCGCGTTTTCGCGAACAAACTTTTTGAAGGCGCGGCGAAGGACGTCGCCACGCTGGACGCGATCATCGTCAAGCACGCCGACAACTGGCGGTTCGAACGGCTCGCGGCCATCGATCGCGCCATTTTGCGGCTGGCGATTCATGAAATGAACGGCACGGACACGCCGCCTAGGGTCGTGCTGAACGAAGCTGTGGAATTGGCTAAAAAGTTTTCCTCGGAAGATTCCGGGGCGTTTGTGAATGGCGTCCTCGACGCGGTTCATAAGTCATTGAAAGTAAATAAGTTATAGCTAAATTTCCTTCCTTCAATTTCTCCTATCACAATCAGTTCCCAGGGTGGCGAAACTTTGCCGCTCTACCTGTGTTTGATTTTGTAAGTGTGGTGGTGAGTTCAGGAATCATAGCAATAGGAGAGAAGACAATGAAGGCAGAACTCATAGTCTGTCGCGGTGTGATCGCCGTTGTATTTGCCGGTTTGCTCGCCGGTGGCACGTATGCCCAGAGCCAGGATCCGACGCCGCAGCAGCAGGACCTTCAGAACGACAAGAAAGACATTCGAAACGATAAGACAGATCTGGCGAAGGATCGAGCAGATCGCAATGCCGATCAGCGCGATATCAATCACGATAAACGTGACCTGAGCAAGGACCGCGCCGATCGCAACGCGGACCAGGGGGACATCAATCACGACAAGGCCCAGCTTGCGCGCGATGACAAAAAGTACGGCGACAACAGTGCGCAGGCGCAGGCTGATCGCAAGGATCTCCGCGTCGACCGCGTCGACCGGAACAAGGATCAGAAGGACATCAATCACGATCGACGTGATTTGAACAAGGACCGCGTGGACCGCAACAAGGACCAGCGGGACATCAACCACGACAAGAGAGACCTGCATAAGGATCGCAAGGATTTGCGCCACGACAAACGTGGGCACTAAGAGCGGTTCTTAGTTTGTTGTCGGTTATCAGTTTCGGAGAAAGCAACGACGGCCGCTCGGAGTTCCCGGGTGGCCTTTGTTTGCTTCAATATTTAGTGAAAGAAGTCAGACGCGGATGGTGCCTTCGAAAACTTTCACGGCTGCCCCGCTCACGCGGGGGACGAGCTTCTTTCCACTCTGCGTGACTTCCACTTCGATCTGGCTTGGGCGTCCCATTTCCGCGCCCTGAAGAATGCTCAAGGTGTGGCCCGGCGCCAATTTTCCGTTTCGCACAAGATACGCGCCCAACGAACCAGCAGCGGAGCCTGTCGCGGCGTCTTCGTAGAGTTCCCAGGGCAGCATGCCGCGGGAGAAGGCTTTGCCATTGCCACTAAGGGCGAAGCAGTAAGCCATCGTCGCGTTTTTACTTTGAAGCCGCCGGAGTTCGGTCATGTTCACGGCGATTTTGCCCAGCGCGGCGCGACTGCGCAGGGGCACCATTAGGTTGAAAATGCCGGTGGATACAATCTCAGGTTCCAGTTTCGGGTCGAAATCTTTGGGCGAAATTCCCAGCGCGGAGGCAAGCTTCTTCTTGTTGATTTTCGCAGGCTTGAAGATGGCTTCTTTCTGAGTCATGGTAACGCGCTGGGGGCGGCCATCCTTGAAGCGGATTTCCACCGGCAAGACGCCCGCGCCGGTCTCTTGCAGGATGTGGACGCCGCCGTCCTGCGCGGGAACGACGCCCAGCTCCGCGAGCAAGAACCAGGTTCCAATCACGGGATGCCCAGCGAGCTTGAGTTCTTCTTTTGTCGTGAAGATGCGCAGCCGGGCGAGGGCTTCCTCTTCCGTCGGCTTTTGCACAAAGACGGTTTCCGAAAGGTTCATTTCGCGCGCGATAGCTAGCATTTGGTCGACCGAAAGTCCGTCGCCGTCGGTGAATACGGCGAGCGGGTTGCCTTCGAAGCGGTTGTTGGTGAAAACGTCGAGGGTGTAAAAGCGGTGTTCCATGGCCGGTCGTGGATCGCCGCGGGAGCGGAATTCAGATATGCTCGAGCTGGGCGACAGTCCTTTCGTTAGTGATGTTGCCGGTATTCAACGTCGACTTTGGTTCGATCAAGATGATGTGGACTTCCTCGTCAGCAGCGGGACAGTGCTCGACGCCGCGCGGAACGACGACAAATTCGCCTTCGTGGACGACGGCTTCGTGGCCGCGGAACTTCATCCGCAGAGTACCTTTCACGACCAGAAACAGTTCGTCTTCGTTGTCATGATGATGCCAGATGAATTCGCCTTTTAGCTTTACGGCTTTGACGTGGCGGTCGTTGACCTCGCCGATAACGCGCGGGTTGTAGTAGTCGGAGAAGAGGGCGAATTTTTCTTTCAAATTGACCGTTTTCATAGGCGCACCTATAGATTTTGGACGATTCCGGTCACAGCTTGAAGAACCCGCTGCGTCGTTTCGGATTTTGACGTTTCGCAATAAACTCGCAAAAGATTTTCGGTTCCTGAGGCGCGGACCATCACCCATCCGACTTCACTCAGATAGAGCTTGATGCCGTCCATATCTTCCCGGCGAACCACCGGCAGATCAAGGATACGGATCAGTTTGGCATCCGAAAAGTGGGCCACGGCTTTTTCTTTTTGGCCTGGTTTCAGATCGAGATCCACGCGGCCGTAATGATACTCGCCGAATTCGGCAGTAAGCGCGGCCAGCAACTCGCCAAGCGATTTGCCGTGCCAGGCCATCAACTCCGCCAGGAGCAGCGCCGAAACCGTAGCGTCGCGTTCGGGGATGTAGAGGTTGGTGCCAATGCCGCCGCTTTCTTCCCCGCCGATCAGAATGTTCTGCTCGAGCATCAACTCACAGATGTATTTGAAGCCGATGGGCGTTTCCTGAAGTGTGCGGCCGAACTTGGCGGCAAGCTTGTCAATGAGTTTGGTAACAGAAAATGTTTTGGCGATGTCTCCCGGCAAGTTGCGAGTCCCCGCCAGGTGCCAGACGAGCAGTGCAAAGATCTGGTGAGGATTCACGAACGTACCGTCGCGGTCGATGGCGCCGATGCGGTCTCCATCGCCATCGGCGCACAAGCCGGCGTCGAATTTTCCGGCGAGCACCGTTTGCCGTAAGGCCTCGATATGCGGCTCGATCGGTTCCGGATGTACCCCGCCGAAGCGCGGGTCGCGCGTGCCGCGAATTTCATCGCAGGAGATGCCATTGCGCCGGAAAAGTTCGACGAGCAAGCCGGTGGCCGAGCCATGCATGACATCGGAGACGAAGCGGAACTTCGCCTTCCTCAGTCGTTGCCAATCGACCAGTTTTTCGAGGGTGTCGAGATACGGCGCGCGCGGTTCCAGAGGCTGAATGAGGTTTCTCCGCGGCGGCAGTGGCGCAACCATTTCTTTCTGCACCACATCGAGATCTTTTTCGATCTGCGCGACAATCGAAGGCAATGCCGAGCTGCCATAGCTCGCTTTGTACTTGATACCGTTCCATTGATAGGGATTGTGGCTTGCGGTGATCATCAGGCCGCCAGCCGCTCCGCGTTGCCGCACGAGCAAGGAAACTGCCGGCGTAGGACACGGCTTGTCCGTCAAAAAAATGGGGGTTCCGCTGGCGGAAACCACTTCGGCGGCAGCCGTAGCGATGCCGTCCGAGGCGAAGCGATGGTCGTAGCCGATGATGACGCCCTTGCTCGCATCTTCGCAGCGCACGACGTAACGGGCGATGGCCTGCGCCACAACCCGCGCGTTCGCGAACGTAAAATCCTCCGCGATGACGCCGCGCCAGCCATCGGTTCCAAATCGAATCGAGGTCACTGCAGGTGAGTATACGCGATGCGACATGCCTGCCAAACAACCGGATTGGCCTGGTTGTCGGAGGACGGACCGCCTCAGCAGGCGGTCCCTACAAGAGCGTTCTTAGTTTTTGTTCTTCAAGCCATATCGCGATTTTTCCGACGTCCTGGGCGCGGTCGCGCGGGCAGATGAGCAGCGCGTCGGGCGTATCGACGACGATCAGGTCGTGCACACCGATCAGGGCGGCGATTTTTCCAGGGCAAGAGATAAGATTACCGCGGGCGTCGAGGGCGTAGCCCGGAGTGACGAAGACGTTGCCGTCCGAAGAGTTCCTATCCAGCAGCAGCCCGTGCACCGCTCCCCAGGAACCGATATCGCTCCAGCCCACTTCCGCAGGAATCACAAACACGCGCGGTGGACCTTCTGCCCTTGTTGCTGGCTCCAGGATTGCGTAGTCCACGGAGATATTTTCGAGTTTCCGGTAGATCTCGCGTAGCTTGCGTTCGTAATTCCGGGTTCCGATAAATTCAGCGAGCTTTTCCAACGCAGCGTGCGTCTTTGGCAGAAAACTTTTCAGATTCTCGAGAAACGTGGAAACCCGCCAGAAAAACATCCCCGCGTTCCAGTGATAGCTACCGGAAGCAAGGTATTCTTGGGCGAGCTTCAGCTCAGGTTTCTCAGTGAATCGCCTCACGGCAAAAACGGGGAAGCCTTTGGTTCCGATCGGTTCACCCGTTCTTTCGATGTAGCCAAACCCCGTCTCCGGCCCGGTTGGAGGGATACCGAGCACGACCATTCGCCCAGGTTCGCGAGCCACGTCGAGGGCGGCGTTCACGATCTCCCGGAACTTTTGCGGCTGTTCGATGTAGTGATCGGCGGGGAGCAGCGCCAGCAACGCGTCGCTGTGTGCGGCATGGCGCACGTGAATGGCCGCCAGCCCAATCGCCACCGCGGTGTTCAACCCCATCGGCTCGATCAGCACGCGCTTGCGCGCGGCTGCCGGAACCTGCTTGCGGACGGCGGCGGCCTGTTCCGCATTCGTGACCGTCCAGATGCGCTCGGCGGGAATCAGCGGCTTCAAGCGCGCGATGGTCTGCTGGAGCATCGTATCCTTGCCGACGATGTTCAAAAGCTGTTTAGGAGTGCGCGTGCGGCTGCGCGGCCAGAAACGAGTGCCACGCCCTCCCGCGAGGATCACGGCGTGGACCGCTAATTTTTCCTTTGCCATCGTCGCGGAGCCTTAATCGAAAATAACTTGCGCGAGTGCGGCCGCTGAAATTCCATCCCGATGCAATTCTGTCCGCATTACGGGAATGTCCGGCACGTAAGTCCGGATCAGCGACGTAGCCGTTTCCGGCAATACCTCAACGCGCGCTTGCGAGGCGGGCACCAGCCAGCATTCGCCGCGGTGATAGCGCGCCGCACTATCCGGCCAGGCAAAGCTGCCCGCGCCTCCCAGAATCACGATGAGTTCGAACCGCTCGGGATCAACCGGGATTTCGCATTTCGCGAAACACTCCCAGCGTTCTGCCGCAAAGTAGCGGCAAGCAGCGAGCAGCGATCTGGTGACCCCATCGGCAGGAAGAAGCAGCGGAGTCACTTTCCCTCCCGCTGGTTTCCCGAAGTTGGTCACCAGGAGCGCCTTATCGATGTGCAATTCGCGCGGTTTTCCGTGCGCATCAACGCGCCCGAAATCGTAAACGCGGTACGTCACGTCGGAATACTCCTGCACTTCGCAGATGACCATGTTGGGACCGATGGAGTGAGGCGTGCCCGCAGGGACGAAAAACGTGTCGCCCGTCCGGACCGGTTGTACTTCGAAGAGATCTTCCAACGTGTGTGACGCCAATCCCTTGCGGAATTTCTCTTGGTCCACTCCCGGCTTCAGTCCGAGCTGCAGTTGCGCACCGGCCAGCGCGGATACCGCGTGCCACATCTCCGTTTTTCCACGGCCACCTGCGGACTTTTCGTGGACGGATGCATAAGCGTCGTCCGGATGAACCTGGAGCGAGAGTTTTTCGGTTGGAAAAATAAATTTGACGAGAAGAGGGAAGCTCGCTTCGGCGACGAGTTGGCTGCCGCGCCACTCCGCGGGCATTTCCGTCCAGGCCGCGCCGAGCGTTTTTCCTGTGAATGGACCGGAAGCGATGCGACAATCCACGCCCGTGAGCCAGGCTTCGCCCAGCGGCTCCGTCAGAATAGATTTCTCGGGGAAGAGCGGTGCTAGCGAGCGCGCCCCCCAGAGGCGCGGGCTGAAGATGGGCTCGATGCGTGTGGGCGTGGGCCTCACGGCTTAGGACGCGGCTTCAGCGCGAGAGAAAAAACGTTTGAGTCGGCGAAGCCCTTCGTCGATTCGCTCGATGGAGGTGGCGTAGGAGAGCCGCAGGTAGCCTGGTGCACCAAAGGCTTCGCCCGGCACGACGGCCACTTGCACTTTCTCCAGGAGCATTTTGGAGAGTTCCGTGCACGTTTTCGCCAGCGCCGGTTTGCCTGGTGCGCTCGAAAGGTGCGCGGAAATATTCGGGAAGGCGTAGAACGCGCCGCCCGGCCATTCGCAGGTCACGCCGGGAATCGCGCGCAGGCCTTCTACGATGTGTTTGCGGCGCTTGGCGTACTCGGCGAGCATGACCGGGACGGTTTCCATCGGTCCGCGCATCGCCTCCAGCGCAGCGTATTGCGCGATCGACGTTGCGTTTGAAGTGGACTGGCTCTGCAGCTTGATCAGCGCCTGGATCAGGGCTTCCGGTCCCAGCGTGTAGCCGATGCGCCAGCCGGTCATCGCGAACGTTTTCGAAACCGAGCCGATGATGATGACGTTTTCTTTCGAGCCCGCCGCGATGGCGATCGAGTACGGTTTGTGCGGCTCGTAAGTGAAGTGCGAATAGCACTCATCGCCCATCAGCCAGACATTGTGCTTTTTGCAGACCGCCAGGATGCGCTCGAACTCATCTGGTGGTGTGACGCCGCCCGTGGGATTGCTCGGCGAATTCAAGACCAGCAGCCTCGTCTTAGGGGTTATGGCTTTTTCGATGGAGGCCGCCTTCACGCTGAAGCCTTCTTCCGGCTTCGTCTCCACGAATACCGGCGTCCCGCCCGCGTACTTCACGATGTCCGGGAAGCTCACCCAGTACGGCGCTGGGATGATGACCTCGTCGCCCTGCTGGATCAGCACGCTCATCACGTTGAAGATGGAGTGCTTTCCGCCGACGCTGACGACGCATTCTTTCGGTTCGTACGACGAGCCGAGCTCGCGCTTGTGCCACGCGCAGATGGCTTCGCGCAGCGGCATAACCCCGCCCGTCGGCGTGTATTTCGATTTGTTTTCCTCGATGGCCTTGATCGCCGCCTTTTTGATGTGGTCGGGCGTGGGGAAGTCCGGCTCGCCGGGGCCGAAGTCCGCGACGTCCACGCCGCGCGATTTTAGTTTGTCCGCCTCAGCGATCACCGCGGCGGTCGGCGAAATTTGGATACGATTGATGCGGTCCGTTAGTTGCACCTTGGCTCCTTAAATGAGGTTCACAGTTTGCAGTGGACAGTTCACGGTCAAGAAATGAGAAGAAACTCGAGGTGGTTCGCCCGCATCGCGAGCACTCGCCTCAACTAAGAACTGACCACTGAATACCAAGAAACACGGGAAATGTCTTCAGTCCAAAACCCACTACAAAACTTTTGTGCGCAGTCTTTGCTCCACTGTAGGCGGCACAAGATCGTTCAAAGGCCCGCCATGTTGGGCGATTTCGCGCACCAGCTTCGAGCTCAAGTAGCTGTACGGCTCGCCCGGCAGCATGAACACCGTCTCGAGCCGCGGCTCGAGCTTGCGGTTCATCAGCGCCATCTGCAATTCATATTCGTAGTCGGACACGGCGCGAATGCCGCGAAGGACCACGTCCGCGCCCCGTTTCCGCGCATAGTTGATGAGCAAGCCTTCGAACACGTCCACTTCCACATCGGGCCATTTTCCCGTGACCTCGCGCAACATTTCCACGCGTTCGGGAACCGTGAACAGCGGCTGCTTCTCCGTATTCCGCGATACGGCCACGATTAAGAGATCGAACATTTTCTCGCCGCGCTCGATGAGGTCGAGGTGCCCGTTGGTGACTGGGTCAAACGAACCGGGGTAGATGGCAATCGAAGTTTTCATTGTGGAATCATCGGCGCCGCACGTCTGCGCTTATTCTAACTCAGGCGGGGAAAACCACAGCTTACAAACTTAAAGACAGGCCAAAGTGGATTCTTTCGCCGGAGGAAGGAATCCGCTTCGCAGGATGCAGAAGATATGACAGTATTCGGGAGCTGGTGCTACAGAGCAGTCATCAGAGATTTCGACCTGCGTGGGAGGATTTTCCGGACGATGGCTCAGAATGCGCGGTTGCGAGGCCCCGGCATACTTGTTTTTTGCGTTTTGATCTACCCGGCGATGACTACAGCTCAACAGCCTGCATTGAATCTAATGCCGCTTCCCGCCAGTGCGCAGTCCGGGACGGGGAGCCTGGAGGTGGACTCGTCGTTTTCGGTGGCGTTCGCCGGCCATACCGAGCCGCGGCTGGAAAGTGCCGGCGAGAGATTCTTGCTGCAACTCGCGCGTCAAACGGGTCTCCCGCTGGCCCTCAAACCGGACAAGACGGCAAGAGCCACGCTCGTGATTCAGGCCGATCACGCGAGCAAGGAAATTCAGGAAGTCGGCGAGGACGAGAGCTACGTTCTGGAAGTGACGGCCACGGGTGCAAAGCTTACCGCGCCAACGACGCTCGGCGCGATGCATGGACTCCAGACCTTTCTTCAACTGGTGGATGTTTCTCCCGGCGGATTTGCCGCGACAGCGGTCACGATTCATGACCAGCCGCGCTTCCCGTGGCGCGGTTTGATGATCGATTCCGCCCGCCACTTTATCCCGCTCGACGTCATGCGCCGGAATCTTGACGGCATGGAAGCCGTGAAGATGAACGTTTTTCACTGGCATCTCTCGGAGAACCAGGGCTTCCGCGTCGAGAGCAAGAAATTTCCGAAGCTTCACGAGTTGGGTTCCGATGCCCTTTACTACACGCAGGAAGAGATCCGCGATCTGATCGCGTACGCGAGGGATCGCGGAATTCGCGTCGTGCCGGAGTTCGATATGCCGGGGCATAGCACAGCGTGGTTTGTGGGGCATCCGGAGCTCGCTAGCGGAAAAGGACCGTACGAAATCGAGCGGAAGTGGGGAGTCTTCGATCCGGCGATGGACCCGACGAACGAGAAAGTCTACAAGTTTCTCGATGACTTGATCGGCGAGATGGCCAGGATTTTTCCGGACCATTATTTTCACATTGGCGGCGACGAGGTGAACGGCAAAGAATGGGACGCGAATCCGAAGATTCAGGCGTTCATGAAGGCGCAGGGGATCAAGAACAACGAAGCGCTGCAGGCGTATTTCAGCGGGCGTGTGCAGAAGCTGGTGACCAAGCACGGGAAAGCAGTGGTTGGCTGGGATGAAGTGCTGGTGCCCGGGGTGCCGAAGGATATTGTGATTCAATCGTGGCGCGGGCAAGCATCGCTGGCGCAAGCGGCAAAGCAAGGCTATCGCGGAATTTTGTCGAACGGGTATTACTTGGATTTGGGATGGTCCGCGGCTCGGCATTATGCGGTGGATCCGATGAGCGGAGATGCGGCAAATCTCTCCGCACAGGAGAAGCAGCGAATTCTGGGTGGTGAATCGTGCATGTGGGCTGAGTACGTCAGCCCGGAAAATGTGGATTCGCGCATCTGGCCGAGGAATGCCGCGATTGCGGAGCGTCTGTGGTCTCCGCAGGAGGCCCGCGATCCCGCCTCCATGTATGCGCGGTTGGATTTTGTTAGCGTCCGCTTGGAATGGCTGGGACTCACGCACCGGACCGCTTCGCGCCACATGCTGCAACGCCTCGCGGGTTCAGCATCGGCTGAGGAATTTGCCGCGCTGCGCACTCTCACCGATGTCATCGAACCGGTGAAGGACTACACGCGCGAACAGACAGCTCCGGCGATGCCGACCAGCGGCACACCGATGAATCGCGCGGTGGATGCGGTTCCGCTCGAGAGCGATGCGGGACGGCATTTTAATGATCGGGTCGAACAGTTCCTCGCAGCTGCATGCCACGATGCGGCGGCGGAGGCAGGGCTACGCGCACAACTCACGATTTGGCGCGACAATGACGCAATACTCCAATCGCTCGCGCAGCGCTCTTTCCTGGTGAAAGAAGTAGCATCCACCTCTCAGGATCTTTCCGCGCTTGCGGCTGCGGGGCTCGCCGCCCTCGACGCAATCGCAAAGGGGCAGCCTGCGCCCGACTCGTGGAAAGCGCAACAGCTGGCCATCCTGGAACAGGTGAAAAAGCCGAAGGCGCAATTGCTGCTGATTCCGGCGCCCGCTGTACAGAAACTGATCGAGGCTGCGACCGCGGGTGGCGCCTGCTCCACCGCCAAGCCTTAGCCCGAATTGCTCTGATGTATAGTCTATTTACTTCGCTTCTGCCGGCTGGTTGTGGCAGACGCCGCTGCCGGAATCACGAAATGACTTCCCCTCTTCGGGAATGAATTCCCAAGTGTATTTCCCGGGGGAAAGTGTGAGCTTCAGCACGCCGTACGTGCCCCAGTCCCGAATTTCGCTGTTCGGCGTGGCGAAGCCGAGTAGATCGTGGCTGCGTCCTCCAGTCCCGGCGACGATTTCGCGGATCCCGTGCACAGGATCGGCATTGCCCTCAGGGTCCTGCATCGCGAAGCGTTCGTAGGAATGTTCGTGTCCAGCAAGAACCAAGTCGGCGTGGGCGGCGTACAGATCTTCCCAGAGTTGCTTCAGCTCGGGATGTACGGCGTGTTTCTTGAAGAAACCGCTGCTGAAGAGCGCGTGGTGGCCATACGCGAGCACGCACGCGTTAGGGTGCTTCGCAAGATCCTCTTTCATCCACGTCTCCTGCGGTGAGCCCTTGTCACAACCTCCGAGACCCTGCGCGCTGCAGTTGGTGTTCATAACGACGATGTGCCACTCGCCGAGATCGAAGCTGTAGTAGCCCTTGCCCGCGGGCCCTGCTTGCGCCCCCCAATACTGGAAATAGCCCGAAGCCGTAGGCTCTTCATATTCATGATTTCCCAAAGCAGGCTTTGTCCGTTCTTTGAAGCGGCCCCACGCCGGGTCATAGCAATTCTTGAAGTCTTCCGCGCTCCCCTTTTCGTAGGCCAGGTCTCCTGCGGCAAAAACCGCCCCAGGAATTTGCTCGATCAATTTGGCTGTCGCCCGGGCGCCTTCCGGATTCTTGCAACTGGCGATGTCGCCTGCACCGACGAGAACAAAAGCCCGCCCGGGCGACTGCTTTTTGGGCGCTTTGTTACGAGGCCGCTGGGGTCTATCGTTTGACCGAGGCGATTGTGTTTGCGCTCGGGCATATGCTGCGACAATGAGCATCAGCGGAACCAGGCTCAGCACCAATTGAAAAGCCAACTTTTTGCGTCTCCCGATGAATCCGAGCATCCATTTCCTCCATCGAAACACTAGGCTACCATGCTGCAGCGGTAAACTTAGCGAATCGCGTTTCATCATGGAATTTCTGTCATTCGCTGCAACGAGAAACTGTTGGCCGGAATTCGCTAGCAAAGAAGACCGATTTGGTCTTACTGTAAGTTGAACGAAATACAGAGGTTGCGTTGATGTCCAGGAAGTCTTGGGGTTGACTTGAGGATGCCTCTAGGGATATACTTCATGTGCGACCGAATCAGTCGTATATTCTGGAGCGTCCAGAGGTTTCTCAAACGATGTTCAAGCTTTCCAAAAAAGCCGACTACGGGCTGATCGCTGCCAAGCACCTGGCGATGCATCGCCAGCAGCACGCTTGTAGCGCCAACGAGATCGCCGAGGAGTACGGCATCTCCGCAACTCTCATGGCCAAGGTGCTGCAGAAACTCGCGCATCGTTTTCTGGTGGTCGCGAAACACGGCTCCAGCGGCGGTTATCAGCTGGCCAAGGAGCCGTCACAGATCAGCGCGCTGGACGTAATCTCTGCGATTGACGGTCCCGTGCTGATCACTTCGTGCGTTACGAGCCATGGGAATTGCGATGCGACGGAGCGGTGTTCTGTCAAAGAGCCGCTGCGCCGCGTCAACGAAAGTATTTTGCACGTGCTGAGCGCGGTCACCATTTCGCAAATGAGCGAAGACCCGCAGGAGCCCGCGCTCGTTGCGTTGTCGGGCGCTTCACGGCCGCTCGTGAGCACGACTTAGGAGAATAGGGAATATGACTGTAAAGCTGCCGATCTACATGGACAATCACGCAACCACGCCGGTCGATCCACGCGTCGTCGCGGTGATGCTGCCGTATTTCACTGAGAAATTTGGCAACGCCGCGAGCCGCAATCACTCCTTCGGCTGGGCCGGAGAAGAAGCCGTGGAAACATCGCGCCAGCAGATCGCTTCGCTGATCAACGCTACGCCAAAAGAGATCATCTTCACGAGTGGCGCCACAGAATCCGACAACCTGATGATCAAGGGCATCGCGGAGATGTTCCGCGAAAAGGGCAATCACATCATCACTCAGGCCATCGAGCACAAGGCCGTGCTGGATACCTGCAAGAACCTGGAGAAGCACGGCTTTGAAGTGACCTATCTTCCTGTGCAACAGGATGGGCGCGTAAACATCGAGGACCTGAAGGCGGCGATTAAGCCCACGACGATTCTGATCACCATCATGTACGCCAACAACGAAATTGGCGTGATCAACCCGATCGCGGAAATCGGCAAAATCGCCAAGGAACACGGCATCTTCTTCGCCGTGGACGGGGTACAGGCGGTGGGCAAGATTCCGGTGGACGTCCAGAAGGACAACATCGACATGCTGGCCATCAGCGGCCACAAGATTTACGGACCCAAGGGCGTTGGCGCTTTGTACGTCCGCCGGCGCAATCCTCGCGTGCAGCTTTCCGCCATCATCGACGGTGGCGGGCACGAGCGCGGCATGCGCTCCGGCACCTTGAACGTCCCCGGGATCGTGGGCCTCGGCAAAGCCTGCGAAATCGCGCAAAAAGAGATGCCGGAAGAAGCGGTACGTATGCTCGACTTGCGCGAGCGTCTCCGATTGGGCCTGGAAGCCAAGCTGGACGAGGTTTTCATTAACGGCTCGATGGAGCACCGCCTGCCGAACAACCTGAACATGAGCTTTGCCTATGTGGAAGGCGAATCGCTGCTCATGGGCATTAACGACATCGCGGTGTCGAGCGGTTCCGCCTGCACTTCGGCAACCCTTGAGCCCAGCTACGTACTCAAAGCATTAGGCGTCGGCGAAGACCTCGCCCACACCTCGATTCGATTCGGCCTAGGGCGTTTCAACACGCAGGAGGAAGTCGACTACGTCATCGACAAGATGGCGCAGGTCGTCACCAAGTTGCGTGAACTGTCCCCGCTCTACGAAATGGCCAAAGAGGGAATCGACATCTCGAAAATGAAATGGCAAACAGCCTAAAAGGACTGGAACAGACAACATGGCAAATGAAGGAACAATTCGCATTCATCGCTCCATCGGCGGTACTGGCGCGGCCTTCCGCGTGACGTTTGTGCCCTATGGTGGGGAGGGAGAAGAGGCCGCCGTCGCAGGCGAGCGCTCTTTTCACGAGCTTCAGCAAGTGCGCGCCTTTCTGAAAATGCTCGGGCTCGGCGCGGAATTCATCAGGGACGCTCTTCGTCAGTTGACCGCGGGTCGCTCGGCTTCCGTGCCGAACGTTTCGCTCACGGACAAAGCAGTCAAGAGCGCTGGTTTCGGGAATCTCGTGAATCTGGCAAGGAGCAACGGCTAATGGCATACAGCGATAAAGTGGTCGATCACTACAACAATCCCCGCAACGTCGGCAGCATGCCGAAAGAAGACCCTAACGTCGGCACGGGTCTCGTCGGCGCGCCGGAGTGCGGCGACGTCATGAAGCTGCAGATGAAGATCAATCCCGATACCCAGGTCATTGAAGAAGCCAAGTTCAAGACCTTTGGCTGCGGATCGGCCATCGCCAGCTCCTCGCTCGCCACCGAATGGGTGAAGGGCAAGACGGTCGAAGAGGCACTTTCGATCAAGAACACGGACATCGTGCGCGAGCTTTCGCTCCCGCCAGTCAAGATTCACTGTTCCGTGCTCGCGGAAGACGCCATCAAGGCCGCCATCGGCGACTGGAAGAAAAAGCACGGCGTTGAAGTGCCGGTTTCGGAGAAGGCCTCGCACTAATTCTTCGCGGGGTGGCACTCGCTGACGCCTGGGCAGCATGGTGCGTCCCTGCTGGGCGCGTTCGATCCTTATAAGCCTTGGAGCCGTTGAAGATGGCTACAGAAGTCGCAAGTCCCAACATCGCGAAAATCCACCTGACCGAGCGCGCCGCGCGGAAAATCCGCGAGCTGCTCGAAAAGGATGGCGTTTCGCCTGAACAGGGCGGCCTCCGCGTAGGTGTGCAGGGCGGCGGCTGCTCCGGCCTCTCTTATGCCATGAGGCTAGACACTCAAGCACGCAACCGCGACAAAATCTTCGAGGAGTTCGGCGCGCGCCTCTTCGTGGACCCGAAAAGTTTTCTGTTCCTGAACGGCACGACGCTCGAGTACGAAGAGACGCTGATGCGCCAGGGATTCGTTTTCCAGAATCCCAACGCGGCGCGCAACTGCGGCTGCGGCAGCTCTTTTACGGCCTAGCGGTGTCCACGAATTCCGGCTATTTCGAGCTGTTTGGTCTGCCCCGCAAGCTCTGGATCGAGATGGGCGCTCTTGAGCAAAAATTTCTGCAGCTCAGCTGGAAGTTCCATCCAGATAATTTCGTTAACGCCAGCGAACACGAGCGTGAGCTCTCTTTGCAGCGCAGCTCGGAATTGAATGACGCGTACCGCGTTCTGCGCGATCCTGTGGCGCGCGTCGAATATCTCCTTGGCATCGAAGGCGCCCGCAAGGAAGGCGAACACAAACAGCAGGCGCCCCCGGAACTGCTCGAAGAAGTTTTCGAGCTGAACGAGTCCCTCGACGAGCTTCGCGAAGCAAAAGCCTCAGGCGGCGATCTGGCCGCTTTGAAAGCGCGCCTCGAATCCGCCGAGAAAAATTTTCAGCAGAAACTAGGCGAAGTGGATAAGCAACTTCAATCCGCCGCCCGCGAATGGGATACCGCCCTGCAAGGCAATGCCGCAATGAGAAAGAAGATCATGGCGAACTTGAACGATTTGCTAAATCGGCGCTCGTACATCCGGAATCTGGTGACTAACGTCCAAAAGGAGCTTGTGTAGGGGAGGGGCTTGAGCCCCTCCCGGCTTTCATCATGGGCAGAATCGTAGGAATCGATCTCGGCACAACTAACAGCCTCGTCGCATATCTCGGCCCGCAGACGAACCTGCCGAAGTGTATTCCCGGCCCTTATGGCAGCACGCTATGTCCTTCGGTAGTTAGCTTGGATGCGGATGGAACCATCGTCGTGGGCGAGGCGGCTCGCAGAAGGCTCCTCACGCAGCCGGAGCGAACCATTTATTCCGTCAAGCGCCTGATGGGACGCGGCCCTGCCGACATTCAGGATGAGCTAAAGCTGTTTCCGTTTCGCATTGATCCATCAAACAAGAACGTCATCCGCGTGAAGCTTGGCGGCAAATTTTTCACCCCGCCGGAGATTTCCGCTTTCATCCTGCGCGAACTGAAAAATTGGGCCGAAGCGCATTTCGACGAAACCGTTGATCGCGCCGTCATCACCGTCCCGGCCTATTTCAATGACGCCCAGCGCCAGGCCACCAAGGATGCCGGGAAAATCGCCGGCCTCGAAGTTCTTCGTCTCGTCAACGAGCCCACTGCGGCGGCGCTAGCCTACGGCCTGCACGAAAAGCAACGCGGCAAAGTTGCGGTCTACGATCTCGGCGGCGGTACGTTCGACATCTCTGTCCTCAAGCTTATTTCCACGAGTGAAGGCGATATTTTCCAGGTTCTTTCCACCAACGGTGACACGCACCTGGGCGGCGACGACATCGACAATCTGCTCCAGGCGTTTGTTCATGAACTGATCCTCCAGCATGATGAAATCGACTTTTCACCCCACGGCGAGATCGCGCAAGAGCTTCGCAAAGCGCTGATCGAGGTAAAGCATCAGCTTTCCGAATCAGAGGCGGCCACGCTTCGCATCGCGTTGCCGAACGGCACCGTATTCACGCATGAATTCACTCGCGGCGCGTTCGATGCTCTCATCCGCCCGGTGGTTGACCGCACGATGGGCCCCGTCAAGCAAGCCCTTGCTGACGCCCAGCTCAAGCCCGCGGACATGGAAGAAGTCGTCCTCGTTGGCGGCACCACGCGCACCCCGCTGATTCGCCGCACCGTCCAGGAATTTTTCGACCGCACGCCGCACGTCGAGCTAAATCCCGATGAAGTCGTCGCCCTCGGCGCCGCTGTCCAGGCCAACATTCTCGACCAGGGCGTAAAAAACATGCTGTTGCTCGACGTCACGCCGCTTTCGCTCGGCATCGAGACCTACGGTGGCGCGGTCGCGAAAATCATTCCGCGCAATTCCACGATTCCCGCGAGCGCGCAGGAACTTTACACCACTGGCGTCGACAATCAAACCGGCATCGACATCCACGTCCTTCAGGGCGAACGCGAACTCGCGAAAGACTGCCGCTCGCTTGCGCGCTTCACCTTGCGAGTGCCGCCCGCGCCCGCCGGCCTGCCGCGCATCGAAGTGAAATTCCTGATCGACGCCAACGGCATCCTCCAGGTCGGCGCCAAGGATCTTCGCACCGGCGAGCAGCATTCCATCGAAGTCCAGCCCAGCTACGGCATCAACGACTCCGAAATCGAGCGCATGCTCGAAGAATCCATCGAATACGCCGAGCAGGATTTTGCCGAGCGCCAGGTGATCGAAGCGCGCACGGAATCCGAATCGATTCTGACGGCCACCGCCAAAGCGCTGGCGAACCATCAAGCCGCAGGCTTATCGCCAGAGGAGCGCGCTAGAATTGATGCGAGCGTCGCGGCATTGCAGGAATCCGTCGCCGGCAGCGACTACAAATTAATTCGCAAGCGCATCGACGATCTGAATCATGCGACCGAGCATCTTGCTGAACTATTGATGAATTCCGCCGTCTCGACGGCGCTCGAAGGCCGCAAGCTGGCCGAAGTCTAGATTTTCTTCGTTGGGGCGCAGCAGCGCTGCGCCCCAATTGGCAACACCGTTGAGCAATTGGGCGTTCAGCATATCGCCCGCAGAGTTTGAGGGAGATAATTCATGGGCGGCAGCAACCCATATATCGAAGAAGTTAAATACAAACCCGCCACGAAGAAATTCAAAGTGACATTTCTTCCCAGCGGCAAGACCATCGAGGTTGACCCGGAGAAAATTCCCTACGGACACAACGGCCTCCCCGGAAGCATCCTCGACATTTCCGAAGGCATTAAAGCCAGTCTCGACCACGCTTGCGGTGGTGTTTGCGCCTGCTCGACCTGTCACGTCATCGTGAGAGAAGGACTTGAGTCCTGCAACGAAGCCACCGACGCCGAGTTCGACGAGCTGGACGAAGCGCCGGGTATCACGCCGAAGTCGCGCCTCGGCTGCCAGACTGTACCCGACGGCACGACCGACATCATCGTCGAAATCCCCGAATGGAACAAGAACTACGCCAAGGAACTGGATCACTGAAAGTTTTCAGTTGTCAGTTTTCAGTACTCGGTCTGAAATCTAAGAACTCTTTTCTGCTTTCAGTGTTCAGTGCACAGTCGGAAGTGTAAGAACCTTTTTAGTTTTCTCTTGTGACTGACTACTCATCACTGAAAACTGAAAATATTCTTTCAGGAGTCACACGTGCCGCCGACATTCGGTTGGGACAATCTCGAAGACATCGCCATCGGCCTCACGGACAAGTTTCCGGACACCGATCCGCTCACCGTCCGCTTCACGGACTTGCGCAAATGGATCACCGAGCTCCCCGGCTTCTCCGGCGACCCTGCGGTCTCGAATGAATCCAAACTCGAAGCCATCCAGATGGCGTGGAACGAGGAATTTCAGGACCGCAAGTCTTAGATTTCAACGGCAGTGCGACTTCGGCAATTTGTCATCCTGAGCGAAGCGAAGGATCTCAATTGTTCCAATCTTCGAGACGTCGCGCGACACGGCCGGCTTGACCTTGTGAATTGCTCGAATTTTCCTTATTCTAGAAGGGTCCGCATCGAACAACTTGTGGCGCTATGGTGCAACGGTTAGCACGTAGCCCTTTCAAGACTGAATCAGCCTCTCAAAATCCGCCGATTTGATTAAAATCAACGATTTACAAAGGCTATACAACGGTGCGCAACGCAGTGCAACGGAGGGGTTGGGTGCAATCTGGGTGCAATCTGCATTGGATGGGAGAGCTATACCGCCGCTTCCCTTGAATTATCGAACCCTGTTGGCTTACGATTCTAGATGGCCATTTGCGGCCCCCGGCAGGACTCGAACCTGCGGCCTCCGCGTAAGCTGACAGGAAGCCGTCCCGGTCAAGGAAAACTTCCCGCCAGTAGGCTCTTCCAATTCCAACCCGCACGGTGCTCTGTCCCTCTGAGCTACGGGGGCGCATTTCCACGTTGGCACGATTCATCCTATAGTTTCAACGGTGAATACAGAAATACCCAAAAATCATTGCGAATATACTCTGACCGTGAATTTATTCAGTTTCTGAGATCGTGGAGTATTGCGGCACAAGCATCCTTCGCAGCGTTACCGAGGTTCATGGTTGTCCCGCTGTAGATTATGATGCCTGCTAAGTTGACCACTACCACCATGTTCTGTTGCCTGAAGCTGGCCGGGACAAGCTCGACGACATAGTTTGCTGTTCTTTTCTCAGTGGTAATCAGAACTTTAGGGCAACGGTCGCGGAAGGTTTTTATTGCGTTCGCTTCAGCCGAGCTTCCCTTTTTGCCCGTCATAAACACTCTGACTGTTTGGTCCACGGCAGGCGGCTCTTGAGGCGCAGTTTCTTCCTTCGGGGCCGGGGCGGGAAGGCTGGTGAGACCAGATTCTACTTCTCTTTCGTTTTTCAGTTCAGGAAGATCGCTAACTTCCAATCGAACCTCTTGAGACAGCATCGTATCGCCCCACGTACCTTCTGGCGGTGCGTTGCAGTGTATGCTTTTGCCTCGGAGCTTGACAAAAAGTTCCAGCGGTTCAACGCCCTGCTTGACCGTGAAAACGTAAGCTCCGTTGGATTCCTCATCGGGAAGCATCTGCGACACTTCTGGTGCTTTTGGAAAATGCACTTTCATTGGGTCAAGCCACTGAACTGAGTATTCCAATCCGTACGTCGCTTTCAATCGAGGGTCAAAAGAAGCACATGCGGCTTTCTTCCCCGTGTTCTTGATGTTCACGAAAACCGCAAAATAATACCAATCCTTTCTGGCCTCAGCTTTCTGAACTGCCGTTGCTGTCATCAGCACACCACCGAAACGCCCGGAGTGCCTGTCTTTTTGGCCACGGGCAGATGGAGCCCATGCAGGAAGGGTGAGCAGCAAGCCTAGAATGATGACCCAAGATAGGCGCACGGGATTTCCTCAGCGTTGGCATTGAACCGTCATGCCCGGTGGATAGAACGGAGCCTAGCATATCGTAGTTTACCTTCTAATTTCCCGAATCGAGATTTGCTACAGGCGCTCGCCCGTTCCGCCTACCTATTCACCTTTCCACAACGTTAGCGTTCCTTCTTTGAAATTCAAATACATTAGAGCGTTTGTGTCCGTTTCCCGTAAGTCGTGCCTCTCGACGCAATGCTCCTGAAATTCTTCGTAGCATCGCTCTATCAGTTGCACCACATCGTGAAGATTGGACGCCACGGATTGCTGCGGGCGACCTTGCTTTAACATAAATAATTGCAACCTTGGAATTCCTTTCTGGGCGGCCTGTTTCATGTCTTCCTCTAAACGTGTTTGAAAATCTTGGCTCGTTGTCGCAAGCGTGATCTTACCGAATCGCGCGACATCTGGGTCAGTCGAATCCTTGATGATCCTATTCAATTCGTCCAGCCCAAGACGGAATCCCATTCTCATCCGCATCTCACATTCGGATATCTGTCCGATGAGTGAAATACGCTGCTGAATAGGCCTCAGTTTTGATGTGAGTTGCTGCTCTATCAGTTTGTCGGTTATCGTTCCCACCTTTTGTTGTGCGGCGGAAAGAATCATGGCATCGATGTTCTTCTCGTCAAACGCCTTCGCCACACCTGCTTTTGCCTCTGCCGTCGCTACTCGTGTTGCTTCCTGCATCGCATCCTCACGCACCTCCTTCATGTTTGAGTGGAATAGGTATGCTCCGAGACCGATAATAAGACTGAGAAAGGCTGTCGATAGCGTGACGAGATACTTGAAATACGAGAGTACGTGTTCATACTCGGACCGTGGACCGTCTAGTGGAGTCGCCACCCGTCCTGCTGGCGCGACCGGTTGTGTGGGTATCGGTTGCTGCGATGGTGCAACGGATTCGTTTGGCACAGATTTCTCCATTATTATTAAGTACTAACTTCATACTCGCAAGCAACAACGATATAACAAGGGGCAGATTTTGGGGTCCGGGACTCCGAAACTCTTCTTCAGTTCGCCCAGGAAACTATTTGTTCGGCTTGATGCCGTTCTTTTTCAAAATGTCGGTGCATTTTTGCATCGTGTCGTATGCTTGTTTAGCTAACGCTTCCTCACCTGCTACGAATCTCGCATATAAGGCACCCGCATTTTCGCCCACCGTGTAGATCAAACTACTCATGTCGATGCAACTCTTGGAAAGTTGTGCCAGACTGAGTGCCTTATCAGTCTTGCCGTCGAGCATGAGAGTTACGGCCTCGGTTGAAGCACCGCTGGCGCATAGAAGAATATTTCGATCTGCGTCGTCTATCCATTCGAAGAAAGCAAATCCGAGATTGCTGTTGAACGCCTGTGGGTTCTTTCGGAACCCTTTTATTGCCGTTTCCAACCCGCGGACTACTTCCCGATCTTTGGCTATCGCCTCTTTTCCTTTCTCGCCAAATAGAGATTCCTCTTGATCGAGCAGAGGCTTGTACTGCCCAACAGCACGTTCAGTCTGGGTGAGCAATAAATTGATTTCATCGTTTGTTGGGAAGTTTGTTTCCTGGGCTCTGCAAACAAAGGAGAGACATGAGAGAACCAGAAGATAAAATCCGCATCGAAATAGAGGCATGGGTGCTCCTTCGAAATGCACTTGCGCAGATATTAGCATGCCGTAGCTGACCTGACTGGCGCTGCTCATTCGGGGGCGTGCTAGAATCCCGGAATGCGCCGGGTGATGTACTTGTTCCTCGCGGGTCTCCTGATAGCGGCTGGATTCAGTGGCTGCGATAGCGAGAAAGTCCACACAAAGCTGGTCTATTTCGGCTTTGACGATAGTTCGGAAAAAACGGAAGATGCAATCCAGTTAGCCAAGACCTGGGGCAGCAGCCCTCACTGCCCACATTGGCGGTCTACTATCAATAAGAAAGACGCTGACTACCAGGTGCTGTTTGGGGGCCGAGTCGAAATTGAGAAGGTGACAGTCATTGATCGTCGGGGAGAACTTCTTTACAGCGGCGGGGTAGGCGTGATCTATGCGCCTCATGGGAATCCAGATGGCAGCGGTGTGAACATTTGCAAACTGACTGGTGAATGAGAGCGACTGCGGTTGCTTCCCTTACGAGCTTGTCTACGTCTTCGAGCACAATTGGAACAAAAACGATGTGAGTGTTAGGCTTCTCCGACCGTGGAATCACAGCGTCCAAAAGTAGAGCCGATTCGCCAACCGAACCTTTTCGACTGTGCCGAGGCCGTGGGAGTTAAAACAAAAGTTCGATCTAGTTACGGCGGACTTCGCTTATGTTCGATGGCTTGGAGACCGCAAAGGGATTGAGAAGCAGACCACGACGTGGGACAAGACGGTCATCGACCGCACGAGTGATTTGAAGAATTGGGTTGATATCCTCAAAGAGATGGTGAGTGACAAGAAGATTCGGAAAATGTTTGCTTTTGCCAACAATCATTACCAGGGTTTTGCGCCTGCAACCGTGAAACTGTTTATGGACCTATGGAACGGGAAAAAGTAAGCACCCTGCAATGAAACTGAGCAATTCTGCAAGGGTATTTGCCAGAGAACTGCTGGCTCAAATAGAGAGGGCCGGAAACTTCTTCTATGAGCAGTCACGGAAGAAAAGAACAGAGAAGATAAAAAATATTTTGCGCCAGATGGCTAGAAAACGCGGATTCAAATTCCACCCGTACGGACCAAGAGATCACAAGTAAGAAAGATTAGGGCACCGCGATGCGCGAATTAAGAGACTCTCTCGCAATCTGTATTGCACTTATGGCCGCAGCTTTTACTTGCTGGCAAGCATGGGAAGCGCATCAAGCTCGAAAGGATGCGCAGGACCAATTCAACAAAGCCCAAGACCAGGCGAGTAAGAGCGCCGACCAAGCTCGGAAGGATTCACAAATTGCTCTCGATGCTCAAACAAAACTGGCCGACCGTTCCGCAGAACAAGCAAAGCGAAGCGCGGATGCTTCCGTTACGGCCAACAAGATTGCCAGCAATGCTTTGTATATAAGCCACCGACCGTGGGTTGGCCTTGATGGGAGCGTTCAGTTCCCAGAACAGCCACGGTTTGAGATTTATCCTACCAATAGAAGCATCCATCTTTCTGTCAGATACATGGTCAAGAATTTCGGCGGTGCTCCTGCCCTCAATTCCAGCAGCTACGCCATGATATTCGCTGAGAAAGGCATCCCTAAGCGTCCCGAAATTCCAATGAATACGGCCTGTTCTTTTGCCGATGATGACCGGAAGAATAAACGGGGTGCCGTCATTTTCCCTAATCAACCTGTCAGAGCGGGTTCCGACCCAGGAACAACTTTTGACCCGACGATGCACACCATCGGCCAGATATGGGTCGTGATTTGCACGTCTTATGGAGATGACACCGGCAAAATCCATCACACCAAAACGTGGGCATTGACTCAACCTCCCAAGGATGCTCAGCCCGTTATAGCTGTCCCCGGAAATCCGCTTCTCTACTATCCAGTTTTTGAAGCTCAGATTTTTGACGAAGAAATAGACTAGTAGCTTGCTTGCTTTCTCAGGTTCCTCGATGGAATAATCCCGCCATGATTATTGGCGACCGCCTTCGCGCACTCCGCGAGGAAAAGAAACTCTCCCAAGGTGACATCGAAAAGCGCACCGGCTTGCTTCGTTGCTACATCTCACGCGTTGAGAATGGCCATACCGTTCCCGCGATTGAAACCCTAGAGAAAATGGCCCGAGCCTTTGAAGTCCCCATGTACGAGCTTTTCTATGACGGTGAGGAACCGCCGAAACTGCCGAATCTTCCCAAGGGCAAGCCGTCTGATGGAAACGCATGGGGTGGTTCAGGCAAAGATGCGCGATTTCTGAGCAAGCTCCGCCGTCTGTTGGGCAAGTCCGATGAACAGCACCGGAAGCTTATTCTGCTTATGGCTCAGAAGATGGCCCATCGCTGACATCCTCCTCCGCCTGAAGACACTGCTGCCCCTCATCACAAAATCGTCCTGGCCCTTTAGTCTCTGGCCGGTCTCGTTTAGTACTCGTAGTTCTCGCCTCAGGTGATTACTCGATTCGCTTTTAAGGGATTCTGCGGATTGACGACCGCATGACATTACTCTAGTTTGCGACCCGCCGTCACGTATTCAGGCGGTAACTAACGGCCTCCACGTCTCACCGGTTACGACGCGAACGGTCCGTGGACTATGCCTCGGAGGCCCCATGCGAGTGGTTCGTCTCGTCCTTTCAGTTTCTATTTCCTTCTTGCTGTCCATTACCCTTGCAGCTCAGCAAACCACCACGTCCAGTCCACAGGCGCTGCTGCTCCAGCGATCTGCTGCGGCTCTTAGCGGTGGCCAGACGCTCACCGACGTTACTCTCTCCGGCATTGCCCGCCGCATCGCCGGCTCCGACGACGAATCCGGCACCGCAGTCCTCAAGGCCCTCGTTACCGGCGAGTCCAGCGTCGATTTCAGCTTCCCCTCGGGTCCTCGTAGCGAGGTTCGCGCCAACTCTACGACTGGCCCGGTGGGTTCCTGGTTAGCTCCCGACGGAACCTCTCACGCGATTTCTCAACACAACCTATGGACGGACTCCTCCTGGTTTTTCCCGCCCTCTACCTTAACGCGGCTTCTTTCCGATTCCAGCTATTGGATCATCGCGTATGTGGCCCACGAGACAAAGGAAAACCAAGCTGTCGAGCATCTAACCGCAGTTCGTCAGTTCCAGGCCACTGGTGCCCCGGCCAGCTGGACCCCCGACACACTCCAGCACTTGAGCGCCATGGACGTTTATCTCGATTCCTTCACGCTTTTGCCTTCAGCGATACGATTCAACACCCACCCGGACCGCAACCAGACCGTCGACATCCCCGTCGAGATCAGGTTTGCTGATTACCGCGAAGTTAGCGGCGTCAACATTCCTTTCCACATACAAAAGTACTTCAACAACGGACTGGCCCTCGACATCCACGTTACCACGGCAACCTTGAACACCGGATTAACGGTTGCGGCCTTCAGCGTTCGGTAACGGCCACAAAAGAGGAGAAAAGCAATGACACTCGCGCTCCGATTCCCCATCCTGCTTGGCATCATCCTTCTCGGCGCTGAACTTTCTACCGCTCAAGTGCAAACGGGCACTCCGCCCTTCGGCAGCTCTTCAGGAGGCCCCTTCGACACGGTCGATCTTGCGAATCTCAATGTTCACTTCACTATTCCCGTTTTCAGCAGGGCGGGCCGCGGAATTCCATTCAATTACAACCTTCAATACGACACTTCGGTTTGGTATCCAGTCACGGTAAGCGGCACCACGACATGGAACAACGTCCCGAACTGGGGCCTCCTCGCACAAACCGCATCGATGACGGGCAAACTCTCTGTTACTATTACGGGCGGCGATTGCTTGACATATATTTCTCTAAATCACACATGGGTCTTATCTGGAAATCAAACTTACTACAGCTGGAATTCCTACTTTGACCCGTGGGGTACACCCCATCCCCTGAGCGTCACAAGCAGCAGAACCTGGGGAAACTGCAACGGCGTGCCTGTCCAGCCCAGTCAAGATGTCACTGTCACTGCATCGGACGGGTCAGGTTATACCTTAAAGACAGCTTCTGCCAACCCGCTTGCCAGCTATGCAATGATCACGGCAAAAGAGGGAACTGTTTCTTACCCGCCGTGGAACGGCGACAGCGGCGCAAGCGGTTATACCTGAATCCGTCGTGAAAACTCACGTCAAATTAGATTTTCCCCTTATTTGACGGGGTTTTTAACTGATTTGGCATTCTGACTTTAACTTCACTGTATGTTATGTTGAAGTCAGCATGCGAAGATCGCCTAGAAATGTGAAAATCGCCTTTAGCCATGCGGGTCTGACGCATTACGGCGGAATTCTGTTTTTCAACGAATTCAGTCGAATGCTGCAATTGCGCCGGTTCCTAACTCGGCATTTGCGCTATCCCCGACGCAACCATGACTACCAGCTTTCCCAAATGATCCTGTCCTTGGTCTACCCGATCATCCTAGGTTTGGATCGTTTGGAGACGGCGTCGCTCTTACGTTCCAATGGCACCTTTCAGTATTTGACCGGTCTTCCGACTTACCCCACTCCGCAAAGCTTGCGGCGATTTTTGTTGCAGGCTGCACCCGATTTTCGGGAACAACTCCACCGCGTCAATGACTACCTGTTGCAGCACTTCATTCACCGGCCCGATCATCGGTCGCGATTAATTCTAGATCTGGATAGCACCGTCGTTACAGTGTTCGGCCATCAGGAAGGGGCGGCGGTTGGCTACAATCCGCGCTATCGCGGCAAGCGCTCCTATGATCCACTGCTCTGTCTGGAAGCAAACTCCTCGTTCCTGTGGGATGTGGAACTGCGACGCGGCGATGCGGGCACCTGGGCGGGCAGCGAGGAACTGTTGGCCTGCTGTTTTCACTCCACCCCTTCCGACATTCGGGAGCTTCGGGTGCGGGCCGATGCGGGCTTCGGCTACGGGCCAGTGTTGGAAATGCTGGAAGCGCGTCCAGCCCAATACGCCGTGGTTGCGCGCATGATCCCGTCCCTGAAGCATGCCCTCAAAGGTTTGCGTTATGAACAGATGAATCCGCGTTGGGAGATCGCGGAATTTGAGCACCATCCACACGATTGGTCTCAAGCACGGCGTTGCATCGTGGCGCGGAGGAGGATCGCGGAGACCGATCCGGAGCCGACTTTGTTTACCTTGGAACGTTACGCGTATCGAGCCTGGCACACCAACCTGCCGCTGACGCCGGCCGGGGTGTGGCACTTCTACGATGGCCGCGCCGGAATGGAGCCACGCATCCGAGAGCTTCGTGAGGACTATGCGCTCAGGAAGATTCCCACGCGTGCTTTCGCGGCCAACGCCCTCTATTTGGAAGTAGTTCGGCTGGCCTACAACTTGGTCACGGCTTTTCAGCGGACCTGTCTCCCGGAAGAATGGCAAAGCCTGACCTTGAGCAAACTGCGCTCCAGACTCTTCTGGTTGCCGGGCGAACTTACACGCCCCCAGAACCGACCTACTCTTCGGTTCGCGAATTCGCCCCTCATCCAAAAGTGGGTGAATGAGATACTCCATCGGATTCATAGATTAAAACCCCTGGAGGGCTGAAGCTACATTTGTGAAAATCGAGCGACTGCTGCAAATATTTTGGAGACAAATGCCGGATTGTCGGCCATTTCGAACGAAAACAGCGAAATTCACGACGGATCCAAGTTATACCGACCGCAACGGCAACCAGATCACCGTGGATGCCACCGGCAATTTCACTGACACGCTGGGCGGCGCTGCAGCTCTGTCCATTACAGGCGCCGGCACACCTTCCAGTCCGATGACCTTCACTTACAAAGCGCCGGGAACAGGAGGAACCGGCGTCAACGTCGCCGTGACCATCAATTACAAGAGCTACACTGTCGCAACGAATTTTGGCACGTCGGGAATCCACGAATACGGAGCCACCGCCGTCTCACTCGTGGACAACATCACCCTGCCGGACAATTCCAAGTATACCTTCGCATACGAGGCCACGCCTTCCACACCCTCAGCTGGCGCCTGCACTCCGTTGGCCGGCACGGACCAAACCACCTGCGTCACTGCCAGGCTCGCGTCCGTCAAACTCCCGACGGACGGCACCATTTCTTATTTCTACTACAACAGCAACAATAATTTCCCTGCTTGCACCACGGGGAACAACGGGGTCTTCTCCGACGGCAGCGCTTCTTGCCTGAAGCGCACGACTCCCGACGGCACCTGGACCTACACAAGGGCACTTGGCACCGGCGCTGCTTCCACAACGACGGTCTCTGACCCTTCTACAGCGGCCAACCAAACCGTCATCCAATTCCAGGGAATCTACGAAACGCAGAGGCAAACCTACCAGGGCTCCACTTCAGGAGCGCTGCTGCAGACCATCAACACTTGTTACAACGGAGCGGCCTCCCCCTGCACGGGTACGGCAATCGCGCTGATCACCCGTCGAACGCAACTTGTCGCCTACCCCGACAACACAGGGCAAGTTTGCAAACATGACCAATTCTTCGATACCTACGGGCTGCCAACAGAGCAGGACGACTACGACTACGGCACCGGCGCTCCTGCCTCCACCCCCTTGCGGAAAGTCATCACCGTCTTCAACCGTAACCTCACCAACGGTATCGTCAGCATGCCCAGTTCGATCACCGTCTGCAACGGGGCCGGAACGAGCACGGCTTGCACAGGGCCTTCCGGGTCCTCCACCGGTACCGTCGTGGGGCAAACCACCTTCGCTTACGACGAAACTGCAGTCGTGGCTCCTACTGGCACGAGCCCCCAGCACATTTCCATCACCGGCTCTCGTGGCAACCCCACCACTATCAAGCGCCTCGTCCAAGGCACTACATTCCTCACCAACACCGCGACCTACTACGACACCGGCAATCCACAGAGCTTTACAGACGTGAACGGCCCGGCCTCAACCGTCACTTTCAACTATCCGGACGCCACCTCGACCTGCGGCAACGCTTTTCCCGCCAGTGTCACTGAACCTTTAAATCTTTCCGGGTCGATGACTTGGAACTGCCTCGGGGGCGTCCAGCTAACCGCCGTAGATGAGAACGGCAAGACGACCACCACCGCCTATACCGATCCCTACTTCTGGCGCCACGCCTCGGTCACCGATCCCGCAAGTGCCATCGCGAACTTTTCTTATCCCACGACCTCGCCCTATAATTGGTCCGAATCCATGATGACCGTCATCAGCGGGAGTTCCGTCGTCGATGGGATCATTACCGGTGACGGCCTCGGACGCGCCCACCTGAAGCAAAAAAAGCAAGGACCCACCTCAATGAGCTACGACACTGTCGAAACGGATTATGACAGCCTTGGTCGCGTTAGCCGGGCGACGGTCCCATACGGCGGAACTTACGGGCAAACAAGCACGTCGGCTCCGGCTACAACGATTACATACGACGCACTCAGCCGGCCCTTGATCGTCACTGACCCCGGCAACGGCACCGCTTCCTACACTTACATGCAAAACGACGCATACATATCCGTAGGCCCCCCACCCACTGGCGAGATTGCCAAGCGCCGACAATTGGAGTACAACGCGCTCGGGCAACTCACCTCCGTCTGCGAAGTCACGAGCGCGAGTCAAAGCGGAAGCTGCGGCCAGACCTCTTCAGCGACAGGTTATCTAGCCCTATATACCCATGATGCCCTCGGAAACTTGACGGGTGTTACACAGAACGCGCAGCCCAATGGCACGGCTCAAACTCGAAGCTATAGTGTTGATGGCTTGATCAGCTTGACATCGGAAACCAACGCCGAGTCCGGCACAACCAGTTACACGTACGATTCGGCAGCGGGATGCACGGGCACGTACAACGGCGACCTCGTCAAGCGCGTGGACGCCATAGGCAATACCGCCTGCTACACCTATGACGCCCTCCACCGCAATCTCAGCGTGACCTACCCGTCCGGCTCCTACGCTACCCTCACTCCGAGTAAGTATTTTGTCTATGACAGCGCCACGGTGAACGGCGCTTCGATGGCGAACGCAAAGAGCCGCATGGCCGAAGCCTATACGTGTTTTTCTCCTTGTTCTTCCAAGACTACCGACACCGGCTTCAGCTACACCTTCCGGGGAGAAGTGTCCGACGTGTACGAGATGACGCCGCACTCCAGCCCCTCCTACTACCATGTATCCCAAACCTATTGGCCGCATCGTGCACCCTATCAGTTGAGCACCGGCATTACCGGCCTTCCCACGATCAGCTACGGCGGAACAATCGGCTCAACGGTAGGTCTCGATGGAGAGGGTCGCATCACCCAAGTAACCGCTGCTTCCGGACAGAACCCGGTGACGAGCGTAACGTACAATAACTCCGGCTTGCCGTCTCAAGTGACCTTCGGTTCGGCGGACACCGACATTTTCGCATACGACCCCAACACCATGCGCATGACGCAGTATCAGTTCAACATCAACGGCCAATCTTCCACTGGCGCGCTCACCTGGAACGCGAACTCCACGCTACAGAAGCTCGTCGTCACTGACGCGTTCAACGGCGCCGACAATCAAACCTGCAATTACGCCCATGACGACTTGTCCCGCATATCTAGCGCCAATTGCGGCTCGGCGGCCTCGCAAACCTTTTCTTACGATCCGTTCGGCAATATCACTAAATCTGGCAGCCCTAACGGCTTCCTTCCGACCTACAACTCCGCCACCAATCGATTCTCCAGCATTCCGGGCGCGTCCGTCTCCTACGACGCCAACGGAAACGTGCTCACCGACGGAAGCCACACCTACACCTGGGACGCCGATGGCAAGTCTCTCTCTCTCGACGGTGTTGGTCTGACCTTCGACGCTCTCGACCGCATGGTCGAGCAAAACCGCTCCGGCACGTACACGGAGATTGTCTATTCCCCGGGCGGTGCTAAACTCGCTCTCATGAGCGGCACAACGCTTACCAAAGGCTTTGTTCCTCTCCCGGGCCAAGCCACTGCCGTCTACACCAGCGGCGGCCTCGACCACTATCGTCATTCGGACTGGCTCGGCAGCGTTCGCCTAACGTCCTCTCCGACGCGCACCGTTCTCTCCACCGCCGCGTACGCGCCTTTTGGTGAAACCTACGCCCAATCCGGCACCAGTGACCTCTCCTTCACCGGCCAGAATCAAGATACCGTTTCCGGCGACTACGACTTCCTCTTCCGCGAATACTCCACCCAAGGCCGGTGGCCTTCCCCCGACCCCGCCGGCCTCTCCGCCGTCAACCCTACGGACCCTCAATCCTGGAACCGCTACGCCTACGTCCGTGGTAATCCACTCGCCCTGATCGACCCGCTCGGCTTAACCTCCGGCAACGACTGTAACAGAGGCCCGTGTACTCCTTTCTCCTATATGGCGAATGGCTGCACTTACAACGTGACATACTCCCCCCAAACGGGATCAGACGGTTTTATGTACGACATGCCGTCAACAAGTCTTGGTAATTGCGGCGGTCACACTCTCAGATGGTGGTCGTGCAGTGGTTTTCTGAGTTACAGTTGCGGTACAAGCTGGTTGCAGACGAAAGCTTTCTTCCAAGCGCTCGCTAGACCGATCTCTACAGGGCCCGGCTCCTGCATTCAAGTCGCTCTCGATGCTGTGCGAGAACCACTCCACGCAGTTCATGAAGTTGTACATCCGCTGCAAGAAGAAAATCTAGCACCTCTCGCGGCGATGGTTCAATCTCCGATGCCCGTTACGACCACCGGCATCGCTGCCGAACTCTGGTCGATGACCACAGGCGCAGCGGTAGCGACAGGGCGTGGGCCAGTCGCTGACGATTTCAGGGACATTGTGCGCCAAGGCAGTCTCATTTTAGTCGGCGCGACGGCGGCAATTGTGCCCAAGGTAGAAGCTGCGGTTGCGGCTGTGGAGAAGTATTTACCGACAGCGACCCTGTTCGCCGCGGATGTGATTGGCCTTCGTGCTGTTATCAAAGAAGGCGTCGCAGCAGCGAATGGAAACTGCAAGCCGTAGGCCACGAAATGCTGGGCAGTTCTAGTAATTCTAAGGAGGACAACCTGCAAAGAGATGATCCGGCGCGCCTGGAGAGCCGTTCGCCTCACACATGCAATGGAAACGAGAGCCCAACCACGAAATTCCGGGACAGAGTACGACTTGTGGGGGCGGCCATACTGTTCTGCGTGATCGGGGGTGGCTCCTTTCTACTGGGCGAGCTTTACCACATCAGTCCAGTCTGGCTTTTTCTTTCGTGGAATTCCATCGGGTTGTTTATGATCTTAGGGAAGGGCTTCCGCGGCCACTTTAAGAATGCACGGTTCACTGCATTCTTTCTCCTTTGGATGGCAGTCCACGGAACTGTAGTCGTAATGCTCATGCGGTGGGTGCGTATGCTGTACTGGGTTCCTCTCATGGGGCTAGAATTATTTGTCGGTTTCCTGTCTGCAGACTTGCTGTTTGGAATCCGGCCCGACCGCAAGGCTGATTAGATGACGGCGTCGGCTCCTTCGACCGAGTAGACTTGCCGGTTCAGCTTTAGGTTATGAACGCCGGTCATCGTTTTCTTCGCTGGTCAAAATTTCGCCAGTCCTGCTTGAGAAGTTCAGCGAACTCGCGAACTCGCCCTTGTCCTCGCCCGATTCGCGCGGTTCTTTCGGTTCCTGTAATAGCTGCCGTGCTACTGCTGTGGCGGGGCGGGATTGTCCCGCTCCGCTTTTTCTTTGGCCTCTCGGACGGCCTTCGCAATGCGCGCTTGACGTGCCGCTTCGGCAACGCTGGTTGGCAACTCGTCAATGCGTTGCGGTTGTGGCTGCGCTTCAGGAGCCGGTTGTGCGGCTGGCTGCTGCACTGCTGGTTGAACTACCGGGACAACGACTGGTGTGGCTAGGGCTTTGCAGGCGGCTTGAGTGCGTTCGCTCGTTGCGGCAATCTCTTCGGCAGAGTGCATGCGGCAATACGTCTCGTCCAACCTTGCCTGCTCGTCCGCTGATAGCGGTTGCCGTTGGGTTGGTTGCGCGGTCACCACGGGTGCTGAAGCTGTGACAGCGTTAGCCGGAGTAGGGGCGAGTTTTGCATAGTCCTTGCAGAACTGTTTCTTGCGGTTGGTAGCGCAATACACGAGGACGTTATCCTCAACTGCGCTACACGGCTGAGGGTTCTTGCCGTCAAACTTCCAGGTGCCGTTAACCGGATGTAGTCGGCAAAACATAACGCCCGCAATATCGCTCTTCTCGCGGTCGTTCGCCGCGCGTTTCCGAGCGATGGCCATACCGATAGCACCGCCGAGTTGTGACATGTTTTGATTCAACTGTTTTTGCTGCTCGACTTGCGCCGCTGTTGGCCCAGTTGGTGTGCTGGTTGATGTGCAGTTGGTAGTGCGGCCCACGCCGTAGTCGGGCGAAGTGGTGCAGTTCGTGTCGGTTTGCGTCTGTGCTGAGACTGCCGATGCCGTGAAGATTATAAAGGTCAAAATCAGAGCCACTTTTGCGATTTTCTTTATCATTTCATTGTTCCTGCGGTCTCTCCTACCGTCTGAAATCGACTCTATACCATTCTTCCGATGCTCGTCAGTAGAACTATGCAGTAACAGTTAATAGTCCTTTAGGACAGAATTATGCTCGTCCACGGGTCAACCCCCCACTCCACGTCTGGCAAAACTTTCCTCTTAAAAGCGTGCTATCTAGGTTCTAGGACGGCCCGTAATTATTTCGTCACGCCGGGCTACCTGTGTGAGCATCAAGCCGCGCCCGACTGATGACTATCTCTGACAATGCCGAACGCGGTCTCTCGGGGAAGGCGTCAGGAAAACACTGCCGGTTCTGCTTCTTATTCATGAACGCCAACAGGAACGCGACACCCAATATTCTCACGCCGCGCTCATCGTTTTTCCGGCGTTCAAACTCCAGCCAGTCCCGCTTGAGAAGTTCAGCGAACTCGCGCTTGTCCTCGCCCGATTCGCGCCGTGTTTCGCCTTCCAGTAATGGCCGTCGCGCCAGCCCTGCATGTGAATGCGCGACCCAATAGCGGCAAGCAAGACTGTCAATGAATCACCCACGAGACGGGCAGCGACAGCAGCCACAAATCCCTTTCGCGCTGTCTA
>Ga0193733_1000011_pt1 | contig 110194 bp, 108 predicted proteins | sample U1s2metaG_FD_145076 | JGI IMG/M metagenome (GOLD analysis project Ga0193733, IMG submission 145076) | Soil microbial communities from a riparian zone of the East river system, Colorado, United States - U1s2 | ecosystem: Environmental > Terrestrial > Soil > Riparian zone | place: USA: East...
GCCCGACGACACCGTCACCGACAGCCAGATGTTCATCGACATCAGCGGCGATCCGACCCCAGGGATCACCGATGGCCTGAAGGTCGACATAAAGGGGAACGTCTGGGAATCGGCGGCGGGTGGCGTATGGATCGTCTCAGCGGAAGGCAAGCATCTGGGTACGATACTGACCCCGGAGCTCGTCGCCAACGTCGAGTTCGGCGACCCCGACCACAAGACCCTGTATATCGCCGCGCGCACCAGCGTCTACAAGATCCGGGTGAATACCGCGGGCATTCCGTAGCGCTCTCCGAAGTGTGCCTTTCCACGCCTTCCTTTCGATAAAAACCGAATCGCCGAATTCATGCGTGCGATACCCGTGAGCGTCGAGCTCGACGCGACGCGCGGCGCTCGCGGCGTGTCCGTGGTCATTCTCGCGAAGGCCGGAGTTTAGTGCGCCCTAGGAGGGATTACCTGACGCGTAGTGTAGGGTTTGACTGACATCCCAAGCTTTTCGGTGTCCGCCCTCCCTGCGGAACGAGTTATGCTTCGCGCAGGAGGGCTTGGCTTATTAATCCAACAGGAATCGACGGCACTCGCCGGGGGACAAACCCGCTGCTAAGGAGGTTCGCCCTCCTTCCCGGGAGCGGCCGCCTGTTGCAGATCATCTGGCCGTTCCTCGTCATCGTTTTGGTGTTGTTGCTGTTGGCGAATGAGAGCATGAGCATCTTGTCCGCGGCGCGTGCGTACTCGGAAGGGGAGAGTCTCTGGTCCAAAGGGCAAAAGCGCGCCATGTTCCACCTCATGCGCTACTCCGAAACTCAGTCCGAAGACGATTACCAGAAATATCGGGAAGCCATTTCGGTACCGCTGGGTGACGAGAAGGCGCGGGTGGAGCTGGAGAAACCGGATCCGAATTATGCCGTAGCGTGGCAAGGTTTCATAGAAGGGCGAAATCACCCCGACGATATTCCCGGTTTGATCATGCTGTTCCGGCGCTTTCGGCACCTTGATTTCATGGCGGCGGTCATCGATCTTTGGGCAGAGGGGGACCGGCATATCGCCGAGGTGATCCAGATCGCCGAGGAGCTCCACGCGCGCATCGCCTCGGGCCAGACGTCTCCTGAACGCGTGCTCCCGTTCCGCGACAGGATCCTGGATATCGACACGCGCCTGACGCCTTTGACGGACAGGTTTACAAGCACCCTGGGCGAAGCGACGCGCAAGACGAGATTCATCCTTCTGCTCGCGAACCTGGCAGTCGCGGGTACCCTGGTCCCGGTGGGCATCTACCTCTCGTACCGGATGGTCCGGCGCAGAGAGGAGGCCGAGCGGGCCCTCAAGCTGAGCGAGGAGCGGTTCAATCTTGCCGTGACCGGCAGCAACGACGGGCTCTGGGATTGGAACATCGATACCGGCGAGGTCTACTACTCGCCGCGCTTCAAGCAGCTGCTGGGCTTCACCGAGCGCGAAATGGACGACAACGTGGACGCATTCAATTCGCGCTTGCATCCGGAGGACAAGCCGGCCCACGAGCAGGCCATAGACGGGCATCTGCAGCGCGGCGGGCCGTTCGACATCGAGATGCGGCTGCAGACCAAGGCCGGGGAATACCGCTGGTTCCATTTCCGCGGGCAGTCGCTGCGCACCACCGCAGGACGGGCGATGCGCATGGCAGGCGCAATGACCGACACGACCGACCGCAGGTTGACTGCGGCAGAGCTGTTTACCGAGAAAGAGCGCGCTCAGGTCACCCTGGCGTCCATCGCCGACGGCGTGATCACGACCGACAACGATGGCTGGGTGGAATACCTCAATCCGGTGGCGGAGGCATTGACCGGCTGGACCGCGGCGTCGGCGCGGGGATTGCCGCTGCACGCCATCCTCCGCACCGTTGACGAAACCACGCGCAAGCTTACGTCCAACCCGATCGAGATGGTGCTGCGCGAGGAGCGCACCATCGAGGTCTCGGCCCCCATGCTGCTGGTGCGCAACGACGGCTCGGAAATCCCGATCGTGCAGTCTGCCGCCGCGATACGGGCCCGCACCGGCAAGATCATCGGCGTGGTCCTGGTCATGCGCGATGTCAGCCGCGAGCGCCAGTACGTCGCCAAGCTTTCCTACCAGGCGAGCCACGACGCGTTGACCGGCTTGATAAATCGCACCGAATTCGAGCGTCGCCTGGGCCTCGCGCTCAAAAGCGCGGCGGAACAGAGCCGGCACCACGCGGTCATGTATCTCGATCTGGACCAGTTCAAGGTCGTCAACGACACCTGCGGTCACGCCGCCGGCGACCAGCTCATGCGCCAGGTCAGCGCCGTGCTGCTCAAGCGCCTGCGCGAGGGCGATACGTTCGCCCGCCTGGGCGGCGACGAGTTCGGCGTGCTGCTCGAGAACTGCCCGCCGGATCATGCACTGCGCATTGCCGACCAGTTACGACAGACCGTCACGGACTTCCATTTCACCTGGGAGACCCGTTCCTTCGGCACCGGCGTCAGCATCGGGCTGGTGAATGTAAGAGACCGCCCGTTCACGCTGACCGACGTGATGAGCGCGGCCGACGCGGCCTGCTACATGGCCAAGGAAAAGGGCCGCAACCGGGTGCAGGTGTATCACTCCGAAGACAGCGACCTGTCGCTGCGCCAGGGCGAGATGGAATGGATCAGCCGGCTGCAGAAGGCGCTCAAGGAAGATCGATTCGTGCTCTACACGCAGGAAATCAAGGCCCTGGACGCGGGGCGCAAGCACGACACCCACTGCGAAATCCTGATCCGCTTGCTCGATGAACGCGGCGAGCTGGTGCCGCCCATGGCGTTCATCCCGGCGGCGGAACGCTACAATCTCATGCCCGCGATCGATCGCTGGGTCATTCGCACCGCATTCGCCACTATTTCCAGGGAGCAAGCCGAAGGCGGTGCCGTTTTCGAGATATGCGCCATCAATCTCTCCGGCGGCTCGATCGGCGACGAGGGCTTCCTCGGATACGTGCGCGAACAGTTCGCTCACTTCCCGGCGGTGCGGCCTCAATCCATCTGCTTCGAGATTACCGAGACCGCCGCCATCGCCAGGCTCGACAAAGCGACTCACTTCATCAATGAGATGAAGTCGCTCGGCTGCCGCTTCTCTCTGGACGACTTTGGCGCCGGCATGTCCTCGTTTGCCTATCTGAAGCATCTGCCCGTGGATTTCCTCAAGATCGATGGCGGGTTCGTCAAAAACATGGCCGACGATCCGATCGACCGCGCGATGGTCGAGGCGATCAACAGCGTCGGCCATATCACCGACAAGCAAACCATCGCGGAATTCGTGGACAGCGACCGCGTCATAGCGCTGTTACGCGAGATCGGCGTGGATTTCGCTCAAGGCTATGGCGTGGCCAAGCCAAAGCCGTTCGGGCGCCCGTTGCAGGTGGCGGCGGCGACAGGCTGACGCGCAACGCGTTCAGCCGGCTCAATCCGCCCGCGCTGGGCGGAAGCTTCTGCCGCCCGCAGCAAATCGAAGAAGCGCGGGGATAGGGAAATCCCTTAGTACGTACCGGCAAAACACCGATAGACCGGTAATCACGCGCTCAATACCATGCACCCAACCATTTTTGGTGTTCACAACTATAAGGAGAGGTAAATGGGAACGATGAATGAGTTGACCGCTCAACCCCAATGGGTGGATTCGCTGCACGGTTACGTCAAGCCTTATTGGGATGGGCTCTTGGACGGAGACTGGGCGAGGGGCGTAGCCTCCGCAGAGCTCTCGGTTCCCGAGATGCAGGGATGGATAATGCAGATCTATCCTTTCATCCACGCTTTTCCCAAGTTCCTCGCCGAGGCGCTGATCAAGGTCGAAGACGATTACTCGCGTTCGTTCCTGATCGACAATATCCGCGTCGAAAAGGCCCACGCCGAGCACTGGATCTGGATGGGAATGGGCTTCGGCCTGAAGAGGGAAGACATGCTCGATCTCACCGAAGGCAACCGTCCGGTGCTGCGGGACGTGCAGTCCCTGACCGACTGGTTGTGGTACATCAACACCAAGGGCTCGCTTGCCGAGGCAGTCGCCGCGACGAGCTTTGCCATCGAGGGCATCGCCGGGGACATCGCGCACAAAGTACTCGCCGGCTTCGAATCGTACAAAGGCCGTCCGGGCGTCGAGATGGGTCCGAAGACCTCCAAGTGGTTCCGTGAGCACGCGCACTACGACGACGTGCATCCCAAGATCGCGATGGAGATCGTCAAGCGCTATGCGACCACCGATCGCACGCAGATGCGCGTCATGCTGGCGGCCAAGCGCAGCATTCAGCTTCTCGACCAGGCGCTGGAGGCGGCTTACCAGGCCTACACGCCGGCGGAAGAGCTGCCGGCACCGGCTGACGAGCAGCGTGCCAGCGACCGGCGCAGCGATCGCCGCGCCGCCGTGCGGTTTTTCTCGTTTCCGGACCGCCGCTTCGGCGACCGCCGCGGCCGCGCCAGGCGCGCAGTGAATTAAGATTTCCGGTCCCATGCCGACAACGGGCACCTTCGGGTGCCCGTTTTTTTTGGCATGAGCGCGCCGCCCGCCCGAAGCTCATCGCCGCTCCACGACCCGCACCATCCGGCTGTTCTTGTATTCCGACAGCCATACCGCGCCGGCCTGATCGACGGCCATTTTTCGCACCTGGGAATCCAGCCCCGGCAGGGGGAACTCCGAGAATTTGGCGGTGGCGGGATCGAAGCGCACGATCTTGTTCGCGGTGAACTCGTCGAACCAGATCTTCCCGCGATGATCGACGACGATGTCGTAGGGGCCTGAGTCCGGCGTCGGGACCTCCCACTCGCGGATCGCTCCGGACTCTTGGTCGAGCAGCGCGATTTTGTTCGTGTTGTACTGCGTGAACCACACGTTGCCGTTCCGGTCGAGCGCCAGCCGGCGCGGGCCCGAGTAGCGCGTCGGCGGCGCATATTCTCTGATCGCGCCCGTCGCCGGGTCGAGCCTGCCGATCTTGTCGCCGGTGAACTCGCAGAACCAGACTTGGTTGCGGGAGTCGACCACGATCCCGTAGGGCCGCGACTCCTTCGTCGGAACCGCGTACTCCTTGAAGCTCTCCGTCCGGGGATCGAAACTGGCGATGCGATTGCCGCGGATCTGGGTCATCCAGATCAGCCCGTCGTTCGCGAGGAACAAGGTGTGGGGGCTCGAGCGCTCCTGTGGCAGCGGCGTCCGCTTCATCTCGCCGGTTCTGGAATCCAGGCGCCCCAGATGATTGCCGCGGCTCTCGCTCCACCAGACGAACCCGTTGTTGTCGGCGACGATCCCGTGCGAGCGCGCCACCTTGGCGGGAATCGGGAACTCCTTGAACCCGCCGGTCTTCGGGTCGAGACCGCCGATCTTCTCCCCGTAGCGCTCAACGAACCAGACGTGGCCTCGCGGATCCACGGTGAGGTTGTGGGGGATCGCCGTCCGTGTGGGAATGTCGAACTGCGTGATGACGACGTCGGGTTCGCCCACCGTGTTGCGGTACGCGACGGCCTCTGGGACATTCAATCCCGGCGCCTTGTCGGGGCCGAAATGCTTTGTGAGATATGCCGTGATCCTCTCCGCCTCCTCGCTTTTGGCCGCCAAGGCCTCCTCGTCCGAGATCGACTCGTAGTTCGGCGGGCCGATCTCCTCGATCCGCCCCATGTCGAGGACGACCTTCTTCCAGCCCAGCCGATCGAAGCGACGGCTGACGAAGTTCACCGGGCCGTGGCAGTTCACGCAGCGATTGATGACGAGCTGCTTCACGCCGTCCCGGTCGTCGGGAAGCTGCGCAATCCAGTCCGCCGGCGTGAGGATCGGCGCGGAGCGCTTGAGCGCAAGGTTCAACAAAGTCTTCTTCCCTGGCGCGATCGCGACCGCCGCCTTCGCGCTCTCCGCGTGCCCGCCCATGCCCGCGGACACCTCGCTCCTCCCGGGGAAGAGCTCGGGCGCGCCGTAGTTCCCGCCCCGCGAGAAGACCGTCACCGTGATTCCCCGCTCAACGTTGCGAATTTTCACCGCCGCGCCGGTCACGGGCCTGCCGTTCTCGTCGCGAACCGCGCCCTGGAGGCCGCCCATATCGATCGCTTGCGCAACCGAGGTGTCTTGCCAGAACAACAGGGCGAGAGAAAATGCGACGACTTTGAGCATGGCATCCTCCGTGAAAATCACCGTGAACTGGCTCAACGCACCGTCGCTCCGCCCGTCACGGGATGACCGATCCCGAGCGGCTTCGCGTCGACCAGGATGAAGGCGACCCGCGCGGGCTCGGTCCCGTGGTTGATCCAGGCGTGATTCGTGCCGCGCTGCACGAGGACGTCGCCCGCTTTCAGCTTGATCGTCGAATCGTCCGTTTCCATATCGATTTCGCCGGAGAGAACGATCACATAGTCGATCGTCTCTGTGCGGTGCATGGGCCCGCTCCTACCCGGAGGAATGTCGTTCACGGTGAACCGCGTCCCGTTCGGCGGCGGCGGCGTGCCCAGCGTGCGCGCGCCCATGTCTTCGATATTTTCGCCCACCGAAATGTCGGCGGGCGTGCGGTCGGTGCACCAGATGAGGGTCGAGACGCCGCCGGACTTCGAAATCCGCTTGTTGGACGCCGCCGCGTCGATGAGAACCTTTGCGGTCCGGTTTGCGTCGTGTCCCGTCACTACGCGGCGGATCGGGGGATGCCCTTCTGTCTCGTTCGTCATCGACTGGACTTCGGGCAGCTGCAAATACGCCTACTTCGCCTCCTCGACGCGCGTCAGAGTCGCGGGTCCTTCGCCCACGATGATCAGCCAGGCTTCCTCGTCCTTGGCGCCGTCCCAATGCACTTGCTTGCCGAAGTGGGTCACGAACGAGCCGGTGGGCATCCGCTCCGTGAGGTTCGGATCGAACTTGTTGCCCGTGGCGACCCACCAGGTGCCCTTGATCACGGTGATGAAGCGGTCGTTCGGATGAAAGTGCGGGCGGCTGAAGTTGCCCGGTTTGAACCGGTTCATGACCACGTACAGCCCGGGCTTTTCCGGATCGCCGACGAGCACCGCCTGGTTGATGCCGGCGGCGCCGCTCGGATCGCGCCATTTGAGCTGATCGGGCGACTTGTACACGAGCGCCGCCGGGTTGAGATCGGCGGCCAGGGCTGCAGCTGAGGCGAGCAGCAGCAGGAGGATTTGAGCGGCAGGCAACACGCGACGCGACAATGAAATCATTTCGACCCCCCTTTTGAGATTACCTCCGTATACGCGTCGGCGGGTGAACCGTCAACACCCATCGGGGTCGGCCTGGCTGCCGTGCGATTCGAAGACCGAGGCGCATGTTTCCTCAGGCAGCGATGGTGTGCGGTACCGGGGCGGTGGCGTGCCCATGAATAGCCAGCCCTCCCACAAAGGCTAGAAACCCCACCACCCCGGTAATCGAAAAGCGTTTCTGAAACCGTTTCATGCTGCTTACAGCGCGCGAAGGAATGCGATCAAGTCCTCCCTTTCCTCGCCCACGATGCCCGCGCCGAAGCGCTCGTTGTAGAAATCGACGACCGCGCCAAGATCCGCGGCGGACCCGTTGTGGAAGTAGGGGGCACGCGCGGCGAGGCCACGGAGGATCGGCCCCTTGAACTTGCCGATGTCGGCGAACTTGCCCGAGATGAGCGCGCGGCCGGGGTCGGTGACCGTCTGGGCCGGGCAACTCGGCCCCACGACCTTGGTGCCGTCGCCTAAGGCCACGCACTTCTCCTGCAGCGTGTACAGAGGCATGTCCGGGGTGCGGCGCGACGCATCCACGAGGCCGATGTTGAGCGGCGCCACGATCGAGTGGTTGCCCGAGTTCGGGGCGTCGTGGCAGGTCGTGCAGGTCCCCTGGAAGGACGCCGGCAGCGGCGGGTTGAATGGACTGTTGGAGTTCAGCCCCGCGACGCCGGAGATCGTGAACGCCTTCGAGTTGAAGGTCGCTTGGCCGCGGGCGACCGCGCGCCGCGCTTCGTTGGTACTGCCGCCTCCCCGAAGGTCGCGCCACGCGTCGAAGATGTTGAACACGTTCGGGGTGAACGACGCATGCGTCTGGTAGTCGCCGAGGTTGTCGTTGATGCCGTAGTAGAAGGCTTGGTCGAAGATCGCCTCGGGTCCTCCCTTGGCGTCGGCGGCGTGCAGGCGTTTGGCACTTTCATCCCACACTTGCGCCGTGGCGAGCGCGGTCTCGAAGGCGACGATAGCCTCGCGCTGCGCATCCGTGATCGGGTTGGGCGCCTGCGCGTGGCCCTGCGTCGCCCCGTTCGATTGGTCGGCCAGGTCAAAGTGGATCGACGCGAAGCACTTGCCGCCCTCGGCTGCGATGTTGCAGTGATCGGTTCCGCCGAAGGTCTCGCGGCCGTCCCACATGACGGTGCTGAGGAACTGCAGGTTCGTCGTCGGGAGCGGGCGGCGGAAGAGCGACAGCTCCGCGGCGCTCGCAAAGTGATACGGATCATCGACCGCGACGAGCTCGAAGTCCGCGCTGGCCGGCACCCCGATGCCGACGCGAATGAGGCCCTTCATAAGCAGCATGCTGTAGGCGCTGCGGCGCGCCGCGAGACTCGAGACGTCCGCCGCCGGCGAGTTCGAGCCGTCGTTCGTCCTGAAGATCGCGCCCAGTCCGAGCGCGTCGTCGATGACGCCCCCGAGCGTCCGGTCGAAGATCGCCTGCACTTGCGAGGGCACGATCGTCCAGCCCGCGCTCGGCAGGTGGCAGCTCACGCACCGGCGGCCGTTCGCGCCGAGGTCCTGGAAGAACTCGTTGGTGAGATCGACGCGGCCGGTAGTGCTGAAGGTGGAGGCAAAGCCCGTCGGATTGGGAAAGGGCAGACCGTTGGGCAACTGCCGCAGATGCTCCGGAAACGTCACTTCGCCCTGACGATCATCGGCCAGCAAATTCACCGGTGCTACGGACAGGAACGACAGTGCCAGGCTGATTGCGGTTACGCTTGTCCTCATGGTCATCTCCCTAGGTGTGTCGACACCCTCCACATCATCGTCAGCGGCCGGGTGAGACTACTGCCTGCCTCTACTTACTCGACCGCGCGTCTTTCTGTCGCGACGGCCGGCGTGTCGAGATAAATCGTTTCACCGGATGCGAGAAACTGCTCGAACGCCCACTGATCCACCCATACGTGGCGTTCCAGACCTGTCTCGAGCCACCGAATGGTCAGGCCTCGCGCTGTCTCATCCACCGCTATTCGAATGTTGGATGCCATTTGCATTCTCCAAATTGAGGGGTGTCGTCATTAATCCCGGCTTGCCGCCGGCCCATGCAAAGTCTCATTTGCACGGTCACCAGCTTAGGCTTCAGGCAGGAACAGGCGCTGTTAAGTCTTCCACCGCATTGCTGTGGAATATTTACACCGGGGTAGAGGGAAGCGTGCGGCCGCTACCGATTCCGCGGTAGGGTCCGGTTAGCTGGAATGCGTCGGGGACGCCGGAATATCAATCCGGCCGGAACTTGGTCTCGGGCTTGACGCCTTTTTTGCGTTGCTTCTCGCTGATCTCACCGTTGTCGGCATAGCGGCCTTCGACGGCGCGCTTCGCCGCTTCGTCCCACTGCGGCAGCCAGTCGCCGAGCGAATACCCGAACCACGGCGCCTGCGGGCGCAGCTTCGGCAGGCCGAGCTCCTCCCAGATTTTCCTGGCGCGCTCCATGTATTCGCGCTTGGGCAGCGCGAGCGGCGGCATGTCGCCTTTCATCGTGGCGTCCATGAGGAGCGTCGAGTCCTCTTCCTCCCCGTGCTCGCGCTTGGGGCCGTGGCCCTGGCCGCGGTGCGGCAGCGTCTGCACGTCCTCGAGCGGGTTCATGCGGTATGCCATCGACCACAAGAGCGCGTCGGCGTTGTCCGGATCGATGTCGTCCGTCACCGCGACCGTGATCTTGCCCATGTCGCCCTTGAAGAAGGCCGCGCCGCGCAGCGCGCGCCACACCTCGGTGCGCGGCATGCCTTTCTCGCAGCTGATCACACTGACGCGCAGGAGCCCGGTGAGCGGCTCGTGCAGCGCGACCCGCTTTACTCCCCGGATGCCGAGCGCGTCGCGAAGGTGCGCGAGGAACAGCGGCTCGTAGGCGACGCGCTTGATCACGCTCGATTCCGAAGGCGCGACCTGGCTGATGTAGGAGGGGATGATCGGGTTCCTGCGCTGCGTGATCGCGGTCACGCGCATCGGCATGTTGTATTCCTCGAGCGCGACGTGTCCGTGGGATTCGCCGAAAGGCGCTTCGGGTTCGCAGTACTCCGTGTCGATCAGGCCCTCGATCACGATCTCGCTCTCGGCCGGAACCAGCAGGTCGACGGTCTTCGCGCGCACCACGTTGATCGGCGCTCCGGCCAGGCCGCCGGCGACGGTGAACTCGTCCACGCCGACCGGCAGCTTCTGCGGCCCCATGAAGGCGACATAGGGCGGGCAGCCGAGCACGATCGCGCACGGCATCGTTTTCTTTCCGAGCTTCTGGTATTCCACGTAGTGGAGGTACCCGCCCGCGCCGCCGACGCGCGTCGCCATGCGCACCACCAGGCGATCGGACGATTTGAGCGCGGCGCGGTAGGTCCCCATGTTCTGCACGCCCGTCTCGGGGTCGCGCGTAATGACGTTGGTCGCGGTGAGCGTCGGCGCGGAATCGAAGCCCGGTGTGGAGATCGGGATCGGCAGGCGGTCGAGGCCTTTGCCCTCGCCCCGCAGCGCTTCGCCCTCGTGCACGATCTCATGGCAGGCGGCGCACTCGAGCTCGCGCGGTGCGATGGGATGAGCGATGGCGTGATCCCACTTTCCCTGGATTTCGCTCAAGGGGGCACCCATCCCGACCGAGTAGATCGCCCGGTTCGCCGCGATCGCGCCGACCACGACCGGAATGTCGTACTTGCGGCCGCGGCCGTCGGTGATGTTCGTGAAGAGGAACGCCTTCCTCTCGGCTTCCTCCATCCCCCCGACGAACTGCCAGCGCACCAGCGGATGCAGCTCCGCGTCCTTGTCGACCGGCCGGGTTATCGTGAGCAGCAACCCCCGTTTCTTCAACTCCTCGAGGTGCTCGTGAAGGTCGCGGTAGCCGCGCGCGCCTTCCGTCGCGAGCGGCGCTTCGGTGCGGGGCAGGTTCATTGCTTCTCGATTTTCGCGCGTTCCACGACCGCTCTCCACTTGGTGGTCTCGGAGACGAGCAGCTCGCGCATGGCTTCGGGTGAGCTCGCGCGCGCGTCGACGCCCAGTTCCAGGAGGCGCTGCCTCACCTCGGGCGCGGCCACGGCGGCGTTGATCTCCCTGTTCAGGCGTTCGATCACGGCCCGCGGCGTCCTGGCCGGCGCGGCGACGCCGTTCCACGCGGACGCCTCGTAACCGGGAACGCCCGCCTCGGCGAGGGTTGGCACCTCGGGCAATCCGGCGAAGCGGTGATCGAAAGTCACGCCGAGCGCCCTCAAGTTCCCGCTCTTGATATGCGGGATGACAGGCGCGAGGATCTCGACCATGCCGTCCAGGTCTTTGCCTTTCACCGCGGTGATGATGGCGGGCGTCGCTTTGAACGGCACGGTCTGGAACTCCAGTCCCGCCATCGATTTGAACAGCTCCGCGGCGATGAACTGGGTGCCGCCGATGCTGGTCGTGCCGACGTTGAACCTGCCGGGGCTCGCCTTGGCGGCGGCGATGAATTCCCTGAGCGACCTGTAGGGCGAGTCGGAATTCACGAGCAGCGCGAGCCCGAAGAAACCGACGGTCGATATCGGCGCGAAATCGCGCACGGGATCGTAAGGCAGCGACTTGAAGAGCGACACGCTCACCGCGTGCCCCTGGTTCAGCCACAAGAGCGTGTAACCGTCGGGCTCGGCCTTCATCGCTGCCTCCGTGGCGACGATCTGGCCGGCGCTCGGCCGGTTGTCGATGATGATCTGCTGTCCGAGCGTCTGCGAGAGCCTCTGCGCCAGCACGCGCGCCGTGATGTCGGCTACGCCGCCCGCCGCGTAGGGGAGGAGCATCTTGACCGGCTGCGCGGGATAGGTTTGCCCGAGCGCGGCTGCGGCGCAGGAAAAGAGTGCCAGGCCGCCGAGCGAGCAGCCCGTCCTGAAGCCGATTGCTTTTCTGGTCACGCGCGCCTCCTCCTTGAGCTGCGTATGTTACGCGAGGCAACCCGGCCAGTCATGCCGGTACGGCCCGCTTGTCACTGGGAGTCTGCAAGCCCTCTGCGCTCTCGATCGCTTCGCTCAGAAAAAGCTCCGCAGGCAATGACAGCCGTGCGGTCCTGAGGCGCGCGATGCTCCACTCGCGCCGTAGCGGAAAGCCCTGCACGTCGAGGGCGACGATCGCGCCTGCGCGCGATAGAGAGTGGGCTTCGCCTTCCGGGAGCAGCCCGATGCCCAGCCCGGCGGCGATCGCCTCGGCGACCGTTTCGTCGCTCGAGAGCTCGGCGCGAATGGCGGGCGAGATTCCGGACGCCGCGAAGGCGGCAAGCAGCGCCTCGCGAGGGTCCGAGCCCGGCTCGCGCAGGACCAGCCCTTCGGGCGCGAGCGAATCGAGCGCAATCGCGCGCGCGTTCGCGAGAGGGTGACCCGCCGGGGCGTACAGGTGCAGAAGCTCGGCCGCCACGGGATTCGTCGCGAGCGCGGGCCGGTCATCGGACGCCGGGCGCAGGCACAGGTCGTCCTTGCCCGAAAGCAGGCGCTCGACCCCTTCCTCGCGACCCGCAACGTGCAAGCCCACCTGCGATCCGGGATGACGCAGGCAAAAGGCGGCGACGAAACGCGCGGCAAGACGGCGCGCGCCGGGAGTGGCCCCGACCCGCAAGACGTCGGCCCGCGGCGCGCGCAGCGCGGCGAGCCGCTCCTCGGTGCGTTCGATCAGGGCGATGAGATCCTCGCACGCTCTCTGCAGCTCCCGGCCCGCAGAGGTCAGCCGCAGTTCTCGTCCCTGCTGCTGAAGGAGCGCGAGGCCGAGGGTCTCCGAGAGTTTCTTGAGCTGCGTCGAAACCGTCGGCTGGGCGAGGTGCAGTTCCTCGGCGGCGCGCGTAACGCTTTTACGGCGCGCGACCGCCTCGAACACCATTAATTGGGGGAAAAGTCCGTGCCGAAAATACCGGCGCAGCGCTGAGCGGGGCATGGCGAGCTCCTTCGTTCGCGTCCAGACCACCCGCGGCCCCCGCTCTGTACGAAACTGCGCTGTACGAGCTTCGGGCCGCAGGACCTGAGTCCGGTCGCGGGACATCGCCCTCGCGACCGGCCCCAGGTCTCGCTTGCAGCTTGAGCTGCCGCACGGCCGGGGCTCACTACCACCCGTGTTGACGACCGCTGCGCGAAGAAGCTACTCCCCTAGGGAGATTGCGCTTGGAAGGGTAGCAGCGTATTGCGACGCAAGCAACCGCAGCGCATCGCGATTTGCGATGGATGTCCTTCGAAAGCGCGATGCATCGCCAAGCGCGATGCGGCCATCGCACCAAATCATTTTTCTTCGAGCGGCCCGTCCGCGACAATCGTCCCGTCAAAGGAGGAGCCCGTGGACACGCTCATGACGCCCGAATTCTGGTCCGCCCTCGCCGCGATCGTGGTAATCGACCTGGTGCTCGCCGGGGACAACGCCATCGTCATCGCGCTCGCCGCGCGCAACCTGCCCAGGGCCCACCAGCGCCGCGCGATCGTCTGGGGAACAGTGGGCGCGGTCGCGGTGCGGGCGAGCCTCACCGTCGCGGTTCTCTGGGTGCTCAGACTCCCGGGCCTGATGCTCGCAGGCGGGGTATTGCTCGCGTGGATCGCGTACCGGCTGCTGACCGGTGAAGAGGGTTCGCGCGAGCGCGACGTGGCGCCTGCCGCGGGCTTCTGGCGCGCGATGCGCACCATCGTGATCGCGGACGCCGTGATGGGCGTGGACAACGTGCTCGGAGTGGCGGGCGCCGCGCACGGCAGCATCCTGCTGGTGGTGTTGGGCCTGGCGATCAGCATCCCGATCGTGGTCTACGGCAGCACGCTGATACTCAAATGCATCGAGCGCTTTCCCGGCCTGCTCTATGCCGGCGGCGCGGTGCTCGCCTGGACGGCCGCGCAGATGATCGTCGGCGAGCCGTTCGTGCGCGAGCTGCTCGCGGGCCGCTCGCCGTCGGTGGCCGCCGTCTACGCCGCGCTGGTCGGTGGCGTGCTCGGGCTCGCCTGGCTGCGCAAGCGCCGGCCAGCCCGGATTTCGATGGAGACGACGCGATGAAATACCTCATTCCCGTGGATTCGTCCCGCGCCGCGCTGGCGCCGATCGAACATCTCGAGGCCGCGATGCGTCGGGGCGCGAACGTCGAGGCGCTGGTCCTGAACGTGCAGCCGCGGCTGCACCGGCACATTTCGCAATTCACGCGCAGGGCGGACCGCGAGGCCCTTCGCGCCGAGCGCAGCCGCGCGGCGATGGCCGAGGCGATCGAGCGCCTCGCGCGTGCGGGCGTCGCGTTTCGGGCGCTCACCGCGGTGGGTTCCCCGGCCGAGCGCATCGCCGCCGTGGCCGAAGCGGAGCAGGTGGACGAGATCCTGATGGGAGTCGGGCGCCATCCGGAATGGCTGCGCTGGCTGAACCCCTCGATCGCGCAGGGAGTGGTCGCCCGCACCGACATCCCGGTAGCGGTGATGGCCCGCGGCAAGGAAAGCGCGCTCGAGCGCTATCTCGTCCCCGTGGGCGTCGCCGGTCTTGCCGCGCTGTTGATCGCGGCCGACTAGCGCTAGCGCGGACACCAGCAATCGGGCCGCACGCGAAATACGCTCTGCGCCGTCTCGCCGAGTATTCCTTTTCTCTGCGCCTCGTTGAAGGTGGCGCCTTCGACGACTTTCTTCGGTTCGGGATCGCCGATCGGAAAGGGCTGATCCGAGCCGAGCATGATGCGCGCGGAGCCTGCTTTTTTCGCCAGGTATTCGAGCGAATCCACGTCGAAGACGCAGGAGTCGAAATACATTGCCTCAAAGCCCTTCCGCGGATCGGCGTACTTGCCCTGCGAGATGGCGTGGTTACGCGCGAGGCGCCCGAGCGCGTAGGGCAAGGCAGCCCCGCCGTGCGAGAGCACGAATTTCATGCCCGGAAATTTCAGGAGATGCCCGGAGAAGAGGAGCCTCGACACCGCGATCGAAGTGTCGGCGAGCCGGCCGATCGCGTTCACCAGGTCGTAGTCCGCGAGCCGCGGCTCGCCGCACAGGAACATCGGGTGCATGAATACCGCCGCGTTCAGGTCCGATGCTGCCTGCCAGAACGCATCGAGCGTGGGGTCGTCGAGATTTCCCGCATTGCCTTTCGGCAAAGTACCGATCATCACTCCGCCGAAGCCTTTGTCGAGCGCTTCGCTCAACACTTCGGCGGCGAGTCCTCCGTGCTGCAGCGGCACGGTGGCGAGCGGCGTGAAGCGTTTCTCCTCGCGCAGCTCCTCGTGCAGGCAGTCGTTGTAATAGCGGCTCCAGGCGAGACCTTCGCCCGAAGGCAGCTCGTAGCCGAAGCTGTCCAGCCACCCGCCGACGAGCTGATGGTCGATGCCATTTTTGTCCATCCAGGCGCACCGGTCGGCAGTATCGGAGAGCTTGGGCGAGATCGGCCGCGTCGGATCCCCGCCCGGGAACTGCATGCGGGTCCCTTTGCCGTCGCGCAATAGTTTGACCCCGGGAAATTTCGCGGCGTTCGCGTCGTAGCGCTCATAGAGCAGCTTGGGGATGAAGTGCGCGTGGACGTCGATGACGATGTTTTTCATGTTGGGGCCGCTTTCTCGCGCGCCCCGCTGATTACCTTCCAGATCGCGAGATGCGACATCGGCAGCGCTTCGATGGACGTTCCCAGCGGAGCCAGCGCGTCGTTGATCGCATTCGCGATCGCCGCGGGCGCGCCGAGATAACCGGCTTCGCCCGAGCCCTTCTGCCCGAAGGTGGTTAGGGGAGAGGGCGTGCAGTGATCGACGATGGCGAGCCCCGGCACTTCCATCGCGCTCGGGATCAGATAGTCCATGAAGGTGCCGCTCGCGAGCTGCCCGTCCTCGGTGTAGGCGAACTTCTCGTAGAGCGCAGCGCCGATGCCGTGCGCGATCCCGCCGTAAGTCATGCCGTGCACGATATCCGGATTGATCATCACGCCGCAGTCGTGCCCGCACACGTATTTCCGGATCGCGGGCTTGCCCGTGTCCGGGTCGATCTCGACCAGAACGACGTGCGCCTCGAAGGCGTAGCAGGGGTAGATCTGTATACGACCCTCCGGAGTCGGCAGCCCGCCGCCGGTCGGCACTTCCCAGACGAACTTCGCCTGCAGGCCCGGCTCGATGCCCGCGGGAAGCTTGTGGAACTTGCGGTGTGCGATCTCGACGAGCTGGTCCCAGACCAGCCTTTTCTCCGGTGCGCCCTTCAGGCTCACGCTGCCGTCCCTGTATTCGAGGTCCTCGGGCGGGCATTCGAAGTTGTGCGCAGCGATGGCGATGAGCGTCTCCTTGATCTGCTTTGCCGCGCCCGCCGCGGCGCCGCCCAGCATGATCGCCATGCGGCTGCCGACCGGGCTGTTGGAGGGGAGCGCCGTGAGAGAATCGGCCCGCACCACTCGAATCGTCGCGGGATCGCGCTCGAGGATTTCCCCGAGCACGGTCGAGACGAGCGACTCGTGCCCTTGCCCTGCGCTCGAGTTGTTGATGACGCCGGTGACGGAGCCCGAGAGATCGACGCGCACCAGGCAGGAGTCCATCCAGGTCGTGTTCTCGTTCTTCGGGTTCATCAGCACTTCGAACGCCGAATTGCCGCCGCTCGGCTCCAGACAGCTCGAGATGCCGATTCCCGCAAGCTTTCCCGAACTCCGCGCCTCGTCCCGCGCGCGCACGAGCGAGGCGTAGTCGATCGCCGCCAGAGTCTCATCGAGCACCGCGTGATAGTCGCCCGAGTCGTACGTAGAGCCGCTGGGGATGGTGTAGGGGAACTGGTCTTTTCGGATGAAATTCTTCTTTCGCAGCTCGATCGAGTCCATGCCGAGATGGCGCGCGACGCGGTCGATCGCCCGCTCGATCGCGAAATTGGTCGGCGACTGCCCGAAGCCGCGCACCGCCTCCTGCGGCGTCTTGTTCGTCATCACCGAGGTCGGCTCGTACTCGATCGCGTCGATCGCGTACGGCCCGCAGATCGCGGTGACAGGCTTGCCGAGCTGGAAAGGCGAGCGCCCCGCGTAGGCGCCGACGTCGTCCACCGCGCGGATTTTCATCGCGCGGATCGCGCCGTTCGCGTCGAACGCCACCTGCATGTCGAAGATACGGTCCGGTCCCTGCATGTCCCCGCCGCGCAGGTTTTCCAGCCGGTCCTCGATCAGGCGCACCGCAACGCCGAGTTTTTTCGCGAGATAGCCGACGAGCACGGTGTGCTTGATGCCGCGCTTCACGCCGTAGCTGCCGCCGACGTCGACGTCGTAATGCACGCGCACGGCGTTGCCGGGCAGGCGCAGCGCGCGCGCGGTCTGGTCGGGGAACTTGGGCATCTGGATCGAGGCCCAGATGTCGAGGATTCCCGTCCCTGTGTCCCACTGCGCGGCGACGCCGAAGGTTTCGATCGGCACGGTCGCGCTGCGGCCCCACACCGCGCGGAAGGCGATCTTGTGCTCGGCGTTTGCGAACGCCTCCTCGACCGGGCCCCATACGAACTTGCGGTGGTAGAGCACGTTCGAGCCGTGCGACGGATGGACGAGCGGCGCCCCCGGGGCGAGCGCTTTTTCGGCCTCGATCACGTGCGGCAGCGGCTCGTATTCGACTTCGACGCGCTCCGCCGCGTCCTCGGCGAGCGCGCGCGAATCGGCGACGACCGCCGCCACCCATTCGCCGGCGTAGCGCACCACGCCGCGGGCGAGCGCGAAGCGCGTCACCCCGGGCGCGTCCACCCCGATCGGGAGCGAATCGGTGTTAGCGCAGAATTCCTCCCCCGTGAGAACGTAAAGCACGCCGGGCGCGGCGATCGCCGTTTCGGTCTTGATCGAAACGATGCGCGCGGCTGCGTGCGGCGAGGCCACCAGAGCCACGTGCTTCATTCCCGGGAGCGCGATGTCGGCGACGAAGCGGCCACGCCCGGAGACGAAGCGCGGATGCTCCTTCGCGCGGCGCTTCGTGCCGATGTAACGGAAGCTCGTCATGGCACTCAGGGTTTTCCCCTCCTCCTCGAGGAGGGGTGCCGCCGCAGGCGGCGGGGTGGTCGGGTGCACCGCTCAAACCACCCCGGCGCTTCGCGCCACCCCTCCTTGTCCAAGGAGGGGAATGTCCCGCTTGCAGTCATCATCTCGTCTTCTCGCTCGTGCGTTTGGCCGCGAGCCGCACCGCCTCGACGATCTGCTGGTAGCCGGTGCAGCGGCACAGGTTCCCGCCGATCGCATCGCGGATCTGCTCCTCTGAAGGGTCCGGATTCGAATTCAGCAGGCCCTGGGACGCGATCAGCATGCCGGGGGTGCAGTAGCCGCACTGCAGGCCGTGCGTCTCGCAGAAGCTGTCCTGCAGCACGCTCATCGAACCGTCGGGCTTCGCGAGACCCTCGACGGTGGTGACGCGGTGGCCGTGCGCCTGCACCGCGTACATGAGGCACGACCGCACAGGCTCCCCGTCGAGCATCACCGAGCACGCGCCGCATATGCCGTGCTCGCAGCCGATGTGCGTGCCGGTGAGGCAAAGGTCTTCGCGCAACCAGTCCACCAACGACAGGCGCGCCGGCACCTGGGCCGATCGCGGTTTGCCGTTGACTTCGACGGAAACGGCGTGAAGCGTCTCGCTCACTGGTTTCTCGCTCTCTCTCGCGCTTCGCGCAGCGCCCGGCCCGCGAGCACGCCGGCGAGGTGCCGCCGATACTCGGCGCTCGCGTGGAGGTCGCTGCCGGGCTCCGTTTCGGCTGCCGCGGCGTGGGCTGCGTCGTTCACGACCGCGTCGTCGAGCCGAGTGCCGACCAGGCGTGCCGCGATCTTCGGAAACGCGAGCGGCGTTCCTCCGGCTCCGCCCAGGCCGAATGCCGCACGCACGCAGCGCCCGTCGCCGTCGATCGCGATCTGGGCCGCGGCCGCGACCATCGCGAAATCGCCGTGGCGCACGGAAATTTCAGTGAAGGCGGAACCCGTGCGTCGCCAGGACCACGAAGGCCAATTGATTTCCTCGAGGCATTCATCGGATCGCGCGGAAGTCAGCATCGGGCCGGCGAAGAACTTTTCGGCCTCGAGCGTGCGCACGCCCTTCGCCGATCGCAGCAGCATGCGCGCACCGAGCACTTGCGCGGCGAGCGGCAGTTCGGCGCACGGGTCGGCGTGCGCGAGGCTTCCGCCAATCGTGCCGCGGTTTCGCGTCTGCACATGACCCACCCAGGCGAGGGCTTGAGCGAGGAGCGGCACGCGCGCGGCGAGAGCCTGATCGCGCTCGACCGTGCATTGCCGCGTGCACGCGCCCACGCGCACGGCGTCCTTTTCGATCTTCACGAATTTCAGAGCCGGGATCTCGTTGATGTCGATGAGCCATGCGGGGCGCACCAGGCGCATCGCCATCATCGGCACGAGGCTCTGGCCGCCGGCGAGGATCTTCGCTTCATCGCCGTGGCGGCGAAGCAGTTCGCAGGCTTCGACCGTGGATGTGGCGCGGGAGTACTCGAAGGGGGCGGGTTTCAAGTGGCCGGCCTCGCCTCTGCGAGAAACGTCTCCATCGCGCGTATCGGTGCGTCATCGTCGAAGAGGATGTGGCGACTAGCCTCGATGCGCCGTCGTATGCTCTTGCGATATTCGCCGTCGCGGGCGAGTCTTGTCGCGACGGCCACGTATTCCTCCGGGGACGAGGCAACGAGCTCCTGCAACCCCATGCGCTTGAGAATGCCGCTCGCCAGTCTGCCGCGCAGGAAGCGCCCCTCCACGGTGACGATCGGCAAGGCGGATTCCACCGCCTGCATCGCGGTGTTGAAGCCTGAGAAGCCGATGGTATCGAGCATCACGTCTGCGCGTTGCAGCAATCCATAGAATGACGATCGGTCCAGCCAGGGGACAAAGACGCCGAAATCGCCGAAATCCAGGCCGTCGCGTGCGAACGCGAGCTCGAGGCGCCGCTGCAGCTTGTTCGACAATTCTCCGGACCTGTGGCGAAAGAATACGAAGCGGCAGCGTCCCAGCGCGCGGGCGATTCGAGGGAGTACCTTGTCGTGCTGAGGCGCATACTTGAACGGCACGCCAGGACACACGAAAACGGGAGCATCCGAGGCGGAGCTCAGCTCGGCCAGACCCGGATCCGTGGATGTGATCTGGGTGGGCTGATAGGAGCAACCCAGGTGCGGCAAGGTCACGAGCCGCTCCGTGTAGTGGGCTTGCCCATCGGCCGGCTCCATGTCCTGTGCGGACAGGTAGTAGTCGATTGTCGGCAATCCGCTGGTCTCTGGATGTCCCCAGGTCGCGACCTGTATCGGCGCAAGGCGCAAGCTCGCCAGTTTGACCGTCATCGGAAACATCCCGATCTCGGGATACACGAGCACGTCCGGGCGCCTATCGACGATCGCCTGCGCCCACTGGTGCAGCCCGCGCGCTCCCTCTTCGAAGTGGGCTGCGTGCGAGCGAGCGAAAGCGGTTTCCTCGTCGTGGTCGAATCCGAGGTGGAACGCCTCGAGAGCGAAGCGGGTCGGATCCAGCTTCTGAAACCAGCCTTTGACGATCGCGTTCCACACCGAGTGGTTTCGGAAATGCGGCGAGACGACTCCCACACGGACCAGCCCGCCCTTGCGGCGCTCGCTCGAGGGGGCTGCCAAACCCTGCCGACGCGACCATTCGGCCATGATGCGCACGCACAGGCCCCCATACCGCTCGAGCAGAGGCCGATTGCCGTACTCCTGGTACGCGAGGTAGAACGGCTGATGCGTCCCTACCGCCTTGGCGCCGAGGGCAAGGCGCGCGCCGTCGAACCAGCGCTCCAGCCCCTCCAGCTCACGTGCGAACGCCTGGCGATGGCGCTCCAAGTCTGCGTCGCTTTCGCATACTGCGGGTAGCTGCGCCATCGCGAGGGCCCAGCGCGCTTCGGCGAATTCCGGCTCGATCGCGAGCGCGTCGCGAAAGCAGGCGACGGCTTCTTCGGGCCGGTCGGCATCCGAGAGCACGACTCCCAGGTTGTAGCGGACCCCCGCCACCTTGGGGTGCAGCGCGATCGCCCTCCTGTAGCACGCTGCGGCCTCCTCCAGCTGCCCCTTGTCTTTGAGCACGTCACCCAGATTGGAGAGCGCCGGCCCGAAATCGGGACTAAGAGCGAGAGCTCTTTGGCACGAGGCAGCCGCTTCGTCGAGCTGGCGGACCTCTCTGAGAAAGTGCCCGAGGTCGGAATGGGCCTCCGGTGATTTGGGGTCGATGCGAATCGCTTCGAGGCAGGACTCGATCGCCTCGCCGGACCGACCGAGGGTCGCGAACGCCTGCGCCAAGTCCAGACGCAGGCGGTACGAGCCTGGCAGGAGGCGCAAAGCGCTGCGATAACAGGGAATCGCCTGCTCCGGCCGGTCTTGCGCGATCCAGGCGCTGGCGAGATTCAAATGCGCGTCGAGGTAATCTGGCTGCAGCGCAATTGCTCGCTCGAAGCTCGCTGTCGCTTCCGCCAGTCTTCTCTGCTTCATCCACACGTTGCCCAGATTGTTGTGCGCGGGTGGATTGGCTGGATTCCGGGATAGCGCCTGCGATATCAATCGATGCGCCTCCTCGTGCCGGCCCTCCTGATAGGCGATCACCCCTGAAAAGTGCGAGGCGTCGATATTCTGCGGATCGAGACGCAGAGCGTCCGCGTACGCCGCTTTGGCTTCGCGGAGGCGCCCCGCCTGGTGATGTTGCAACCCATCGCGGGCGCGCTCGTCCGCCGTTCCGCTACCTGCGCGTGGCTCGGCATTGGCTTGGGGCGCCGACTTTGTGGCTCTTTTGAACCAATTCAACATCAAGGGTTCGGTCGAGTTAGACTTCTTTCAGATCGGCACGATATCGGGGGCGACAAAGTGTATCGTTCGGGTTCGATTATGCATAAAGATGCGCGAATCGTGCGGCCATATATGAGGTGGATGGCAGCTGGCGCGATTGCGCTGTGCGCCGCGCAGCCCGCCGTATGGGCGCAGGCCTGGCCCTCGAAGCCGATCAGGATCATCGTGCCGTTCACCCCGGGGAGCGGCACCGACATCATTGCGCGCACGGTGACGGAAAGACTCTCACCCCAGCTCGGCCAGCCCATCGTCATCGAGAACCGCCCCGGCGCGGGCGGCACCATAGGCGCGGCACTGGTGGCGAAATCCGGACCTGACGGCTACACGCTTTTCGTGCATTCCTCTTCGTATACCGTTACGCCGTCCACGTACAAGGACCTGCCGTACGACACGCTTCGCGACCTGACCGGCGTCGTCCCGCTTGCTTTGCTGCCCAATGTGCTCGTGATGGCGCCTTCGAAGGGCATCCGCTCGGTGAAGGAGCTCGTCGCCGCGGCCAAGGCGAAGCCCGGTTCGCTTAATTCCGCCTCGGTCGGCATCGGCAGCGCGACGCACCTCAACGCCGAGCGCTTTCGTCTCGGCGCAGGCATCGAGACCGTAAACATACCCTTCAAGGGCTCGCCGGAAGCGCTGACCGAGATCGTCACCGGCCGCGTCGATTTCTATTTTTGCCCGGTCAACGCGATACTGCCGCTCTTGAAGGACGGCAAGCTCGTCGCTCTCGCAGTGGGGAGTACGAAGCGCTCGCTCGCGCTTCCCGAGCTTCCCACCACGCTGGAGGCCGGTGTTCCGAACTCCGACTACAACTTCTGGGTCGGCATGTTCGCGCCGGCGAAGACGCCGCGCGACGTCGTTAACCGTCTCTATCAGGAAACGGCGAAGGCGCTGCGTGCGGCCGACGTGCGCGAGAAGATGGCGCGCCTGGGTGCCGAGCCGATGGACTACAACCCCGAGCAGTTCAACGCCTACATCGGCGATGAGATCGTCGCCAACGCTGCGCTGGTGAAGGCGGCGGGCATCAAACTGGAATGACGCGAGCGCAGAGCAAGGTCACACGAAGGCAATTGCACCGCCGACCAGGGCCGCGACGGCGACCGCAATGAACAAACGGCGTCTTCCCGGGTCGCGCCAGATACGGCTCAGGAACCCGACCGGGCGGGGTGCCCGGGTGAGCAGCGCGCGGTCCCGCCGGGTCGGTTCCGTCAACCGGGCGATCGCATCGGCGCAATCGAACCTGCGCGATACGGGAAGCCGCGTATCGGACCCGATCGCGCCCGCCGCCGGAATGGAGAGCGCGGTTTTCAAGGTGTCTGCGTCGAGCTTGATCGTCTTCGTGGTTTCCCGGTCGCGCTTTTCCGTCGCCGCGGCCTCGCGATTGACGAGCTCGGCGAGGGCGGAGTGCAGGTCGGTGGCGAGCTCGAATGCGTCCTGATAGCGCACCGCGGGATCCTTCTTGAGCGCGCGCTCGACCACGAAGTCGAGCATCGGCGGCACTTCGGGATTGAGGCGGCTCGGCGCGGCGGGCTGGAAGTTGACCACGTTATGGAAGATCTGCGGCGTGTCCTGGCCGGAGAACAGTTTCGTGTGGGTGAGCATCTCGTACAGGACGACCCCCAGAGAGAAAATATCGGAGCGATGGTCGACCGGGGCCCCCGCCACCTGCTCGGGCGACATGTATTTCGGGGTCCCGAGCACCAGGCCCGTGCTCGTCTTGTGGTCGGAGGCGCGCATGCGCGCGATTCCGAAATCCATGATTTTCACCTGGTCGTGCGGCAGCAGCATGATGTTGCTCGGCTTGATGTCGCGATGGACGACACCGTGCTCGTGGGCGTAGCCCAGGCCCTCGGCCACCTGCTCGGCGATGTGCACCGCCTCGGGGAGGCTGATCGTGCCCTCTTTCATCCGGGTGCGGAGCTCGGTTCCCTTCAGAAACTCCATCGCCATGTAGGCGATCTCGCCCTCCTCGCCGAAGTCATACACGGTGATGATTTGCGGGTGGTTGAGGCGTCCAGCGGCCTTGGCCTCCTGGAAGAAGCGCGCGTGGTATTCCGAGCGCCCGGCCGCATCGTCCGAGAGAATGATGGTCTTGAGCGCGACGGTGCGGTCGAGAGCGGGGTCTTCGCCCTTGTAGACGACCCCCATCGCGCCGCGGCCGAGTTCGCTCGTGATTTTGTAGCGGCCGAGCTGCGCCGGTCTCTTTTTTGCCACGGCTAGGGCTTGAATTTCTCGCGCAGGCGGCGGAGATAGGTCTCGCGCTGCTTCGCGGAAAGGCCGAGTTTACCCATCGTCCCGTCGAAAACCTTCTGGTGGCCCCCGGTGGAAACCCGCACGGTGATGCCGGTTCCAACGAGGCCGATGACGGCGGCGACGCCGAGCGCGATGAGTCGCCTCTGCCTGCGCCCGGTCGCCTGCTTGTCCGGAAAGAACAGTTCGTGTGTTCGAAGCCCGGCGTCGGTGAATACTCCCGCCGGGAAAAACCCGGCCGCCGTGCTCGGCGTGACATCCGCCAACGCGTCGCGGAAGGACCGCGAGATCAGCACGCGCGAAGGCGAAGCGAATTCGGCGACGCTCGCCGCCACGGCGATTCCGTCCCCGATCACCCCGTTGTCGCCGCCGGAGGCCATCTGCACCGTGCCGTGATTGATCCCGATGCACAGGGGGAGTCCGGCCGCCATTGCGGGCAGCGCGCGCTCGGCCAGGCGCAGCGCTTCCCCGGGATCGGCGAGAACAGCAACGGCCGTCCCGTCCGCGGCGTCGAGCACGACCCGGTTCTCGGGAGGAAGGTCCGCGAGGGTCACGGCCAGCACGGCTTCGAGCTGCGCCCGAAGCCGCGCCTGTTCCTGGACCGGCCTGCGGGCGTACTCCTGGATTTTCAGAAAGACGACGCTGGCGAGGGTCGCGGCAGCGTTCGTTGTTTTCATTGGCGAAACATCGAAGGTTTCGTCGATATTACCTCTTACTCAACCCTTGCGCTTACAATCCCCGACGGATTGCTGAACGGTGACGAGAGGGCACATGACGGAACTCAAGGCGGTCAGCCTCGCGGAGGTTTCCGAGGGCATCAGGAAGAGCGTCAAGCCTGTGAGCATTCTCTGGCAGGCGCCCGACACCATCGCCTTCGTCGCGCGCGGGCGCCGGCACCGCAGCGAGTTCCATTCGGATCCGAGCGACGAAGTCATGTACATGATCAAGGGCGAGATGAACCTGCACTACCTGACGCCCGAAGGCGCGGAGAAGGTGGCGCTGGTCCGCGAGGGCGAGATCATCTACTGCCCGGCCGGCGTGCGGCACTCGCCGCGCTTCTCGCCCGACTCGTTTCTGCTCGTGCTGGAGCGCAAGCGCCGCTACGAGGAGAGGGACCGCTTTTTCTGGTACTGCGAGAAGTGCCACGCCCAGCTGTACGAAGCGGTCCGGCACGTCGCCGACTACCGCGAGGACCCGGTGTCGCGCGTCTACGAGGAGTTCTATTCGGAAGAATCGCGCCGCACCTGCGGAAAGTGCGGCCACGTCACGCCGAGGCCTGCCGGCTAGCGCAGCCGTCAGTATCCGGTGGCAGCCGGCGGAGGCATCTCTTTCGCCGACCGGGTCAGGCTGCAATGGGCGCAGTTTTGCCTGAGCGGCTTGAAGAAGTACCAGTTCTCGAAGAACGCCCTGTTGCAGCGGGGACATGCAAAGCCCGCCATCCGGCTTCCAGCCCAGGCGATCGCGCCCATCCAGGCGAGCGCGACAACGAAGAACGGCGCCTCTTGGAGAAGCACGTCGTTCAGCAGATAAGTAAGCAGAAACATTCCGGGAATGCAGCCGAAGAACAGCAGCCAAAGAATCGCGGACCTGCGATTCAGATCACGCCATGCCGTTTCGAGAGCCGGATTCCTGAGCACGCTGTCAGCTCGCCAGCCGGGGGCTGAGCATCCTTCTGCTCTGTATTGCTGCGCTCAAGGTATCCAGGGTGAGTCGGTGCATGCGGCTCGAGCGCCCATAGCTTCGCTCGATGCTGTTCTTTGCGCTTTCCCAATCCCTGCGCTCCATGTGCGAGTCGAAGCCGATCGCTCCGTTCAGGCCCCCTCCGGCCATGACCCCCTTGTACCAAGCGTCCATCAGGCGATCCAGCGCTTCGCTGGAATCCGCTCGCGAAACGCGAATTGCCCACGGCTGATCGGGATGGGAAATGACGGTGGCCTATCTTCGAGTTGACGACCGGCCCGGTTTGCCGTTCGCCCTCAACCCTATTCTGTTCATATGGTCCTCACTCACACGCCCATTATGACCTACTCGGCAGGTTTCTCTGTGCGCCACCACACGGAGAGGGGAGACGCGCCGGCATCACATCCGCAGGATGCGCTCGGCGTTGCCGTGAGCGATTTTCTCGCGGTCGGCGTCGCTGATCGAAAGCTTTTTCAGGAATTCCATTCCCGCGGTGTTCGGCTCGTAGGGCCAGTCCACGGCGAACAGGATGTTGTCCGCGCCGAGCGCGAGCAGCGTGCACAGGAACGCGGGCTCGTACCAGTTGCCGCTGGTGGTGACGAGCAGATTGTCCTTTAGATACTGCAGCGGCGTTTTCTCAAGACCTCTTCGCGCGGCCGCGCGCCAGGTGTGATCGTTCAGCCGGTGCATCGCGAAAGGCAACCCTTCGCCCAGATGTCCGAGGATGATCTTGAGGCGCGGGTAGGCGTCGAACACCCCGGCGAAGACGATCCGCAAAAAATGGCAGCTCGTATCCACCGCGAAACCCCAGCCCGCCCGGGCGAGGTCCTCGTATCCCTGGAAATAGGCCTTGACCGCGTCCGGGTGCGGTAGGGTGGGGTGCAGATAGAGCGGCACGTCGAGCGCCTGGGCGCGCTCGAAGATGACCCAGTATTTCTTCTCGTCGAGGAAACTCCCTTGGGTGTGGCCGTGGATCATCGCGCCCTTGAAACCGAGCTTGGTGACGCAGCGCCCAAGCTCCTCGGCCGCGGCGCCGGGGTCGGCGGTCGCCAGCGCGGCGAAGGCGGCGAAACGGTCCGGGTGCGCTTTGACCGCCGCGTGCGCGAGGTCGTTCGCGTCCTTCGCCATCGGGATCGCAACGTCCGCGCCGAAGCCTTGAGGTCCGGGCGAGCCGAACGAGAGCACCTGCATATCGATTCCGGCGGCGTCCATGTGCGCGAGGCGCTTCGCGCCGAGATCCGAATTCTGCTCGACGATGTCGTGGCCGATCTGCTCGCTGCGGGACCTGAGATAGAAATTCCGGAATTCGTTCGCGGCGACCTGCTGCCGGTACATCGGCGTGATGAAATGCTCTTCGATGGCGATTGTTTTCATCTGCTGAAGCTTACACGATGGCGGCTGTCGCGGGGCCGGAGGAGGGCGCGGCCGGCGTGCGTATTGCACGGCCCGGGCCCCATGACATTTGCATACGTCCGCGGATGGTCTTAGGATGCCCCTCCATGAAGATCTATCGGTGGCGGATCCGCGGAATGAGGCTCAACGAGCGCGAATTGCGCGCGGCGGCGGGCGACATGCTCGACCAGCTGCGCCCGCGCAGGGTGCTGCGGGACGCGCGCGACTTCGCGCTCAAATTCCAGCGCGACGAAGTCTTCCGCGACTATGTCCTATCCCGCATATGGGCCGTGCTTCCCGTGGTTCTCGTGTTCTTCCTCGTCAGCACGATATGCTCCATCGACGTCATGTTCAGGACGGTCCGTCTGGTTTTCGACCCGCCGCTGTGGCTGAGGTTCTTCGCCCTGCTCCTCGGTGCGGCGGTGTGGCTGTGCGGAGTGGTGGGGCAGCTCTACGTATTCCTGATCTGGCTCGAGGAAAGGGCGGCGCAAAGGGATCGCTCCGAGCGGGGGAAGCGCGTCCAAGTCCCCGCAGGTTTTCTCGCCTACCTCAAGTACAGCCGCGCCCTGCCTCCCTGGATTCTCGTCCTGATCTTCGTCGTTCTTCCCCTGGCAAACATGGCGCGCGGCGCGCCCTTGGCCGCCTTCATACTCCTCTTGCTGGTAGCCCTCGCCCCCGTTCTGTTCAAAAAGTTCGACTCCTGATATCGGGATCATCGCGGCAGCGGTCATCGCCTACTGGAACTTCTAGGATGAGAACATGAAAAAGTCGGGCGCGAGCCAAGGCCAGTCGGCATCGGAGCTCATCTCGAAAAGGATCGCCGAACTCGGGGACTGGCGCGGGGAAACCCTCAGCAGAATGCGCAAGCTCATCAAGGAAGCAGACCCGGACGTCGTCGAGGAGTGGAAGTGGATGGGCACTCCGATTTGGTCGCACGACGGCATCATCTGCACTGGCGAATCCTACAAGGTTGTCGTGAAGCTTACCTTCTCCAAGGGCGCGTCTCTGAAGGATCCGGCCCGTCTCTTCAACTCGAGTCTCGACGGAAACGCACGCCGCGCGATCGACATCCACGAAGGAGAAGAAGTTGACGAGTCCGCCTTCAAGGCGCTCGTTCGCCAAGCGGTCGCTCTCAACAGTTCTGGCAAGTCGAAACCTTCGAAGAAGGCGAAGTCCTAAGGGATTCCGCCCCTGAACAGGTCCGATATTTGGGTGGCGGAGGTGTCGTTCCGCCCGAGCGTACCCAGGTTGAAGATGGCCTCGACAGTCGCAAGGAGCGAATAGTGGGAATACTGGACCCAGCGCGTCGCAAAAATCGGCAGAGCTAATATGAGTAAGCGCATTTCAGTAGTCCTATCGCTGCTGGTCGTATGCCTGGGCCTTCCTTGGGGGACGGCCGCTGACGCTGCCAAGCCCGAGCTGGTGGTCGTTTACTGGGCATCCAAAGACTGTCGCTGGTGTACCTATTGGGAAAGTCCCCTGTCCGGAATGGAGAAGAGATTCAAGGAATCGCAGGAATTCAGGAAGATCACGTACCGCGTCGTGAAGAACGAGCGACTGGCTGATCCCTATACGCTTCGGGATTTTCCTCCGGATATCGTCTGGGTCTATGAACGCATGCGGCGCGGAGAGGAGAAAAGGCCCGCCGTCCGGCCGGGGTGGGTGGTTTACCTGGACCGGAAGCGCATTGCCACGTTCTACGGAACCAAGAACTGGGAAGAAGTACACTTCCCGGAGATAAAGTGGCTTGTCTCGGAGCATCTGGGCAAATAGCTGCACGATGAACATTCGGCGAGCCGTAGAGACTGAGGCACAACTCCTTTCTGCGCTGGCCATGCGAGCCAAGACGCACTGGGGCTATTCGACCGAAGCTCTGGAAGGTTGGCGCGCCGAGTTGACCGTATCGCCACAGGGCATCCGCGCCAGGCCGACCTTCGTCGCAATGGTCGGAATTGAAGTCGCGGGCTTCTACTCTCTTTCTCCCTTGGGTCGTTCGTGGGAGCTCGACAATCTCTGGGTCCTGCCGCGATTCATGCACCTGGGCGTCGGCCGGGCGCTTCTTTCGCATGCCCTCGAGACCGCGGCTCGCGGTGGAGCCGCGGAAGTTACCGTCGACGCCGACCCGAATGCCGAGCCGTTCTATCTTGAGTGCGGGGCGGTTCGTCGCGGCGCGGTTCCTGCGCCGCTTCCCGGGCAACCGGAGCGCGCTCGTCCGCAATTGACGTTCAATGCGCGCGCAAGCTGACAGCGAGTTCGAGTCATGCGCGTCGCATTCGGATTGAAGGCGCGAACGGGCCGGGCGGCGCTCGTTGCAGTAGCAGGCGACGTGCATGAGCCGTAATTCGTTGAGCGCTCCCAGATCCAGCTCCTGCCGGACGGCGCCTTTGCGCGTGACCACGCGGATGAGCGGATCCGGCCGCAGACCTCGAAAGATTCTCCGAGAAAGGAACGGCAAATGCCCACTCGCACGCCCTGGTTAGGTCTTGCAGCATGGATTCTGGCAGGCGTTCCATGCCAGGCGGCGGATATCACCGCGATCGTCGGCGCCACGGTCGTTCATCCCGATCGGGATCTTCCTTCCGCGGTCGCATCGAACAGCACGGTGATCATCGCCGGGAGCCGCATCGAGTCGATCGGGCCGGCAAGCTCGACTCCCGTGCCGGCGGGGGCGAAGCGGATCGACGGCAAGGGCAAATGGGTCGTTCCCGGGTTGATCGATTCGCACGTCCACTTCTTCCAATCGGGCAATCTCTACACGCGCCCCGATGTGGCCGACTTCAACGCCTGGATGCCTTATGCGAAGGAAGTCGAGCGCAACAAGGCCCGCCTTCCCGCAACGTTCAAGGTCTGGCTCGCGAGCGGCGTCACCGGCGTCGTGGATATCGGCGGGCCGTTCTGGAATTTCGAGATGCGCGACGCGGCGGTGAAGAGTCCCGCGGCGCCCCGCGTCGCCGTCGCCGGCCCGCTGATTTCCATGGTCGATCGCGTGAAGCTCGATCTCGGCGATCCTCCCATCATCAAGATCACCTCGGCCGATGAGGCGCGGGCGCTGGTCCGGCGCGAACTGGAACGCAAGCCCGATTTCATCAAGGTGTGGTTCATCCACCGCCAGGGCGACGACCTCGCCGCGCAGGAGGCGATCGTCAAAGCGGCTGCCGACGCGGCCCACGCGGGCGGGGTGCGGCTTGCGGTGCACGCGACCGAGTTGATCGTCGCCAAGGCCTCGCTCAGAGCCGGCGCGGATTTTCTGGTGCACTCGGTCGAGGACGAGCCGGTGGACGAGGAATTCCTCGCCCTGGCGAAAAAGAACCGCGCACTCTACTGCCCGACCCTCTTCGTCATCCAGGGTTACCGGTATGCGCTGTCGAATACGTGGCGGCCGACCGAAGCCGAGCGGCGCCTGGCCGATCCGCAGATCCTCGCCGCGATGAACGATTTGCAGAGAATTCCCAAGGAAAAGCTTCCCGAACGGGTGGTCAAGGCCATGAGCCAGCCAGCGCCCCCCAAACCCTCGGCCGTCGCACTTCAGAATCTGCGCAAGATATGGGATGCGGGGATTCCTGTCGTCATGGGAACCGATGCCGGCAACATCGGAACCCTGCACGGGCCATCGGTATTTCGGGAAATGGAAATCATGACCCAGGCCGGCCTTACGCCGTTGCAGGTACTGCGATCCGCGACATCCAATGGAGCAAAGGCCATGGGCATGGAGCGCGCGATCGGGACCCTTGCTCCCGGGAAGCTCGCCGACCTGGTCATCCTGGACGCGGACCCGCTCGACGATGTGACGAACCTCAGCAGGATCCACCGCGTGATCAAGGACGGCAAGGTGTTTGTGCCCGAAGAACTGATCCGGTCGATCGCGGCCAGGAGCGGAACCCCGTGAAGCCCGCGGGCATAGCCCCGAGGGCGGCGCGTTTCGTCAGCGCTGCGCGGCGATCTTCAGCTGTCCGGATTTGTACGCGCGGCTCGCCAGCTGGTAGTAGCTGATCGCCTCGTCCATCAGGCGCGCGGACAGCGCGTCTTCCGCCCGCTCGCGGCCAGTGGCCGCATCAACGATCCTGTAGCGCCTTTTCGGCTTCAGCTCGACGACGATGCCGTCGCGGTAGTAGCCGACCGTCTGGTAGTTGGCGAGCAGGGCGCGCGGGTGATCCGCGCCTTCGTGCAGGATGTCGTGCCCGAAGAACCGCGACCGGTAGCTGAAGCCGAGCATCCCGAGGAGGGTCGGCCCGACGTCGATCTGCGACGCGATCGTGTCGATGCGGCGCTGCGGAACGTGCCCGGGCGCGTAGACGATCAGCGGGATGTGGTAGTTCTCGGGCGGCAGCTCGGTGCGACCGCGCCCCTTGTGGGTGTGATCCGCGATGATGAGAAAAAGGGTCCGGTCGAACCAGGGCTTCGCACGGGCACGGTCGATGAACTGTCCGATCGCGAAGTCCGTGTACTTGACTGCACCCTCGCGGCTGGTGCCGGAGGGAACGTCGATGCGCCCGGCGGGATACGCAAACGGGCGGTGATTGGACACGGTCATGATGTGCGCAAAGAACGGCTTGCGCGCGGCATGGCGCCTGTCCAGCTCGCCGATCGCGTGCCTGAACAGGTCCTCGTCGGCCACGCCCCAGATGTTCTCGTAGGTGATCTCCTCGGGCTTGAGCGCCGTGCGGTCGATGACGGTGTAGCCGTTGCCCGAAAAAAACGCTTCCATGTTGTCGAAGTAGGCGTAACCGCCGTAGAGGTAGAGTGGCTCGTAGCCCTTCTGCCTGAAGACTTCGCCCAGCGAGAAAAGCCCGCCGTTGTCCGGCCGTTTCACGATCGAGTGGCCAGGTGTCGGGGGAAACGAGAGCGTCAGCGCCTCCAGCCCCCGCACCGTCCGCGTGCCGGTCGCGTAAAGGCGCGTGAACAGCATCCCTTCGCCGGCGAGCCGGTCGAGCCGCGGCGTCAGTCCCTCGCGGTTGCCGAACGCGGCCAGGAAATCCGCGCTCAGGGCCTCGACGGAAATCAGCACGACGTTGAGCCGTTTCTCGGGACCGCGGGCGGCGATCGTGCGCTCGAACGGCAGCCGCGAGACTTCGGCCGCCGGGCGCGCAGGGTCCAACTCGCGCGCGAGCACCTGCGCCGCGCGCTCGGGAGGCAGCGTCCTGTAGAAGCGCTCGTAGTCGATCTCGTTGGAGCGGAAAGCGTGCCAGAAATCGTAGTAGCCGTTGCCTGCGAGCTCGTTGAGCTGCGCGTCCTGCGAGAACTCCTTGTAGCGCGCGTCTAGCGCGCTGAACGCGACAAATGGCGCGATTGTCCAGAGCGCCACGGCGCGAGAGCGAACGCCAAGCCCGCCTGGTGGCACCGAGACAAACGGTCCCATCCTGCGGACGATCACCCACCACAGTACGAGAGAAAAACCACCTACGAGCGACAACAGGAGCGGCATGTTGTACGACTCGCGGATATTGCCGATCACTTCGTTGGTGTAAATGAGGTAATCGACCGCGATGAAGTTGAAGCGCGAAGCGAACTCGTTCCAAAACGTCAGCTCGGCGGCCGCGACGAACGCCAGGAGGCCGCAGACCGGCAGCAGCAACAGCGCGAGGAGGACTTTGAGCGCGACCGGGTAGCGCGCCGGCCACCACGCGAGGAGCGCGGCGAATGGCGCGAGGAAGAACGTCGCCGCGCCCAGATCGAACAAGGCGCCGATCAGCAGGGCCGGAACGAAGCGCCAGGGCAGAAAAAACGACGGCTCGCCGTTGAAGACCGCGAGCGCGAGGCGCACCAGAGCGTTGAACAGGACAAACGCGACGAGGAGCACGCGCAGCGCAGCCAGGCGCGAGGGAAACAGCGCCGCCTCGATCGAGCGCCACGCGCGGGTGAGGGGAAAAGTCATCCGGGGCGCCATTGTGACACCCCTCCCGTTTTGGGGGCGAGGACCTCCGGCGCCCGCGCGATGAGCAGCGCGGGCCTAGCGGGCTGGAGCTACTGGGTCGGTGCGAGCTGCAGAACGAGGTCCACGCCGAGAACCTGCTGGGCGCGCTCGACTTGCGGGGTCAACCGCGTCATTCCGATCAGGCCCGCGTCCAGGCCGCCTGAGCCGACGGAGGCGGTATGCACTCCCACCGTCACCAGCACTCCGACTGCCCGGCCGTCGCTCGAGATGACTCCGCTTCCCGAATCGCCGGGAGCCGCGGCGCCCTGAGCGAACACGTGGTCCGGACTGGGCATGCCCGCCGCCACGGCGCTGCGGGCCGGGAGCACAGCGCCCACCCCCACGCCGTTGCCGAACCAGTTGAGCACCACGGGTTCCGTGAGGCCGGGTTGGTCGTCGTTGACCGCGGTGGGCCCGCCGAAGTGACACATACCGGCGTCCGCCTGCACGAACGGGTCGAGCCGGATCAGGGAGAAGTCCTTCGGGTCCTGAAGAATCGCGTAGGCGAACTCGCCGATCCGATTGCCGCCGGCGTCGTGCGCCACCGGCCCCGTGCCCGGATCCCACGCCATCTCGCCGACGTCACCTCCGATCGGGCTCGTGCCGAGGATGCAATGGCCGGCGGTGCCGATGTAGCTGGCGCCATCGGATCCGAGGAAAAGGAAGTTGAGCGTGCACTGCCCGACGTCGGAGAGCACGATCGCGCCGGGACGCACCCCTGGGCAGGTTCCGGTGCCGAGCGGCGCCGCTGCCGGGACCGGGATCAAGGCGCACGGCACCCCGCCAAGAGTCCAGTTGGTCGAGCTTGCCGGCCCGGGCAACCCGATGACCGCAGCGTTGGACGGAGCATTCCCGCCTGTGCCGGAACCGCACCCGAGCAGGGCGATGACCGCAGCAGGTATCGCAATAATGGTTCTGATCGCAAACATTTTCCGCTCCTTTCGGGTGGGACGGTGCCGAACCGCAGCCAAAAGGCGCGGACGGTTTCCGAACGGTGAGCGTCCGAAATGACATTCGTCAGCGGGGCCATGGATCATTCGGAACAGCGGCCCGCCACGTCTGCTGGATAAAGCGGAAATAGTTGGCTATCAGGACTTGAATTTCGCCGCGAGCTTCTCGGTCTCGCGTGCGAGCACGCCGGTGTCCGCGCCGACGGCGACGAACAGGCCGCCGCATTCGAGCCAGCGGCGCGCGTCGGCCTCGACGCCGGTGAGGATTCCCGGTGCCTTTCCCGCCTTGCGGATGCGGCGGATGGCGTCGTCGATGACCGGCATGATTTTCGGATTGTTGGTCTCGCCCGGATAGCCGAGCGAGGCGTGCAGGTCGGCGGGGCCGATGAATACGCCGTCCACGCCTTCCACCGCGGCGATTTTCTCGAGGTTGTCCAGGGCTTGCTGGGTCTCCACCTGCACCAGCACGCAGAGCTCCTCGTGGGCGCGTTTCGCGTAATCCTTCACGCGCGCAAAGCGCGTCGCCCGCGTGCCGCCCGCCACACCCCGCACGCCTGAGGGCGGGTAGCGCGTGTAGGCGACCGCGTTTCTCGCTTCTTCCGCGTTCTGCACGTAGGGAATCAGGATCGATTGCGCGCCGATGTCGAGAAAGCGCTTGATCGTCACCATGTCGTTCCAGGGGACGCGGACCACGGCGTGCGTGGGGTAGGGCGCTGCGGCCTGCAATTGCTGCAGCACCGATTCGAGATCGTTGGGCGAATGCTCGGTGTCGAGCAATATCCAGTCGAAGCCCGAGCCCGCCACGAGCTCGGTCGCGTAGTGCGACGACAGGCTGCACCACAGGCCGATCTGCCGCTTGCCTGCTTTCAGCGCGTGCTTGAAGGTGTTGACCGGAAGTTCCAAAGATGTCTCCTAGAAGGGCACTGTCATCCTGAGCGAAGCGAAGGATCTGCTGTTAAAGCAGATTCTTCGGGCTTCGCCCTCAGAATGACATTCGCCTAGACCTTGTAGCCTTTTTCCCTGAGCGCCTTGTCGACCCAGCTGCGGTCCACCGTGCCGGCGCGGATCTGCTTCATCGAGCCCTCTTCCTTCATGAGGATGGACTTCGCCGAAGCGAGAATTTCTTCCGCCTGCTCCTGCGGGACGGCGACCAGGCCGTCCGAGTCGCCGACGATGATGTCTCCGGGATTCACCGGCATGCCGCCGATGGCGATGGGCACGTTGATCTCGCCCGGACCGTTCTTGTAGGGGCCGCGGTGGGTGACGCCGCTCGCGTAGACGGGAAAGCTTCCTGCCTTTAGCTCGGCCGAGTCGCGGATCGCCCCCCAGATCACCATGCCGGCGACGCCGCGCTGCTCTGCGCGCGCCGACATCAGCTCGCCGATCAGCGCGTAGTCGTTGAATCCGCCGCCGTCCACGACGATCACGTCGCCCGGCTCGGCGGTATCGATCGCCTTGTGGATGAGCAGGTTGTCTCCCGGCGCGGTGCGCACCGTGAACGCGGGGCCGCAGAGCTTCGCGCCGTTGTGCATGGGCCGAAGCTGCGGACCGCCCGCGTACAGACGCTGCATGCTGTCGGAGAGGTGCGGCGTCACCATTCGCCCGAGCTCGGTGACGAGCTTCTTGTCGGGACGCTTCGGGATGGGAAGGATGCGAAAGCCGATTCCGGTCATGGGCGTGGCTCCCCTAGACGAACTGCACTGCGATCCCGCCCAAGGGCCCGAAGTCCCCGTGCAAGGTGTCGCCCTTGTTCGCGAACACGACGCGCGTAAACGACCCGGCGAGGACGAGGTGGCCCGTCTCGAGCGCGACTCCGTGCTGCCCGAGCTTGTTCGCGAGCCACGCCACGCCGAGCGCCGGATGGCCGAGCACGCCCGCCGCGAGGCCCGTCTCCTCGATCTCGGAGTTGCGGTACATGATTCCGCCGGCCCAGCGCAGATCCATTTCCATCGGCCCGATCGGGCGCCCGCCGACGACGATTCCCGCCGCCGCGCCGTTGTCGGCGACGGTGTCGAAGATCTTGCGCGGGTTCACTATGCGCGCGTCGACGATCTCCATCGCAGGGACCACGTACTCGGTCGCGCGCAGCACGTCCGCGAGCCCGATTCCGGGACCCTTCAGGGGTTTCCCGAGAACGAAGGCGAGCTCGACCTCGACGCGCGGGACACAGTAGTTCGAGTGCGGCACTTTCGCGCCGTCGGCAATCATCATGTAATCCAGGAGATGTCCGTAGTCTGGCTCGCTGATCTGCGAGGAGGCCTGCATCGCCTTCGACGTGAGCCCGACCTTGTGGCCGATGAGCCTCGCGCCCGCCTTGATCTTGTGCTGTGCAACCGCGGTCGAAATGGCGTAGGAATCCTCGATGGTGATGTGCGGGTAGGTGACCGAGAGCTGCACCGCCTGCTTTTTCTCCTTCTCGGCGTTCAGCAGCGTTTCGACGCATTTCTTGCGTTCGGCTTCGGACAGCGGCATGGGTTCCTCTCTTTTCGGAATGCGGATTTTACACTGCCGCGATTTCCAGCAAGTGGCTGGATCCCCGCGTGCGCGGGGATGGTTTGACGCCCTTCGGCGTCAAACCACCTCGAAAAGACCCGCCGCGCCCATGCCGCCGCCGATGCACATGGTGACGAGGACGTGCTTCGCGCCGCGCCGCTTGCCTTCGATGAGCGCATGGCCGGTGAGGCGCGCGCCCGTCATGCCGTAGGGGTGACCGAGGGCGATCGCGCCGCCGTTGACGTTCAGCCGCTCGTTCGGGATGCCGAGCCGGTCGCGGCAGTAGATCACCTGCACCGCGAACGCCTCGTTCAATTCCCACAGACCAACGTCTTCCATTTTCAGCCCGGTGCGCGCAAGCAATCGCGGCACGGCGAACACCGGGCCGATGCCCATTTCGTCCGGCTCGCAGCCGGCTACCGCGAAGCCGCGGAAAATCCCGAGCGGTTTCAAGTTGCGCTTTTCGGCGAGCTTCGCGTCCATTACGACGCAGGCGGAGGCGCCGTCGGAGAACTGGCTCGCGTTTCCGGCCGCGATCGTGCCGCCTTCGATCGCCGGCTTGATCTTGGAGACGCCGTCGAGCGTCGTGTCGGAACGGATGCCTTCGTCCTGCTTCGCCGTGACCTCCTCGACCCAGCTTTTCCCCGTCTCCTTGTCGGCCTTTTGCATTCTCACCGTCAGGGGGAAGATTTCCGCGTCGAATCGGCCCGCTGAACGCGCGGCGGCGGCGCGCTGCTGGCTCTGCACCCCGAACTCGTCCTGGCGCTCGCGGCTGATGTCGTAGCGCTTGGCGACGACTTCCGCGGTCTGCAGCATCGGCATGTAGATGGCCGGCTTGTGCCGCTCGAGCCACTCGTCGTGCGCCATGTGCTTGTTCATTTCGTTCTGCACGCAGGAGATGGACTCGACCCCGCCCGCGACGACGACCGGGACCTTGTCCACCATCACGCGCTGCGCGGCGATGGCGATGGTCTGCAAGCCCGAGGAGCAGTAGCGGTTCACGGTTACTCCCGCGGTAGTGACCGGACAACCTGCCCGGATCGCGATCTGCCGCGCGATGTTGTGGCCGGTCGCGCCTTCCGGATGGGCGCAGCCCATGATGACGTCCTCGACCTCGGCCGGATCGACTCCGGCGCGCTCCATCGCGTGCTTCGCGGCGTGGCCGCCGAGCTTCGCCCCGTGGGTCATGTTGAACGCGCCGCGCCAGGACTTGCACAAAGGCGTGCGGGCGGTGGATACGATCACTGCGTCAGTCACGGGAGTCCTCCTGGTTTTCCCGTAGGATATCGGTTCTTCGCGTTTTCGCGAAGCCAAAGCGAAGGGCGCCACGAGGAGGCCCATGGGAAAAGCGCTCCAGCCGAGCCTGCGCTTTGCGCCGGCCAGGGTCCAGATCGAGCGGCGCGCCGACGGCGCGGTGATCCTGCGCTCGCCCCTGAAGCTGGGCGGGCACGCGCGCGCGGTCGGCGAGTGGCTCGAGCGCTGGGCCCGCGAGAAACCGGAGCGGACCTTCCTCGCCGAGCGCAGGGACGGTGCCTGGAGGAAGCTCGGCTACCGCGAGGCGCTCGGGCTGGTGCGCCGCGTCGGCCAGGGATTGCTCGACCGGGGGCTCGATGGCTCGCGGCCGGTGGTGATCCTCTCGGACAACTCCGTGGACCACGCGCTTCTTGCGCTGGGCGCGATGCATGTCGGCGTTCCGGTCGCGCCCGTCTCGCCCGCTTACTCGCTGATGTCGAAGGATTTCGCCAAGCTCAAAGCCATCTTCGACCTGTTGCGTCCGGGGCTGGTGTGGACCGCCGATCCCGCGAAGTTCGCGCCTGCGCTTGCCGCGGTCGGCGCGAGGCCTACGTCGATCGACGAGCTGCTTCCCGAGAAAGCGAGCTCCAAGGTGGACGAAGCCTTCGCCGGCATCGGACCCGGGACCGTAGCGAAGATACTTTTCACTTCCGGTTCGACCGGAACCCCCAAGGGCGTGATCAACACCCAGCGCATGCTCACGGTCAACCAGGAGCAGTATGCGGTCGTCTGGCCGTTCCTCGAGGACCGGCCGCACGTGCTGGTCGACTGGCTCCCGTGGAACCACACCTTCGGCGGCAACAACAATTTCGGCATGATGCTGAGGAACGGCGGCACGTTCTATATCGACGGCGGCAAGCCCGCTCCCGGTCTCATCGAAGTCACGGCGGGGAACTTGAGGGACGTCTCGCCGACGATCTACTTCAACGTGCCCCGCGGCTTCGACCTGCTCATGCCCTTCCTCGAGAAGGACGCGGCGCTCCGGAGCAGTTTTTTCCGCGACCTCGACTGCATGGTATACGCCGGAGCGTCGCTCCCGCAGAACCTGTGGGAGCGCATGCAGCAGCTCGCCGTCGCCGAGCGCGGCGCGCAGGTCCCGCTCATTTCCGCGTGGGGCTCGACCGAAACGGCGCCGATGGCGACGGGTGTGCACTACGCGGTCGATCGCGCGGGCATCATCGGGCTGCCGGTGCCCGGGTGCGAGCTGAAGCTGCTGCCCGCCGCAGGAAAGCTCGAAGTGCGCGTGAAAGGCCCGAACGTCACGCCCGGCTACTGGGGCCGCGACGATCTCACGAAGGCCGCGTTCGACGAGGAGGGCTACTACCGCATCGGCGACGCATTGAGGTTCGCCGATCCGGCAAAACCCGAGCAAGGGCTCGCGTTCGACGGGCGCATTGCCGAGGATTTCAAACTGTCGACGGGCACGTGGGTGCACGTCGGCGCGACGCGTCTGAAGCTGATTGCGGCCGGGGATCCGCTGATTCAGGACGCGGTGATCACCGGCCACGAACGGAGCGAGGTCGGCGCGCTCGTATTCCTGAACGCCGCGGCGGTGAGAGCGCGCGGACTCGATGACGCGGGCGTGCGCGAGCACCTGCGCACCGCGCTGAAAAAGCTCGCCTCCGAGACGGGCGACGGCAGCTCGACGCATCCGGTGCGCGCTCTCGTCATGGCCGAGCCGCCCTCGATCGACGCGAACGAGATCACCGACAAGGGCTACATCAACCAGCGGGCGGTGCTCGAGCGGCGCGCGGTCTTGGTCGAGGAACTACACGCCGATCGTCCGGCCCGCGAAATCATCGTTGCTAGCCAATAAGGAGTCCAACCATGACACGGGTCCAAGCAGCCGTTCTTGCATCGCTGGCCTTGGCCGGCACCGTCGCCGCGCAAGACCAGCCGATCCGCATCGCCGTGCTCAACGACCAATCGAGCGTATACGCGGACTTTCAGGGACGCGGCTCGGTGCTCGCCGCGCAGATGGCGGTCGAGGACTACGGCGCCAAGGCCGCCGGACGCAGGATCGACGTGGTTTTCGCCGACCATCAGAACAAGCCCGACGTGGGATCGGTGATTGCGCGCAAGTGGCTCGACCAGGACGGGGTCGACCTCATCGTGGATATTCCGAACTCGGCCGTCGCGCTCGCGGTGAACGAGATCGTGCGGCAGAAAAACAAGGTGCTGATCGGCTCGGGAGCGGGAAGCGCGGAGCTCACCGGATCGAAGTGCTCGCCCAACACCGTGCACTGGACCTACGACACCTGGTCGTACGGGCACTCGCTCGCCAAAGCCGTGGTTCAGCGCGGCGGCAGGACCTGGTTCTTCATCACAGCCGACTATGCTTTCGGCCACGACCTGGAGAGGCAGGCGACCGATCAGGTGGTGAAGGACGGAGGCAAGGTCTTAGGGGGCGTGCGCACGCCGATCGCGACGCCCGATTTTTCGTCCTTCTTGCTGGCCGCGCAATCTTCCGGGGCCCAAGTGGTCGCCTTGGCGGTCGCGGGCGGCGATACCACCAATTCGATGAAGCAGGCGGCGGAGTTCGGGCTGCCGGCCAAGCAGAGCATCGTGGCGCTGATTTTCGGCATCAACAACGTGCCCGCGCTGGGGCTCAAGGCTTCGCAGGGGGCGCTCACCGTGAACCCGTTCTATTGGGACATGAACGAGGGCACGCGCGCGTGGTCGCAGCGGTTCCGCAAGCGCGCGCACAACGGCGCGATGCCGAACGACATGCAGGCCGGAGTCTATGCGTCCGTGCTGCATTTCCTCAAGGCGGTCGACAAGGCGGGCGGCGCGGGCGACGGGAAAGCCGTGGTGGCCGCGATGAAGGCGATGATGACCGACGATCCGCTGTTCGGCAAGGGGCGCATCCGCGAGGACGGCCGCAAGATCCACCCGATGTATCTCCTGCAGGTGAAAACGCCCGAGGAGTCGAAGGGCGACTGGGATTACTTCAAGATCGTGTCGAGCATCCCGGCGGAGCAGGCGTTCCGGCCGCTGAACGAGGGCAATTGCCCGATGGTCGCGGGCAAATGATCTGGCCCCAGGGCTAGACCTCGACGACGAAGTCGAACGTTCCTTCGCCGGCGCCTTTGCCGGGCATGCGCATCTCGAGGTCGGGGCGGTAGATGCCGTCGCGGCGATTGCCGGGCTCGTCCCGGAAGTAGAGCTGCGTGGTCAGCACGCGCTTTCCCGGAGCCTGCACCTTGACGTGGATGTGCCGCGTGCGCCCGGGGTATTCCGCCGGAACGATGGTTTGCAGGCGATAGCGCCCCTCCGCGTCGGTGAACTGGTGGCCGCGGTAGCGAAAGCCGCGGTTGTCGTACTCGCCGTCCTCGTCCGCGTGCCAGAAATCGAGCAAGGCGTTGGCCACGGGCTGGCATCGGGCGGACAGGACCTGCCCGGTCACGATCAGCCCCGGGGCCTTGGACTGCGGTTCCACCAACGAAACGCGGCGCGGCGTATTGGTTTTGAAAAAAGGGCCTTCAGTCTGCGAAGACGTGAGCTCGCCGCAGGTGAGCGGGCGCGTCTGAGCAAAGGCCGGAACCACCGGGAGAGCGGCCGCGGCGGCAAGGAGCCGGCGGCGAATCAGAGAGATCATGTCCTTTCTCCGGCCCGATTCGAGGAGCAGGCGGGCACGTTTATCGGTCGCTCGCTGCCGCCCACACGACGTGGCCGTCAATGGCGTACACGCGGCACTGTCCTTCGCCGCGACGATTACACCGCTCCAAGGCGTCTTCGGCCACGTCCCCCCGGGCGCCCGGCCTGAGCCGGACGGCCCGACCCCAGGATCCGTTGGGCGCGATGGCGAAGGCGCGCGGGGTGGGCATGCCGAGAAACTCCTGGTACGCGCCGCGCCCCTTTTCGCTGACATAGGGAACGGCGTCGATCTTGGCGACCGGCGCAAAGCCTTTGCTCGTCTGCGCAGGCACCTGCAGTCCGCCGTTGATGGCGAGCACCAGCTCGTTTAGCCATTCGTTGTAGTTCTTGTGGATGACCCGCATGCCGCCCTTCGCCGCATACAGGAGATTGGTGCTTTGCAGATAGCGAAGGCGATATCCGGTCTCATCGTAGACGAGCTCGACCGACATCGTGTGATCGCGCACCACGTTGATCAATTCCATGCGCCCATCAGCCTGGGTGGCGACCTTCCAGCCGCGCGTCGCCGCGGCGATCCTGATGACCTGCTGAAGATTGTCCAGGGTCGGCACGGCGCCGCCTTTCTGGAATTCGACCCGTACGGGATCGTCGATCAGCGCCAGTCGAAAGCTTCCCAGATCGTAGCTGTCGGCGCGCGCCAGCGCACACGGCGCCAGCAGCAACGCGAGGGCAAACGCACGCACTATTGGCTGCATCCGTGCCTCCTTTAGTGAATCTCCGGCTCCGGCGTCGGCGCCGTGCCTTCGAGGAAATCGAAGTCGCAGCCCTCGTTCGCCTGCTTGATGTGCTGCGAGAAAAGCGCGCCGTAGCCGCGCTCGAACCTGCGCGCGGGAGCCTTCCACGCTCGCTTGCGCTTCATCATCTCGGCGTCGTCGATCAGGACCTGCAGACGGCGGCGCGGGACGTCGAGCTCGATCGTGTCGCCGGTTCTGACGAGCGCGAGCGGCCCGCCGACCCAGGACTCGGGCGCGACGTGCAGCACGCAGCAGCCGTAGGCGGTGCCGCTCATTCTCGCATCGGAGATCCGCACCATGTCGCGCACGCCCTGCTGCAGGAGCTTCTTCGGGATCGGCACTTCCCACTCGGGCATGCCGGGCGCCCCGATCGGCCCGGTGTTGCGGAGCACGATAACCGAATCAGCGTCGACCTCGAGCCCCGGATCGTCGATTCGCGCCTGCAAGTCGTCGTAGTCCTCGAACACGACCGCGCGGCCCTTGTGCTGCAGGAGGCGCGGCTCGGCCGCGGCCGGCTTGACGATGGCGCCGTCGGGCGCGAGGTTGCCGTGCAGCACCGCCAGCCCGCCCGAGGGAATCAGCGCCTTCTCGCGCGGCAGGATCACGTCGGGGTTGAAGATCTTCGCACCTTCGAGGTTCTCTCCGAGCGTCTTACCGCTCACCGTCTTCGCATCGAGATCGAGCAGGTCGCGGATCGAGGCGAGCAGCGCGCGCAGGCCGCCCGCGTAATAGAAATCCTCCATCAGGTATTTGCCCGACGGGCGCAGGTTGGCGATCACCGGAGTCTTGCGCGAGATCGCGTCGAAGCGATCGAGGTCGAGCGGCACGCCCGCGCGCCGCGCCATCGCGATGAGATGAATGGCGGCGTTGGTCGAGCCGCCGCAGGCGAGCACGCAGGTCACGGCGTTGTCGAAGGAGGAGGGCGTGAGCAGGCTCTTCGGCGTGGCGTCCTCCCATACCAACTCGACCGCGCGCTTGCCGGTCGCGGTCGCCATTTTCGCGTGGTGGGAGTCGGCCGCGGGGATCGACGCTGCGCCGGGCAGCGCGAGGCCGAGCGCTTCCGCGGCCGAGGTCATGGTCGATGCCGTGCCCATGGTCATGCAGTGGCCGGGCGAGCGCGCGATTCCTTCCTCGATCTCTTCCCAGTCGTTTTCCGTGATCGTTCCGGCGCGCAGCTCCGCCCAGTACTTGCGCGAATCGCTGCCCGAGCCGAGCACCTGCCCGTGCCAGTTGCCGCGCAGCATCGGCCCCGCGGGCAGGTAGATCATCGGCAGCCCCATCGACAGCGCGCCCATCACGAGAGCCGGCGTGGTCTTGTCGCAGCCGCCCATGAGCACGCAGCCGTCGGCGGGATACGAGCGCAGGAGCTCCTCGGTCTCCATCGCGAGGAAGTTGCGGTACATCATGGTGGAGGGTTTCTGGAACGGCTCGGCGAGCGCGATCGCGGGCATTTCGATCGGAAATCCGCCGGCCTGCCACACACCGCGCTTGACTTCCTCGGCGCGCGTCCGGAAATGCGCGTGGCAGGGATTGATGTCGCTCCAGGTGTTGATGATGGCGATCACGGGCTTCCCTGCGTAATCGCTCTTGTCGTAGCCCATCTGCGCGGTACGCGAGCGGTGGTCGAAAGTCTTGCGGTCGCCCACGCCGTACCAGCGGTGGCTGCGCAGCTCTTCGGGGCGTTTTCTCGCGGGCATTCGGGCGGTCTTGGTTTTGAGCTGCAATTCTACCCGGACAATCTGCGAGGCGCGTGCTGCTTTTCGCCGGCAAACGCGATATCCTCCCTGCTCTCGCGGCGCGAATCGGCCGCGACCGGAGGAGGGCCAGCGTGCAAATCATGAACAAGATCTTCGCCGTCGTAGCGCTGTGTGCCCTTGCGCCCATCGGGACGCTGGCGCAGGAATGGCCGAAGCAGCATCCCGTGCAGTTCATCGTCGCCTTCGGCCCGGGGAGCACGACCGACATCGTCGGGCGCATCGTGGCCCAGAAGCTCGGCGAATCGCTGGGACAGACCGTCGTGGTCGAGAACAAGCCCGGTGCGGGCGGCAACATCGGCGCCCAGTTCGTCAAGCGCGCAGCGCCCGACGGCTACACGGTGCTCGTGATCAGCGTTGCCTACGCCGTCAACCCCAGCCTCTACGCCAGCGCGGGCTACGATCCGCTGAAGGACTTCGCGCCGGTCATACTCGGACCCAGCACGCCCAACATCATCACGGTGCATCCTTCGGTAGCGGCGAACAATCTCCAGGAACTGATCGCGCTCGCGCGCAAGGAGAAGCTCGCGTATGCATCATCGGGCATCGGCACGACCACGCACCTCTCGATGGAGCGCATCAAGACCGCGACGGGCGTGGACATCACCCACGTTCCCTACCAGCCGGCCCAGGCCGTGACCGCCGCGGTCGCGGGACAGACGCAGATCTCGAGCACCTCAATGCCGCCTGCGGTGCCGCAGATCAAGGCGGGGAAGCTCCGCCCCATCGCGGTGACGAGCGCGCAGCGCTCTGCGGCACTCCCCGACGTGCCGACGGTGAACGAGCAGGGCTTCAAGGATTTCGACGACCTGACCTGGATCGGATTCTTCCTGCCTGCGGGCACGAGCGCCGACGTCGTCAACCGCCTGAACGGCGAGATCAACCGCATCGTCGAGCTGCCCGACGTGAAGGACAGGCTTTCGCAAAACGGCCTGACCTCCAAGCGCAACAGCCCGGCGGAGTTTGCCGCCTTCATCCGCGAGGAAATCCCGAAGTGGGCGAAAGCTGTGAAGGACTCGGGCGCGAAGGCCGATTGAGCACCGGCATGATCGACAAGATCGTCCCCTCGATCGAGGCCGCGCTCGCCGACGTGCGCGACGGCTCGACGGTCCTCGTCGGCGGATTCGGCGGCGCCGGCGTCCCGGAAGAGCTGGTCGATGCGCTGATCGCACAAGGGGCGAAAGACCTGACCATCGTCAACAACAACGCCGGCAACGCAGAATTCGGCGTCGCGGCGCTGCTGAAAGCCGGTCGCGTGCGCAAGGTTGTCTGCTCCTATCCGCGCACGGCCGACTCGCATGTGTTCGAAGCGCTTTACCGCGCCGGAAAAATCGAGCTCGAGCTCGTCCCTCAGGGGACGCTCTCGGAGCGCATGCGCGCGGCGGGCGCCGGGATCGGCGCTTTCTACACGCCCACGGGCTACGGTACCGACCTAGCAAAAGGCAAAGAGACGAGGATGATCGACGGCCGGGGTCACGTGCTCGAGCACGCACTGCGCGGCGCTATCGCCTTGGTCAAGGCGGAGCGCGGCGACCGTTGGGGAAATCTCGTCTACAGGAAGAGTGCGCGCAACTTCGGGCCGACCATGGCGAGCGCGGCGAAATGCACCATCGCGCAGGTGTACGAAATCGTCGAGCTGGGCGCGCTCGATCCGGAGTGCATCGTGACGCCGGGTATTTTCGTCACGCGCGTCGTGAAGGTGCCGCGGAAGAAAACCACGGTGGTCCCGGCGGAGGCGGCGGCATGAGCTACGCCAAGCTCACGCGCGAGCAGATCGCAGCGCGCATCGCACGGGATATCCCCGAAGGCGCGTACGTCAATCTGGGAATTGGTATGCCGACGCTGGTCGGCAACCACCTGCCGAAGGACCGCGAGATTTTTCTGCATAGCGAGAACGGCATCCTGGGAATGGGCCCGGCGCCCGCGCCGGGCGAGGAAGACGCAGACCTCATCAATGCCGGAAAAGAACCCGTGACCTTGTTGACCGGCGGGGCATACTTCCACCACACCGACTCGTTCGCGATGATGCGCGGGCGGCATCTCGACATCGCGGTGCTCGGCGCCTTCCAGGTCTCCGTCTCCGGCGACCTCGCCAACTGGCACACCGGGGGCGACGCGATTCCCGCCGTGGGCGGCGCGATGGACCTCGCGGTCGGGGCGAAGAACGTCTGGGTGATGATGGAGCACCTCACGAAGAGCGGAGAATCGAAGATCGTGCCCCGCTGCACTTATCCCCTGACCGGAATCGGCGTCGTGAAGCGCATCTATACGGATCTCGCGGTGATCGACGTCACGCCGCGTGGTCTGGTTGCGGGCCAGCTTGTGCCGGGCCTTTCTTTCGACGAGCTGCAGCGCCTTACTGGAGTGCCGATTTCACCTTCGGGCGCTCGGGCCGCGGCTTGAATTCGCGGCGGTGGACGAGTCGATGACTGACGAGTGAGCTCCAAGGAGAACGCCAAATGAAGATCTGGACGGTTGGATTCCTGTTTTCCGGGCTAGGCTTGCTGGCGGGAAGCGCATGCGCGCAGGAGGACTTGCGCCGCTTCAAACTCACGCCCTTCAGCGAGATGACGCCGGCGCAGCGCGCGTTTGCCGATGCCGTCATGTCCGGCCCGGTCGCGGCCACCGGCAGTGCGGCCGTCGTACCGGGCGCAGGCACGATCGGCAGCCCGTTCAATGTGTACCTCCGCAGCCCGGTGCTCGCCGAGCGGCTTCGACAGTTAGGCGAGCAGATCCGCTTCAAGAGCTCGCTGCCGGAGCGCCTGAAAGAATTCGCGATCCTGGTGACGGCGCGCCACTGGACTGCGCAGTACGAGTGGTATGCGCATCACCGCCTCGCGCTGAAGGCGGGCTTGAACCCGGCTGTCGCGGAAGACCTTGCGCAAGGCCGGCGTCCCGCGGGCATGCAGGAGGATGAGGCCATCATCTACAACTTCTCGCACGAACTGCACAACCATCACGCCGTCAGCGACGCCACCTTCAAGGCCGCAGTCGACAAGTTCGGTGAACAGGGTGTCGTGGACCTGATCGCCGTTAACGGTTATTACGTGCTCGTCTCGATGATTCTGAATGTAGACCGCACACCTATCCCGGGCGGGGGCAAGCTGCCTTTGTCCCTTCTCAAGTAGTCGAACCAGCGTCAATTCGGCACGCCTCGACACTTAGGCCGAGAGAGTCATTCATGTCCGAAGTCGAAATGAAAACAAAATCCTCCGACCCGCGCGTCGCGACGGCGATCGCGCATTGGGCGCCGAGATTTATCTCGAACGGCGTGCTGCTCGCCGATTTCGAGGAGGTCACTGCAGGAATCGAGCGCTGGGAGGACTGGTGCCGCGCCTGGTGCGAGCGCGCCAAGGTCCACAAAGCGCTCGGGCGCGAGGCGCTCGCCCAAGGCTACAAGCTCACTGCCGGCGAGCACCTGGTGCGCGCGGCGATGTACTACCACTTCGCCAAGTTCGTCTTCGTGCACGACAAGAAGCAGATGCGCGACGCGCACCTGCAGTCGGTCGAATGCTACAAGGACGCGCTTCCGCTCATGCGCCCGACGGGCGAGCGCGTCGCGATACCGTTCGAGGGCAAGACCCTCTACGGGATCCTGCGGCACCCGCTCCAACGTTTCACTCGGTCGCCCGTGCTCATCATGGCGCCGGGCCTGGACTCCACCAAGGAGGAGCTGCACGCCTACGCGGAGCCTTTCCTCGCCCGCGGCATCGCGATCCTCGCGATCGACGGGCCCGGGCAGGGCGAGGCGGAGTACGAGATCCCGATCTGCGGCGACTACGAGCGCGCTGCGCGCGCGGTGTGCGACTGGATCGAAAAGCGCGCGGATCTCGACGCGGCGAAGATCGCCATGTGGGGCGTGAGCCTCGGCGGCTATTACGCGCCGCGCGCGACCGCATACGAGAAGCGCATCCGCGCCTGTATCGCGCTCTCCGGGCCGTTCGAATGGAAGGAGATCTGGGCTGCGCTGCCGGTGCTGACGCGCGAGGCGTTCCGCGTGCGCAGCCACTGCGCGACCGAGGCCGATGCGCTGCGCCACGCCGCGACCTTGTCGATGAAGGAGGCGGCGGCGAAAATCGCCTGTCCGATCTTAATCGTAACCGGGCGCGAGGACCGGCTCGTGCCGGCTTCGCAAGGGGAGCGGCTCGCGAAGAGCGTCTCCGGTCCGGTAGAGTTGCTGATCGTCGAGGACGGCGGGCACAATGCCAACAATCGTCCCTATCGCTATCGGAGCCGGACGGCCGATTGGCTTGCCGGGCAGCTCGGGCTGCCCAGGATTTGACGGCCGAACAGAGGAGAGAAATGACCATGTCAAAGCGCAACCGGTGGACCTTGCTCGCGACGGCAATGCTCGTCTCGGGTATCGCCGCCGCCCAGACTTTTCCCAGCAGGACCATTCATCTCGTTTCGGGCGTCACCCCGGGCAGCGCGTCGGATACGACGGCGCGCATCGTCGCCGAGAAACTGCAGGCGAGCCTCGGCCAGGCGGTGATCGTCGAGAACAAGCTCGGCGTCGGCGGGCTGATCGGCGCTGCTTATGTCGCCAGGGCCGATCCGGACGGACACGTGATCAGTATCTACACCTCCGCGTTCACGGTGGCCCCGCTCCTTTCCCCCGGGCCGCTCGATCCGAAGGAGCTCACGCCGGTCGCGACTCTCGGAACGGTTCCCACGGTGCTGGTCGTCTCGACGGCCAAGAACTACAAGACCGTGGCGGACCTCGTCGCTGCGGCCAAGGTGAAGGCCGGGGCGGTCGTCGCCACGACTGCCGGCATCGGCAGCTCCACGCACATGAACCTGGAGCGTTTTCGCATCGCGGCGGGGATCGAAGTGCTGCACGTGCCGATGAAGGGCGCGCCCGATGCGCTCACCGAAGTGCTCACCGGTCGCGCCGATTTCTATTTCGCGCTGCCGTTCCAGGTGGGGCCGCAAGTCAAGGAGGGCAAGCTGCGTGCGCTCGCGGTAGGCTCGCCCAAGAGGAGCGCGCTCTTTCCCGATGTTCCCACCACCGTCGAGGCCGGCTATCCGAACTCCGACTACAACTTCTGGATAGGCGCCCTGGTCGCCTCCAGGACGCCGCGCGACATCGTTCTGCGCCTGAACAAGGAATTCAACGCCGCCGTGAATTCGCCCGAGGTGCGCGAAAAGTTTCTCAAGCTGGGTGTGGATCCGTTGAGCATGTCGCTGCCCGACTTCGAAGCGATGATCAAGAAGGAATTCGAGTCGAACGCCCAGCTGATCAAGGCGGCGGGCATAACAGCCAATTAAGGGGACCCCTTCGCGGCCGCGTGGCATACTTCGCGTTCTGCAGAAAGTCGTCCTGGGAAAAAGTCGATGGCCAAGCCGAAAAAAACCACCGAGCCGAAAATCATCCGGCCGGACGACATCGACCCGCACCACAACTGGAAGCGGCCGCTGCAGGCGCCCGGCCACACGCAGGTCGATTTCGAGGAGCGCATCAACTTCAGGCGGCTGCACGACTACCGCCTCGCGCGCGTGCGCGCGGCGCTCGCGGCCTCGGGCCTGGGTGCGCTGCTTTCATTCGACCAGCACAACATCCGCTACACCACCAGCACCGTCATCGGCGAATGGGCGCGCGACAAGCTCACGCGCTACTCGCTGCTCACGGGCACGGGCGACCCGTACATCTGGGATTTCGGCAGCGCGGCCAAGCACCACCGGCTCTACGCGCCGTGGCTGCAAGTCGATCACTGCAAGGCCGGCCTGCTCGGGCTGCGCGGCGCGGTCGGGAGCGACATCACGCTGTTCCGCGACGCGGCGAAGGAGATCAAGGCGATCCTCGACGCGGAAGGCGTGGGCGACATGCCGCTCGGCCTGGACGTGGTCGAGCCGCCGATGCTCTTCGAATTGCAGAAACTCGGAATCGAAGTCCGCGACGGCCAGCAGGTGATGCTCCAGGCGCGCGAGGTGAAGAACATCGACGAGCTGACGCTCCTCAACATGGCCTCCGCGATGGTAGACGGCGTCTACCAGGACATCGCCGAGGCGCTCAAGCCCGGAGTGAAAGAATCGCAGATCGTGGCGCTCGCGACCGCAAGGCTCTACGAGATGGGCTCGGACTGCGTCGAGGCGATCAACTCGATTTCGGGCGAGCGCTGCTCGCCGCATCCGCACAACTTCACCGACCGCCTCATCCGTCCGGGCGACCAGGCCTTCTTCGATGTCATCCAGTCGTTCATGGGCTACCGCACCTGCTATTACCGCACCTTCAACGTCGGGCGCGCGACTGCGCCGCAGCGCACCGCGTACAGAAAAGCGCGCGAGTGGATAGACAAGGCGATCGAGCTCTTGAAGCCCGGAATGTCGAGCGACAAGATCGCCCGCGCTTTCCCGGAGGCGAAGGAAATCGGGTTTGCGAGCGAGATGGAGGCTTTTGGTCTCAACTTCTGCCACGGGCTGGGGCTCGGCCTGCACGAGCGGCCGCTGATCTCGCGGCTCACTTCGTTCAAGGAGCCGATCGAGCTGAAAGCGGGCATGGTGTTCGCCGTGGAGACCTACTGCCCCGCGACCGACGGTATCTCGGCCGCGCGCATCGAGGAGGAGGTGATCCTCACGCCCGAGGGCGCGAAGATCATCTCCCTCTATCCGGCCGAAGAGCTGCCGATCGCAAACCCGTATCGAAGCTGAGGAGCGAGTTCACGACATGAGCATTACGCAAGAGGCACATCCGGCGCACCGGAGCCAAGAGATCCCCGAAGCGACGAGGTTGCGGTTGTTCCAGCTTCAGGTCGAGATCCGCTACTGCGAAAAGCGCGCCTACGACCTGTTCCTGCAGAACCTGGTAAAGGGGACGAGCCATCTCGCGCTCGGCCAGGAGGCGGTCGCGGCCGGCTTCGCCGCGGCGATGAACCAGGACGACTACAGCTTCTGCACCTATCGCGGCCATCACCATACGCTCGCGCGCGGTGCTCCGATGCTCTCGGTATTGGGCGAATTGATGGGCCGGCAGTGCGGGTTGATGAAGGGCAAGGGCGGTTCGATGCATCTTACGAGCGTCGCGCACGGCGTGATGGGTTCCTACGCCATCGTCGGCGCGCACCTGCCGATCGCCGCCGGCGCCGCGTGGTCGGCGCAGTACCGTGGAACGAAGCAGGTCGCCTGTGCCTTCTTCGGCGACGGCGCGACCAACATCGGCGCTTTCCACGAGGCCCTCAACCTCGCCGCGGTGTGGAAGCTCCCGGTCATCTTCTGCTGTGAGAACAACCTGTACATGGAATACACGCCGATTTCCGCCGTCACCGCAGTGAAGCACCCGGCCGCCGACCGCGCCGCAAGCTACGGCCTGGAGCGCCAGGTGATCGACGGCAACGACGCCGACATCGTATACAGCGTCGCGCGCGACGCCGTCGCCAAGGCGCGCTCGGGCGGCGGGCCCTCCCTCATCGAATGCCTGACCTACCGCCACAGCGGGCATTCGCGCGCCGACCCCGCGAAATACCGCCCAAAAGAGGAGCTCGAGGAGTGGCTCAAGCGCGATCCGGTGACGCTCTATCGCGGCAGGCTGCTGGCCGCGGGCATCCCGGAGGCGAAGCTCGCGCAAATCGAGTCCGAGGCGATGGCGAAGCTCGATCGCGCGACCGAAGCTGCAAAGGCCTCGCCCACGCCTGCGCTCGAGTCGGCGATGACCGACGTGTGGGCCGACGGAGGCAACGCATGGCGCAACTGAGCTACCGGGAAGCGGTCGCCGCCGGGATCGCGCAGGAAATGAGGCGCGACGAGCGCGTCGTGCTCTTCGGCGAAGACACCGCCGCCGCCGGCGGCGTGTTCAAGACCACCGTGGGCCTTTTCGAGGAATTCGGCCCCAGACGCGTGAAAGACACCCCGATCTCGGAGCTCGCCATCCTCGGCGCGGCGATGGGCGCGGCGATGACGGGCCTCAGGCCGGTCGCCGAGATCATGTTCTCGGACTTTCTCGCCTGCTGCTGGGACTATGTCGCGAACGAGATCGCCAAGGCGCGCTACATGAGCGACGGGCAGATCACAATTCCGCTCGTGATCCGCACGGCGAACGGCGCGGGCTCGCGCTTCGGCGCGCAGCATTCGCAAAGCGTCGAGAACTGGGCGATGGCGATACCGGGCCTGAAGGTCGTTGCGCCTTCAACGCCGGCCGACGCGAAGGGGCTGCTCGCCGCCGCGATCCGCGATCCCGATCCGGTCGTGTTCTTCGAGCACAAGAGCCTGCTCGCCAACAAGGGCGAGGTGCCCGAGGGCGAGCACGTCGAACCGCTCGGAAAAGCGAAGGTACTGCGCGAAGGCAAGGACATCACCGTGATTGCGCTCGCAGCCATGGTTCCGCGCGCGCTGAAGGCGGCGGAAGTACTCGCCGCCGAGCACGGCGTCTCGGCGACGGTGATCGACGTGCGCTCGCTCGTGCCGCTCGACGCGCAAACGCTGCTCGCGCACTCGGCGCGGACCGGGCGCGTGTTCACCGTCGAGGAGAATCCGCGGCTGTGCGGCTGGGGCGCGGAAATCGCCTCGGTCATCCAGGAGGAGATTTTCAGCGCGCTCAAGGGGCCGATCATCCGGATCACCACGCCGCACGTGCCCTTGCCTGCCGCCGACCAGCTCGAGGATGCAGTCGTGCCTTCGGTCGCGCGCATCATTGCCGATGTTCGCCGGGCGCTCGAATCGCGCCGCGCCGCGTAGCAGTCAAACAGGAGAGAGCAGGAATGGATGTGATCATGCCGCAACTCGGCGAGACAGTGACCGAGGGCACGGTCGCCAACTGGTACAAGAAAGTCGGTGACAGCATCAAGGCGGACGAGCCGCTCTTCGACGTCGAGACCGACAAGGTAACGACCGAGATTCCGGCCATTGCAAACGGCGTGCTCAAGGCGATTCTGGTCGAGGCGGGCGCCACGGTGCCGGTAGGCACGGTGCTCGCGGTGATCGAGACCGCGCCGAAATGAACTCCCGAGGAGAGCTGAATTGACTGCAGCGAGAACGGCGAAGCTCGGCTGGATCGGCACCGGCCGCATGGGCTTCGAGATGGCGAGGCGCCTAGCGAAGAGTGGCTGCGACCTCACCGTATGGAACCGCACCCGCGCGAAGGCCGAGCCGCTCGCGAAGGACGGGGCAAAGATCGTCGCTTCGCTACCGGAGCTCGGGGGTTGCGACATTGTGTTTTGCATGGTCTCGACCTACGACGACGTCAAGGAAGTGATCGCAGGACCGAAGGGGTTGTTGTCCGGGAGCGCCAAGCCCAGGATGGTGGTCGAATGCTCCTCGATTTCGCTCGAAGGTTCAGCGGAGCTGCGCAAGATTCTCGATGCGAAAGGTGTCGAGCTGCTGTCCGCTCCGGTCTCGGGCAACGCCAAGGTGATCAAGGCGGGCAAACTCACTTTCGTCGTCTCGGGTCCCCGGGCCGCGTACGACGCAGCCGCGCCTTACCTGGACATGATGGGGCAGGGCTCGTCCTACGTAGGCGAAGGGGAACTTTCGCGCATCGTCAAAATCTGTCACAACGTGATGCTGGGCGTGGTGACGCAGTGCATGGCGGAGATCACGGTGCTCGCGCAGAAGGCGGGCGTGCCGCGCCACGCCTTCCTCGATTTCCTGAACAAGAGCGTGATGGGCTCGACCTTCACGCGCTACAAGGCCCCGGCCTTCGTCAATCTCGATTTTCACGTGACCTTCACGCCGTACCTACTGAGGAAGGACCTCGATCTGGGACTGGAGGCCGGGCGCAGGTTCGAAGTGCCGATGCCGCTCGCCTCGATCACCCGCGACCTCATCCAATCGATGATGGGCGCCGGCATGACCGAGGAGGACTTCTCGACCTTGCTCCTGCAGCAGGCAAAGGCGTCGGGGATCGAACTGAAGCCGGAGAACAAAGCGGTCGGCGACGGGTTGTCGCAATAATCTTTCACAGAGGACTTCATATGAGGAAAATAATTGGCCTTGCCCTAGCAGCGCTGGCCGCAGCCGCGTCGCAGGCGTCGGCCCAGGACTACCCGAACAAGCCGGTGCGCGTGATCATTTCCTTCACGCCCGGCAGCTCGACCGACATCGTCGGGCGGATCGTCTTGCAGAAACTCTCCGAAATCTGGGGGCATCCGGTGATTCCCGAGAACCGCTCCGGTGCCGGGGGATCGATCGGCTCCAACGTCGTCGCGAAGGCCGCGCCGGACGGCTATACGCTGCTTATCAATTCCAACGCGCATACGGTGAACCCCGCGATCTACGCCACGCTGCCCTACGACACGACCAAGGACTTCGTCGAGGTCGCGCCGCTCACCTCGCAGCCGAATGTCCTCATCGTGAACGCAGCGTCGCCCTACAAAAATGTGATGGACCTCGTGAATGCTGCGAAGGCCAAGCCGGGCTCGATCAACTGGGGCCACGCCGGGATCGGCAGCGGCACGCACCTCAACACAGAGAAGTTCGTGGACGCGGCGAGAATCAACGTCACCCAGGTCCCGTTCAAGGGCACGCCTGAAGTGATCCAGGCGATGTTGAGCGGGTCGGTGGATTGCTACTGGGCGCCGATCTCGGCGGCGATTCCGCACATCAAGGGCGGCAGGGTCCGGCCGCTTGCCGTGAGCACGCCCAAGCGCAACAGCCAGTTGCCGGAGGTTCCGACAACGGGCGAAGCGGGGGTCGCGGGGGCGGATGCGCCCCTGTGGTTCGGCATCTGGGCGCCGGCGGGAACGCCGGCGAATATCGTCGCGAAGATCTCCGCGGACACGCGCAAGGCGCTCGCGGATCCGGGCGTGCGCGAAAGGCTCGGCAACCTCGGCAACGACACCATGGACATGTCGCCGGAGGAATTCGCGCGTTTCGTGCGCAGCGAAATCGACGTTTACGCGCGCGTGATCAAGGCGGCGGGCATCAAGCCGCAGTGATGCCTCAGCCGGCTGAGCACGTCCCGTAAGCGCCGCGCTCGAGGCTCCAGCGCAGCAGCAGTTGCCCGGCGTGCCGCTGGCGATCGCCGATGCGACGGCCGACTGGCAAGGCGATCGAGACACAGTCCGCCGAAACGCCGCCTTCGAAAAAGCACTGAGCGCCGGCGCAGGGCGGCCCATCGGATCCCGCCCGCGCCGGCCTTGCAAGCCCGTCCCCGAAGAGGCAGACTTCGAACCACCGGATTTGAGGACCGGCCGAATGCGGCCGGTGAGGACATGCCATGGCAAAACAGAGAATCAGCTACGTCCCGCTCGACAAGATGGACGCGGAAATGCGCAAGGAGATGGAGCGCTGCCAGCGAGAGGGCACGCCGCGGCCGGAGAGCTCCGCGGTGCGCGCGCATGTGCCCGAATGCTTCTGGGCGTTTGCCAACTCCTGGCGCGACATCTTCAAGAACGGCGTGTGTGATCACTCCATCAAGGAGCTGTGCCGGCTCTACGTATCGCGCTCCGTTCAATGCGAATACTGCGGCAATCAGCGCTCGATCAAAGCGGCCTCGAGCGGCGCCGTCATGGAGGACCACGTCAAGGAGCTGCTGAACTTCGAGAAGTCCGGCAATTACGACGAGCGGCAGAAGGCGGCGCTTGCGTATGCCGAGGCAATCACCTGGCACCTGAACACCGATGATGCGTTCTGGGAACGGCTCCACAGGCACTTCAACGAGCCCGAGCTGGTCGAGCTGGGCTGCTTCATCGCGCTCACCATGGGGCAGCAGAGCTGGCTGAGGTTGCTCAATATCGACCACCACCAGGTGCTTGCCGGGACTTCGGCGTCGATGGCGCCGGGGTTCGAGGACGCCAAGGCGCTTGCCGAGGCGAAGGCTTCGTCCGAATACTGGGCGAAGTCCGGCCAGGCAGACTCGAAGAAGGTCGCCTAGCCCGGCGGGCCCCCGCCCGCCGCCTGCGCCATGACGTTCGAAGGCAAAACTTGTCTGATCACGGGCGCGGCGGGCAATCTAGGCCGTGCAGTCGCCGCGGCCTTCGCGTCGGCGGGCGCCTCCCTGGTCCTGATCGATCTCGACGACAAAGTCTTGCGGTCCGCCTTTGGGCGCGACGATGAACGCAAGCTCCTTGTGCGCGCCGATCTGCTCGACGCGGCGTCGGTGGCGCAGGCGGTAGCGGCGGTCCGATTCCCAAGGATCGACGTTCTGTGCAATATCGCCGGAGGCTTCCGCATGGGGCACCCGGTGCACGAGACTCCTGAAAGCGTCTGGGAGCTCATGCTCGATCTCAACGCGAAATCGGTGATCAACACCGCACGGGCAGTCGTGCCGAAAATGCTCGCCGCGGGGCGCGGAAAAATCGTCAACATCGGAGCTGTCGCGGGTCTAAGCGGCAAGGCGAACGTGGGCGCCTACAGCGCCTCGAAGAGCGCGGTCATCCGGTTGACCGAGAGCATGTCGGCGGAATTGCGCAACAAGGGGATCAACGTCAACTGCGTCCTGCCGAGCGTTATCGACACGCCGCAGAACCGCGCCGACATGCCCGGTGCCGATCCGCGACGCTGGGTGGCGCCGGAGGCGCTCGCCGACGTGATCCTGTTTCTAGCCTCGGACGCCGCGCGCGCAATTCATGGGGCCGCGATTCCCGTGACCGGCCTCGTCTGATAGATTCCGAGGCATGACCGAAGTATTCATCTGCGACGCCGTTCGCACGCCCTTCGGGCGCTACGGTGGCGCGCTCTCTTCGATCCGCACCGACGACCTCGCAACCCTTCCGATCAAGGCGCTCATGGAGCGCAACGCATCGGTCGACTGGGCCGCGCTCGACGACGTGATCTACGGATGCGTCAACCAGGCGGGGGAAGACAACCGCAACGTGGCGCGGATGGCGCTGCTTCTCGCCGGATTGCCGCAGACAGTGCCGGGTGCCACCGTGAACCGGTTGTGCGGCTCGAGCCTCGATGCCGTGGGTACGGCGGCGCGCGCGATCAAGTGCGGGGAAACCCAGTTCATGATCGCCGGCGGCGTGGAAAGCATGTCGCGAGCACCGTTCGTGATGCCGAAGGCCGATAGCGCGTTCTCGCGCGCGGCGAAAATCGAGGACACAACCATCGGCTGGCGTTTCGTCAACCCGTTGATGAAATCGAAGTACGGCATCGATTCGATGCCGGAGACTGCCGAAAACGTCGCCCAAGAATTTAAGGTGGGGCGAGCCGAACAGGACGCGTTTGCGCTGCGAAGCCAGCAGCGCTGGGCGGCCGCGCAGTCCAAGGGGTTCTATCGCGGCGAAATCATCCCTGTTTCGGTTCCGGGAAAGAAAGGAGCGGCGACGCTCGTGGATCGCGACGAGCACCCGCGGCCGGACACCACGCTCGAGGCGCTCGCCAAGCTCAAGGGCGTCGTGAAGCCCGAAGGCACGGTCACCCCGGGCAACGCGTCGGGCGTGAACGACGGCGCCTGCGCGATGATTCTCGCTTCCGATGCCGCCGCAAGAAAGCACAAACTGACTCCGAAAGCGCGCATCCTTGGCATGGCCACGGCAGGCGTCGCGCCGCGCATCATGGGCGTGGGTCCGGCTCCGGCCACCCGCAAAGTCCTGGAGAAGACGGGGCTGAAGCTCGCGCAGATGGACGTGATCGAGCTTAACGAGGCGTTTGCCGCGCAAGCGCTCGCCGTGACGCGCGATCTCGGGCTTCCCGACGACGCCGCCCACGTCAATCCGAACGGTGGAGCGATCGCCATCGGCCATCCGCTCGGCGCATCCGGCGCGCGCCTCGCTACTACGGCGATGTATCAGCTTCAGGCGATCGGCGGCCGGTACGCGCTTTGCACCATGTGCATCGGCGTAGGGCAGGGGATCGCACTCGTCATTGAGCGCGTGTAGTGCTTTTGCTATGCAGGCGACGCGATTTTTTTGCGTCGCCGGTCGTCAATGAGCGACGCTCTTGACGATGTAGCCGCCTGATTTTTCGTCGCGCTCGAGCTGCAGCATGTTGCGCGACTCGGCTTCGTCGAGCAGCTTTGAGAACGAAGAGAAACCGTAGTAGGACTCGTTGAAGCCTGGGTTGCGGCGCTTTAGCGCCTGCTTCACCATCGATCCCCAGATCTTCTCCTCGGCGCCGCGCTCGGCAATCAGGGCCTCGACGGTCTGCATCACGAGATCCAGGGCCTCTTCGGTTTTGTCCTCGCTGTCCTTCGGTGCGCTATCCCCAGCCGCGAGGGGCTTGCCTTGCGGTTTTTTCCTCGGCTTGTGGCGAGCCGCCTTCTCACGCACCAGATCGTCGTAGAAGATGAACTCGTCGCAGTTCGCCACGAGCAAATCAGAGCTGGAGTTCTTCACTCCCACCCCGATCACGGTCTTGTCGTTTTCGCGCAGTTTCGAGACGAGCGGCGAGAAATCGGAATCGCCGCTGATGATGACAAAAGTGTCGACGTGCGACTTGGTGTAGCAAAGGTCCAGCGCATCCACCACCATGCGGATGTCGGCCGAATTCTTTCCCGACATGCGCACATGCGGGATTTCGATGAGCTCGAACGATGCTTCATGCATATCGGATTTGAACTCCTTGTATCGTTCCCAATCGCAATAGGCTTTCTTCAGCACGATGCTCCCCTTCAGGAGCAGGCGCTCGAGGACCTTGTTGATGTCGAACTTGGCATATTTTGCGTCGCGCACGCCGAGTGCTACGTTCTCGAAGTCGCAGAAAAGCGCCATGTTCACGGTGTCGCTCGATGCGCTCATTTCGGGTCCTTGGACATAGCGGAGGCGGTATTATCCCATTCCCCCGTCCAGACTATAACCGGAAAGGGTTGAAGTCCCGGCTTTCCCGGACTAGCATCGGTGTTTCGGGGGCAAGCAATGCATACTGAAGTTCACGTTCACGGCACGGTGTTGTTGAAAAGCGGCGTCAGCCAGACGGACATCGAACTCGCGCTCAGACACTGGCTCGACTACGTAGACGTGGATGGCCTCGCCGACGCGCGCAGCGCCCATCAGGACGAGCCCGGCATCGTGTTCGACAGGCGTCGGCGCTCGCTCGACATCTGCTGGACCGGATACGTCGGGCGCAACTTCCAGCATTCGCTCGAAGGCGCGTTCGAATCGCTGTCCCCCTACTCCGAGGAGGCGGCGGCAGTCGAAGTGAGCTACTACCAGGAGGACGGCCAGGACGAGCACAGCTGGGTGTTCGTCGGCCCGACGCCCGAGTCGATCCGCGATATGCAGAAACGACGCATGATCGATGACCTTTCGGCGCTTCTGGCGCGCCATTTCGGCGACGCCGAGATTGGCGAGGTGACCGCCCTGGTCAATCAGATGTTCGCCCGCCGCGCCTCCGACGCGCCGCAGGACCGGACTCAGGTCCGTTCCGGCGGCGTTTCCGGCAAAAAGCACCTGCACTAGAAATCGCCCGCGGAAGGGGGTCCGCCCGTACAGGGCGGCTTCCAGCTTTTTCATCGGAACCCTTTGATTTCCTAATGTATTACATTCACTTTACACGGTAACATTATAATTTGTATACCCTTATTTTATGTCATGCAGTTTCTATAAAAGCCCTCTTAAGTCCCTGTTGTAGCTAAAAATTTCGTCAATTTCAGGCTTGACCGCCTCCTCTGTTTCCTCTAGAGTGGTAGGAAGTAGATTTTAGTGGGGAACCGTGGCGCTTTATTTCGCCACTCGAAGGGGGACCATTGCTTCAAGGGGCGACAGAGCTGAGTCTCGACGCCAAGGGAAGGCTTGCCGTGCCGACCCGGTACCGGGACGCCTTGTTATCGGGAGGGCGCGCGGTGGTTCTCACCGCTCACCCCGATAGCTGTCTGCTTCTTTATCCACGCGTCGCCTGGGAACCGATCGGCGCCAAAGTTCAAGCGCTCTCCAGCTTCAACGAGCAAGCGCGTTGGTGGCAACGGCTGCTGGTCGGCTTCGCCGAAGAACTGGAGCTCGACGCCCAAGGGCGCATCCTCGTCTCGCCGGCATTGCGCAAATTCGCTGGATTGAAAAAAGACGTGATGCTGGTGGGGCAGGGAAGCCACTTCGAGATCTGGGACATTGCAGCCTGGGACGAGCGTCTTGCGCGGGGTCTCACGCAAGTGGGCACTGACCCGCCACCGGGCACCGAAAACTTTTCGCTGTGAGCGCCGATGCGCACCTTCCCGTTCTCCTCCGCCCGGCAGTCGATGCGCTCGCGATCGAATCACGGCACGACGGCACGTTCGTGGACGCGACTTTCGGCAGAGGCGGTCACAGCCGGCTGATTCTGGAGCGGCTGGGGCCCCGAGGTCGGCTGATCGGCATGGACCGGGATCCGGAGGCGATCGTGGCTGCGCGTGGGATACGCGACGCGCGCTTTACGCCGGTCCATGCGCGCTTCAGCGAATTGCAGGCGACGCTCGACGCGCTGCGCGCGGGCGGTGTCGATGGGGTGCTGTTCGATCTGGGCGTGTCCTCGCCTCAGCTCGACGACCCGCGGCGCGGCTTCAGCTTCCGGTCCGACGCGCCGCTCGACATGCGCATGGACCCGACGCGGGGCCAAAGCGCGTTCGAGTGGCTCGAGCACGCGGACGAGGCCGAGATCAGGGAGGTGCTCAGCGACTATGGCGAAGAACGGTTTGCTAAACAGATTGCAAAGGCGATTGTTGCTGCTAGGCGAAGAGGGCCTGTCCGGCGGACCGGGGAACTTGCCGCTCTCGTGGCTGCGTCCGCCCGGACGCGTGAACCGGGGCAGGATCCGGCGACGCGGACGTTTCAAGCTCTACGGATTCACGTCAATCAGGAGCTTGAGGAATTGTCGCTAGCGCTGCCGCAAGCGCTCGCCGCGCTCGATTCCCATGGACGCCTCGCCGTGATCAGCTTCCATTCACTCGAGGACCGCATCGTAAAGAACTTCATGCGCGTCGCCGCTCGGCCGGCCTTGCCCGAGCGTCTGCCGGTGAGAGCCCGGGACCTGCCGCCTGCGAAAGTGCGCATCATCGGTCGGCCGGCAAGGCCCGGCGCGGAGGAAGTCAGGGCCAATCCCCGCGCGAGGAGCGCGGTGCTGCGTGTCGTCGAGAAACTTCCCTCAAGCCCGCGATGACCCGCCTGAACTTGCTCCTCGTGGTTGTGCTGACCGCATGCGCCCTGGGCTTGGTGACCTCGCAGCACTGGGCACGCACGCTTTTCAGCGAGCTCGAGCAGGAGCAGGAACGTTCACGCCAGCTCGGGGTCGAATACGGTCAGCTGCAGCTCGAAGCAAGCACGTGGGCGGTGCACGCACGCGTCGAACGCATCGCCAGCCGCCAGCTGCACATGCGTGTCCCCGACGCGAAACGCCTCCAGATCGTACGACCGCAGGAGACGGCGAAATGAATTTCGCCGCCAGTCCGGTTCTCGCGCTCACTCTGCCTACCTGGCGCTCGAGACTCCTGCTCTACGTCTTCATCGCATGTTTTGCCGTGCTGCTCGGCCGCGCCGTCTACCTGCAGGGGCTGAACAACGATTTTCTGCAGGCAAAAGGCGAGTCGCGCTACAGCCGGGTTATCGAAATTCCGGCAAACCGCGGCCGCATCCTCGACCGCAACGGCGAAGCGCTCGCCATCAGCACTCCAGTGAAGTCGATCTGGGCGATTCCGGGCGAATTGCATCCAAGCGAACGGCAGCTAGCGCGTTTGGGGGCATTGCTCGAGATGTCGCCGAGGGAAATCGAAAAGCGCCTCGCCGACACGGGCCGGGACTTTGTTTTCCTGAAACGGCAGATCCCGCCGGAAGTGGCGGAACGCATTGCGGGCCTGCACATCCCAGGGTTATTCCAGAACCGCGAGTACCGGCGCTATTACCCGAGCGGCGAAGTCACCGCGCCGGTGCTCGGCTTCACCGGCGCGGACGACATCGGCCAGGAGGGCGTCGAACTCGCGTTTCAGGACGGGCTCGCCGGCAAGCCCGGCAGCCGCCGGGTGATCAAGGACCGGCTCGGCCAAACGGTCGAGGACGTCGAATCGATCAAGGCCGCGCAGGACGGGCACGACCTCGCCCTTGCTTTGGATGTTCGCATCCAGAACCTCGCTTACAGCCAGTTGAAAGCCGCGGTCGCTCAGCACCGGGCGAAAGCGGGCGGCGTTGTCGTGCTCGATGTCGACACGGGCGAGCTGCTCGCACTGGCGAATTTTCCGACATACAACCCGAACAATCGCAACAAGCTCGCGGGCGCGCAGCTCCGGAACCGCACCTTGACCGATACTTTCGAACCCGGTTCGACGCTCAAACCCTTTACCGTCGCGCTCGCTCTGGAAGGGGGGCGGGTGAGGCCGGATTCCGTGATCCAGATCGCGCCTGGAAGCTTGAGCATAGGCGCGGCCACCATCCACGACGCCCATTTCGAGCGCTCGCTCACGGTGGCGCAGGTCATCCAGAAGTCCTCCAACGTAGGCGCCGCGAAGATTGCGCTCGCCCTCTCTGCCGAGTCGATGTGGGAAATGTTCCGGGACGTGGGCTTCGGCACCGCGCCCGGTCTCGGTTTTCCCGGAGAGGCTGCCGGAAAGCTCCGGCCGTACCGGAGTTGGCGACCGATCGAGCAGGCGACGATGTCCTACGGGCACGGCATATCGGTCTCGCTCGTGCAGCTCGCGCGCGCCTACAGCGTGTTCGCGCGCGACGGGGAGCTGGTTCCGCTCTCCATGCTCCACGTTGACATCCCTCCCGCTGCGCGGCGCGTAATGGCTGCTAGGACCGCCGCCGCAGTTCGCGCGATGCTCGAGATGGCGGTCAACCGGAGCGGCACAGCGCCTCGCGCGCAGATCATGGGTTATCGCGTCGCCGGAAAGACCGGCACCGCCCACAAGCAGGAAAACGGCAACTATGCCGCCGACAAGTACGTCTCCTCATTCGTCGGCTTCGCGCCCGCCTCGCACCCTCGTCTCGTGATCGCGGTAATGATCGACGAGCCCTCGGCCGGTCGGTACTACGGCGGGACCGTGGCGGCGCCGGTCTTCGCGCAGGTGATGGCGGGGGCGTTGCGGGTGCTCGACGTCCCGCCCGACGGGCCGATGCAGCCGATCGAGCTGCCCCCCGAAGGAGAGGAAGTGAAGGAAAGCGTTTAAGTGTGCGAGATCAAGTCGAGCACATCCAGCAGCGACTCGCCGCGCAAGGGACGCGCATGACGGGCCTTGCCGTGGACAGCCGGACACTGGCCGCGGGGGAAGTGTTTCTCGCTTACCCGGGCGCGCGCCACGACGGGCGCGACTTCATTCCGAGCGCGCTCGAGCGCGGCGCCACCGCCGTTCTGTGGGAAAGCGAAGGCTTCGAATGGAACAGCGCTTGGCGCGTGCCCAACATCGGGGTCGGGAATCTGCGCGGGCTCGCCGGTCTTCTTGCGCACGAAGTCTACGGGCGTCCCTCGGAGAAACTGTGGACGATGGGCGTGACGGGGACCAACGGCAAGACCTCGTGCAGCCACTGGATTGCCCAGGCGTGCGGAGCATGCGGCGCCCGAACCGCAGTGATCGGCACTCTGGGCACGGGCTTCCCGGCCCTGCCGGGAAGCAAGGAACCTGCAAAATTCGATGTCGGACTCAACACCACGCCGGATGCGGTCGCGCTGCACCGTTCGCTTGCCCAACTGCTGGCCGCGGGGGCGCAGGGCGTGACGATGGAAGTCACCTCGATCGGCCTGGAGCAGGGGCGCGTCAACGGCGTCGCTTTCGGGGCGGCTCTGTTCACCAATCTCTCTCGCGACCACCTCGACTATCACGGCGACATGGAGAGCTATGCGCGCGCGAAGCAGCGCCTGTTCGAAGCGCCGGAGCTGAAGCACGCCGTGCTCAATCTGGACGACGTGCAGGGAGCGCGGCTCGCCCGAATGCTCGCCGGGCGCGCCCTCAACCGCGCCGGCTACAGTTGTTTCGCGGGAGTCGCCGCCCGGGCGCGACTCGAGCGCTACGCCGAGGCGCACGCGATCGAAGTGTCGCCGAAGGGGATCGCATTCGATGTCAAGAGCTCCTGGGGCGAGGCGCGCATCGAAAGCACCCTGCTTGGGCGCTTCAACGTGTCCAACCTGCTGGGAGTCCTCACGACGATGCTCGTCTCCGGAGTGCCCTTCGAGCGCGCCACAGCGGCGCTCGCAGACCTGCAACCGGTCGCGGGACGCATGCAGCGCCTGGGCGGAGGCGGCAAGCCTCTCGTGATAGTCGATTACGCCCACACGCCCGACGCGCTCGAAAAGACCCTGGTCGCGCTGAAGGACGTTGCGCGAGCGAGCGGCGGAAGCCTGGTGGCCGTATTCGGCTGCGGGGGCGAGCGCGACCGCGGCAAGCGGCCGCTGATGGGAGCGGTCGCATCGCGGCACGCCGATGCGATCACGGTGACGAGCGACAATCCGCGCGGCGAGGATCCTACCTCCATCATCGCCGAAATCACCGCGGCCATCCCCGTCGCGCACGAAGCCGTGGAGGATCGGCGAACGGCGATCGCGCGCACCATCGCCTCGGCGAGCGCCGATGATGTCGTGCTCATCGCCGGAAAAGGCCACGAAACCTACCAGGAGATCGACGGCCGCCGCCTGCCTTTCTCCGATGCGCTCGAAGCCGAAGAAGCGCTCGCGCGATGGGGCCGATGATGAGCCTGCGCGAGGCGGCGACCGCAATCGGGGCGCGCCTCATCGGTGAGGATGTCCGCTTCGATTCCGTGTCGACCGACAGCCGCTCGCTACAGCGGGGCGCGCTGTTCGTCGCTCTGCGCGGCGAGCGATTCGACGGGAGCCGATTCATCGGGGCGGCAAAGGAACGGGGAGCCGCCGCAGCAATCGTCGAGGAACCCGATGCTTCTCAGGGGGACATTCCGTTTCTCGTCGTCGAAAACTCGCGTTTTGCGCTCGGGCGGCTCGCGGCGTATTGGCGTGGGCATTTCGACATTCCGCTCGTTGCCGTCACCGGCTCCAACGGCAAGACCACGGTCAAGGAGATGATCGCGGCGATCCTGCGCGAGCATTTCGGCGAGACGCACGCGCTTGCGACCGAGGGCAACCTCAACAACGACATCGGCCTGCCACTGACATTGCTAAAACTGCGCGGGAACCATCGCGCAGCGGTAGTCGAGCTCGGGGTCAATCACCCGGGGGAAACCGCAACCCTCGCCGCCATCGCCTCTCCGACGGTCGCGCTCATCAACAACGCCCAGCGCGAACACCAGGAGTTCATGAAGGGCGTCGCAGAGGTCGCGCGCGAGCACGGCACGGTGTTCGCAGCCATGAAGCCGGACGGCACGGGCGTGATCAATGCGGACGACGAATTCTCCGGTTATTGGCGTGAACTTCTCGCGGGCAGGCGCGTTCGGGACTTCGGACTCGATAAACCCGCGCAAGTGGGCGGCCGCCACCGCTTCACTCATTTCGGAAGCGAGATAGAACTGCGCGCCCCGGAGGGCGCGACCAAGGTCGCGCTCCACGTCGACGGCCGGCACAGCGTTCTGAACGCCTTCGCCGCTGCCGCATGCGCCCTGGCGGCCGGTGCAAGCCTCGAAGCGGTGGCACGGGGCCTAGCGGCGTTCCGTCCGGTCGGCGGACGCATGCAGCGCCGGACCGCTCGCTCGGGGGGGAGGCTCATCGACGACAGCTACAACGCCAATCCGGATTCAGTGCGTGCCGCGATCGACGTGCTTGCCGCGGAAGGCGGCGCGAAGGTCCTCCTGCTCGGTGACATGGCGGAGGTGGGCGAGCGCGGAGTGGAATTCCATCAGGAGATCGGCCGTTACGCGCGCGCGCGCGGCATAGACCGTCTGTTTGCCTTCGGAGAGCTGTCTTCGGCCTGCGTCGCCGCCTTCGGAGAAGGGGCTCGACACTTCGTCACCGTGCAGGCCTTGATTTCCGCGGCTCAAGCGGAGCTGCGGCCGCGGACCACGATGCTCGTAAAAGGCTCGCGCTTCATGCGCATGGAGCGGGTCGTGGCGGCGCTCACCGGAGAGGGCAACTAGATGCTGCTCGCTCTTACGCAGTGGCTCGCCCAAGACGTGCGCGCGTTCAACGTGTTCCAGTACATCACGCTGCGCGCGGTGCTCGCGACGCTCACCGCGCTCACGATCTCGCTGCTTGCCGGTCCGCTGGTGATTCGCAAGCTCACCGCCTACAAGATCGGCCAGGCGGTGCGCGACGACGGTCCCCAATCCCACCTCACCAAGGCGGGCACGCCCACCATGGGCGGGGCGCTGGTGCTGCTCTCCATCCTGATCACCACGCTCTTGTGGGGAGACCTCAGCAACCGGTTCGTATGGGCCGTGCTCGTGGTCACCTTCGGCTTCGGCGCGATCGGCTGGGTCGACGACTACCGCAAGGTCGTGAAGAACAATCCGAAGGGCCTTTCGCCTAAGGCGAAATTCTTCTGGCAATCGCTGATCGGCCTCGTCGCGGCAACCTATCTCGCCTTCGCCGTGTCGGCCCCGAGCACGGCGAAGGTCCTGGATTTCTTCATGGCCTGGGTGGCGAGCGGATTTTCCATGGGTCTGCCGCCCAATGCCGACCTGATCGTGCCGTTCTCCAAGAACATCGCCTTCTCGCTCGGCGTGTTCGGCTTCATCACGCTCAGCTACTTCGTCATCGTCGGGACCTCGAACGCGGTCAACTTGACCGACGGGCTGGATGGGCTCGCCATCATGCCGGCGGTGATGGTCGCGGGAGGACTCGGCGTGTTTGCGATGGTCACGGGGCGGGTGGACTACTCCCGCTATCTGCTCTTCCCCTACATTCCCGGGGCCGCGGAGCTCACGGTGTTTTGCGGCGCACTCATCGGTGCGGGTCTGGGTTTTCTCTGGTTCAACGCCTACCCGGCAGACGTTTTCATGGGCGATGTCGGAGCGCTTTCCCTGGGCGCCGCGCTCGGCACGGTCGCGGTCATCGTCCGGCAGGAGATCGTGCTTTTCATCATGGGCGGCGTGTTCGTCGCCGAAACGGTTTCGGTGATGCTTCAGGTGATCTATTTCAAATGGAGCGGCGGCAAACGCATTTTCCGAATGGCGCCGCTTCATCACCACTACGAGCTCTCGGGGTGGAAGGAGTCACAGGTCGTCGTGCGCTTCTGGATCATCACCATGATGCTGGTCCTGTTCGGTCTGTCTACTTTGAAGCTGCGGTGAATTTCGCAGGCAGAAAGGTGCTGGTGCTCGGTTTGGGCGATACGGGTTTGTCGATGGCGAAATGGCTCGCGCGCCGGGGTGCATCGGTGCGTGTTGCCGATACGCGCGCAGCGCCGCCTCGGTATGCCGAGCTCAAACACCGGCTTCCCGCCGTTCCCGTGGATTGCGGTCCGTTCCGGGAGGCGAGCTTTGCCGGAGTGGATCTCGTCGCCGTCAGCCCGGGCGTGCCGCTGGCAGAGCCTGCCGTGCGGCGCGCGCTCGATGCGGGCACGGAGGTCGTGGGCGACGTCGAGCTGTTCGCGCAGGCGCTCCCAGAGCGTCACCCGCCGATCATCGCGGTGACGGGCACCAACGGCAAGAGCACCGTGACCTCGCTCGCCGGCGCGATGGCGAGGGCCGCGGGGACCGACTGCGAGGTCGCCGGAAACATCGGGCCGGCGGTGCTGGACGCACTCATGCGCCGCGAGGATGCAGGGCGCGCCGCGGGCTTGTGGGTGCTCGAGGTTTCGAGCTTCCAGCTCGAGACGACCACCTCGCTTGCTGCAGACGCAGCCGCGGTCCTCAACATCACCGAAGACCATCTGGACCGTTACCGCGGCATCGACGATTACGCTCGCGCCAAGGCGCGGGTCTTTTGGGGCGAAGGAATCCAGGTGCTCAACCGCGATGACCCGCGCAGCCTCGCAATGGCGCTGCCCGGCAGGAAAACGAGCACTTTCGGCCTCGGCGCCCCGCGGGACGCGGAGGACTGGGGCCTGCTCGAGCGGGGCGGGGAGCCCTGGCTCGCGCAAGGTCCAAATGCGCTCCTTGCGGTGCGGGAAATGCGGCTTGCCGGACTGCACAACGCCTCCAACGCGCTTGCGGCGCTCGCGCTGTGCCGCGCGCTCGGCTTGCCGCTCCAGCCCCTGCTTGGGGCGCTGCGCGAGTTCAAGGGGCTCCCGCATCGCGTCGAGCTGATCGGGGACGCGGACGGGGTGCGCTGGTACGACGATTCCAAGGGCACCAACGTCGTACCAGCCGTTGCGGCGCTCGTCGGGCTCGCGCAGCGCGACACAAAACTGATTCTCATCGCCGGAGGCGATGGCAAGGGGCAGGACTTTTCCCCGCTGAGAAACGCCGTGGGACGCTCGGCGCGCGCACTGGTGCTGATCGGCCGCGACGCGCCCTTGATCGAAGCGGCGGTCGCGGGCGCAGGCGTCCCGATCCGACGCGCCGCATCCATGGACCAGGCGGTGGCGCTGGCCGCGCAAGCGGCGCGCCCAGGGGATGCGGTGCTCCTTTCGCCCGCCTGCGCGAGCTTCGACATGTTCCGTGACTACAGGCATCGGGGAGAAGTGTTTCGCCTGGCGGTGGAAAGAGTCATCGATGCTGCGAAGCATTAGCCCGGGTCGAGCGCCGCTTGCCGAATACGACAGCGGCGTGCTGTGGGCGGCGCTCCTCCTGCTTACGTTCGGCATGGTGATGGTGTATTCCTCTTCGATCGCGATGGCCGAGGCGAGCAAGTTCACCGGAGGAAGTTCCGCATACTTCCTCCAGCGACACGCTCTGTTTCTCGCTGCGAGCATGTTCGTGGGGATGCTCGCTTTTCAGGTGCCCGTGCGTCTGTGGCAGCAGGCAGCGCCGTGGCTTTTCGTGCTCGGTATCGCGCTGCTCGCCCTGCTGCTCGCTCCGGGACTGGGCCGAGAAGTCAATGGCGCGCGGCGCTGGCTCTCGCTCGGGCTTGTAAAGCTGCAACCCTCCGAATTCATGAAGCTATTCGTCGTTCTCTACGCGGCCGACTACACGGTGCGCAAGCTCGCCCTGATGCACAGCTTCAAGCGGGGCCTTCTCCCGATGTTTGCGGTGATGCTGGTGGTCGGCTGGCTCTTGCTGCGGGAGCCCGATTTCGGCGCTTTCGTGGTGATCACGGTGATCGCCACGGGGATCCTGTTCCTCGGCGGCATGAACGGCAAGTGGTTTGCGGGTTTGCTCGTGATGATGGCGGCGGGCTTCGTCGGACTGGTCCTGTCCTCCCCGTACCGCATGCAGCGGATTTTCGGCTTCATGGACCCCTGGTCGGATCCGTTCGGCCGCGGCTACCAGCTTTCGCACGCGCTGATCGCATTCGGCCGCGGCGAATGGTTCGGCGTCGGATTGGGGGCGAGCGTCGAGAAGCTCCTCTATCTCCCAGAAGCGCATACCGACTTCCTGCTCGCGGTGATCGGCGAAGAGCTGGGATTTGTGGGGGTGATCGCGGTAATCGCGCTCTTTTCGTGGCTGGTGCTGCGGGCATTCGCCATCGGCCGCCAGGCGGTGGCCCTAGAGCACCCGTACCCGGCGCTGGTCGCTCAAGGGATCGGGGTGTGGATCGGGGTGCAGTCGTTCATCAACATGGGCGTGAACATGGGCGTGCTGCCCACCAAGGGCCTCACCCTTCCGTTCATGAGCTTCGGCGGGAGCGGCCTGCTCGCGAATTGCCTGGCGCTTGCGGTGCTGCTCCGAATCGATTGGGAAAATCGCCAACTCATGCGAGGGACAGCGGCGTGAAGCCATCATGGCGCGAACCATCATGATCGTGGCGGGTGGAACGGGGGGACATGTCTTCCCCGGTCTCGCCGTGGCCGACCACCTGCGCAAGGCCGGCTGGCGCGTGGTGTGGCTCGGGGCGAAGACGGGCATGGAAGCGACGCTGGTCCCCAAGCACGGCTACGACATGGCCTGGGTAAGTTTTTCGGGCGTGCGGGGCAGAGGGGCGCTGGCGTTTTTTTTCCTGCCGCTCAGGCTGCTCGTCGCTTTCTGGCAAAGCGCGCTCGCGATCTTCGCGCATCGCCCGGACGTGATCCTTGGCATGGGCGGCTATATCTCGTTTCCCGGCGGCATGATGGCGGCGCTCCTCGGAAAGGCGCTCGTCGTCCACGAACAGAACGCCATCCCCGGCCTTGCCAATAAAGTACTTGCCGGAGTCGCCGACCGGGTTTTGTGCGCATTTCCCGGAGCGCTCAAACGCGCAACGTTGACCGGCAACCCGGTGCGGCCTGAGATCGCAGCGATTACAGCCCCGGAGAATCGCTACGCTGAGCGCTCGGGCCCGCTTCGCGTGCTTGTCGTCGGCGGCAGTCTCGGTGCCAAGGCGCTCAACGACGTCGTCCCCCGCGCCCTTGCACTCATTACCGGCCAGCCGCGGCCGCTCGTGACCCATCAGTCGGGCGCGCAGCATGTCGATTCGCTACGGCACGCCTACTCCGCAGCCGGCGTATCCGCGAACACGCCCGCCTTCATCGAGGACATGGCCGCGGCCTATGCAGAGGCGGACCTCGTCGTGTGCCGCGCCGGAGCGACCACGGTCGCGGAGATCGCCGCCGCCGGCGTAGCGAGCGTCTTGGTTCCCTACCCGCACGCGGTGGACGACCACCAGACGGCCAACGCGCGCTTTCTCGCCGACGCGGGGGCCGCGATCCTCGTGCCGGAAAGCGAGCTCAGCGCCGAGCGGCTCGCGGGGCTGCTAGCCGGGTTCGATCGCGTGTGGCTAGGCGACATGGCCAGGCGCGCCCGCTCGCTGGCCAGGCCCGACGCCACGTCGGCGGTCGCGATGGCTTGCGCGGAGCTTGTCCGATGAAGCATAAGGTCAAGCGAATTCATTTTGTCGGCATCGGCGGTAGTGGAATGAGCGGTATCGCCGAGGTGCTGCTCAACCTGGGCTATCAGGTGAGCGGTTCCGATCTCACCGCCAACCCGGCGACCGAGCGTCTGGCAAGTCTCGGGGCGAAAGTCGTTCTGGGCCACAAGGCCGACAACATCGCCTTGGCGGACGCCGTGGTCGTGTCCTCGGCGGTGAAGGCGGACAACGTCGAGGTCGTCACGGCGCAGTCAAGACGCGTTCCGGTCGTGCCGCGTGCGCTGATGCTCGCCGAGCTCATGCGCCTGAAGCAGGGGATCGCGGTTGCCGGGACCCACGGCAAGACCACCACCACGAGCCTCATCGCCAGCGTGCTCGCCGAAGGCGGGCTCGATCCCACGTTCGTGATCGGCGGAAGGCTGGTGAGCGCTGCTTCCAACGCCCGCCTCGGGGCGGGCGAATTCATCGTCGTCGAGGCCGACGAATCCGACGCATCCTTTCTTCACCTGCAGCCCGTGGCCGCGGTGGTGACCAATATCGACGCCGACCACATGGAGACCTATCAGCACGATTTTGCGCGGCTGAAACAAGCGTTCGTCGGCTTCCTGCAGAACCTCCCTTTCTACGGCAGCGCCATCGTCTGTACCGACGACGCCAACGTGCGCGAAATCCTGGCCTCCGTTTCGAAGCCGATCGTGACCTATGGAATGCGCGAGGACGCAATGGTTCGGGCGACCGAGATCGTTCCCGGAGACCGCATGCGGTTCAGGGCGTTGCGGGAAGGCGCCGCGCCCCTGGAAATTACGCTCAACCTTCCGGGACGGCACAACGTGCAGAACGCGCTCGCCGCGATCGCCGTGGCGACCGAGCTGGGTGTTCCCGATGCAGTAATCCGAAAGGCGCTCGCCGAATTCCGCGGCGTCGCCAGGCGTTTCCAGCGCTACGGCGAGATTCCGCTACCGCCGAACGGCAAATCGGCGGGCAGTTTCACCTTGGTGGACGACTACGGACATCACCCGGTCGAGATGCAGGCGACGCTCGACGCGGCGCGCGGCGCTTTTCCGGGGCGGCGCATCGTGCTCGCCTTCCAACCCCACCGTTATACGCGCACACGTGATCTGTTCGAGGACTTCGTGAAGGCTCTGTCTGGCGTGGACACGCTCCTGCTCGCGGAAGTCTATCCGGCGGGCGAGACTCCGATCGTTGCCGCCGACGGGCGCTCGCTCGCCCGTGCGATCCGCGTCGCGGGCAAGACCGAGCCCGTATTCGTCGAGAGAATCGGCGACATGCCCGATGCCATCCGCAAGATCGTGCGCCCGGGTGACGTCGTCCTGACCATGGGTGCGGGTTCGATCGGCGGCGTGCCTGCGGCGCTCGCCAGGGCGGTACGAATGGCGGAGCAGGGGCCCCATTCGCAGAATGGGGATGCGACCCGATGAGTGCCGCAGGCCGCCGACGCTCTGATGCAGAGAATCTCCGGGCCCGTGAGGAGGCGGCGAGATGAATATGACCGAGCCGATCGACCGATCCGGCGTCGCGCTGCGCGGTTCCTTGCGGCTGAACGAACCGATGGCGAAGCACGTCAGCTGGCGCGCAGGTGGTGTCGCCGGACGGGCCTACGTTCCGGCCGACCGCGCCGACCTTGCCGCATTCCTCACGACCCTTCCCAAGGGCGAGCCGATCTACTTCGTGGGACTTGGAAGCAATCTGCTCGTGCGCGACGGCGGATTTCACGGGACGGTTGTCTTGATGCACAGCCCGCACGGCGCGATGCGCGTCGAGGGCGACTTGATTTACGCCGAAGCGAGCGTCGCCTGTCCCAAGGTGGCGCGGCTCGCGGCGACGCGCGGCTTCGAGGGCGCGGAGTTCCTCTCCGGAGTGCCCGGCACGGTCGGCGGGGCGCTCGCGATGAACGCCGGCTGCTACGGGTCGGAAACCTGGGATGTCGTCGCGAAAGTGCTGACGATATCGCGCGCCGGGACATTGAGCGACCGTACCGCGGGAGATTTCGAGGCTGGCTATCGCCGCGTCACACTGCGCGGATCGAAACTGGGCGAGGACGAATGGTTTCTCGCAGCTTGGCTCCGTTTCCGCCCGGGTGACGAGAAACGCGCCCGAGCGCGCATCAAGGAGCTGCTCGCGAAGCGCATCGCGGAGCAGCCGCTCGAGCTTCCGAATGCCGGCTCGGTATTCCGCAACCCGCCCGGCGACCACGCCGCGCGCCTGATCGAGGCCTGCGGGCTCAAGGGCTATGAGATCGGCGGCGCTCGAATCTCAGAGAAACACGCGAATTTCATCGTCAACCCGAAGGGAAAGGCGCGCGCGTCGGACATCGAGGCGCTGATCGAGCACGCGCGCGACACCGTGAACGAACGCTTCGGCCTCGAGCTGGTCCCCGAAGTGCGAATCATCGGGGAGGCCGTGTGAAGGCGAGCGACTTTGGAAAGGTCGCTGTGCTGATGGGAGGGCGTTCCGCGGAGCGGGCCGTTTCGCTCAAAAGCGGCTCGATGGTATTGGCTGCTTTGAAGAAAAAAGGCGTCAATGCGCATGCATTCGATCCGAAGGAGCGGGGCCTCGACGCGCTCATCAAGGAGCGGTTCGACCGCGTCTTCATCGCGTTGCACGGCCGCTATGGCGAGGACGGCACAGTCCAGGGCGCACTCGAGCTGATTGGCATTTCCTACACCGGCTCGGGCGTGCTCGGGAGCGCGCTCGCAATGGACAAGTGGCGCACCAAGCTCGTGTGGCAGGGGTGCGGGATTCCGACGCCGCACTACGAGCTTGTCACTCGCGAAAGCGATCTCAACGGCGTAACGACGCGGCTGGGACTGCCTCTGATGGTCAAGCCCGCCAACGAAGGCTCGTCGATCGGCATGACCAAGGTGAAGAGCGCCCGCGATCTCCGGGAAGCCTACGCGCTTGCCGCCAACTACGACCGCGTCGTGATCGCTGAAGCGTTCGTGGACGGCGTCGAGCTGACCGTCGGGGTCCTGGGAGACATGGCCCTTCCGCTGATCAAGCTCGAAACGCCACGCGAGTTCTACGACTACGCGGCGAAGTACAGCGCCGTCGACACCCGCTACATCATTCCCTGCGGATTGCCCCCCGACGCCGAGCGCATCATCCAGGACGAGGCGCTGCGGGCTTTCAGAATCTTGGGCTGCAGCGGATGGGGCCGTGTGGACCTCATGCTCGACAGCACGGGGAAGCCCTATTTCCTCGAGGTCAACACCTCTCCGGGGATGACCGACCACTCGCTCGTACCCATGGCAGCGCGCCACGCCGGGTTGTCGTTCGAAGATCTGTGCCTGCGGATTCTCGAATTGGCTCAGCTCAAGGACGAGGGGGACGATCGTGTGGGATAACCCGCGCCTCGCCAACGTCGTCGCAAACGCGCTCTACGCGCTTGCGCTCGCGCTCATCGTCTACGCCGGCGCGCGTGTCCTGTTCGAATCCCCGGTGTTTTCGCTCAAGACCATCGTCGTGGGGGGCGAGCTCCAGCATGTCGCGCGCGACGAGATCGTCCACGCGCTCCAGGGCCGCGTCAAGGGCACTTTTTTTACCGTGGACCTGGAGGCGGTGCGCGCGCTGTTCGAGGGGATTCCCTGGGTGCGCCGAGCTGAACTGCGGCGCCGCTGGCCCGATCGCCTGGAAGTGCGCATCGAGGAGCACGCAGCGCTCGCGCGCTGGGGCCAAAGACGAGGGCCGCAGCTCGTGAATACTCATGGAGAGCTTTTCCACGGGCAGAGTGACGCCACGCTGCCGGTCTTCTCCGGGCCCGCCGGTAGCGAAGGCGAAGTCACGCAACGCTACCTTGCCTTTCGGGGTTTGCTAGCTCCGCTCGCTCTCGAGCCCCGGCAGGTCCTACTGAGCTCCCGACTGTCATGGCAAGTCAAGGTCTCCAACGGACTCACCGTGCAGCTCGGGCACGACTCGGACAAGGACCGCGTCGAGGGCCGTCTAGCCAGGCTCGTCTCCGTATACCCGCAGACCCTCGGCGAATCCCGGCACCGTCTCGACTATGTCGACCTGCGCTACCCCAACGGCTTTGCGCTGCGCGTTCCCGAGGTCGCCGGGCCCGAGCCCCGCGCGCGCAAGCGAATCTGACATGGCGAGGGAAAACAAGAACCTCATCGTTGCTCTGGACATCGGCACCTCCAAGGTGGCGGCGATGGTGGCGGAGCTCTTCCCCGACGGACGCATGGACATTATCGGGACTGGCGGTCACGAATCCAAGGGTCTGAAAAAGGGCGTGGTCGTAAACATCGAGGCGACCGTGAACGCCATCCAGCGCACCCTCGAGGAAGCGGAATTGATGGCCGACTGCAAGATCGAGCGCGTTTTCACCGGCATCGCCGGGAGCCACATCAAGAGCTTCAACTCCACGGGGATGGTAGCGATCAAGGACAAGGAGGTGGCCCCGATCGACGTCGAGCGCGCGATCGAGACCGCGCGCGCCATGCCCATTCCGACCGACCAGCAGGTGCTGCACATCCTCACCCAGGAATTCATCATCGACGGGCAGGACGGGGTGCGCGAGCCGCTCGGCATGAGCGGCGTGCGGCTCGAGGTCAAAGTGCACATCGTCACCGGAGCCGTCTCGGCTGCGCAGAACATCGTCAAGTGCGTGCGCCGCTGTGGACTGGAAGTGAACGATCTGATTTTGCAGCCGCTGGCGTCTTCGCTTGCCGTGTTGACCGAGGACGAAAAGGAACTCGGCGTGTGCCTCGTCGACATCGGCGGCGGCACGAGCGACATCGCCGTGTTCCGCGAAGGTGCGATCCGCCACACGGCCGTGGTCCCGATCGCGGGAGACCAGATCACCAACGACATCGCGATGGCGCTGCGCACGCCCACCGCGGAGGCCGAGGAACTCAAGGTTCGCCACGGTTGCGCGCTCAGGCAGCTCGCCGAGGCCGGCCAGATGGTCGAGGTCGCCGGCGTGGGCGACCGCCCGCCGCGAATGCTTTCGCGCCAGACGCTCGCAGAGGTCATCGAGCCCCGCGTCGAGGAACTTTACTCCCTCATTCAGCAGGTGCTGCGCGACTCCGGCTACGAGGAACTCCTTTCCTCCGGGGTCGTGCTCACGGGGGGCTCCGCAGTGATGCAAGGGATGGTGGAGTTGGGGGAGGAGATATTTCACATGCCGGTGCGTCTGGGCATTCCCCGCTACACCGGCTCGCTGTCGGATGTGGTCCGTAGCCCGCGCTACGCCACGGGCGTCGGCCTGTTGCTCGAGGGCGTGGTGCAGACGCAGCGCGGGCTCATCGCGCGACAGGGGGGATCTCTGAACCAGATCGCAAAGAGGATGCGCCAATGGTTTCAACGGAATTTTTAGAAGTGCACGGCTGGCAAGCGTTTTTTTTCTTCACCCCGGAAGGAGGTCAACATGTTTGAAGTCGTCGAAAACACAGCGAGCGGCACCGTGATCAAGGTGATCGGTGTCGGCGGCGCGGGCGGCAATGCCGTCGATCACATGATCCGAAACGGCGTGGCCGGCGTCGAGTTCATCACCGCCAATACCGACGGACAGGCGCTGTCGCGCACCCAGGCGAAGAGCCAGATCCAACTCGGGTCGACAGGCCTCGGTGCAGGGGCCAAGCCCGAAGCCGGGCGCGCCGCGGCGCTTGAGGCTCGCGAGCAAATCGCCGATGCCCTGCGCGGCTCGCACATGGCCTTCATCACCGCTGGAATGGGCGGCGGCACCGGCACGGGCGCCGCACCCGTGGTTGCGGAGGTCGCCAAGGAGATGGGCATCCTCAGCGTCGCGGTCGTCACCAAGCCCTTCTCGTTCGAGGGCGTGCGCCGGATGCAGGCCGCCGAGATCGGCATCGAGGAGCTGTCCCAGCACGTCGATTCCGTCATCGTGATTCTCAACGAGAAACTCGAGGAAGTGCTCGGCGACGACGTGTCGATGGAGGAAGCGTTCTCCGCGGCCGACAGCGTGCTCAAGAACGCGGTCGCCGGAATCTCCGAGATCATCAACGTGCCGGGCCTCATCAACGTCGACTTCCAAGACGTTCGCACCGTGATGGCCGAGCAAGGAATGGCGATGATGGGTTCTGCGGCCGCTTCCGGCGTCGATCGCGCGCGCATCGCCGCTGAACAGGCGGTGGCCTGCCCCTTGCTCGAAGGCGTCAATCTGTCCGGCGCGCGGGGTGTAGTGGTCAACATCACGGCCAACAAATCGAGCCTGAGGCTGCGCGAGACCAAGGAGGTGATGAACACCATCCGCGGCTTCGCCGCGGACGACGCGACCATCATCTTCGGCGCCGTCTACGACGATCCCATGGGCGAGGAGCTGCGCGTCACCGTGATTGCGACGGGTCTCGGCCAACCGCAAGTCGCGCGTCAGTCCAAGCCGAAGCTGGTGCAGAAGACCGGCACTGACAACCGGCCGGTAGCGGGAGTGGATTACCGGGTGCTCGACGAGATGCCCGCGGTGATCCGCAAGAACCGCGCCTCGACGATAGAAGCGCTGCAGAACAGCGGGGTCGACAAGTACGACATCCCTGCATTCCTGCGCAAGCAAGCCGACTAGGGAGAAATCACATGAGCACAGCCAAGAGACCGGGCATGCCTCGCTATCTGCGCAGGCCTTTGATCGCAAGAACGAGCGTGCGACTGCCCATTCGGACGGCGCCGGTGCTGATCCGCACCGTCGCTTTCGTCCCCGCATACCTGCGCAAGCGGCCGCATTGAGGGGGCAAACGGGGCGGGCATGCCGGAATTCCGGGGCGGTGAGCCCGCGCGCTATGCTAAAATTCCATACTTTCAATCGGCTACGGCAATTGCTGCAGCGACGCAAATGTTCAAGCAGCGCACCCTCAAATCCGTGATTCGCGCCACCGGCGTCGGCCTGCATACCGGCGAGAAAGTAGCCGTGACACTGCGACCGGCTTCGCCGGACGTGGGCATCGTGTTTCGGCGTATCGATTTGCCCGTGCCGATCGACATCGTAGCCGACGCCTTCAAGGTCACCGACGCGCGGCTTTGCAGCGCACTGGAAGCAAACGGGGCTAAAGTGGCGACGGTCGAACATCTCATGTCGGCATTCGCGGGGCTCGGCATCGACAACGCCTACGTCGATCTCACGGGGTCGGAAGTACCGATCATGGATGGTAGCGCAGCGCCTTTCGTGTTTCTCATTCAATCGGCCGGCATCGAGCAGCAGCCCGCGCCCAAGCGTTTTTTCCGAATCAAGAGCCCGGTCGAAGTGACCGACGGCGACAAGTGGGCGCGCTTCGAACCGTTCGAAGGTTTCAAACTTTCGTTTTCGATCGAGTTCGACCACCCCGCTTTCGAGCGCTCGGCGCAGGCGGCCCACGTCGACTTTGCCGATACCTCCTACGTCAAGGAAGTCGCCCGAGCGCGCACCTTCGGTTTCATCCAAGACGTGGAGGCCATGCGCGATTCGGGCCTCGCTCTGGGCGGGAGCCTCGAAAACGCCGTCGTGGTGGACGAGTACCGCGTGCTGAACGTCGAGGGACTGCGCTATAGCGACGAGTTCGTCAAGCACAAGTTGCTCGACGCAATCGGTGATCTATACCTGATCGGGCACCCGTTGATCGGCTATTTTTCGGCCCATAAATCCGGCCATGCCCTGAACAACCGTTTGGTGCGGGCGACGCTTGCCTCCAAGGATGCTTGGGAATGCGTGACCTTCGAGCGCGAGGAGGACGCGCCAGCTGCCCTGTCCCGGTTGTTTGCCCTGCCTGCCGGTTGAGTGGAGTGTCGCGAGCCTAATGCTCGCTCTGCGCATCGCTGCAATTCTCGCGGTGCTCGCCACCGCGGCTGGAATAGTCCTGTATCTGCTGACCCGCGACAGGAAGTATCTGCGCTACGCGTTTCGGGTATTCAAGTACGCCATGATCTTCGCGCTGCTGGTTTGCGGCCTTCTCCTGCTCGAACGTGCAATTGTGCTCGTCTAGGTAGCCACCTGCTTGCGGTGCCTGGACGCGATCTTCCCGACGGTAGTTTTCAGTTCAGAATCAGGGAGTTGCTCGCACAGCCGGGCCAATACCAGGGCGGCCTCGAGGCTTATTTTGGCTGATTTTTCAACAACTTGAGGGTCGGAATCGAGGGGTTGCACGCGCACCTCCAATCCGGTAACCTCCATCGCTCGTTTCGAAAGCTGCTCCGATAATGTCGGGAGCATAAGTTTCAGTTTGGCCGCGATCGCGCCGTTGGCAGCAAAAATAACGACATTTCCCTGCTTGTAGTTTGCGATCGAGCAGCATCGCGCGAGGGATTCCGGCAGAACGGCTGCAAGAATCTCGCGCAACTCGATCAAGCGCCGCGCCTGCGGCATGAGCGGAGCGATGCCGTCGGGCTGATTCAAGAAGGCGTAGGGGTTCTTCATAGGCGTGTGGTATGTAGAGTGCGGCCCCAGGAGGGGGCAGCATGCATATTATTCTTGTCTCGAGCAAGTTGGCCAAGGCGAGGTCCTTGACCTTGACCAACCGGCACCTGGTTGCCAGCGCCGTATTCATGGCACTGCTGGTGTTCAGCCTTACGCTAGGACTTTTCTGGATCACCGTACGCCATGCCACCGAGTTCAAGCTTCCGCTGCTCGATTCGCTGGTCTTGTCGGCGCAGGAAGCGCAACGACGCAAGACGGAAGAATTCCTGAGGGAAAACCTGAACGCCATGGCGGTCAAGCTCGGCCAGATGCAGGCCCAGCTCATGCGCCTAGACGCCCTCGGCGAACGCCTGTCGACCCTTGCCGGGCTCAAGCCCGGGGAATTCCGCTTCAACGAGGCGCCCGGCCGCGGTGGCGCGGTGTCGAGCATCCCAGCGCAAGATTTCTCGATGGCAGAATTCAACCGGCAGCTCGACCAGCTTTCCAGACAGATGGAAAACCGGAGCGACTCCCTCGGGATCCTCGAGTCGCAGCTGTTCGACGCCAAGGTGAAGAAGAAGCTCATGCCGACTATTCCTCCAGTGGACGCGGCCTACAGCGCATCCAGCTACGGCTGGCGCATCGATCCGTTCAACGGCATGCTCGCCATGCACGAGGGAGTGGATTTCCCCGTGGATATCGGAACCCCCGTTTTCGCGGCGGCGGGTGGCGTGGTGATCTACTCGGGACCGCATCCCCAATACGGTTTCCTGGTGGAGATCGACCACGGCAACGATTTCACGACCCGCTACGCTCATTGCTCGAGAGTTCTGGTCAGGGAAGGTGAGGTGGTTCAGCGCGGAAGCAAGATCGCCGAATCCGGATCCACCGGTCGCGCCACCGGCCCGCACCTGCACTTCGAAGTCCGCTACCGCACCGTGGCGCAGAACCCGATCCGATTCCTTCAGGCCACGGCGCGCTAGCCGGCCATTTCCGGCGCGCCCAAGCACCAGAAGTCCCCATCGCGCGGGTTCCCTCGCGCTCCCGTTTCGCCCGAATCGCGGGGAGCAGCCACTCCGGCGTGATAAACTTCGAACCTTTGCGCTCCACGGCAGTCATTCCTCGATGATTTCCCGCGTGCTGAAGGCGGTGTTTGGTAGCCGCAATGATCGGCTGCTCAAGCACTACGGCAGGTCGGTGCGGGCGATCAACGCTCTCGAGCCGTCGATGGCGGCGCTCCCGGATCACGGCTTGGGAGCCAAAACGCTCGAGCTGAGAGAGCGCTTCGCAAAGCGGGTCCAGGGCGTTCCCGAAGAGGAACGCGACGCGGCGGAAAAGGCGGCGCTCGCCGAGCTCCTGCCGGAGTCCTTCGCCGTGGTCCGCGAGGCGGCGAAGCGCGTGCTCAACATGCGCCATTTCGACGTGCAGCTGATCGGCGGCATGGTCCTGCACGACGGCAAGATCTCGGAGATGCGCACCGGCGAAGGCAAGACGCTAGTCGCGACCTTGCCCGCGTACCTCAACGCTCTCTCCGGCCGCGGCGTGCACATCGTCACGGTCAACGACTACCTCGCAAGCCGGGACGCGGAGTGGATGGGGAAGGTCTACAAATTCCTCGGGCTGTCGGTGGGCGTGATCCTGACCCAAATGCCGCACGCCGAAAAACAATCGGCCTACGCCGCCGACATCACCTATGGCACCAACAACGAATTCGGCTTCGACTACCTGCGCGACAACATGGCGATGCAGGTGGGCGACCGCTTCCAGCGCAAGCTGAACTACGCGATCGTGGACGAAGTCGACTCGATCCTGATCGACGAGGCGCGCACGCCGCTCATTATTTCCGGGCGGGCCGAGGACCGCACTGAGATCTATCAGCGCATGGACAAGGTGGCGCCGATGCTCAAGCGCCAGGAAAAGGAAGGCGCGCCGGGCGACTTCTACGTCGACGAGAAAAACCACACGGTGCTGCTCTCCGAAGACGGGCACGAGCACGCCGAGAAGCTCCTCGGCCGTGCGGGGCTGCTGCCCGAAGGGCGCAGCCTCTACGAGCCGGCGTACGTGAACTTGATGCATCACCTCAACGCGGCGCTCAGGGCGCACAACCTTTTCTTCCGAGACCGGCACTACGTAGTCCAGGACGGCGAGGTGATCATCGTCGACGAGTTCACTGGCCGCCTGATGCCCGGCCGCCGCTGGTCCGACGGCCTGCACCAGGCGATCGAAGCCAAGGAGAATGTTTCGATCCAAAGCGAGAACCAAACGCTTGCGTCGATCACGTTCCAGAATTACTTCCGCATGTACCGCAAGCTCGCGGGGATGACCGGAACGGCCGACACCGAGGCCTACGAATTCCAGGAGATCTACGGGCTGGAGGTCGTCGTCGTTCCGACGCATATGCCGATGATCCGCGCCGACCGCAACGACCAGGTCTTTCGCACCGTCGCGGAAAAGTACAAGGCAATCATCGGTGACATCAAGGACTGCCACGAGCGCGGCCAGCCGGTACTGGTCGGCACGACTTCGATCGAGAATTCCGAGCTCATCTCGGGAATGCTGGAGAAAGACAAGTTGCCGCACCAGGTCCTGAACGCGAAGCAACACGCGCGCGAGGCAGAGATCGTCGCCCAGGCCGGGCGCCCCAAGGTGGTCACTATCGCGACCAACATGGCAGGCCGGGGCACGGACATCGTGCTGGGCGGCAACGTCGAGAAGCAAATCGACCTCGTGCGGGACAAGGACGATCTCGACGCTGCGGAGAAGGAGCGCCGCATCGGCGAGCTGCGTCGTGAGTGGCAGGATCTGCACAACCGGGTCATCGCCGCGGGCGGCCTGCACATCATCGGGACCGAGAGACACGAGGCCCGGCGCATCGACAACCAGCTGCGCGGCCGCTCGGGCCGACAGGGCGATCCGGGCTCCTCGCGCTTTTACCTGTCGCTCGAGGATCCGTTGCTGCGGATCTTCGCCGGAGAACGGGTCAACGCGATCATGCAGCGCCTGGGCATGCCGGAGGGCGAGCCGATCGAGCATGGCCTCGTTACCCGATCGATCGAGAGCGCGCAGCGCAAGGTCGAGGCGCACAATTTCGACATCCGCAAGCAACTGCTGGAATACGACAACGTCGCCAACGACCAACGTCGCGAAATCTATCAGTTGAGGAATTCCATCCTCGAATCGCAGGACGTCTCGGACCAGATCGCGGCGCTGCGCGAGGGCGTGGTGACCGATTTCTTCCGTGCCCATGTCCCCGAAGAGAGCATGGAGGAGCAATGGGACATTCCTGGCCTGGAAAAAGTGTACGCTGCCGAGCTCCGGCTCGATCTACCGCTGTCGAAGTGGCTCGAGAGCGACCCGGGCCTGGATGATGACGCGCTGCTCAAGCGCGCGATCGAAGAAGCCCACGCCGCCTACGTACGCAAGATGACGGCCAATCCGCCGGAGGCCGTGCATCAGTTCGAGCGGCTCATACTGCTCTCGACGCTCGATAATCACTGGCTGGAACACCTCGCGGCGCTCGACCACCTGCGCCAGGGGATTCATCTCCGCGGCTACGCGCAGAAGAACCCGAAGCAGGAATACAAGCGCGAAGCGTTCGAACTCTTCGGCAACCTCGTGGAATCGGTCAAACTGGAAGTGACGCGCACGCTGATGACGGTCGAGCTGCAGTTGCGCGAGCAGGTCGAACAGGTAGAGAAGCTGCAAGCGCCGGCCCTCGAGAACGTGCAATACCAGCACGCCGGGTACGAAGAAGCCCTCGCCGGGGCGGGAGCCGATTCCGCGCCGGCGGCTAAGCCGACACCTTTCGTCAGGCAGATGGGGAAAATCGGCCGCAACGATCCTTGTCCCTGCGGGTCGGGAAAGAAATACAAGCATTGCCACGGGAAGCTGAGCTAGCAAGGGAGCGGCGCCCAACCTAATGGCTGTCAACTTGAGCCCTCCGCGGCCGGAGGACTTGTTGCCCGTGAAGGGCGTCAAGCTGGGCGTCGCCGAGGCCGGGATCCGCAAGGCCGGGCGCAAGGACCTGCTTCTCATGACCCTTGCGAAGGGCACGTGTGTCTCAGGCGTGTTCACGCAGAACCGCTTCTGCGCCGCGCCGGTGCAGGTGGCGAAGGAGCGCCTGGCTTCCGGCGGATTTCCCCGGGCGCTGCTCGTCAACACCGGCAACGCCAACGCCGGTACCGGGGAGGCCGGGATTGCCAGCGCAAGGGCGAGCTGCGACGCAGCGGCTCGGCTCGCCGGCTACGATTCCCGCGAGGTTCTGCCGTTTTCGACGGGCGTGATCATGGAGCCCCTGCCCGTGGAGCGCATCGTCGCGGGCCTGCCGGCGTGCATCGCCGACCTGCGCGAAGACAACTGGGCGCGGGCGGCCGAGGCGATCATGACGACCGATTCGGTGCCGAAAGCCCGATCGCGGCGCACGCAGCTCGCAGGGGCCGTGGCGACCGTCACCGGGATCGCGAAGGGCGCGGGCATGATCCGCCCCGACATGGCGACGTTGCTCGCGTTTGTCGCGACGGACGCTCAGGTTGCTCAAGGTGCGCTGCGCCAGCTCCTCGCCGATGCCGCAGCGCACTCGTTCAACCGCATCAGCGTGGACGGCGATACCTCCACGAACGATTCCTTCGTTCTGATTGCAACCGGCGCCGGCGGCGGGACGATGATCGACAACCCGGGCCATCCCGGATTCGCGGCGCTGCGGGAAGCGGTACTCGAGGTATCGCTGGGGCTCGCGCAGGCGATCGTGCGCGACGGCGAAGGCGCGACCAAGTTCATCACCGTGCGCGTGGAAAAAGGCAGGGACGAAGCCGAATGCGCGGGCGTCGCTTATGCGATCGCGCACTCGCCGCTGGTGAAAACCGCGTTCTTCGCCTCCGACCCGAATCTGGGGCGCCTCCTCGCCGCGATCGGCAACGCCGGCGTGCGCGATCTCGAGGTCGACCGCGTCGAGCTGTACCTCGACGAGATACTGGTGTCGAAGGACGGGGGCCGCGCCCCGACTTACCTCGAGGAGGACGGGAAGCGCGTGATGGCAAAAAGCGAGATCACTGTTCGCGTCGTGCTCAACCGCGGACCTGCTGCCACCACGGTGTGGACCTGCGACCTGTCGCACGATTACGTTACCATCAACGCCCAATACAGGACCTAGGACGAGCCATGTCTGAGCTCGAACGACTGATCAAGCGCGGCGAAGCGTTGCTCGAGCGCGTGGAAACGCTGCTCCCGCCCGCATCGCGCCCCGTGGACTGGCAGGCGAGCATCGCTTTCCGCTGGCGCAAGACCTCGCGCCGCGGCTTCATCCAGCCGGTTGCGAATCTGCACCGCATCCGCCTGTCCGACCTCCACGGCGTCGACAGCCAGAAGGCGCTGATCGAGCAGAACACGCGCCAGTTCGTCGAAGGCCGAACCGCCAACAACGCGCTCCTGACCGGTGCGCGCGGCACGGGAAAGTCCTCGCTCGTCAAGGCCGTGCTCGACAAATTCCACCGCCAAGGCCTGCGCCTGATCGAAGTGGAAAAGCACGATCTCATCGATCTCCCCGATATCGTCGATCAAGTGGCGGGGCGGCCCGAGCGGTTCATTCTGTTTTGCGACGACCTGTCGTTCGAGCTCTCGGAGGCCGCGGGCTACAAGGCGCTCAAGGTCGTGCTCGACGGCTCGCTCGCCGCGACTTCCGAGAATCTCCTCATCTACGCGACATCCAACCGGCGGCATCTCATGCCCGAGTACATGCAGGAAAATCTCGAGACCAAGCACCTCGGCGAGGAAATTCATCCCGGCGAAACGGTGGAGGAAAAAATCTCGCTTTCCGAGCGCTTCGGGTTGTGGGTCTCCTTCTATCCGTTCGACCAGGACGCCTACCTGGACATCGCGGGACATTGGCTCCGCGAGCTGGGCTGCAGCGAAGCGGAGATCCCCAAGGCCAGGCAGGAGGCGCTGCAGTGGGCGCTGCAGCGCGGATCGCGCAGCGGCCGCGTGGCGTGGCAGTTCGCGCGCGACTACGCCGGGCGCAACGCCGGCGACGCGAAGGCAAGACGCTAGCAGGTGTCCACGATCTCGGCCCCGGTGGACGTCGCCGTGGCGGTGCTGATCCGTTCCGACGGCGCCGCGCTTCTTGCGCAGCGTCCCGAAAGCAAGGTCTACTCGGGCTACTGGGAGTTTCCCGGAGGCAAGATCGAGCCGGGTGAACCGGTCGCGGAGGCGCTCAGGCGCGAGATCCGCGAGGAGCTAGGAATCGAGATCGAACGCGCTTATCCCTGGATCACCCGGGTCTTCATCTATCCGCACGCCAAAGTGCGCCTGCATTTTTATCGGGTCTACGCCTGGCGCGGGGAGCCGCGCGCACTCGAACACCAGGGCATTGCCTGGCAGCGCCCGGATGCGATCGAACTCGATCCGCTCCTGCCGGCCAACGGTCCGGTGATTCGCAGCCTGATGCTGCCCCCCGAGTACGCCATCACGCGGGCCGGCGAACTCGGTATTGAGCCGTTCCTTTCGCGGCTGGAGGCGAGGCTGCGGGGCGGCTTGAAGCTAATCCAGGTGCGGGAAAAAACGCTGGGGCATCAGGCCGTCGAAGAATTTGCGCGACGCGTGACTGCACTCGCCCACGCGCATGGTGCAAAGGTCCTTGTCAACGCGGATGCCGCGCTCGCGCGCGAGGTCGGCGCCGACGGCGTCCACCTCACCGCGGAGCAATTGCGCAGTGCCTCCGCCCGCCCCGATTTTCCATGGTGCGGCGCTTCGTGCCATTCGATCGGGGAGCTGCGCCGCGCGGAGGCGCTAGGAGTCGACTTCGTCGTGCTGGGGCCGGTGCGCGCGACACCGTCGCACCCGAATGCAGTCCCGCTCGGCTGGGAACGATTCCGGGAGATTGCTGCAGGCGCCGCCATGCCGGTCTACGCGCTCGGCGGAATCTTTCCTTCCGATCTCGAACAAGGCATGAGCTGCGGCGCGCACGGCATTGCCATGGTGCGGGGCAGTTGGGGAAACGGCGAAAAACCCTAGGACTCTTCTGTCTGTTCCGGTTCTGGCGGGTCTTTGTCGTGCTCGTCCGGAACCCGGTACTTTTCCATCGCCCAGTCGCCGAGATCGATCAGCTTGCAGCGCTCGGAACAGAACGGTCGATAAAGATTGTCCCGGGACCACGCCACCTGTGTACCGCAGCGCGGGCAGCTCACTAAGCGCGCCTTGGCCACGGTCTTACAGATTGCAGAAAGTCAGCTCGAACTCGACGTCCGCCTCGCACACCCGCGTGCCGAAAGTGCTGAAGCGGACGTTCAGCGCGTAACGGTTGGCGCTGATCTCGGGGATGAACTGCGATTCGCGCGGCAGCCGGATGCGCACCATCTGCGACATCTTGCCGCCGAGCATTTGCGAGAAAGCGGCGCGGTGGGCGACGTGCTTCACGGGCTTGCCGCCTTCGCGCAGCAGTTTCAACACGATGGACGAAGCGTCCCGGATCGGCAGCAGCGGGGAAATCCAGGTGCCGAGGTCGGCTCCGCGTCTGGCGCCTTCGCGGTGCAGCCAGAAATGGTAGGAGGGCAAGTCGAATTCGCAAACCCCGCCGGGGATCCCGCTGCGCTGCTTGATCGACATCAGCCAATCGTTCTCGCGAAGGTACTGGCCGATCTTGCCGGTCATCGCGAAAAGCGCCGCGCTCGAGCGTTCGATATCGGAAATGACCTGCTGGAGCACGCCCTCCGCGATTTGAGGGTTGTTGCGAAACCCGAGCAGGATCTGCTTCTGTCGCTCGAGCTCCTGCAGCAGGTCCGACTTCAGTTCCGCGCGGCCGGCGACTTCCAGGATTTCAAACAGCGACATCAGGGCGGCGTGGTGCGCGCGCGAATCCTCCCCGGCGACAAAGTGATTGGCGCGCTCGAACAGGTCTTCCAGACGCAGCAGGGTCCGGATTCGTTCGTTGAGCGGATACTCGTAGGTGATCACCGTGACACCCGCGACTGGAAGCGTAGGCGATTGATCCCGGGGGAGCCTCGCCGGATTCTCCCCGATCCGCCGCGAATTGACAACGGGCGTGCGCTATGACGTTGTCTTGGACTGCACGGCAAGCGTGAGATATTTCTCATTCAAATGCGACACCTGGCGCTCGAGCGCCTCGGGTGTTCCGCTGTTGTCGATCACGTCGTCGGCTTGGGCGAGCCGCTGCTCGCGCGTGGCCTGCGCGGCGAGAATGGCGCGCACTTCCATCTCCGAGAGGCCGCTTCGCCGCATTGCGCGCTCGACCTGCTGCTCCTCGGGACAATCGACCACGAGCACCCGCGCGTAGCGCGACCGGTCGACGCCGCCCTCCACCAGGAGCGGGACCACGAGAATTGCGTAGGGGCTCTGCGCGCGCGCACGCCGGCGAGAGCTTTCCTTACGTATGAGCGGATGCAGGATCGCCTCGAGCTTTCTTCTGGCCGCCGCATCGCCGAACACGAGCTTGCGCATTCCGCCACGATCGAGGGCGCCGTCCGCGCCGATCAAGCCTGCGCCAAACGCAGCGCGTATCGCCTCGATCGCCTCGCCTCCCGGGCGCGTGAGCTCGTGTGCGATCTCGTCGGTATCGATCACGGCGACCTCGCGTTTGGCGAACAGCCCGGCGACCACGCTCTTGCCGCTGCCGATGCCGCCCGTGAGTCCAATGGTGTACGGCTTCACATGAACTGGTTGAGGTATTGGCGGGTGATCTGGGGTCCCCAGAACAGCGCGACGATCCCGGCGGCACCCAGATACGGCCCGAAGGGAATCGGCACGCTGCGGCCGTGCCGGGCGAAGACCATGAGTGCGATTCCCACGGCGGCTCCGATGAAGGACGACAGCAGGATCGTGAGCGGCAAGACCTGCCACCCGCACCACGCGCCGATCGCGGCGAGCAGCTTGAAATCGCCGAATCCCATTCCCTCTTTACCTGTTACGAGCTTGAACAGCCAGTACACGCTCCAGAGGGCGAGATATCCCGCGGCCGCGCCGATCACCGCGGAACGCAGGTCGGTGAAGACGCCGCCAGCATTCACGAGCAATCCCAGCCACAGCAGCGGTAGCGTGATCGAATCGGGCAGCAGCTGGGTATCGAAATCGATGAAGCTCGCGGCGACGATGCACCACAGGAACACCATCGCGGCGAACGCCGCGGGGCCGAAGCCGAAGTGCGCCGCCGACCAGGCCGCGGCGCCGCCGCCGAGCAGCTCGACCAGCGGATAGCGCGGGCTGATGCGCGCCTTGCACGCCGAGCAGCGTCCGCTCAGTATCGCCCAGGAAACGAGCGGAATGTTTTCGGCCGCGGTGATTGTGTGGCCGCACGCGGGGCAGCGCGAGCGCGGAACGAACAAGTTATACGTCTCAGGTTTCGGTTGGGGAGGGGGTACGGGGGCATAGGGTGCGGGAGACGCGTCTCCCGCGGCCCTAGGGTAGGGTTCCCCCGTACGTAACAGCTCCGCGCATTCTTCTCGCCAACCGCGCTCCATCATCCTCGGCAAGCGATGAATGACCACGTTCAGAAACGAGCCGACAACGAGCCCGAACACGAGGCACAGCCACGGGAACACCGTCGGGTGGGCGGCCGCTTTGAGAGTGTCGCTCATCGGATCAAATAAAAAGGGTCACGGCAACACCGTAACCCTTTCGACGAGGTGCGTGATGGAAATAATGCTAGACCGCTTGGCCGATCTTGAAGATCGGCAGGTACATCGCGATCACCATGCCGCCGATCAGCACGCCCAGCACCACCATGATCATCGGTTCCATCAGACTGGTGAGCGCGTCAACCGCGTCGTCGACTTCGGCCTCGAAGAAGTCGGCGACTTTGCTGAGCATGGAATCGAGTGCGCCGGATTCCTCCCCGATCGACACCATCTGCACGACCATGTTGGGAAAAACGTTGGATTCCTGCATCGAGGCCGTCAGGCTCGTCCCGGTGCTCACCTTCCTCTGGATTTCCTTGGTGGCCACCGCGTAGACGTAATTTCCCGAAGCGCCGCCGACCGATTCGAGCGCCTCGACCAGGGGCACGCCGGCCGCGAACATGATGGAGAGCGTCCGCGTCCAGCGTGCGATGGTGGACTTCTTGATCAGGTCGCCGAAAACCGGCACCTTGAGCATCAGCCGGTCCATGTACACCTGGACCGGAATGGAGCGCTTCCACAGCTCGAAAAACCCCCATACACCTCCGATGACTGCGGGGAAGATGATGTACCAGTAATTGACGAAAAAGTTCGAGACCCCCATGACGAACAAGGTCGGGGCGGGGAGATCGGCGCCGAAGCTCGTGAACACCTCCTTGAACGCCGGGATCACGAAAATCATGATGACCGCCGTGATGATGAAGGCAACCACGATGATCGCGATCGGATAGAACAGGGCCGCCTTGATCTTCGATTTGATGCCGAGGATTTTTTCTTTGTAGGTCGCCAGGCGTTCCAGGAGAGTTTCGAGAATCCCGGCCTGCTCGCCGGCCGCAACCAGGTTGCAGTACAGGGCGTCGAAGTGAAGTGGGTACTTCCGGAATGCCGAGGCGAGCGAGGACCCGGTCTCCACGTCGGTCTTGATCCCCATCAGCAATCTCGCCACCGCCGGGTTGGCGTGACCTTTGCCGACGATGTCGAAAGACTGAAGGAGCGGCACGCCAGCTTTCATCATCGTCGCCATCTGGCGGGTAAACAGGCTGACGTCCTTATCGCTGACCCTGCCGCCCCTCCCGAGGCGCTGCTTGTGGACCTTGGAGACGATGATGCCCTGGCGGCGCAGCGTGACGGTGACCACCGCCTGGCCGCCGGCGCGCATTTGACCTTTGATGACCTTGCCGGACTTGTCCTTGCCTTCCCAAAGGTAGGTGACTTCCTTGACCCTGGCGACTGCTGCTGCGGTTGCCATAGCGGTTTCTCCTGCTTCATTCGCCGATGCAGAGCCTGCGACTTCCTTGGGCGAAGCCGGGGCCCTCGCGGACAGTCCCGCGATAATGCATGGGCAGAGGCTCTTTGTAAAGGCTCAGGTATCCTCCGCAATGCATTGAAGACAAAACGTAAATTGATGATCTCGCAGACCGTGAATTAGTTCCTGCGCCGTCCAGGGCGCAGAGCTTTTCAGGCGGCTTGCGCGAGGTCGGACAAGTGCGGGCGGAAAAGCCGCACGGTCTTGATCACCCGGTCCTGGGTCTGGACGATTTCCATCGGCACGTCGGCGATCTTGAGCGCGACCCCTGCCGCGGGAATGTCCTGCAGGTGTTCCAGGATGAGACCGTTCAGGGTCTTCGGCCCGTCGAGGGGCAGCGCGAGCCCGAGCTTGCGGTTCAGCTCGCGCAGCACGCTCGAGCCCTCCACCAGGGCGCTGCCGTCCTTGTCCCAGAAATAGCTTTCCCATTTCACCGGCGCGGTGGTGGTGAACTCGCCGATGATCTCCTCGATGATATCCTCGAGGGTCACTAGGCCCTGCAGCTCCCCATACTCGTCCACCACGAGCGCGATGCGCTGGTGGTTCTCCTGGAAGTACTGGAGCTGTGCGAACACCGGCGTGCCGGCGGGAACGAAATAGGGTTCCGCCAGCAGCCCGGCAAGCGCCCTCCGGTCGAATTCTTCCGAGCGCACCAGGTGCATCACCTTGCGCAGGTGCAGGATGCCCGCGAGGTTGCCGAGCTCGCCCCGGTAGGCGGGGAGCCGCGTGTGGTACGCGGTGGTGAGTTGCGCGAGGATGCTCTCGCTCGACGCCTCCAGGTCGATCGCCTCGATCTGCGCTCGGGGCGTCATCACGTCCTCGATCGTGATCGCTTCAAGGTCGAAAAGGTTGACGAGAATGCTCTGGTGCTTCTTGGGCATGAACTGCCCCGATTCCAGCACCAGCAGGCGCAGCTCCTCCATCGTCATCCGCTGCGAATGGGCGCCGCTCTTCGAGTGTACGCGGAACACGTAGAGCAGCGGCGCGACGAACAGGTTCACGAACCAGACTACCGGGTAGAGAATCCTGAGCAGCGGCTTGAGCACATAGCTCGCGAGCGGCGCGATGCGCTCCGCATAGGCCGCGCCGATGACTTTAGGCGTGACCTCGGAGAAGACGAGGATCAGGAAGGTGATCACCAGCGTGGCGGCCATCATCACGTACTTGTCGTCCCCGAAAAGCTCGATACCGATGACGGTGACGAGCGACGCGGCTGCGGCGTTCACCAGATTGTTGCCGAGCAGGATGACCCCGAGGAGCTTGTCGGTCTTCGCGAGCAGCTCGGCGGCGAACTGCGCGCCCCGGTTCCCCATGCGCACGAGCGCCTTCAGCCGATAGCGGTTCACCGCCATCATGCTGGTTTCGGCGATGGAGAAGAGACCTGAGATTACGAGCAGGACGGCGAGCGCGACGAACTGCACCGCCAACCGAATGTCGTCCAAAGCGGGCGCCTAGGGACAGAAGGGAGCGGAGTATAGCTTAGGCGAGACCGCGCCGCAGGATCACCTCGAGCACGAAACGGCTGCCGACATAGGCGAGCAGCAGCGCGACGAAGCCGACGAGCGTCCAGCGCAGCGCGACCCGTCCCCGCCAGCCGTAGAGATAGCGCCCGGCGAGGAGCGCCGCGAAAATAAGCCAGGAAGCGATGGCGAACACCGTCTTGTGGTCGAATTTCATCGCCCGGCCGAAAAGCGTTTCCGAAAACGCGATTCCGGTGGCGAGCGTGAGCGTGAGGAACACGAATCCCGCGAGGATGATCTGGAACAGCAGCCTTTCCATCGTCAGCAGGGGCGGCAGCGCGGCGAGCGGCCCGACCAGCGCGCCACCGTGCAGTCGCCGCTCCATCAGCGTCATCAGAAGCGCGTGCAGCGCCGCGATCGTGAACATGCCGTAGGCGACCATCGCGAGCGCGAGGTGCAGCCGAAATTCGGCCGAGTGCGTGTAAGGCGTACTCGCAAGCCCTGGGAAGAGCGCAGGCAGCGGTGCGCACACGGCGGCGAGCGCGAGGACCGGCGCCTGCATGCTCTCGAGTTCGAGAAACCGGCTCTCGATCCAGTAGATCAGCACGGCGAGCCACAGCATCACCGAGAGCGCCTGCCCGAAACCGAAGTGCAGTTCGGACTGGGCCCACAGTATGTCGTAGACGAGCCAGGTATGCAGCGCGAACGGCGCGAGGATCGCCGTCCGCTCCAAAGGCGCGAGCCGCGGCGCGCTCGCGCCGCGCCAGCGCGTGCGCCAGAAGTGAAAAGCGAGGATCGCGTAGAGGAGAGACGCGGCAGCGTAGAGTAGAATCGCCGGCATCCGCGCAGTTTACACCGACGCCACGCCCTCCCGTGCTTGAGAACCTGACCGAGCGCCTGTCCCGGATCGCGAAGACGATCCGCGGCGAGGCGCGCCTCACCGAAGCGAACGTCCAGGGGGCGTTGCGCGATGTGCGCATGGCGCTTCTCGAGGCGGACGTGGCGCTTCCCGTGGTGAAAACGTTCGTCGGGCGCGTGCTCGAGGCGGCGCTGGGGGCGGAAGTGCTCGGCAGCCTCACCCCGGGCCAGGCGCTGGTGGGCGTGGTGCACCGCGAACTGACCGCGCTCATGGGCGGGGGGGACGCCGCGCTCGATCTCGCGGTGCCGCCGCCCGCGGTCGTGCTGCTGGCCGGCCTGCAGGGCTCGGGCAAGACGACTACTGCCGCGAAGCTCGCGAAAATGCTCATGACGGAACAGAAGAAAAAGCCGTTGCTCGTCTCTTGCGACGTCTACCGGCCCGCGGCGATCGAGCAGCTGAGGACGCTCGCGGCTCAGATCGGTGTCGATTTCTTTCCTTCGGAAACCGGGCAGAAGCCGCTGGCGATCGCGCTCGCCGCTCTCGATCACGCGAGGAAGCACTACCACGATGTGCTGCTCGTCGACACGGCGGGACGCCTGGCGATCGATGTGACCATGATGCAGGAGATCACCAATCTGCACGCTGCCTTGAAGCCCGTCGAGACCCTCTTCGTCGTCGATTCGATGCAGGGCCAGGACTCGGTCAAGGTCGCGAAAGCTTTCGGCGACGCGCTGCCGCTCACCGGGATCGTGCTCACCAAGCTCGACGGGGACGCGCGCGGCGGCGCGGCGCTGTCGGTGCGGCAGGTCACGGGGAAGCCGATCAAGTTCGCGGGCGTGAGCGAAAAGCCGGACGGCCTGGAGCTCTTTCACCCGGAGCGCATGGCCTCGCGCATTCTCGGCATGGGCGACGTGCTCTCGCTCGTCGAGGAGGCGAGAAAGACGGTCGACGTCGACGAGGCGAAAAAATTCGCCGAGAAAGTGAAGAAGGGCAGGGGCTTCGATCTGGAGGACTTCAAGCAGCAGATCGGCCAGATGCGCAAGATGGGCGGGGTTTCGGCTCTGGTCGACAAGCTGCCCGCGCAGTTCGCCCAAGCAGCGCAGTCCTCGCAGATGGACGAAAAGCAGCTGCGCCGCGTCGAGGGCATCATCAATTCCATGACTCCCGCTGAGCGGATGCGGCCGGAGATCCTCAAGGCTTCGCGTAAAAGGCGCATCGCGGCGGGCGCGGGTGTGCCGGTGCAGGAAGTCAATCGCGTGCTCAACCAGTTTGAACAAATGCAGAAAGTGATGAAGATGATGAAAGGCGGCAACCTCGCGCGCATGATGCAGGGAATGAAGGGGTTCACGCCGGGGATGAGGTAGCGGGTATAGACTGTTGGGGGAAGGGAGGTGCCATGAACAGATCGATTCGTCACTTGGCAGGGATCTCGTCGATTGCTGCTGCTTTCGTCGCGTTGACGCTGTCTGGAACTTCGGGGGCCTGGGCCCAGCAGAGAGGCCCGATCTCGAAGAAGCTGCTCGTCGGAAACTGGGCGTACGTCAAGGCGGAGTCCGTGGCCAAGGACGGCACCAAGTTTCCGCTGGTGGAGGGAGCGAATCCCAAGGGCCTGCTCACGTTCGACGGCATCCGCTTCTCTCTTCAGATCATGTCGGAGTTTCCGAAGCTCGCTTCCAACGACCGTCTGAAGACCACGCCGGAGGAAAACAAGGCCGTTGCGCACGGAGTGCTTTCGTATTTCGGGACTTACTCCCTCAGCGAAGCCGACGGGGTCCTGACGCTCAACATCGAGCGCAGCTCGTTCCCCAACCAGAACGGCTCGTCCTTCAAGCGGGTCGTCAAGACTCTCACCGCCGAGGATCTGGTCTACATCAATCCGTCGACGCTGGCAGGCAGAGTCAACACCAACGTTTGGAGACGGGTCAGGTAGGCGGGGAAGACCCCGCCGCGGCGGGGTTTTCTTGTTTCCCGTGCGCGGTCAGGAAACCAGGCGGAACTGCGGGTCGACCGATCTCACGCCGCCGCGGGTTCTGATCTTCAGCGTGGCTGCCGGACTGTAGGGGGAATCGGATTCGGGTTCGCTCGTCGTGGGCGCTGCGAGCCGCTGCTCGACGCTCGCGTGAATGCAGCTACCAGCGGCGATAGGGCGGTCAACGCTCATGAATCGGGTGGCGACCTTGTCGATCCAGGCGAAGAACCGGTTCTTCTTTTCACCTGCGATCTCGACGAATTCCTCCAGCGAATCGCGCCGCTTCGCTTTGGGGTTGGGACGGGGGGCGGCGAGCGCGAACTGCAGGCCGTTGACGCTCGCGCGGTCGACCATCCATTTCAGCGCGATATCGGAGAGTCCGCTGTCCGCGTATCCGCCGCCGACGTTGGAATGCGCGCCGGTGAACCATACCTGCTCGACCTTCGAGCCCGCGACGTTGACGCGGGGCGCGGCGCCGCGCGCGTCGGTCCACAGGGTGGGTAGGAAAGGCTTCCTGTGCTCGTCGATGGCGACGGCATGGTACGCCGCTTCGACGCGCGGGTTCAGGTCGGTGTCGAGAAATCCGTAGAGCTTCGCGTCGATCACTTTGTCGACTTTGCGCAGGCACGGTATGAAAAACTCATCCGGGATTCCCAGGGCGCCGACCGTGTCCCATACCCCGACGAGGCGCACCGGCGTATCGTGGGAGTACTCGCGCTTGAACTGCTCGACGACGTCGCGGGTTTTTTCCTCGTAAGCGTGCTTGTACATCGCGAATGCCTTGTCGGTGACGTCCATTTTGAGATGGGCGTCCTGCTGCGTCGTGACAAGATCCGCCACTGACACTGGAACCTTCACGTCCTCGATGTCCTTCCGGACGATGCCGCAGCGGAGGATCATCCCGCCAAGGCTGCGGGCGGAGTACGCGCCGCGCGAAAACCCGAAGATGTAGATCGTGTCGCCGGGCTCGAAACGCTGGCGCAGGAAGCGATAGCCGTCCTTGATCTGGTCGAACAGGCCCCAGCCAAACGCGCCGCCGCTCACTCTCTCTCCGGGGTCGGTGCCGACGCCGGGAAGATACTTCAGGATCTGGTCGGGGCGATCGGTGAGCGCCTCGTACAGCTTGCGCACGTTCGTCTTCGTTTCCACCCCTTGATCTTTCTGGCCTGGCTTGTTCCAGGTGCCGTCCAGGCATAGCACGATACCGCGCGCCATTTTTTCCTCCCTTTATAGTTGAGGAAAGCCTATCAGCGGAAAGTGCGCGGGGATAGGGATCGGGTTTTCCCCGACGTGCGGTGTAGGGGTTTGCCTGACGTTTCGTGGTGGGCCTGGAATGGAAATGTGGCTCGGCGCACATGCAGTAGCGATGGACGTGCAGAAAGTGAATCGCTTGTTGAATGAAGCCGAGCAGGTGCAGAAAATGATGAAGAATGATGAAGGGCGGCAGCCTCGCGCGCATGATGCGGGGAATGAAGGGGTTCATGCCGGGGATGCGGTAGCAGCAGGGCACCAACACTCAAGGATCACACCTCGTTTCGCTCCTGCTACCGGGGTTCTGGAGTTGTCAGGTTTCTGTAAGGTATTTGTCAGCTTGGCAGCTGACTATTGTTGCGGCGTGCGAACGCCGAGGTGACTAACAAAAATTAATCCGATACGATGTCTGGGCTACTCATTTAAAGGAGGCAACACAAATGCAAAAACGATACTTAACGTACGCTGCGGGTGTCTCTGCGGCCGCCTCGGCAGCGCTCATCCTTGCTAATTGCGGCGGCGGCAACGTCGACGATCAAAGTAACCCCAACTTTGTTAGCCAAGCGCAATCGACCATAACGGTGCCCGGTATCAGCAGCGCAGTGACTTTTTCGTTTGACCTGGGGGTAGTGGATCCGGTAACACACATCTACTACGTGACGGACCGGACCAACAAAGCCATCACCGCCGTCAATCTCAACACCAATGCCGTGTTCCAGTTCAAGCCAGCCGGAGTGACGTTTGCCGGCTGCGGCTCGACGAGCTTTAACCCGGTAACCGATCCGTTGACCGTCACTCCGATGCCCAATTGCGTCAACGTCGTTTCGCCCTCCGGCACGCAAGTCGTAAACAACGACACCTCGGGTCCCGATGGTCTGGATATCGTGGGACCCAACCTCTACGTCGGAGACGTCAACCAGCTGGTCGTTCTCGATAAAGGAACAGGGGCGCTCGCAGGGACCGCGGCCCAAGCGAAAAAAGTCATCCCGTCCACCCCGGGGGGGTTGCGCGCGGATGAGGGCTGTTGGGATCCGGTCGATAACATTTATGCGATTGCCACACCGGGCGCCAACAACCCGTTCATGACGTTCTTTGACACGACGAATAAGAGCGCTCCCACCCTCATCGCTACCGTGGCCATGAACGGAACGGACGGCTCGGCCTCGGCCGGACTCGAGGCGTGCTTCTTCGATGCGGCGACCGGGAATTTCTTCGGCAACAACGACGGGTCGAATGTCAATCCGAACGGCGAAGTATGGCGAATTCCGGCGGCGGCTATCGTTGCGCTCAAGCCGGGGCCAGTAGTTCGTGTTCAATTCGGGCCCGGCACACTTGTCGGTGCGTTGGCTCCGTTCCCGCTGCCTGCTCTGTGTGATCCCACCGGGATTGCTCCGGGACCGGCAGCGGAGGGTAGCCTCGGGTCCATGTGCAGGCCGGGAACACTGGGCCACAGCCTGGACTTCATAATCATGAACAAGACTACCGGGGTGATCATCGCGACGGTGGTAGGGGCAGGTGGCGGAGACCAGATCACCTATGACCCGACCTCAAACAAGTGGTACCTCGCGGACAGCCGTTCGACAGCAACCCGGACTTCCTGCGGTGGGGGTACTGCGGTCACGTGTCCTCTGACGCCGATGCTTGGCGTGGTTGACGGAACAACGCATGCTATCGTGGCCATGATACCCAACGGCAACAACTCGCACTCGGTTGCCGTGGATTCGGCGTTGGGCAAAGTAATCACGCCCTTCACGAATACGAGCGCGTCCGGCGGGGGATCGGCGTTCCCCGGGGGCGGAATCAACATATTCAAGACGCGGTAGCGTCCAGCGTTCAGCTATCGCACTCACTGCGCGATAGCGCCTTCCAGACCCCGCGGGGAGCCCGGCTCCCCGCGGGGTTTTTCTTTATTGTGCGTTACGCTTCTCCTTGCCAATCCCACCTAAGCTCGCGTAAAATCACGCCCTTTTCGGCTTCGGTCAATTCATCATGGTGGTGATTCGTCTTTCGCGCGGCGGCGCCAAGAAGCGGCCCTTTTTCAACGTGGTGGTCGCCGATTCGCGCCGGGCGGCCGGCAAGCTCTTCATCGAGCGCGTCGGGTTCTACGATCCGAAGGCGCCCGAGGGCCGCGAGTCGCTGCGTTTCGCGACCGACCGCCTGACGTACTGGCGCGGCAAGGGCGCGCAGTTGAGCCCGACGGTGGCGCGCCTGCTGAAGGGCTACAAGGCGCCGGCTGCCGCCGCTGCCAAGTAGCGCGGACTTGCGGGGCGGGTTGGCGACGCCAACCAGGTGGGTGGTGATGGGGCGCGTGATGGCGCCTTGGGGTGTGAAGGGTGCTCTGAAGATCGAGCCCTTCGGCTCGGGAATCGGCAACCTCTGCAAGTACTCCGCGTGGTGGGTCGGCAAGCCGGGGAAGCTCGGTGAGGTCGCGGTGGCGGAGTGCCGCGCGCACGGCGCCTACCTGGTGGCGCGATTCGATGGATGCAACAGTCCGGAGCACGCCGGAGCGTATCGCGGAGCCGAGGTGGCCTTGAGGCGCGAGGATCTGCCTGAGCCCGCTGCGCACGAGTTCTACCAGGTCGATTTGATCGGCCTTGCGGTGGTCAATACGCGGGGCGAGCGACTCGGCAAGGTGGCGGGATTTCTCACCACTGGCGCGAACGACGTGATGCGCGTCGAGCACGAGGGCAAAGAGCGGCTCCTGCCGGTCGCGGGTGAAGTGATACGGAGAGTCGACCTCGCCGCAGGCACGGTCGAAGTCGACTGGGGAGCGGACTGGTGATCCGCTTCGATTGCGTGACGCTGTTTCCCGAGGCGTTCACGGCGGTCACGGACTCGGGCGTGACGCGCCGGGCGCTGGAGCAGGGGCTGTGGAGCCTCTCGCTGTGGAATCCGCGGGATTTCACGACGGACAATCACCGCACGGTTGACGACCGGCCGTACGGGGGCGGGCCCGGCATGGTGATGCTCGCCGAACCGCTGGAGAAGGCGATCGCCGCGGCAAGGGCCGCGGCGCGAGGCGAGGCGAAAGTGATCTATCTCTCGCCTCAAGGGCCGGTGATGGACCACCGCAAGGTGATGGAGCTCGTGGAGGGGTCGCGGTGGATATTGCTGTGCGGACGCTACGAAGGCGTGGACGAGCGCCTCATTCGCCGCTCGGCGGACGAGGAGCTGTCGATCGGCGACTACGTCCTCTCGGGCGGCGAGCTCGCGGCGATGGTGCTGATCGACGCGGTGGTGCGGCAGTTGCCCGGCGCGCTCGGGGACGGGTTGTCGGCGGAACAGGACTCGTTCGTGAACGGGCTGCTCGACTGCCCGCAGTACACGCGGCCGGAAACGTACGCGGGCGAGGCGGTGCCGCAGGTGCTGCTCTCGGGGCATCACGCGCAGATCGAGCGCTGGCGGCTGAAGCAGTCGCTGGGCCGCACATGGCTGAGGAGGCCCGAGCTGCTCGAGCGGCGCGGGATGAGCGAGGGCGAACGCAAACTGCTTGAAGAGTTCAGGCAGGAACTGGACCAAGGAGCGAAGCAATGAACATCATTCAGAAGCTCGAAGAGGAAGAAATCAAGCGCATGGGGAAGAAGCTCCCCGAGTTCTCGCCGGGCGACACGGTGATCGTCAACGTCGGCGTCGTCGAAGGCGAGCGCAAGCGCGTTCAGGCCTACGAAGGCGTGGTGATCGCCAAGAGGAACCGGGGCATCAACTCCTCGTTCACCGTGCGCAAGGTGTCCTCGGGCGAGGGGGTCGAGCGCACCTTCCAGACCTATTCCCCGCTGATCGACTCGATCGAGCTGAAACGCAAGGGCGCCGTGCGCCGCGCCAAGCTCTACTACATGCGCCAGCGCTCGGGCAAGGGCGCGCGCATCCGCGAGAAAATCGAAGGCCGCGAGCAGGGCGGCGAGCAGTAGGCGCGTCGCGAATCGACGCTCTTTCCCCTCCTCGTTTGAGGAGGGGTGCCCCGAAGGGGCGGGGTGGTAGCGCGCCTCTCCATCAAACCACCCCGGCGCTTCGCGCCACCCCTCCTTATCCAAGGAGGGGAAGGCACTGCCGACCACCTTCTCGGAACGGCGTAAAATTCACGCTCCCATGAGCCTCAACTCGATCCAGGAAATCATCACCGAGCTGAAATCCGGCCGCATGGCCGTGCTCGTCGACGACGAGGATCGCGAGAACGAGGGCGACCTCATTTTCGCCGCGGAGTTCGTCACCGCGGAAAAAATCAATTTCATGGCGAAGTTCGGCCGCGGCCTCGTCTGCATGCCGATCACCGAGGCGCACGCCGAGCGGCTGAACCTCCTGCCCATGGTGGCGCGCAACCGCTCGGTTCACGGCACCAATTTCACGGTGTCCATCGAAGCGGCCTCCGGCGTGACCACGGGCATCTCCGCGGCCGACCGGGCGCACACCATCAAGGTGGCGGCTTCCTCCAAGGCGACCCCCGCGGACATCGTCCAGCCGGGCCACGTGTTCCCGCTCATCGCCCAGAACGGCGGGGTGCTGGTGCGCGCCGGCCACACCGAGGCCTGCTGCGACCTGGTGCACCTCGCCGGACTTCACCCGGCGGCGGTGCTGTGCGAGGTCATGAAAGACGACGGAAGCATGGCGCGGCTGCCCGACCTGATCGAGTTCTCGAAACATCACGGGCTCAAGATCGGCTCGATCGCCGACCTGATCCACTTTCGAAGCCAGAACGAATCGCTGGTCAAGCGGGTCACCGAGCGCGTGATCGAGACGCGCTTCGGGCCGTTCCGGCTGATCGCCTACCTGGAAAAACTGAGCGGGGAGACCCAGCTCGCGTTCGTCCGCGGCGAGATCACGCCCGACAGGGAAACGCTGGTGCGCGTGCATGCGCCGCTCTCCGTGCTCGATCTGCTCGAGGCCGGCCCCCGGGCGCACTCCTGGTCGGTGCCCGACGCGCTCGAGCGTATCGCCGCCGAAGGCAAAGGCGTCATGGTGTTGCTCAACTGCGCGGAGAGCGCGTCCCAGCTGATCGAGCGCGTCGCATCGCCCGAGCGGCCCGAGGGGTCGTCGAAGATGGATTTCCTCACCTACGGAATCGGCGCTCAGATCCTGCGCGATCTCAAGGTCGGAAAGATGCGCCTGATGGCCTCGCCCCGCAAGATGCCGAGCATGGCTGGATGGGAGCTGGAGATCGCCGGCTACGTCGAAAAGGCCGCCAGGGTGCGGGACGGCTGATGGCGGAGATCAAGCCCGACTCGGGCGGGGAGGGCCTGCGGGTCGGGATCGTGCGCTCGCGCTTCAACGAGCGTATCGGCGTCGCGATGCTCGAGGCCTGCCGCAAGCGGCTCGGCGAATTGGGCGTCAGCGCGCTCACTGTGGTCAGCGTGCCGGGTGCGCTCGAAGCGCCGCTCGCCCTGCAGAATCTCGCCAATACTGAAAAATACGACGCGCTGATCGCGCTCGGCGCGGTGATCCGCGGCGAAACCTATCACTTCGAGATCGTCGCGGACGAGTCCGCATCGGGCCTCATGCAGGTGCAGCTCGACAGCGGCATCCCGATCGCAAACGGAATTCTCACCACCGATACCGAGAAGCAGGCCGAGGCGCGCGCCGCGCAAAAAGGCCGGGACTGCGCCGAGGTCGCGGTGGAAATGGCGAACCTCGGCAAGAGCATCGCGAAGATCCACAAATGAAATCGGCGCGGCGCCGTTCGCGCGAGCTCGCGCTGCAGGGCTTGTACGCGTGGCAGCTCGCGGGCGACAACGCGGAAGAACTGCAATCCCATCTTGCCGAATCGAAGAGCTTTGGTAAGGCCGACGCCAAGTATTTCGCGCGGCTCCTGCAGGGCACGATCGAGGACGCCGCGGCGCTCGAGCGCCTGATCGCGCCGGTGCTCGATCGCAAGCTCAAAGAACTCTCGCCAGTGGAGCGCGGCATCCTGCTGCTTGCGGCGTTCGAGCTGAAAAACGCGACCGAAATTCCCTACAAGGTGGTGATCAACGAGGCGATCGAGCTCGCCAAGGACTTCGGCGGCACCGACGGCCACAAGTACGTGAACGGCGTGCTCGACAAGCTCGTCTCCGAACTGCGCCCGCAGGAGAGGAAAACCTGAAGGCGTGGCCTCCGAGTTCGACATCATCCGCAAATACTTCACCCGGCCCGCGCCGAGCGCGGCGCTGGGGGTGGGCGACGACTGCGCGCTCCTCCGGCCCGACCCCGGAATGCTGCTCGCCGTTTCGACGGACATGCTGACGGCCGGAACCCATTTCCTCCCGGACGCCGAACCGGGGAAGCTGGGGCACAAGGCGCTCGCGGTCAACCTCTCCGATCTCGCCGCGATGGGCGCCGGCCCGCGCTGGGCCACGCTCGCGATCGCGCTGCCGGAGCCCGACGAGAAGTGGATCGCCGCGTTCGCGCAAGGGTTCTTCCGGCTCGCCGGCCGCTGGAGAACCGAGCTCGTCGGCGGGGACACGACCCGAGGGCCCCTCACGATCTCGGTCACCGTGATGGGCGAGGTGCCGGCGGAATTCGTCCTGCGGCGCGACGCGGCGCTCGCCGGGGACGATATCTGGCTTTCGGGCGCGACCGGAGAGGCGGCGCTCGCGCTCGCCCACCTGAAGGGGCGCGTGAAGCTCGAAGGCGCCGCGCTCGAAGCCTGCCTCACCCGGCTGCACACGCCCGAGCCACGCGTCGATCTCGGCGTGCGGCTGCGCGGCCTTGCGCGCAGCGCGATCGATGTCTCCGACGGCCTGCTCGCCGATCTGGGCCATCTCCTGGAAGCGTCCCGCGTGGGCGCGGAGCTCGCCTGGGACAGCCTCCCGCGGGCGAGGGCGATCGCCGGCTGCCCGGACAAGGCGCTCGCCGACGATTGCCTGCTCGCCGGCGGCGACGACTACGAGCTGCTGTTCACCGCGCCGAAGCTGAAGCGCGCGCAGATCGAAGCCGTGGGAAGGGACCTCGAAATCCCGCTCGCCCTTATCGGCGCCGCGGTGCCGGGAGATTCCGTGGTGAGATTGCGCGACGCCCGGGGCAAGCTCGTTTCCAGTCGGCGCAAGGGCTTCGATCACTTCGCATGATCACGCGGCCCGCCCCCGGTTTCGTCCTCGCCCATCCGGCCCATTTCATCGCGCTCGGCTTCGGAACGGGGCTCGCTCCGCTCGCCCCGGGCACCGCAGGCACGCTGCTCGCGTTTCCGCTCTTCATCCTGCTCGACCTGTGGCTTGCGCCCCTCGCCCTCTTCGGCCTCATCGTCGTTTTCTTCGGGATCGGCGTCTGGGCGTGCGCGCGCACCGGGCGCGATCTGGGCATCGCCGATCACAGCGCAATGAACTGGGACGAGGTGGTCGCGATGCTTCTCGTGCTGCTGCTCGCGCCCTCGGGCTGGGCATGGTGGGGGTTCGCGTTCTTCGCGTTCCGCTTCTTCGACGTGGTCAAGCCGCCGCCGATCCGTCAGATCGACCGCGCGATGAAAGGTGGGCTGGGCGTGATGTTCGACGACACCGTCGCGGCGTTCTATACCCTGCTCCTCATCGCGGTCGTGAAACGCGTCCTCGGCTGATGGCTCGCGATCCGCTCAAGATCCTGGCGAGACGGGTCGGCGCCCGTTTGAAAAATCGCAATCTGAAGCTCGCCACGGCCGAGTCCTGCACCGGCGGCTGGATCGCCCAGGCCGTGACTTCCGTGTCGGGAAGCTCCGAGTGGTTCGACCGCGGCTTCGTGACCTACTCCAACGAAGCCAAGAAAGAGCTGCTCGGCGTGCGCGCCCGGACTCTCTCGCGGCACGGCGCAGTGAGTCGGGAAACCGCGAAGGAAATGGCGGCCGGGGCGCTCGCTCGCAGCCGCGCGCAAGTCTCGATCGCCGTGACCGGCGTCGCCGGGCCGAGGGGCGGCACGCCGAAGAAACCCGTCGGCACGGTGTGTTTCGCCTGGTCGCGGAAACGGGGCGCGATGGAAAGCGTCACCCGGCGTTTCCGGGGCGGCCGGGAGAGAGTGCGCCGGCAGTCGGTGGTGTTCGCCCTGCAAGGCTTGCTCGAAAGACTGGAGGACGCAGGATGAATTCGCTTTTCCGCTGCGTTGCGGTCGTGCTGGCGTTCTACTCCGCAGCACCGGCCCTCGCGCAGGGCGCAGAGGAGAAAGACAACATTGCCGGTCCCTACGTTCCCACGCCCTGGGTGATTGTGGAAGAGATGCTGAAGCTCGCCGGCATCCGCGGCGAGGACGTGGTCTACGACCTCGGTTCGGGAGACGGGAGGCTGGTGATCACGGCGGCCAAGCGCTTCGGCGCGCGCGGGGTCGGCGTCGAGCTGCAGACGGAGCTCGTCGAAATGGCGAGAATCGCCGCGAAGCACGAAGGCGTGGCAGATCGCGTCAAATTCGTGCAGGGCGACCTGTTCGAGACCGACATCAAGGACGCGAGCGTGGTGATGCTGTACCTGCTGCCGCGGTTTGTCACGCGTCTCGTTCCGAGGCTGCGCGCGGAACTGCGTCCCGGCACGCGCATCGTGTCCCACGATTATCCGCTCGCCCCCTGGCCGCCCGACAAGGAGCTTTCGATGGACGTCGCGGAGAAAGAAATGATCAGCGGCACATCCTGGACGAGGCTCTACTACTACGTCGTTCCGGCGCGCGTGCAGGGCGTGTGGGAGCTCACGCTGCCCCGGGCGCTCGCCGATGCTCCGCTCGTGGTCCAGATCACGCAGGAACCCCACGCGATCGGCGGACTGACACACCACGGCAACGCCGAGCTCTTCCTGAGGGACCTGACGGTACAAGGCGAGGGGGTCCGTTTCGGGCTCCTCTACAGGACCCGGCTCATCGCGTTCGAGGGCACCGTCAAGGGAAAGACCATGACCGGAGAAGCGCGAGCGGGCAGCGTGCGCGAACCGTGGACCGCCCGTTACCTGGGGCCGCTCCAGCGCTGAAGCGCGCGCTCCGGCGCTTGGGTCCGGCCGGCATCTTGGCCTATAGTTGGGGCATGAGTTTTTTCCAGCAACCGCAGGTGCGGCCCCCCGCAGTCGCCAGGCTGTTCTATCCGGGGGATCCCCGCTCGCTCGCCGACGAAGTCGCCGCTTACCTCGACCAGACCGAGGAAGCGCCTATCGCGCCCGGATTTCCCAAGGCGGTGATCGTCCCGCACGCCGGTTACATCTATTCCGGGCCGGTCGCCGCGAGCGCCTACGATCTGCTGCGTCCGGCGCGCGGCATCGTCAAGCGCGTCGTGATCCTCGGTCCCTGTCACCGGGTTCCCGTGCTGGGCCTCGCGCTGCCACGGGCGAAAGCATTCGATACGCCCCTCGGCCGGATCCCAGTCGACTGCGAGGCGATAGCCTCGATCCGCGTGCTGCCCCAGGTCGTTGAATCGGCGGCGACGCATGCCGAAGAGCACGCGCTGGAAGTGCAGCTGCCGTTCCTGCAGCGGGTCCTAGGCGAATTCTCGCTCGTCCCGCTGGTAGTGGGCGACGCGGCCCCGGAGAAAGTCGCCGATGTGCTGGAGCGCATCTGGGGCGGAATCGAAACGCTGATCGTGATCAGCTCGGATCTCTCGCACTACCATTCGTACGAGAGCGCGCGCAGAATCGACGGCGCCACCGTGCGGGCGATCCTCGGCTTCGACCCCGGAATCTCCCACGAGCAGGCCTGTGGGGCGACGCCGGTGGCCGGCATGCTGATCGCGGCCAAGCGCAAGGGGCTCGCGCCGAAGCTGCTCGACTGCCGCAACTCCGGCGACACCGCCGGCGACAAGAGCCGGGTCGTCGGCTACGCCTCTTTTGCGCTCGCATCCGAAAGCCCGCGCTACGGGGCGGAGCACGGAAGAAAGCTGCTGCAAATCGCGCGTCAATCGATCTCCGCCGCGCTAGGCGCGGGTGGCGAGCCCGGCGCGCCGGTCGCCGAGGAGTCCTGGCTCTGTGAATCGCGCGCGAGCTTCGTCACCCTGATGCAGGGTGATGAGCTGCGCGGCTGCGTAGGCGCGCTCGAAGCGCAGCGGCCGCTCGCCCAAGACGTCGCCGAGAACGCCCGCGCCGCGGCGTTCGAGGACGCGCGCTTCGAGCCGCTCACGCCCGACGAGTTCGCGCGCACCGACATCGAAGTATCGCTCTTGTCGACGCCCAAACGACTCCTGTTCGAACACCACGCCGAGCTGATTGCGCGGCTGCGCCCCGGCGTGGACGGCATCATTCTCGAACAAGGCGAGGAAGGCAAGCGCGCGACCTTCCTGCCGCAGGTCTGGGGGGGGTTGCCCGATCCGGAGCAGTTCATCGCGCACCTCAAGCGAAAGGCCGGGATTGCGCCGGACACCGACCTCCGGAGCTGCCGCGTGAAGCGTTACACCGTGCTCAAGTGGCGCGAAGCGGAGTTTCGTCAATGAGCGCCGTGTCCGAAAAGCCCTACATCGGCCGCTGGTGGCACACGCTGGAAGACGGCAGGCTGCAGTGCGACCTGTGTCCGCGCGACTGCCGGCTGCACGAAGGCCAGCGCGGCGCGTGTTTCGTGCGCATGCGCGAGCACGACAAGATGGTGCTGACCACGTACGGACGCTCCTCGGGTTTTTGCATCGACCCGGTGGAAAAAAAACCGCTCAACCATTTCTATCCCGGTTCGAGCATCCTGTCCTTCGGCACCGCGGGCTGCAATCTCGCCTGCAAGTTCTGCCAGAACTGGGACATTTCCAAGTCGCGCGACGTGGACACGCTGGCCGATGCGGCAAGCCCGGAGCAGCTCGCACGAGCGGCGCTCGACTACGGCTGCCGCAGCGTCGCGTTCACCTACAACGACCCGGTGATCTTCGCCGAGTACGCGATGGACGTTGCCGACGCGTGCCGCGAGGTCGGCGTCAAGGCGGTGGCCGTGACCGCCGGCTACATGCACGACGAGCCGCGGCGCGAGTTCTACGCCAAGATGGACGCGGCCAACGTCGACCTGAAGGCCTTCACCGAGGAGTTCTATTTCCGCACTTGCAGTGCGCACCTGAAGGACGTGCTCGATACGCTCGTCTACCTCGAGCACGAAACCGAAGTCTGGTTCGAGATCACCACGCTGCTCATCCCCGGGAGGAACGACGGCGATGAGGAGATCGACGCCGAGTGCCGCTGGATCGCCAAAGAACTCGGACTCGACGTGCCGCTGCACTTTACGGCTTTCCATCCCGACTACAAGATGACCGATATTCCCCCTACGCCGGCTGCGACGCTGACGCGCGCGCGCAAGATCGCGCTGGGGCACGGTCTGCGCTATGTGTATACGGGCAACGTCCACGACCCCGAGGGCGGGTCGACCTACTGCCCGGGCTGCGGCAGCGCGGTGATCGCTCGCGACTGGTACAGCATCCTCGACTATCGGGTCACCGGGGACGGCAGGTGCAAGCAGTGCGGAGGGACGATCGCCGGGCGCTTCGAAGCGTTCAAGAAGGCTTTCGGGGCGCGTCGGATTCCGGTCCGCTTGAGCGCCCGAATGGCCTAGGGTCCCGCGGCACCGACGCCCGTCCTGGGCGCGTAAACCCTTGATTCGGCTAAGGGGGTTGCTTTTCCTCAGAAACTGTATAAAACTACAGGTCAACCGCTGTCTTTGGCCGCGCGTTCAAGCGGCGAAGCACCCCTCGATCGCTGACGTGAGAGGGGCGACAAGGGGCAGATTTCTTGTTTCGGTTGCGCCGCCCGGATGGGGCGGCGCCGGCGTCCGCTGCAACGTTTAATATGAGGGATAATCCGATGGTCAACGAAGGGAAGGTCATGGAAGAAGGCAAGGCCAAGGCGCTGCAGGCGGCTCTGGCCCAGATCGAAAAACAGTTCGGCAAGGGCTCCATCATGAAGATGGATTCCCAGGCCCTGCAGGACATCCAGGTGGTCTCGACTGGCTCGCTGGGCCTGGACATCGCGCTCGGGGTGGGCGGATTGCCACGCGGCCGCGTGGTCGAGATCTATGGGCCGGAGTCCTCGGGAAAGACCACCCTCACGCTTTCGGTGATCGCCCAGGCGCAGAAGATGGGCGGCACCGCGGCCTTCATCGACGCCGAGAACGCGCTCGATCCGCAATACGCAGCCAAGTTGGGCGTCAAGATCGAGGAGCTGCTGATTTCCCAGCCCGACACCGGCGAGCAGGCCCTGGAGATCGCCGACATGCTGGTACGTTCGGGATCGGTTGACGTGATCGTGATCGATTCGGTCGCGGCGCTCACGCCGAAGGCCGAGATCGAGGGCGAGATGGGCGAGCCGCAGATGGGTCTGCAGGCGCGGCTGATGAGCCAGGCGCTGAGGAAGCTCACCTCCAACATCAAGCGCACCAACACGCTCGTCATCTTCATCAACCAGATCCGCATGAAGATCGGCGTCATGTTCGGCAACCCCGAGACGACCACCGGAGGCAACGCGCTCAAGTTCTACGCGTCGTGCCGGCTCGACATCCGGCGCATCGGCAGCATCAAGCGCGGCGACGAGGTGATCGGCTCCGAGACCCGAGTGAAGGTGGTGAAGAACAAGGTCGCGCCGCCGTTCCGCGAGGCGCTGTTCGATATTCTCTACGGCGAAGGGGTGTCCCTCGAAGGCGAGATCCTGGAGCTCGGCGTCAGCTGCGGCGTGGTCGACAAGTCCGGTGCCTGGTACCAGTACAAGAAGGACCGCATCGGCCAGGGCAAGGACAACGCCCGCGACTTCCTGAAGGAAAACCCGGAGCTCGCCGCCGAGATCGAGGCGAAGATCCGCGAGAAACTCGGCGTCAAGAGTTCCGAGGCATTGGCTCCCGTCACCGCCGAGGTGTGAAAAAGCAGCCGACGCTGCGCGAGCGGGCCCTGCGGCTGCTCGCGCGGCGCGAGCACAGCTTAGCCGAGCTGGCCGGGAAGCTCCGGACGTACGCCGGTCCGGGGGAGGAACTCGAAACCCTGCTGGAAGACCTGTCGCGACGCGGGCTCCTGTCCGACGAGCGCTATGCGGAATCGCGCGCGCACGCTCTTTCACGCAAGTACGGAGCGGCGCGCATCGCGCACGAGTTGCGCGCGAAGGGTCTCGACAAGGGACTCGCAGAGCAGACGGCCAAAGCCGCCCGCGCGACCGAGGTCGAACGCGCTCGCGAAGTCTGGCGCAGGAAATTCCGGGTCGCGCCCACGACCCGCGAGGAGCGGGCCAAGCAGATGCGCTTTCTTCAGTCGCGAGGGTTTTCCTTCGACGCGATTCGCGCCGTCGTCGGCCGCCCCGGCGAGGATTGAATTCGCCTAGAATTCGGGATACCCCTATCCATGCGGGTTTCCGAGGGGTTTCTTCTAAAATCTTCTAAAATTCTCAGAGTTTCCGTCGTATCGGCGCGACCGGTTCTGGCTTCCTCAGATAGATCGCCGTTGTTTTCGGATCGGCATGCCCAAGGCGCCGCTGAGCCGTTTCCTGCTCGTCTGAGGCGCTCTTTGCCCGGAGGTCATGGAAGCGCACATCATCAATCCCGAGCGCCGTGGCGGCGATCCTGATGGCCCGTGAAACGGTATTCGCGGTGTAGGGTTTCCCGCGCATCGAGCATAGGAGCGTCATTGCCCTTACCGGCCGCTTGAGTGCCTTGGCCCGGGCGATGACCTCTTCGAGCCCAGGAGTGAGCTCGAACGCGAGGGCTTTCCCAGTTTTCTTGCGGGTCATATAGAGCCGGCCGTCTCGAATGTCGGACAGCTTGATCTTCACGACGTCGCTCACCCCCAGGCTGAGCAGGTAGGCAAGATCCATGGCTATTCTGAAGTGCTCGGCTAACCTGTCACGGATAGCGAGGAATTCCGCATCGGTCATGTACCGGGTGCGTTTCGAAGGCGCCGGCTCGTCGACACTCGCGCAGGGGTTGTCTTGTCGCCAGCCCCATTGGGCCGCCTTCTTCATCATGGCCGAAAAGAGGATGACGGTATTTCTGGCCTCGCCTCGCTTCGGCGACAAGTCTAGGAATTCCTGGATGTGCCCGGTGGTGACCTGTTCCACGGGGGCTGTCCCGAAGTAAGTCCGAATGGTCTCAGCAAAGCGCTTGTAGTTGCGCAGTGTGCTTTCAGCGACGTCCTTGCCAAACCGCTCAAGGTAAGTGTCGATCAGGTCAGAGACCGTGCGCGATCCAGAAGGTCCGCCCTCGAGACGGATTCCGGAAACACGTGACGTCCCGCGTGAATTTTTCTCATTTTCTGCGATGAGCGTGGTTCGCCGATCCTTGGTTCCTTCGAGCCGGATCGTAGTTACAGCGCTACGACAACGGATTGTTACCGCTGATTTTTGACTCCGATGCCTCGGGGAAACCCTTAGGAGTATTCAAGGTTTTTCGAAATCAGACTAGCGAGCTATGTGTATTCTGGCCGCGTAAGAGATTTATGCATTTGTCATGATGACGCTACTGGTTACAGCCAATCCGCTACACCGAGGTCATCATGAAACTTTCGAACCATTCCGCTGTTGCGATACGCGCCGCAGCGCTCGTACTTCTCCTGGGCGCGGCTTCGCCTCTTGCGGGCCAAACCGCCATCGGCGGCGTCGACACTATCCCGCCTACGGTCCCCACCGGTCTTGTTGGTACCGCGGTATCCGCAAACCAGATCGGACTCTCGTGGAACCCTTCGACCGACAACGTGGGCGCGACGGGGTATCGCGTTTATTGGGGTACGGCTTCGGGCGTCTACCTCCAGGCGCGTGGAGCAGGACTTTCGACTACGACGACGACATATACCGTTACCGGGCTCGCTTCTCCGGCGCGCTACTTCTTCGCGGTCACGGCGCAGAACACCCTAGAAGAGAGCGTCTACTCGAACGAGATATTCGTCGATGTCGGCATTTCCTTAGAATCTCCAAGTGGAAAGATGCTCACCCAAGCTGGTGTAGATTCAATCGTCGACAGTGTAGGGGCGGTATGGACTCTGGGCGCACCTGATGCGAGTGGCTTCCCGACGAAGGCACGTAACGGAGT